>ODAK010006057.1_pt1 | contig 12227 bp, 10 predicted proteins | sample 1539591 | NCBI WGS metagenome assembly ODAK01 (sample SAMEA3539303, study PRJEB22396) | soil metagenome | biome: tundra; feature: field; material: soil | place: USA | collected 2010-05 | depth 0.15 m | reverse complement strand
GCTCGCGGCGCCTGCCCTTGCCGAGCGCCTGCGCCACGTATCCAGCCTCTTTCCCCCCAATCCCGGCTACGAGTTCCAAATTCTTTACCGCCGCAAGGGTTGATGCAGGTTCAGCCGAACTGCAAACCCGGCCGTGAAATCTTCGAAGAATAGGCTCAAAAAGGGGCATTTTTAGCTCAAAATTGACTAAAATTCCGAGGTATTCATAACCGATCAGCTACTATCTTAAATTTGCAAGCGGTTCATTCCTTGGATCTTATTAACCGAAAGGGCTCGAAAATGAGGGTCTCAGAGGTACAGGGGGGGGGCATGCGGATCTTCGACGGTTTTGGGCCACAATAGATTATGGCGAGCACCCAACAGGACGCCAGGGGGCGAGACGGATTCGATCAGGGTGAGTTCCGCCGTGGATGCTTTTGTTCATCGGGAGCACTCCTATAGATAGTGTGCGCCTGAAGAGCGTAATTTTCTGCAACACTGCGAGAGGGCCGTTTAATTGGCCAGGCGTCTGATAGTTATTTGTGCGCATCCGCAACCGCGCCAAATTCCGTGAACGAAACATCATTCATGAAAATCTGTGGCGGGGCAGTTGGCGCCTGAGATTTCGGATCTTCGCTGGGATAGGACACCTTGGAAAGAGCCACGCCTTTGATCGGACAGATGTATGTAGCATTTCCGAGGCTTACCGGGCCATATTCCAACTCAATGCTGGAATCGAAGACCTCATGAGGCGGCTTCAGTTCTGTCTCGATCGTCAGGCGCAGGATGTTTCCGGTGGCTGGGTCGACTGCAATCTCCCCGTGATAGGTGGGAGCCTGTGGCTGACCACTCTTGCCGACCGCCGCTCCAACCGACAACGCGTAATGCGATATTTCCTGGGGCACCGAGTAGAGCAGCACGGCAATGGGCCCGGCAGCACCTTGCTCCCAGCGGCCCCAACGGATCTGTCCGCGGATAGCGTCTCCCACGACGGTGGTCAGGATGGGTCCGAACTCCCCGGTAGTACTCAGGCCGAGATTTTTTGGTCCCGCCTTCCAGCCGCTCCCCTTATGCGCTTCTTCGAGGCCGTCGCGATAAGTGGAAACGAGAGTGGACCTGTCCAATACATGCAGCACCTTGGTTCCCGATGCGATCGATCCAAATCCAACTGTATCCGCGGTCATCCCGTTGCCCCCTGCCCCATTTGCCGACAGGTGCAGAACACGCGATTCATAGTCCTTTGGCTTGTCTTCAAAGTGCGTCGTGCTGCGTCGGGCGGAACATGGCGGTACTTTGTGAATTGTTGTCTTCACATATTCAATGGTCTGCATCAAGATCTTTTTGCGCGTAGCGGGATCCGGCATTTCGATGGTTGGTATGTCTGCCGCAGGAAGATTCAGGAAGGCGGCTGCATCGGACAATCCGACGAGCGCATCGCGGGATTCCTTGCCTGTGAAGTCGGCCTCCCACTTGGCGAGCCTGGCTGAAGTTACACGCTCAGTCAATTCCAGGCCAGTGAGCTTTTCCGCAATTTTTTCATCGCGCTGGTTGTGGAGTGAGGTCAGCATCTGCTCCAGTTGGTCCACGGTTACAGATGTTGCCGCCATCGCCGATTGGCAGAACCCCACCAACAATAACAAGAATGCAAGCTTTCTCACTGGAAGTCCTCTTCAGGCATTTCAACCAATTTTATTGGTACTCACCCATGCGAGACCCGCGATGAGAGGTATCGGTGCGACAGGTCGCACACTTTTAATACGGCCTAACCCCACAGAAAGTTCCAAATCCGGCAGTGTGATCTGCCGAGGATATCCTCCCGGCGGCGCGCAAACCGGAGGCCCTTCTAACCTACTTCTAGAGCATCCCTCTTGATGGTGTAGAGTGCAATATTCCCTCCGGGGCTAAAGCCCTAAGCTTATTTTCCGGACCTTGCGGCACGGCTGAAGCCGTGCCTTTTCAAAGCCGCTCTACACCAAACTGAGAAATGCTCTAACCTGCATAATTTAATGGCTTCTCATAAAATTTCACGGCGGCACGTAGGCCGTGTCGCCGTGAAATTGTGGGACTCTCGGTTCGATGTGCTACTTCGCCGGTATGACGATTATGTTGCGATATTCCACGTGGCCCTTCTCGCCCCCTTGCACAAAGATCGGGCCGGGCATTTCTTCGTGGCTGTCGACCGCGCCTCCCGTGATGCCCGGAATCTCCTGGTTATCGATTACCGTTTGACCGTTCAGAACAACGGTGACTCTGCGCCCGATCAGGGTGATATCGAAGGTCTGCCAAACATCCGGCGTGCGCGGCTGCTCGGGCGTGGGGGCCAGGAAGCCATAGATACCGCCGGTGTGGTGACTCGGCGGCTCGCCAGCCGATTCAGTTTCAACTTGCGTTTCATAGCGGCCGCGCAAGTAGACTCCGCTGTTGGAGTCTTTGTGGCAATTGAATTCGACATGTAACTTGAAGTCCTGGAACTTATGCTCGTTAACTAACTCGGGGCCGTTACCGGGACTAACCAGGTTTCCGTCTTTAACCGTCCATTCGGGGGGGCCGGGTTTGTCCATCTTCCAGCCGGTGAGGTCTTTCCCGTTGAATAAGTGGATCGGCTCTCCCCATTCCGGAGCCTTGGCTCTTTTCAGCGACGGCGCTCTTACACCGGACCATTTCCAGGGGGTTCCATCCGCGCCGTTTGTGCTGCCGGAAAGAGTCTTCCCGGTGAGCGTTCCTTGATACACCATGTCTTCCTTGCTGCCTTCTTCTTCTTTGGGAGAGACAAAGGTGATGTGCGCTCCGTGGACCTCTATCTTGGGCAGGGGCCTGGCATTCCCCCAGCGCCCGACAAACTGTGCGCTTAGTTGGCCGTCTTTCTCTTGTATTTCAATCCATGATGGGTATTCCCGGTCCGCTGACTTGACGGTAAGATCCCAGCGGCCTAGAAAGGACGCAACGGATGCACCCTTGGCAGGGGACGAGTTCTGGGCCGGAAGCGACGCACACGAAAAACCGACGACCAGCGCGATCGCCAGAGAGAGAATGACTTTCCCGATTTTCACTTGATAACTCTCCTTCGTTCTTTATCCCATTGACTTGATGGATGCAGAGGCCTCATCCCAATATACAGGCGTCTTGCGGAAGTAGGATTCATTGGCAAGATGACAGCCCAAGGCTGCATGGTGGCCGAAGACGGCGTCCTGTGGAACCGGCTTGCGCGACCGCACAGCTTCAAAGAATTTCCAAAGGTGGGGGCGGAGATCGTCGTAGTCGTTTCCGTTATAGGTGATCGTTTCCGGAAGGGGCTCCTTGCCCGGGACCAGATCGTGCTCCTCGTGCCATTGCTTCAGATAGGCTTCCTTCATCTTGCCTGGATAGGAGGCCGTGTAGTAGCTCGGAGAAAGGTCGATTCCTGCCTGCGGCGCATAAGTGACCGAAAATTCACGTAACTCAATGCTACCCTTGGAACCCATGAAACGAGTTACTTCAGCGGATTCGCATCCCAGCATCAAGCGCATGTAAACCGGCACATTGCCGTACTCGTAAAGGACAGGATGACAATCCGGCATGTTACGCCCGTCCTTCCAGCGGTAGATGCCTCCAAAGGCCGACACGCGGCGCGGCGCCTCATTGATGCCGAGAACGAATTGCATCCCGCTGATGAGGTGAACGAGCAGGTCGCCGGCCACGCCTGTGCCGTATTCCTTCCAGCAGCGCCAGCGCGCGAATGTCAAAGGATCGAAGGGCTTTTTCGCCGCGGTCCCCTGCCAGGTATCCCAGTCGAGGTTTTCGGGAGATAGATCGGGGGGAGGAGGATATTCCCAGGCTCCGTTCGGATCGTTCCGCCCATAGGTGGCTTCAACCAGGTTGAGTTCGCCAATTGCGCCCTGCTCGATCATCTCCCTGGCTTTGGCGCATAGAACTGAACTGGTGCGCTGCGCGCCTATCTGCACAATGCGATCTGTCTTTTTGTAAGCGGCTACCATCTCCAACCCGTCTGCCGGGTTGTGCGACATCGGCTTCTCGCAATACACATCCTTGCCGGCAGCAAGGGCATCGACAACAACCTGCTTGTGCCAGTGGTCGGGAACCGCGATAAGGATGGCATCGATATCTTTGGAATCGAGTAATTCCTTGTAGCGGCGCGTGGTGCGGATGGGCTTGCCCACAATCTCCCTGGCCAGAATATGCCGGCCATCGTAGAGATCCGCGGCAGCCACGCACTCCACTCCGCGCAGTTGGATCGCGGTGGAAAGCACTCCACTGCCTTCCATTCCGACGCCTACCATGCCGAATCGAATACGGTCGCTGGGCGCAACCGGCCCGGCGGCGGCGTAAGACGGGTCGGGGTCCAGCAATAGAGATCCAGGAACCAATGAAGCGCCAGCCGCTCCTGCGGACGCTTGCAGGAATGTGCGGCGAGAGAAGACGGACTTAGCCATGCTTTCGATCCATTTCCGGGAATTGTCCCTGTTGTGATATTTTCGCGCGTTCAAGCGCGACCCAGCCACGCCTACCTTTAGGTAGCACGGTCGCAACGTGACTTCGAATGTAACGATAATTTCTAACGCCGCGGGGTGCGGCTGTCAAGCCCGGCAGAATCGGCAGCGCTCGCCCAAGCCGGTGGGATTGAATTCCTGCCCGGGCCGCGTTGTGCGGACCCGGGCGAATTCTACTAACGGGTGAAAATCACATAGCGGCGTCCGGAATAAAGCCGGAAGCCGGCGGACGGATCGGCCATAACTTGCAGCGGCATGGGCCGCTTCAATCCGGCGTCGTCTTTCGTGTCCACGGTAAACACCTCCTGCGCGCCCACATCGGTTACAACGAGCTTGTTACCCGCAATAAACCCGATGCCATAAACGCCTGCCGGGAGATTCTTTTCTCCCACCTTGATGCCAGTCTCGGCGATGAAGTAGGCCTGGTATTTTGCCTGCACATCGCTTGCGTAGCCGCTGTTGTCCACCATGGTCGCAAGCACGTAGAGTCCATCGGCAAACTTTACGCCACCGGAGTTGCGCAGTTGGGTGGGAGCCGACTGCCCTTTGTAATACACGCTTGCCGGCAGCATCTTCTGCGTATCCGCCGCTTTCAGCACAGTACCGGCCTGCGCCTTCATCTCTACCGGAATCGCTATCATCGTCACGGCCAGCGTGGTTGCTGCCGCTATCGTCCAAATCGATTGCCAACGCATCGTGAACCCCCTCCAATTTTGTTGCATCTGGAGTATATCGCACCCCCGGTGGGGGCTGCTGCCTTAGTCATCTTTGCAGAACATACAAATCCACGTACTCGTTTACCGGCATCGATTGCAGGCGCTCGGTGTCAAGGGAAACGTCAAGTATCTGCGCCTGTTGTTCTTCCGGGAAACGCCGGCGAAGATTGGTCTTGAATTTCTCTACGAGCAGCGGCAATCCCTCGTTGCGGCGCCGTCGATGGCCGATGGGGTACTCGACCGTCTCCTCGAGGATTGTGCCGTCGGTGAGTTCGATGCGCAGCGCGTTGGCAATGGAACGCTTGTCGGGGTCGTGATAGTCCGCGGTGAAGGCGGGAACTTCGATGCACTCCACCTTGGCACGCAACGCGTCAATGCGCTCGTCGAAGGCGACCTGATCTTCGTAATCGGCGGCGGTAAGCCTGCCGAAGATGAGCGGGATGGCGATCATGTACTGCACGCAATGGTCGCGGTCTGCGGGGTTCGAGAGCGGCCCTTTCTTGTCGATGATGCGTAGGCAGGCTTCGTGGGTGCGAATGGTGATTCTGCGAATGTCTTCGGCCGACTTACCTAACTGCTGAAGGTGTCCGTGCAGAGTCATCGCAGCCTCGACCGCGGTCTGGGCATGAAACTCTGCCGGATAACTTATCTTGAACAGAACATTTTCCATGACATAAGAGCCATAACTTCGCTGGAAGGTGAACTCGCGGCTTTTGAACGAGACATCGTAGAAGCCCCATGTCTTTGCGGTCAGCGCGGAGGGGTAGCCCATTTCGCCGGCCTGGGCCATCAGGGCCAATCGCACGGCGCGACTGGTTGCGTCGCCGGCGGCCCAGCTTTTGCGCGAGCCGGTGTTGGGCGCATGGCGATAAGTGCGCAGGCTCTGGCCATCCACCCAGGCCAGCGACAGCGCGGCAATGGTCTGGTCGCGGCTTAGTCCCAGTAACTGGCTAACGACTGCGGTCGATGCCACTTTTACCAGTACGACGTGATCGAGGCCAACCTTGTTGAAGGAATTTTCAAGAGCGATGCAGCCTTGTATCTCGTGGGCCTTGATCATCGCCGTCAACACCTGCTTCACACGCAACGGCGGCTTGCTGTTGGCCGCTGCGGTGCGCGACAGCCAGTCGGCAACGGCGAGAATACCGCCGAGGTTATCCGATGGATGGCCCCACTCGGCGGCGAGCCATGTGTCGTTGAAGTCCAGCCAGCGAATGATGGCGCCGATGTTGAAGGCCGCCTGCACGGGATCGAGTTGATAATTCGTGCCCGGCACACGCGCGCCACTCGGCACAGTGGTTCCGGGAACAATCGGCCCGAGGAGTTTCGTGCAGGCAGGATACTCGAGGGCCTCGAGACCGCAACCCAGAGTGTCCATGAGGCAGTAGCGGGCAGTTGTGTAAGCCAGTTCGCTTTCTATCTCATAACTCAGCGCATAGTCGGCAATATCGGTGAGAACCTTATCCGGTGCGGGGCGTTGGTTGCTTACATGAGAAGACAATCGAGATCCTTCTTTCGATAACTACATCGTCTTTCAAAAAACGGTCCGGCGATTCTGGTTGCGTTCAATCATGGGCTAAACAGGCTGCGGAAAAAAGGCATAATGTCCGGCAAATTAGCGCAATATACATCAGCAGGGGCTAAATCCCGATTGATTCTATTGGCTTTATCGGCACGACTGAAGTCGTGCCCTGTTACAAAGCGCCAGAGTTGGAGTCTTTCTGCAGCCTTTAAAGCCCGGAATTTGATTGGGCTTATCGGCATCCTTCGGCTGCGCTCAGGACAGGCTAGAAGTCGTGCCCTGTTACAAAGCCTTGGCCGATATGCGATTTCTTGGTTGAGATCATAACTCATGACATTGGCTCATGGTCGCTCTGCAATGGGAACGAACTGCAAATTGTCCGGGCCGATGTAGTTAGCCGACGGACGAATAATCTTGCCGTCCTGCCGCTGCTCGATAACATGCGCGCACCAGCCGGCGACCCGGGCCATCACAAACAGCGGAGTAAACAGGTCGATGGGGACACCCATCAGGTGATAAGCGACCGCGCTGTACCAATCCAGATTGGGAAACATGCGCTTGGCATCTTGCATAGTTGTCTCAATCTGTTCCGCGATCGCGTAGAGCCGTGCGTCCTCAACCGCGATCGTCAATTGACGCGCAACTTCTTTGACGATGTCGCTGCGCGGGTCCGCGATAGTGTAGACGGGATGGCCGAAGCCGATGATGACCTCGCGATCATCCACGCGGCGGCGAATGTCGGTGTCTGCCTGCTCGCGGGTGCGATAGCGCTTCAGGATCTCGAGCGCCACTTCGTTTGCGCCGCCGTGCTTGGGTCCTTTCAGCGCGCCGATGGCCCCGGCTATGCACGAATACAAATCCGAGCCGGTTCCCGCAATCACGCGCGCGGTAAAGGTGGACGCGTTGAACTCGTGCTCCGCATACAGCACCAGGGATGTCTGCATGCCCGCGGTCCACTCCGGAAGCGGCTCGACGCCATGCAGCAGGTGGAGGAAATGGCCTGCGATCGTGTCCTCATAGCGCTCCACCTCGATGCGGCGCCCGTTGCGCGCATAGTGAAACCAATAGAGGAGCATGGACCCCAGTGACGCCAGCAGCCCATCGGCAATGACCCGCGCTCCGGCCTCGCTGTGATCCTGGCCTTCAGGCAGCACGCAGCCCAGCACCGAGACTCCGGTACGGAGCACATCCATGGGGTGCGCCGATGGAGGCAGCAGTTCCAGGGCCTGTTTTACAGCGGCGGGCAGGCTGCGCAAGGGGCGCAGGCAGGCCTTGTACGTGGCTAGCTCCGCGGCGTTGGGCAGCTTGCCGTGGATCAGCAGGTGGGCTACTTCCTCAAACTCGCAATGCGCAGCAAGGTCGCGAATGTCGTAGCCGCGATAGTGCAAATCGTTGCCGCGGTGCCCTACCGTGCAAATTGCTGTGTTGCCTGCAGGCGTGCCCGACAGCGCTACCGACTTTTTGGGCTTGAAGGTTTGGGGGGCAGATTCAACCGATGCTTCGCTCATGCGGACTCTCCAGAGAGCATCAAACTAACGGAAAAATATCGAGCGTGTCTAGTCTGCATTTCTCACAGGCGGGCGACTACCGACAATTGAGGGTCTGGCGAAGGCTCTGAGGGCCGGGAGGCCCAGAACAGCCGGCCAGGAGGCCGGCGCTACGGTTTTGGGCAGGCTGTGAGAAATGCGGACTACTCCTTGTCCTTGGCGAACAACTCGTCAAGCTTTGCCTCGTAGGCGTGGTAGTCGAGATAGCGATAGAGATCGGCTCGGCTCTGCATGATGGACACCACGTTCTTTTGCGTTCCTTCAGCGCGGATTGCCTCATATACCTTGAGTGCGGCGGCGTTCATGGCCCGATAAGCGCCGCAACAGTAGAGAACGATGTCGACGCCCGCTGCCCCAAGTTCCTCGCGCGTAAACAGGGGCGTCTGGCCAAACTCCGTGATGTTGGCCAGGATGGGAACGCCGGCCGCCTTGCGAAATGCTGCGTAAGTGGGCAACTCCGTTACCGCTTCGGCAAAGATCATGTCGGCGCCGGCGGCAACATAAGCCTGCGCCCGCTCAATGGCGGCTGCCAACCCTTCATTGGCCAGCGCATCGGTCCGGGCCATCAATACAAAATGCTCGTCTGTTCTGGCATCGACTGCGGCCTTGATGCGGTCTGCCATTTCGGCCGAATTGACCAGTTCCTTGCCGGGGCGGTGGCCGCAGCGCTTGGCGCTTACCTGGTCCTCGATGTGGACCGCGGCTGCGCCCGCCTTGGCCATGGAGCGGATGGTGCGCGCAATGTTGAAAGCGCCGCCCCAGCCGGTGTCGATATCTACCAATAGTGGCAAGCCGGTAGCGTCGGTAATTCGCCTTACATCGGTCAGCACATCTTCCATGGTGCTGATGCCCAGGTCGGGCATGCCGAGCGAATTGGCGGCCACACCGCCGCCGGAGAGGTAGAGAGCCCTGAAGCCGGTGCCCTCGGCGAGCCGCGCGGTGTAGGCGTTGATGGTTCCGGCTACCTGCAGGGGCTTTTCATCCTCGACCGCGGCGCGAAAACGGGCGCCCGGCGAGCTTAGTCTTGAATGGTCAACCATGCGACTTCCTTGCGCCGCATCATAGCAGGCGCGTCGACTGTGCTTCCCGAACCCAAGCGCGCGGTGCGACAATCAACGCGTCGGAGCCGTGACCCACTTAACAGAGCTCTGGCCGGAGGAGAATGATCGCCATGAAGCGTCTTTTGGTTTGTACAGGCCTTTTGATTGCCGCCACCACCCTGTTCGCCCAGCAAGGTCCGCCCAAGAGCCCGCCCGAGACCGAGTCGGCGACCATCGGCGGCGCGACCATTACCATCAGCTACAGTTCGCCCAGAGTGAACGGCCGCGCCGGCCACATCTTCACCAAAGACGGGCTCATCAGCCACAATCCCCATTACCCCGTGTGGCGCGCCGGCGCCAACTCGGCCACCAAACTCCATACCGACGCAGACCTCGACATCGGGGGAATCACCGTGCCGAAGGGCGATTACACCTTGTTTGTGGACATCTCCGACCCTGACAATTGGGAGTTGATCGTCAACAAGCAAACCGGACAATGGGGCTTGGCGTATGACAAGGCCCAAGACCTGGGGCGGGCAAAGATGACGATGGATGCAGCGCCCTCGCTGGTGGAAAACCTGCGGTACACGCTGAAGGATCTGGGCGGCAAGAAGGGAACGATCTCGCTGGCTTGGGAAAACAAGATCGGGTCGGTGCAAATTACAGTGCACTGAGGCTGGGGGTTTGGCGGGCTGCGGAAATCCGCCAAATTGGCGCAACGGGCTTCAGCAGGGACTATAGCCCGCTTGATTCTGATTGTGTTCAGCAAGTTGAACACTCTAAAGAAAGAGGAGAGCGAAGGATCTTCAATCAAATGCGGCGAGTTAGCCCCCGCTGCGCGGGGTTGGCGAGTTAGCAAGTTGGCGGAAGGGATCGGGCGATCCCGGGTTTCATCCATCGCGGGTCAGCGACACCGGTGAGGGACTGTTACAAAGCCTGAGAGATGGAGTCTTTCCGCGGCCTGAAGAGCCATGCGCTTTCAAGGCAACGCTTTTTTTGCAGCATGTGAGCAGGGCGGTGGTTTGCAGTGAATTAGCGCCCTGCCGGTACAATGGAGGAAGTAGACCATTTCTTCCCGGAGGGGTGAGAACTTTGCCGTTGTATGCGTATCGCTGTACCCAATGCGGCCATCGCTTTGAGAAGATTCAAAACTTCAGCGCCAAGCAGGAGACGGAATGCCCGAAGTGCCACGGCGTGCTGGAGCGTCCGCTGACCGCGCCGCGGCTCCACTTCAAGGGAGCGGGCTGGTATGTGAACGACTACGCAGCCAAGAGTTCCGAGCCTGCCTCAGAAGGCGGCTCCGAGAGCAACAGCAAGATTGATTCCGTTTCCGCTTCCGCCGATTCCAAGGCCCCGGGCAAGGCTAGCGAAACACCTGCTGCCGCTCCGGCAGCGGCCGCACCTGCGCCCGCATCGTCTCCTTCCACGCCGACCAGTTAGACCGATTGTGGCCCGACCACAAGGATAATGGTGACCTTGACCTCGCAAGACTTAACTCAAGCACCTTCTCCTCGCCGCCGCGCCTGGCTGCGCGCGTTTTGTGTTGCGGGTGTCGTGCTGTTCGCAGCGGGCCTGACAGCCATTTGGTTTCACGCGGCAATCCAAGTTTCTCTAGCTATTCGTTGGGTTGCGCTGGGGCTGTTCGTCCCCTTTGCGATCGAGCGCCGCTCGTTGCTGGTGTGGACCTTCTTCGCCATGGTGGTCGGGGTGGAGGTTGGCGCGGACGCACCCCGGTTTGCGGCGGAAACCCACTTCATCGGCGAAATGTTTTTGCGGCTGATTCGCATGATCGTGGCGCCGCTTGTCTTTGGCGGCATTGTCACCGGCATCGCAGGCCACGGCCAACTTCGCGGCGTGGGCCGCGTGGCGCTCAAGTCGATTCTGTTTTTTGAACTGGTCACCACCATCGGCCTCATTCTTGGCGCAGTCGCAATCGATTATTCCCAGGCCGGAGTGGGCGTGAAGCTACCGGTACCGAACGACGCCGGGGTCGCAGTGTCTGTCGCTCACCAAGCCGGGTGGCAGGAGATTGTACTCAACATTTTCCCTGAAAACATTGCCCAGGCCGTGGCACAGAACCAGATTCTGCAGGTAGCCATCTTCGCTTTGCTCTTCGGTACAGCGCTGGCTACCCTGGCCGAACCCCGCCGCGCGCCGCTGGTGGCCGTGCTGCAGTCGCTCACCGAGACGATGTTCCGCCTGACGCGGTTCATTATGTATGCGGCGCCACTGGCTGCGGGGGCGGCGATGGCGTATACGGTGGGCAGCATGGGCATGGCCACGCTGCTGCCGCTGGCCAAGCTGCTGGTTACCTGCTACTCCACCCTGGGTGTTTTTCTCTTGCTGGTCTTCGCGCCAATTCTGATGCTGGCACGCATCCCTCTCGGCCGCTTTGCGACTGCAGTTGCCGAGCCGGCTGCCATCGGATTCGCCACAGCCTCTTCAGAGGCCGCGCTGCCGCTGGCGATGGAGCGCATGGAAGAGTTCGGCGTACCCCGCTGGATGGTCTCCTTCGTCATCCCGACCGGTTACAGCTTCAACCTGACCGGTTCCACCATCTATCTGTCCATGGCCGCCCTCTTTGCGGTCCAGGCGGCCGGACTGCATTTCTCTATCGGCCAGCAAATCGTTCTGCTGGCCACGCTGGCCCTGGCCAGCAAGGGGATTGCCGGGGTTCCGCGCGCCACCCTGGTGGTGCTGATGGCGGCCGCCAGTTCATTTCAGATTCCCGTTACGGCGGTTCTCATGCTTTTGGGAGTGGACACGCTGATGGATATGGGGCGGACCGGAATGAACGTCATTGGCAACTGCATGGCGGCGGCGGTTGTGGCGCGGTGGGAAGGGGAATTGAAGACCGATGCTGCCAACCTGAATGAGGGCTTAGACTAGAGCGAAACCAGAGTGACCGCGCCTATACCATTGCCCGTTCCTTCACC
>ODAK010006056.1_pt1 | contig 12228 bp, 9 predicted proteins | sample 1539591 | NCBI WGS metagenome assembly ODAK01 (sample SAMEA3539303, study PRJEB22396) | soil metagenome | biome: tundra; feature: field; material: soil | place: USA | collected 2010-05 | depth 0.15 m | reverse complement strand
CAAACAAAGCGGGACGGCCAAGCAATAGCTGCTATCGGGGACCAAGGCCCTGGTCGTCGACGACCAGGGTGTCGTTCGCAGCGTCGTGGAAATTGCAGTGTCGCTGCAGACGTTGGGTGACGGGGGCGTCGAGCAGGACCCGGGCGAGTTATTGGCCTCGGTGCTCGAGGCCGGCCGGTGCGCGATTCGTGAGGCGGCGATTGACGTCGTGGCCGTGGGCGTCGCCAATCAGGGCGAGACGGTGCTCGCCTGGGACGAGGGAACGGGCGAGGCGCTCTCCCCGGCGATTTCGTGGCAGGACCGACGGTCGGCCGCCTTCGTGGCGAGCCTGAGCGAGCACGCGACACGTTTGGGCGAGATCACCGGACTGCCCCTCGACCCCTACTTCACGGCGCCCAAGCTTCGGTGGCTGAAGGACCGCTGTGCCGCTACTTCGCGGGTGACGAGCTTGGACGCGTGGCTCAATTGGCACCTGTGTGGGCGCGCGGTGACTGACGTGGCGACGGCATCACGTTCACTGGTGCTCGACCTCGTCACGCGCGAGTGGTCGAGCGAGGCGGCCGGCCTCTTCGGTCTCGACGTGGGCGAGTTGCCCGAGATCGTCGACAACTGCTCGCCCGTCGGCCTGACGGAGGCCTTCGGCCCGACGCTGTCACTCAGTGCCCTGATCGTGGACCAACAAGCGGCGTTGTGGGGAGAGCAATGTCGGCGTCGCGGCGAAGGCAAGTGCACCTACGGGACGGGCGCCTTCTATCTTCTGAACGGTGGCGACGCGCCGTCGCATTCACGCCACGGGCTCTCAACCTCGGTGGCCTGGGCGATACCCGGCGAAGTCGCCTACTGCCTGGACGGCCAGGTGTACAGCGCCGGCAGCGCAGTCGACTGGCTGGTGCGCATGGGCCTGCTCACCTCGAGCGCCGCGATCGACGACGTGGGCGCCGACGTGCGTGAGTCGTCGCGGGTCACCTGCGTGCCCTCCTTCGCCGGGCTCGGGGCGCCGCGATGGGAGCCGCGAGCGAGTGCGCACTTCGAAGGGGTTGATCTCTCGACCACGCCCGAGGACATCGTCTGGTCAGTGGTGGACGGCATCGCCTGTCAAGTGGCGGAGGTGGTGGCGGCGAGCGAGTCCGACGTGGGCTCGCTCCTCGACGTGCTGCGCGTCGATGGCGGACTCACGCGCTCGCACGCGCTCATGCAACACCAGGCCGACGTGTTGCAGCGGCCGGTCGAGGTCTTCCTCTCGCCCCACGCCACGGCCCTCGGCGTGGCCGATCTCGCCCACCGTGGCGCGGGCCTGGGTCCCCTGGCGGTGGCCGAGGTGACCGCCGGGCGACGTTACCAGCCGCAAATGTCCTCGGCTCTGGCGAACGAACGGCGCGAGCGATTCGAAACCGCCGCCAACCGCGCGGGCGATGCGGCGAGGGAGCGTCGGTGAGCAAGATGAGCGACGTTGCCGTCGACGTCGCGATCATCGGCGCGGGCGTTGTCGGTTGTGCGCTCGCGCGCGAGCTCGCGGGTTTCGCCTGTTCGGTGGTCGTGCTCGAGCAGGCCCAGGACATCTGCGAAGGGACTTCGAAGGCGAATACCGCGATCGTGCACACGGGTTTTGACTGCGTACCGGGCACCCTCGAGTCTCGTCTGGTGCATCGCGGTTATGAACTGCTGGCCCGGTACGCGCGTGACGCGAATATCGCCCTCGAGTCCACCGGAGCGGTGTTGGTGGCGTGGGACGAGGAGCAGGCCGCGTCACTGTCGGGCCTGGCGCAAAAGGCCCGCGACAACGGATACGACGCGACCGTAGCGTTAAGCGCGTGCGAGGTGTACGAGCTCGAGCCCCACCTGGGCGAGGGCGTCACCGGCGGACTCAAGGTGCCCGGCGAGTCGATCATCGATCCGTGGTCGGTGGTGGCGGCGTACGCCACCGAGGCGGTGCGCGCGGGGGTGCGACTTCGTCTGGACACGCGCGTGCAATCGATTCGACGTGACGACGGGGTCCACGTGTTGACCACGACGACGGGAACGGTCCGGGCGAACTGGCTGCTCAATGCGGCGGGTTTGTCGTCGAGCGACATCGATGGTCTCTGCGACCACCACGACTTCACTATCCAACCCCGGCGCGGTGAGCTCATCGTCTTCGACAAGCTCAGCCGCTCGTTGGTGAACTCCATCATCTTGCCCGTGCCCACCAAGCGCACCAAGGGAGTGTTGATCTCGCCCACGGTGTTTGGCAACGTCCTGCTGGGTCCCACCGCCGACGACGTGCCTGACCCGGAAGCGACGGCCACGACGCGCGACGGTCTCAGTCGACTTCGCGCCGCGGGTGCGCGCATGATGCCGGCGCTACTTCGCGAGGAGACGACCGCCGCCTACGCCGGGCTGCGCGCCGCGAGCGAGCATCAGGACTATCAGGTCCGTCGCCACGACCACGAGAACTACGTCTGTATCGGGGGCATCCGCTCCACGGGTCTGACGGCGTCGTTGGCCCTGGCGGAATACGTTGTGGCGTTGATGAACGAAGGGGGTTTCGCCGCCGGCGCCCTCGAGCGAATGCCCGCGCCGGTCATGGCGCCGTTGGGTGAGTCGCAACAACGCCGCTACCTCGACGACGAACTCATCGCACAGAACGCGGCGTACGGTCACGTGGTCTGTCACTGCGAGTGCGTGAGCGAAGGTGAGATCGTCGACGCGTTGACGGGTGACGTCGCGGCCCGGGGACTCTCGGGTCTGCGTCGGCGGACCCGCGCGATGAACGGGCGCTGTCAGGGTTTCTATTGCGCGGCAAGGGTCGTGGCGATGATCGCCGAGGTCACCGGGTGCGACGTCGCGTCATTGACGGGCCTCGACTCGTGAGTCGCGAGGTGGACGTCGTCGTGGTGGGGGGCGGTCCCGCGGGACTTTCGGCCGCGACGCGCCTGCGCGAACGAGGCGTCGCCCGAGTGGTGGTGCTCGAGCGCGAGACGGTGGCCGGTGGGGTGCCGCGACACTGCGTACACCCGGGTTTTGGCCTGCGCGACCTACACCGGTTTCTCTCGGGTCCGCGCTACGCCGAGGAACTCGTGCGCCGTGCCCTCGCCCACGGAGTGGAGATCGCGACGTCGACGACGGTGACCGACGTCGACGAGACGGGGGTGAATCTCACCAGTGGGCGCGGCACCGAACGGATCGACGCGCGCGCAATCATCGTGGCGACCGGTGCCCGAGAACGCCCTCGCCCGGCTCGCGCTATCGCTGGCGACCGTCCGGCGGGCGTCTTCACGACGGGACAGCTGCAGCAGTGGACCTTCATCGAAGGCCTGCCCGTGGGTCGTCGCGCACTGGTGGTGGGTGCCGAGCACGTGTCTTTCTCGGCGATCATGACCCTGCGCCACGCCGGAGTGGCGACCGCGGCGGTCATCACCGAGCTCCCTCGCCACCAGAGTGTGCGTGGCGCGGGATTCTTCTCACGCACCTACGGCGGTGCACCGGTGCACACGGGCACCCGTTTGGCCGAGATCAGGGGGCGACGTCGGGTGGAGTCGGTGGTGCTCGAAGAGCTCGCCTCGGGTCGGGTCTGGACCGAGGCGGTCGACACCGTGGTGTTCACCGGCGACTGGATCCCCGATCACGAGTTGGTCCGCCGCGGTGGCGTGGAGATGGACCCGGGGACGCGGGGCCCGGCGAGTGACGCCGTGGGCCGCACCAGTATCGACAACCTCTACACCGCCGGGAACCTCATGCACCCGGTCGAGAGCGCGGACGCCGCCGCGGTCGGCGCGCGCGACGTCGCCGACGTCGTGGCCGCGGAATTGGTGCACCGACCACCACTTTCGAGATCGTGGGTGAACCTGCGGTGCGAGGGGCCGCTGCAGTGGATATGGCCCAATCGAATACTGGAGGGTCAGGGACTCTCGTACGCGCGACTGCGAACGAACGCCTTCACCTCGGCGACGACGCTGCAGGCTCTCACCGTGGACGGCCGCGTCGTGGCGGCCGACACTCTTCGACACACGACGCCAAACCGTTCCCTGCGGGTACCCGATCGCGTCGTGGCCGTGCTCGGCCACGACGGCGCCGAGATTGTGCGACTGGAGTGAGCCATCTCTACGATGAGAACGTGACGTACCCGACGAGCACCCCACGTTTCTGGCGGCGCGCGCAGGAGACCCATCGACTCGAGGAACGCCTCGTGCGGGGCCTCATGCTGGCACCGGCATCGGCCAACGTCGTCATGCAGTTGTCGCGGCGCGGCGTCGGTCGCGCCGTGGCCGAGAGCAAGGTCGCGGGCGGATCGATGATGAGGCGACCGCTGAAGCGTACCCGTACCACCCTGGCCTATATATGGGTAGCGCTGTACGGCAGTGACGATGACCGATCCGAGATGCGCCGCAACGTGGACGCCCAGCATCGCCACGTACGCTCTCGCCCCGATGACGACGTCACGTACGACGCCTACGACGCCGACTTGCAGTTGTGGGTCGCGGCGTGCATGTACGTCGGGTCGATGCAGGGCTACGAGACTCTCTACGGGCGTCCAAGCGATGTGGTCGCCGAGGAGTTATTGGCTCAGTGCGGGCGATTCGCCACCACCTTGCAGGTGCCCGCGAACAGGTGGCCACGCGACCGTGCCGCTTTTGACGAGTATTGGTCATCTGGCGAGGCGCTGGTGCAGGTGGACGAGGTCTCGGGCGCCTACTTGCACGACTTCGTCGATCTGCGATTTTTGCCACGTCCGGTGGCACTCGTCCTGCGGCCGCTCAATCGTCTCATCACCGGCGGCTACCTCGGTCCCGTCTTCCGTGATGCGCTGGGGATGTCGTGGAGCACCGGTGAGCAGAGACGCTTCGATCGCCTGCGCCTCGTGATCAAGTGGTTGAATCGCGTTCTACCTCCGCCACTGGCTCAGTTCCCGTGGAACCTGGTGCGCTACGACACGCGACGCCGCCTGGCGCGTCGCCTCCCGCTCGTCTAGTTCACCCGCCCGTGGTGCGCTGCACGCACCATTCCCACAGCATCACCTGATCCCGACCCGGATCGCGTGAACGGGGCCAGGGGACCTTGTGCTCCCAACGCGGGTGTCGGTCCAGCCAGAAATCTCTTGTCGTGGCCAGCGACTCGCGGGCCCCCGCCAACCACACGAGGGTGTCGACCCCTTGCGCCGGCGTGCGCAACCACGGTTTGGCCACGGCGTAGCAGCGCGGGAGTGACGACGCCAGACCCGGCGTGTCCGTCCAACCGGGGCCTGGAACATCTGGTCGAGGTGCGCAACCAGGACTACCGCGACCTCGCCGGCACCTACGACAAGTTGGTGTGGATCGAGATGATTGAGGCAATCGGTTGGCGACAGCTCGACACGTACTTCGCCACCTGCGCGAAGTTGCTCAAGCCCGAGGGCCCAATGGCGCTGCAGGCCATCACCATCAACGACTTCAGTTACGAGCGCACCAAGAACAGTGATGATTTCATCAAGCGCATGATCTTCCCCGGCGGCTTCTTGCCCTCACTCGAGGCCATCGTTCGTTCGAGCTCCTCGGTGAGCGACCTGCGCGTGGTGGACCTAGAGGACATTGGCCGACACTACGCCGAGACCCTCGTACGCTGGCGCACTAATCTCGCCGACCACGGCGCGCGGGTGAGGGACCTGGAGCTGGGCGAGGCGTTTGACCGCATGTGGCAGATGTACCTGTGTTACAGCGAAGCAGCGTTTCTGGAGCGTCACATCAGTGACGTGCAACTGGTGTTGGCGCGCGGCCAGTGGCCCGAGACCCTGGGGCCCAGCGCGCCGCGCTGAAACTCTACAACGTGGAATGTCGCCGGCGACGCCACCACCACGGTCCAACGCCAACGCCGAGCAGTGTCACCACGGCCAACGCATCGAGGACTCCGTAGTCGGCGAACCCGTGGTAGGTGAAGACCACCACGTGGTGCCCGGCAGCGACCTCGACGCCCACCAATGCCGGCGCGAGCATGATCGTCGATGACGATCGGCCGTCCACCGTGACGGACCAGTCCGGGTCGTAGGCGACCTTCAACAGGACCACCGCGGTGCGATTCGCGATGATCGTTGCTCGGGCGCTTTGGCCGTAGACGAGGTCCTGGCTCTGGTTCGTCACCTCGCCGGCGATACCCTTTTGTTGCGAGAGCGATGTCAGCGTCGGTGTGGCCGCGGCTTGCCCGGCGAACGAGACGGTTGGGTAGACGGCCCGCGCCGGCAGCGGGGACTGCAAGAAAGTGGTGGTCTGGGTGCCCAGATCCGCGTTGTTGGCGAAGATGACTCCGTAGGTGTCGACTACCTGGATGAGGGCCGACGCACGGGCACTGTCGACCTGCCAGAGTCGATACGGTCCCAATGTGCGTAACAGCGTCGCGGCCACGGGCGGCGTGTGGCCGACGGGCAAGATGAGGTAGTGCACGCCGAACGCGGCGTAGTCGCCGGGCTGGAATTCGTCGAAATAGGCCTCGGGGTCGGTCATCAGGCCGCTCGTGCGCAGAGTGAAACCGACGGTGTCGACGTTGAGTTGTTCGAGGTAGATGTAGACCGGCACTCCCCCTACGTAGAAGTGGTGCCCCCAGTTACTGGGCATGCCGGCGTAGATGCGCCCCCCGCCACGGGATTCAGCCAGTGCGACCAAGGAGTTCATGTCGGCACCCTGCGTTGGTACCACGGCTCGCTGGTAGGTGATCCACGATGCGGAGTCCCGGTCGTACCTAGCGATTTGTGTCCACGCCGGTGCGAGCACGATCACGATGATCACGACGATCAACGGTACGCGTAGCCAAGTGGTCTGACCGATGAGTACCTTGCGGATTGATTCGACCACTTTGGGTGTGCGCATCGCGATCTGGCGGTACACGAACACCGTGGTGGTGACGGCGCCCACCCCGGCGAGCATTAGGCCCGCCAAGTGAAGGCCCATGATGTAGCGCTGCAGGAGCAAACTCTGATTGCCGGGCAGGAGAGACAACACGGGGCCCAGCGCGGGCCGTCCGAAGAACAGGATCAAACTGAGCAGCCAGACGCCGACGAGCGCGCGGCCCCGCTCGTCGTAATACCAGCGCTTGACGCACACCGCCAAGCCCACGCCGGCGAAGACGGTGATGAGAGGTAGTCGCCTCCAGTCATAGATCTGTCCGGTGAAGAGCCAACTCAACACTTGGCGTGCGCCGTAGGAGTCGTTGATGGCAGTGCCCACTTGGAATTGGTTAACCGCCATCCATTTCGAATTCACGAGCAACGGCACGGTCACCCACGCGGTCGACAGTAAGGCCGTGACACCGAGAATAAGGGCGCGGCCGGCGCGCGAGAGGAGTTGACTCGGGCGGATGAGGATCCACACCGCCAAGGTGAGTCCCGCGAGGTAGGCGGTCAAGAAGTGGAATGCGATGGTCAACGACAGGGTCAACACCGCCGCGAAGAGAGACTTTCGTTGCGAGATGTATCGCCAGCTGAACGCCCAAGCAAGGGGCAGCGTCCACATGGCCCACAACTGGGACCAGAGCCCACTGCCGATCCACACGTAGCTCTGGTGTCCGAAACCGCGTCCCGTCACAGTGAAGATGAGGGGCGACAGGGCCGCGGCGATGGCGCATTCCCAGCGACCCCACGAGAGCAGCCGTGCCGACCAATACACGCATAACGGCCACAGACTGAGCAAAAGGTACAAGAGCCACGCGAACGTCGCCTGTGGTCCGAAGACGATCGAGAGGGTGCCGGTGATCGCGGCGGAGAAACTCTGGTACTGCACGAAGAAGGGCGAGCCCAGTGACAAGAGTGGATACCAGTGGTCGAAGGGGGAGACACCGTGTCGCAGGAGTTTCATCGCCAGCGTGGTCATTTGCAGGTGCATGCCGCTGTCGTTGGGGTAGGCGACGCTAAGCCGTTCGAAGCGAAGCGACCAGAGATTGAAGATCACCGCGAGGGCGACGAGCGCGTGCAAACCACGTAAGCGCCAGCGAGTGATGCCGTCGTGTTGCTCGTTCATGAGCGGCACGAGCGCGCTCGCCGGTGACGAGCACCGCTCGGCGACGACTCGCAGCCCGTGCGGTAAACGGCTGGACCAACGGGTCCGCGCCGCGGCGAGTGAGTGATCCATGTGCAGTCAACCTTTTCAATTGTCCCGGTGGTGCGACGCAACTCCCGACCGTGGTACCAACACCGCAACGTTAAACGTGTTCACGAGCCCTCTGTGATGTCCTGAAAGAGAACCAACTTTTCATCTCGCCGTCACTTAGAAGTACCCAATTGTTGCGATTCCCTGCCTATCGTCTCGTTTCTGGCGGTTCGCTTTCAACATTTTCTAGATCTGGGAGGTCTTATGAAGTTTTCGACGATGAAGTCGAGCACGCGCGTCGCGGCGCTTATCGCGGTATTAGTGGCCGGTGGAGCGGTGGTGGTATCCACGGCTGGTGCGTCGTCAAACCTGTCGAGGATTCAGGTCTGCCAGGACAGTAACGGCCAGCTCGCTAGCGTGCTGAAGGATCACTGTCCGGCGAATTTTCACTCGGTGACCCTGCAGGTCAATGCCCTCCAGGGTCCTCAGGGTCCCCAGGGTCCGCGCGGCTACGCCGGTAACACCGGTGTCCTGGGTGCCACTGGTGCCTCGGGTCCGACCGGATCCACTGGTGCCACCGGTTCTACGGGGCCGGTCGGTGACACGGGCGCCGTCGGTACAAACTCAACAGTGACCAATACGGCTGGTGTCACGGGAACCGGCACGGCGTCAGCCACCTGTCCCACCGGTAACTTCGCGCTCAGTGGTGGCGGATATAGCCCGACCGCGGGCGACACCTTGCACGAGTCAATCCCGATTGGTCAGGCCACCGGAAAGCCTGCCACTGGCTGGATGGTCACCTTCGATAACGGTTCGGCCGTGTCGACGTCGACGGTCACCGCGTACGTCATTTGCTCGAAGTGACATCTCGGTAACGTCACCGCGTGACGACACGACAACGACGAGGGCGAATGCGACAGCATTCGCCCTCGTCGTTGCACGCGAGCAAGAAACGCCAGACCCGCATGTGGTGGGTGGCGCCGAGATGGCGGCGCATCGCGCACTCGTGAGACCATCGTTTCCCTACCCGGTGGGCGTGCCCACTTCGCGCTGCAGGAACAGCGCCTGTTCGCTCAAGGCGCGACGACTCACCGCAGTCTCGGGGCCGATCACGTCGAAGGCGTGGTACGTGCCGCGATAGTGGTGCAACTCAACGCTCACGCCCGCGAAAAGGAGTCGTTGAGCGTAGGCGAGGTCCTCGTCGCGAAGGGGATCCTCCTCGCAACTCATCATGAACGTCGGGGGGAGTCCTCGCAGGTCGTTCGCTCGTGCGGGAGCGGCGTAGACCGGAGCGTCTTCGTGGTGGCCCAAGTAGAGCGGCCACATCTTGCGCGACCGCTCTCCGTCCCAGGGGTCGTAGAGCTCAAAGGTCGCCATCGAAGGACTGGTACCGCGATCGTCCAATACGGGGTAGATCAACGACTGTGCCGCCACCGGTGGCCCACCCTCGTCGCGACATCGCAATACGATGCCCGCGGCCAACGAGCCCCCGGCGCTCGCGCCCCCGACACAGATGCGCCTCGGGTCAACACCGAGCTCCTCCGCACGCGCGACCAGCCACTGCAGGGCCGTCCACACATCGTCGTGTCCCGCGGGGAAAGGGAACTCTGGCGCGAGGCGGTAGTCCACTGACACGATGAGCGCGTCGACATTCTGCGCGTAATAGACGCAGCGTTCGTGTTCTAGCTCCAGGTCGCCAAAGACGAAGGCGCCGCCGTGAACGAAGAGCAGCGCGCCACTGGGAGCGGGAAGGTCGTCGCGTGAGTAGACCCGAAGGGGAACATCGACGCCCCTCGCGCCGGTCGCCACCGTGTCGCGGTATTTCACTCCATCGGGCAGTGGTGGTCGCGATGCTACGACGTCGACATTCAACGCCGCCGCGAGGGCGCGCGATCCAGCGACATCGTCCATGTTGGCAGTCTCTGGACCCCCAAGGAAAGGTAGTAGTTCAGGATCAAGGGCCATGGAGGCAATTTAGTCGTCCGGTCCCGCGGTTATGTTGAAACGTGTCAACTCGAAGTGACATAGTTGGAGGGTTGAGTTGGTCGTCGTCGACCGAATCAGGGGGAGAGATGAACCATGACTGAACTGAGCGTCGGAGAACTGCGCCGATCCGCGGTGCGTAATGCCCGGCCCAAGATCGGCCTGGTCGCCGGTGGGCTCGGCGCCTACTGGCCCCAGTTCGAGGGTTTGCTGCCCCAACTGCAGCGTTCGGCGGCGGAGGTGTCACGGCGCATCACTGGCTTCGACGCCGACGTCGTGGATGTCGGATTCATCTCCGACGCCCAAGAAGCAGACGTGGCGGCCGAGACGCTGCGCGCCGCGGGATGCGACCTCATTGTCATGTTCCTCACGACGTATATGACGGCGACCATGGTGGTGCCCATCGCCCAGCGCACCAAGGCCGACGTCCTCTTCATCAATCTCCAGCCGAGCGAGAAAATGGACCACGCGACCTTCGACACCGGTGCCTGGCTGGCCTACTGTGGTGCGTGCCCGCTGCCGGAGATGGCCAATGCCTTCGAACGTTGTGCCATTGATTTCCATTCGGTATCAGGGTATTTGGCAGACGAGCGTGCGTGGCGTCGGATCGAGGGCTGGGTCCGCGCGGCCGCGGTCAAGCGTGCCCTGCGCCACGGTCGCCATGGTTTGCTGGGGCACCTGTACCCCGGCATGTACGACGTGGCCACCGACCTCACCCTGATTCCCGCGCACTTGGGTGGGCACGTGGAGGTTCTCGAGATCGACGACCTACGAGTGCGCGTAGCCGACGTGACGAACGAGGATGTCGAGACTCTCCTCAGTGAGGTGAGCGACACTTTCGAATTGCTCGACTCGGTGGACCGCGACGATCTCGACTGGTCGCTGCGGGTGGCGGTCGGCATGGAGCGGCTCATTGCCGACTTCGATCTCGACTCGATGGCCTACTATCACCGCGGGCTCGAGGGCGAGCAGCACGAACGCCTCGCCGCGGGCATGATCCTGGGCGCGTCGCTGCTGACAGCCAGCCACCGGCCGGTATGCGGTGAATACGAGTTGCGGACCTCGATCGCGATGCTGGTACTGGACCGACTGGGGGCGGGTGGCTCGTTCACCGAACTCCAGGCCCTCAACTTCAGCGATGGGGTGGTCGAGATGGGACATGACGGACCGGCACACCTAGTCATCAGTGACCGTAAGCCGATGTTGCGTGGACTCGGCGTCTTCCATGGCAAACGTGGTTGGGGCATTTCGGTCGAGTTCGACGTCAAACACGGGCCCGTGACGGCTCTGGGATTGACGCAACTCCGCGACGGTTCATTTCGTTTCGTCGTCTCCGAAGGCGAGGTGGTGGCTGGTGAACTCTTGCAGATCGGGAATACGACGTCCCGGGTCGATTTCGGCCGCGACCCGGGCGAGTGGTGCGACGAATGGAGTGCTAGCGCCGTGGCGCACCATTGGGCACTCGGTACCGGTCACCGTGCGTCGGAGCTCAAGTCCGTCGCCGAATTGCTCGGCATCGAGATGGTCATCGTCTGACGCTGCATCGCTCTGCCTCGAAGATGCACAAATCCCCGCCGAAAAAATCGGCGGGGATTTGTGTTTGCTGTGGTTGGTGGGGGAAGCACCACCCGAGGGTGGACACAGCAGGCCCTGGGCAGAGAACCCCCGCCGCGGTGAACCGCGGCGGGGGTTCTTCTCACTCAACTTAGAAGTTGAACTGGGCCACGTTCGCCTTGGTGAAGACGAAGGGCGGTCCGAGGACGATCGACGGTCCAGTGCCCGCGGCAGCCGGGAGAATGGTGTACAAACCAAGTCCCGGAGCGTTGAATTTCTGGCCAGCAGTAATCTTGATGGTGTTCGACGCCAGGTTGGCCACTGCGTAGCCGGCCAGCTTGCCGAGGTTGATCGGGTTCCACAACTCGAAGGACTTGACGGTGCCGTCGAGCACGTACTTCTTCATCTGCGAGGGCAGGCCCAGACCGGTGAGGGTCAGGTGCTTGAGCAGTGACTTGTGCGTGTCGAGGTACTGTGCCGCCGTCGAGATGCCCACCGTGGTCGGCGAGATGATGCCGCGCAGGTTCGGGTAGGCCGAGAGCAGACCCTGAAGAACCGTCAAGGACGTCGCCGGGTCGTCGTTACCGTACACGGTCGTGACCAACTTCATCTTGGGGTACTTCTTCAGTTCCTTTTTCATGTAGACAATCCACGAGTTCTGGTT
>ODAK010006055.1_pt1 | contig 12230 bp, 9 predicted proteins | sample 1539591 | NCBI WGS metagenome assembly ODAK01 (sample SAMEA3539303, study PRJEB22396) | soil metagenome | biome: tundra; feature: field; material: soil | place: USA | collected 2010-05 | depth 0.15 m | reverse complement strand
GCAGCGATTTGGGAGGAAGGCGCGTCGGCAGTGATACGACCGCGCCGTACCATGAGAGGCGATGGCTCATCGAGGGGACTTCGGAGCGACCGACATCGCTCGCCAGTACGCGGAGGTGTTGACCACGGTCGCCTCCTTCCTGGCGCGGCTGATGCTCTTGACCGCCGTCGTGTGCGTCTCGGTGGTAACTGTGGTGGCACTGCACGCCCATGTAGTCGTCGCGCCCAACCTCTGGGTCCACCATCTCGGGGTGGGAGGTGCGGCCGGTTCGCTCCGACACCTCATCGTCATGCTGACGGTCGGCTTCATCGCCGTGACGCTCGAAGCATTCGTGCTCTGTCGCGATGCGTCCGCACGCCGGGAGCCGGGAGCCGTTGCCACTGTGCTCGCTATCGCCAGGCGGCTCCTCCTCGGAACCTGGAGCGCCGAACTGCTCATCGTCGATTCGGCTGCGCTGCGACCTACAACCTCCGTCGAGCGCGATCGGGACAGCGGCATCCTCCACCAGCTCCGCTCTGCCCTCTCGATCGCGCCCGTAGGTCCTCCCACGCTCCTTGCTCTCGGCTTGGACCCTTGGGGTCTTTTCGGACAGTCAGGTCATCGAGCGGAGGTCGGCGCAGCCCCATAGCGGCTTGGCCACCTCCGCTCTCAAAGGGAGGTGGATCATGGAGCAGTTGCAGTTTCCGGAGCTGGTCGACATCGAGACGGTGGCGAGGCTCCTCGGAGTTGGTGAGCGATATGTGCGAAGGATGGTTTCAGAGCGACGAGTCCCGATTGTGAAGGTCGGGCACTACGTCCGGTTCGACCTCGCCGACATCCGCAATTGGGTCGAGCAGCAACGTCGCCCGGACGCGTCGTAACCCGAAGTAGTGAGAGATCGTGGTGGCACTATCGACAGGTGCTGTGTCCACCACGGGGATGGGAGGCCCAGTGAGTTCAATCACGCGAGACAAGAGCGGGGCTTGGCGAGCTCGGTACCGAGACCCTGAGGGGAAGCAACGCAGTCGGAACTTCTCCCGACGTCGCGACGCTGAGCTGTTCCTGACGAGCACCGAACATGCGAAGGCCTCTGGCTCTTACGTCGACCCGGTACTCGGCAAGATCACGTTTGATACGTGGGCGAAGGAGTGGCGTGCCGGCATCGTTGATCTCCGTCCATCGACGCTCGCTCGGGACGATGGTTATCTCAAGCGGTACCTGCAGCCGACCTTCGGCGAGAAGCGCCTCGCCGAGATCGACCACGCCATGGTGCGCGCTTGGGTCGCGGGCCTTATCGCTCGCGGCCTCGCACCGTCAACCGTCGTTCTTGCCGGATTGCTAATGCGGAAGATCATGGCCACGGCGGTCACCGCCGGGCGGATTCCCGCTTCGCCGTGCAACGGGATACGCCTCCCGAGAATCGAACGTGAGGAGGCTCGATTCCTCGCTCCCACTGAGATCGGTGCGCTCACCGATACCATCAACGAGCGCTATCGCGGCCTCGTCATGCTCGGCGCGTTCGGCGGACTGCGGATCGGCGAGATGCTCGGGTTGCGCGCAAAGCACCTCGACCTTCTGCATGGTCGCGTCAATGTCACGGAAATCCTGGTGGAAGTTTCCGGCCAGCTCTACTTCGGCCCTCCGAAGACGCGAGCCGGACGCCGAGCCGTTCCTCTTCCCCGTGTCGCCATCGATGCTCTCGATGATCACTTGCGCCGATACCCGGCAGCGCAAGGCGATCTCGTATTCAGTGCTCCCGAGGGCGGACCGGTTCGGCTCGCGAGTTGGCGGCGGCGGTTTTGGAAGCCTGCGGTTGAGGCGTCCGGGCTGTCACCGCTGCGACCGCATGACCTCCGTCATACGGCAGTCGCGCTTTGGATCGCGGCAGGCGCGACGCCGCGGGAGATCGCGACACGAGCTGGTCACACCTCAGTTGTGACCGTCCTCGATCGATACGGCCACCTCTTTCCAGACTCCGAACAGAAAGTCAACGCCGCTCTCGACGTGCTTGCCAAGGATGCCGGCATCTCACGGAGCGCGCAGGTCGTACCCATCCGCGAGGTGTACTCGTAGCTCTTGGATTGTTTCAATCAGCGTGTCGGCTTCCAGAGGCGGTCGATTGGCACAACGAAGAGACGGTCACCGACCGCATAAGACCGCTCGCCGGTGTAGAGGGCAACACCTCCGATAAATCCAGCGCCAGCAAGGTCTCGAAGCCGTTCGAGTCCCCGAAGGTCCTCTCCTGGCACGCGCGTTCCACTCTTCACCTCGATCGCGACGACACAGCCGTCGTCGCGTTCGATGAGGAGATCGACCTCCTCCCCGTCATAGGTCCGCCAGTGGTGGAGGCCAGCGATTCCGTCCAGCCAACTCGCCTGTTTTATGAGTTCGCCGACAACGAACGTCTCCATGAGGTGACCGAACTCGGAGAGCGCCGTTGCATCGCGGCGCGCCAGGTGCTCCGGTGTGAGCCGAAGAAGCCGGGCGGCAAGGCCGGAGTCGACGAGATGAACCTTTGGCGTGCCCGTCGTCCTGGCTCCGAGCGTCCGTCCCCACGCCGGGAGCTGGCGCACGAGGAAGACCGATTCGAGCAGTTCGAGATAGTCGGCCGCCGTGTGGCGATCGAGGACTGCGGCCTCTGCCGTGACAGTGATGTTCAAGAGCTGGCCGGTCTGGGACGCGAGGTGCCGGAGGAGTGCCGGAAGCTGTCGGCGTTGGCGGAGCTTGCTCACCTCCATCACGCCGCGCTCAAGGACCAGCTCCACGTACTCGTCGAACCACCGTCGTCGCGCCGGCTCGTTCCTCGCGAGCGCGATCGGCATGCCACCTGTGGTGATCCGCCGCGCGTACTCGACTCGTGAAGTCTCAGACCGCTTGTTGGTCACTAGCGAACGCGGTTCGCCCAGCATCAGTGTCTCGACGAAGTTCTCTCGTGCACCCTCGATCTCACCCTGGGACAGCGGAAGGACCGCGAGGAAGCTGACCCGTCCTGCCAGATACTCCGCGACTTCGGGCACGGCCGTTGAGCGGGTCGATCCGGCCAACACGAACCGGCCGGGTCGAAGATCATTGTTCAGCTCCGCCTTGACGGCAGCGAGAACTGCGGGCTCATGTTGGTACTCGTCGATGAAGATCGGCCCGCTTCCGCTCACGAGCGTCGCGGCGTCAGTCCGTACTGCATCGCGCGTCGGAGAATCATCGAGGTCGATCACCTCGCCACCGCGAGCCTCGGCCAGCTGGTGGAGGAGGTAGGTCTTCCCAACCGTTCGGGGGCCTTGCAACAAGAGCAGTGGCTCCTCTTCGAGACGAGCGAGCGCGAGGTCATGAACTCTCCGCTCGTACCCCGGCATCTGAGCCATCTCGTCAGGCTACTGCTCAGTTCACCAATTTCGCGGCCGATTATTCACCGATCTCGCGAGTAACGACCAACCAACTTCGCGGCCCTCAAACCACCAAAGTCGCGCTTCCAGAATGCGCCCAGAACAAACCCGAACGACCCCGGAGAGACCATCTTGGCACCCCCGTGCCCGTTACTCCTGTGTCAGATTTGTGTCAGATCGGACGGAGGCTGCTCCTTATCCACAGCCTCAGTACTCGCTGACCTGCGGTTTTAGTGTGGGGCTACTCAGACTCGAACTGAGGACCTCAGCATTATCAGTGCTGCGCTCTAACCAACTGAGCTATAGCCCCGACGAAACGGTCACGCTACACCAACACCACCGCTGGTCCTAAAGAGGCGGTGGGCACCGATCAGGTGATAGGCAACCTCGTCTGGGAGCCGGTGACCTCGGTCTCCTGGGGGACCTTGGTCACCGCGGCGACGACTTGGCCGTCGTCGAGGTTCATAACCCGTACCCCTGTCGCGTCACGTCCTTGAGCTGCGATTTCTCGCACCGAGGTGCGGATCATCACTCCAGCGGACGAGACCACGATGATCTCGTCTTCGAGCGACGCCATGATCGCGGCGACGACGGCTCCCCGCCGCTGGGTCAGTTTGATGCCCCGCACGCCCTGGCCGCCCCGGGACTGCGGATTGAAGTGGTCGAGCTTGGTGCGTTTGCCGTAGCCGGCGTCAGTGACGATAAGCAGGTCCACACCCTCAAGCGCGACATCACACGACACGACCTCATCGCCGGCACGCAGCCTCATCCCGCGGACCCCGGCCGTGCTCCTGCCCATCGGCCGGACCTCGGCCTCGGCGAAGCGAATGGCGAGCCCGTGCTTGGAAACCATGAGTAGGTCGTCGTCTCCAGCGGTCCGGATCACTCGAACAAGCTCATCGCCATCGTTCAGATTGATGGCGATGAACCCTTCCCTGCGCGACTTGTCGTATTCGGAGAAGGCGGTCTTTTTCACCTGGCCCGACTTCGTAGCGAAGACGAGGTACTCGTCTGGGTCGAAGGTCCTCGTCTCGACGATGGCCTGAATGCTCTCGCCGGGCTCGAGGGGGAGAAGGTTGACGATTGGCGTCCCCCGGGCGCTGCGCTCTTTCACCGGGATCTCGTGCGCGCGCAGCCGGTAGACCTTCCCACGGTTGGAGAACAAGAGAAGGTGCGAATGCGCCGTTGTATGAAGGACCTGGTCGATCAGGTCCTCCTCCTTGAGCTTGGTTCCCTGCACACCGCGTCCGCCGCGTGCTTGAGCGCGGAAGGCATCTGCCTGGACAGCTTTGATGTAACCCGCGTGGGTAAGCGTCACGACGAGCTCCTCGTCCTCGATGAGGTCCTCGACAAAGAGCTCACCGGGGTCGTGGATGATGCGGGTCCTCCGGGGCTCTTCGTGCTTCTCCTTGATCGCTTCCAGCTCCGAGGAGATGACAGTACGAAGCCGAACTGGGTCCGAGAGAATCGCTTCGAGCTCCGCGATGGTTTCACGAAGTTGGGCCATCTCGGTTTCGAGCTCGCTGCGGCCGAGGCGAGTAAGCCGCCCGAGGGTCATGTCCAAGATGTGGTTCGCTTGCTCCTCGCTGAACGAGAATGGATCCTGCATGAGGTTCGCCCGCGCCTCGGGACGATCAGCAGAGGCGCGGATGGTCGCAATGACAGCATCGAGCATGTCGATGGCGCGAAGCAGCCCCTCGACGATGTGAGCGCGGGCAAGCGCCTTGCGGAGACGGAACTGCGAACGCCTCGTTACGACCTCGATCTGGTGCGCCACGTAGGCGGTAAGCGCCTGGGCGAGATTCAAGAGCCTTGGCACGCCGTCGACGAGGGCGAGCACGTGAACACCGAAAGAGGTCTGCAGGGGTGTGTGCTTGTAGAGGTTGTTCAAGACGACATTGGCGTTCGCGTCGCGCTTTAACGTGATGACCAGGCGCGACACCCGACCGGCCGAGTCGTTCTGCACGCTGCTGATCCCGGTGAGATCGCCTGAGTCGATAGCGTCCGCGATCTTCATTTCGATGCCCGCAACCGAGGTCTGGTACGGGATCTCGGTCACGATGATCTGGTCGGCACCGGTCCGTGACTCTGTGATCTCGGCCACGGCGCGCAGCTTCACCGAGCCTCGCCCTGTCCGATAGGCATCGATCAGTCCACTACGACCAAGTATCAGGGCTCCTGTCGGAAAGTCCGGACCCTTGACAAAGCGCATCAGCTCATCGGGCGTCGCCTCTGGGTGCGCGAGGAGGTGGAGCGTCGCCTCGATGACCTCGCCGAGGTTGTGGGGCGGGATGTTCGTAGCCATCCCCACGGCAATGCCCTGCGAACCGTTGACCAATAGGTTCGGAAATCGCGCCGGCAAGACGACCGGCTGAACCTCGTTGCCGTCGTAGTTGGGAATGAAGTCGACAGTGCCCTCGTCTATCCCGTCGAGCAGAGCGAGCGCTAGCGGAGCCAGGCGACACTCGGTGTAGCGCATCGCCGCAGGACCAGCGTCGGGCCCGGGGGCTCCGAAGTTGCCGTGGCCGTCGATTAAGGGGTGGCGCAAGCTGAAGTCTTGAGCCATCCGGGCAAGGGCGTCGTAAATCGCCATGTCCCCGTGGGGATGGAAGCGACCCATGACGTCGCCAACGACCTTGGCGCACTTGGCGTGAGGACGGTCCGGTCGAAGCCCGGCGTCCGACATCCCGTAGAGGATCCGGCGGTGAACGGGCTTCAGGCCGTCGCGCACGTCCGGCAGCGCGCGGGAGACGATGACCGACATGGAGTACTCGAGGAACGAGCGCTCCATCTCCTCTTGGATCTCGATCGGTTCGATCGCGCCAACCGCTGCGCCGTCGTCGTCACCACCACTCGGTGTGCCCGAGTTGTTGCCGTTGCCTCGTGCCATGAACCGCACTGCCTCCGCTGCTTGTCTTTGGGGAATGAGCGCCCGCCGGCATCGCCTGCCGTGCGGCGCCGAGAATCAAATGTCTAGGAAACGGACGTCTTTTGCATGGGTCTGGATGTAAGTGCGGCGCACGTCCACATCGTCTCCCATCAGAATCGAACAAATGTCGTCTGCAATCGAGGCTTGGTCCATCGTTACCTGCAGCAGAGACCTGAGACTCGGGTCGATGGTCGTGTCCCGAAGCTCGGTGAAGTCCATTTCGCCGAGGCCCTTCAAGCGCTGGAACTCCTTGGTGTGGTTCGGGTGCTCTGCCAAGAAACGTGCCCGCTCCAAGTCGTCTTTGAGGTAGACCTTCGAGTTGCCTACCAAGGTGGAGTACAAAGGGGGCTGGGCGACATAGACGTGGCCTGCCTCTATAAGGGCTTTCATTTGCCGCATGAAAAACGTAAGCAGCAACGTGCGGATGTGCGACCCGTCGACGTCTGCGTCAGCAAGCAGGATCACCTTGTGGTAACGGATCTTCGCCAGGTCGAAGTCGTCCGCCACGCCCGCGCCGATCGCGAGGATCAACGCCTGGATCTCTGTGTTCTTCAACATCTTGTCGACGCGAGCCTTCTCGACGTTAAGTATCTTGCCGCGGATCGGCAAGATCGCCTGTGTACGTGGATTGCGCGCATCCTGTGCGGTGCCGAGCGCCGAGAGACCTTCGACGATGAACAACTCCGATTCGCGAGGGTCCCGGGAGGAACAGTCGACGAGCTTGCCCGGAAGGCCGGCGCCGTCCAAGGCGTTCTTGCGACGTGTGAGGTCACGAGCTTGGCGCGCGGCAACCCGGGCGCGTTGGGCCAGCAGTGCCTTTTGCACGATCTGGCTGGCTTCCTTCGGGTTCTCCTCCAACCACTCAGCGAGCTTGTCGTTAGTGGCCTTCTCGACGAGTGATCGTATCGAGACGTTGCCCAGTTTTGCCTTGGTTTGGCCCTCGAACTGAGGATTGATCAGTCTCACTGACACGATCGCGGTGAGACCTTCTCGAATATCCTCACCGGTGAGGTTGTCCGCCGACTCCTTCACGAGATTGCGTAGTCGGGCGTATTTGTTGACGACGTTCGTGAGCCCTTTTTTGAAACCCTCTTCGTGCATGCCTCCATCACCGGTCGCGATGCCGTTCGCGTACGAGTAGATGCTCTCGTAGTAGCCGGTGTTCCACTGCAGGGCGACCTCGACTTCTTGGTCCTTCTCTGCCTGGACGAAAGAGGCGACCTTGCGGAAGAGCGACTCCTTGGAGGTGTTGAGGTGCTTTACGTAGTCGACGATCCCGCCCGTGTAACGGTAAGTCTCCTCGGCCTCGCGGTCCGGCCGTTCGTCCTTGAAGCGGATCTCGAGACCCTTGTTGAGAAAGGCCATCACCTGCAAGCGTTCGAGCACGGTCTGGGCCCTGAACTCAGTCTCTTCAAAGATCGTCGCGTCCGGCCAGAAGGTGACAGTGGTGCCGGTCCGTCCCCGAGGCGAGGGACCGACCACCTGAAGCGGACCCTCCGGCCTTCCCCCGTCGGCGAACTCAATCCGGTGGCGCTGGCCGGTCCTGTCGATCTCGAGCACGAGCCGGGCCGACAAGGCGTTGACGACCGACACGCCCACTCCGTGCAGGCCGCCGGAAACCTTGTAACCGCCGCCGCCGAACTTCCCGCCCGCGTGAAGCACCGTGAGCACGACCTCTGCTGCGGTCTTGTCGGGGTATCCGGGAATCGGGTCTACAGGGATGCCGGCACCGTTGTCGACCACACGGCAACCCCCATTTGCGAGCAGAGTCACATCGATTCTGGTGGCGCGGCCTGCCATCGCCTCGTCAACGGCGTTGTCGACGACCTCCCAGACCAAATGGTGCAGCCCGGTCGGTCCAGTAGAGCCGATGAACATGCCGGGTCGTAGCCGGACTGGCTCTAGTCCCTCGAGCACAGTGATGTCCTCCGCCTCATAGGAAGCGGGCGTCACCGGCATAGAAACCACGTTTTTGTGCTCCTTTGTGTAATCCAAGTCGTCAGGCCGGTCGGATTCCTGCTCGCGACAGCTGTCCAAGCCCATGGGCGCGACCTTCCAACGATGGCGGACGAACCAGGCCGGAGATGGACCCTTTGACCGAGGCGGGCACGGCTCCCGACGATGCTTCTAGTCTACCTGCGCGAGCCCGGCTGCACACGAACGCTGAGGCGTTGAGGGGCTGTTTCTCCTAGCTTTTCGGCAAGGCGGCTGAGCACGGCTGAGCCAGCCAGCTCCAGCTCTGTTGCCCAGGCAGGATGGTCCACCGAGACGATGAGCTCACGGCCGCGGATCAGTTGAGGGCGCACCTGACGAGCGACCTCAGAGCCGACTACCTCCTCCCAGCAGTCGAGGACGCGACCAAAGACAAGGGTCTCTTCTTCCATTCCACGCTGACGCAGCAACTGATCGAGCGCGGTACCGATAGGCACGGCTGCACTTTCGGAGGCTGCACCTGCCGAGAGGGCGTCTGTACGGACTGTGGAGGGCCGCGCCCAACGAGCCATCACAGCTCGAGCCTACCTTGGCTCAGTCGTGCCACGAGCTTGGGACTGGCCCCGGGCGGTAACTCCCCTGCGGTGGTCAAAAGCGCCTGACCTGCTGGGAGTTCACCAACTAGCGCTCGAGCAGTGCCTTCGTCGAGCTCGGAAAAGGCGTCGTCCAAGAGCAGAACCGGGGCGGCTCCCGTGACGTCGGTCATGAGGCGGTGGCTCGCGAGGCGCAGCGTCAGGGCCACGCAGCGCTGGCGACCTTGTGAAAGCCTGGAACGTGCGTCAAGGCCACCGGCTTCGAACTCGATCTCGTCGCGTTGAGGCCCGACAGTGGTAGTTGCCCGCCTTAGGTCTTCGCGGCGTGCCGCGGCAAGGGCGTCGGCCAGACTCCCGTCCCACGAACGTACATATCTCATGTTGAAATCACCTGCCCCGCGGGCTAGGACCGAAAAAGCGTTTGTCGCGTACGGAGACAGCGCCATCACCAGTTGGTCGCGCGATGAGGCAAGCCTCTCGCCGATCTGGGCCAACCTGTCGTCCCAAACGTCGAGCGTTGTCGCAGCCTCGGAATCTAACCGGCCGCCCAGGTGGCGCAATAACGCGTTCCGGTGCCGCAGCACTCGCTCGAGCGCTGCCCGATCCGCACCCAGCCGTGGATGAGATTTTGAAAGCACCTCGTCGAGAAAATCGCGCCTTCCGCTCGGAGGGCCTTTAACGAGCACGAGATCGTCCGGCGTGAAGACCGTTGTCCGGAGAACCTCGAGAAGTCCACGCGTACCAGGGACCCTCTGAGCGTTGTGCCAAGCCTTGTCACGCTGTCCCGGTACGACGTCTATCTCGACCTCAACCTTGCGGTTACCAGCAAGAACGTCACAACGGAGCTTCGAGCTCAGGCAATCCTGGCGGACCACCGCTTCGCGCGGTGCCCCTCGGAACGACTGAAGCGTCGAACAGTAGACGATGGCCTCGAGGAGGCTCGTCTTACCGGCACCGTTCGCGCCTTGAATGACTGTCAGCCCGGCAGGTGACGGATGAAACTCGACCTCCCGGAAATTGCGGAAATCGTGCAGTTCCAATCTCACGATGACCGTCTCGTCCATGTGTTGACGAGCTTGGCTCAGGACACCTTCACCGGCATGAGCAGGTACCGGTACTCGTCCTCACCATCGCCACGAACCAGAGCCGGCTTGCCGGGGTCGTTGACCTCCAGGATAAGGGTGTCCGCTCGAACAGCCTCGACCCCGTCCAAAAGGTAGCTCGGGTTGAACGCCACCGTGAGGTCGTCGCCCTGGAAATCACCTTCAACGCTCTCTTCTGCTCGTCCACTCTCGGGAGTGAGCACCGTGAGGTCAACACCGCCTTCGTGCAGAGCGAGGCGCACCGGGGTCGTGGCGTCCTTGGTGTCCCGCACGACGAGACGGACACGGCGCAACGCGGCTTCCAGGTCGTCACGTGGCACACGCAGGTGATAGCTGTAAGACGCCGGGATCAACCGCTCCACTTCCGGGAACTGACCCTTCAACAGCCGCGTGGTGATACGCACGTCATCAAGCTCAAAAACGGCGTCCAAGTCGCTGTAACGGAACACAATCGTGCGATCCGCATCTGCCTTTGCGCTGGAACCAAGGCGTTGAACCTCTGTGAGCGCTTTTGCCGGAACGAGAACCTGGCGATCAGGCTCGACGACTTTCATCCCGACGAAATCGCGAAAGGCGAGCCGGTAGGAGTCGGTCGCGATCAGGCGGAGGCCGCTCTCTGTAGCCACCATGAGAACACCTGTCAGTTGAGGCGCCCGGGAATCATCGACAAGGGCCGCTCGGACTACTTGGCGGAGTCCATCCGCAAAGGTGGCACCGGGGATCTCGATTCCCTGTTGCTCGGGCACCCCGAGCCGGGTGATCTCAGCACCCAGGGCGACCCTCACCACGAATTCGGCACGTCCCGAGGTAAACCGCACCTCCTCGTCGCCCGCGACAACCGACACGGCGCCCGATTCGAAAGAGCGCACTATGTCGACGACCAGCCGAGACGGTACGAGAACGGAACCGTCGGATTCGCCAGCAACCTCACAGTGGGCCTCGATGACGAGATCGGGGTCTGATCCACAAACTTCGAGCTGGTTCCCGCGGAGCAGGAGTTTTAGCCCGACCACACCAAAGCTGGGTCCGGAACGAGCGCTCGTGGCCCTCGACGCCGTCACGAGGGTCTCAAGAAGCGTGTCACGATCGGCACGAAACTTCACGGAATGCTCTACTCCTTTCTAATTAGAGAATTAAGACAACAGGAGTAGTAGGTCCTGGGGATTGTTGATAACCCAAGCTTCTTCCTGTTCAGGAGGGTTGCGCCCTCAACGGGGTTATCCTCCGATTGCACAGCCTGCCGTCCGCAGCCGGTGACGCCTGGGGACCACCGACAGCTCATCCCCTGTCAACACGAGCGTTATCCACAGATCATAAACCGTTCTTGATCTGCACGCTTAGCTCCGTGACCTGGTCGTATACCTGACGACGCTCTTTCATGAGACCAGAGATTTTTTCAACCGCGTGAATAACAGTCGTGTGATCTCTGTCTCCGAATTCCCGGCCGATAGCCGGGTAGCTGAAGTCGGTGAGCTCACGGAAGAGATACATCGCGATCTGACGGGCAATCACAAGAGGACGGCGCCGGCTTGGCCCGATGAGCTCGTCCACACTGAAGCCAAAATGCTGGGCACTGATATCGATGATCTGTTGTGAAGTGATCTGCCGTGGCTGCTTTGATCCCACGAAGTCAGCCAGAACCGATTCGGCAAGCTCTCGGGTGAGCAGTTGGCGGTTCAAGCTGGCGTAGGCGGTGACCCGGATGAGAGCTCCTTCGAGCTCACGAATGTTCTCCTTCACCTTTGTGGCGATGAAATCAAGCACGTCGTCGCCGACCACCGAATGTTCGTGCTCGGCCTTGGTGCGCAGGATGGCGATGCGTGTCTCCAGTTCAGGGGGCTGGATGTCTGTCGTCAGACCCGACAGGAGTCGGCTACGAAGCCGGTCCTCCAAAGTCGCGATCGCCCGGGGCGCCCGATCGGATGTAAGCACGATCTGTTTGGAGGAGCCGTAAAGCGAGTTGAACGTGTGGAAGAGCTCTTCTTGCAAAGACTCCTTTTTGTCCATGAACTGGACGTCATCGATGAGAAGCAGGTCGCACTCCCGGTACCTCCGCCGAAACGCGCCCATGTCGTCCTTGGCGCGAAGGGTCTCGACGAACTCGTTCATGAAGGTCTCCGTCGACACATAACGGACGCGCATCCTGGAAAAGTTCTCCCGTACGTAGTTGCCCACAGCCTGGAGGAGATGTGTCTTTCCAAGTCCGGCTGCGCCGTAGACGAACAACGGGTTGTAGGAGCGTGCGGGCGCTTCGGCGACTGAAAGGGCTGCCGCATGGGCGAAGCGGTTCGACGGACCGGTGACGAAGGTCTCG
>ODAK010006053.1_pt1 | contig 12230 bp, 7 predicted proteins | sample 1539591 | NCBI WGS metagenome assembly ODAK01 (sample SAMEA3539303, study PRJEB22396) | soil metagenome | biome: tundra; feature: field; material: soil | place: USA | collected 2010-05 | depth 0.15 m | reverse complement strand
GCGCCACGCCCCAATTGGGACGCAGTTTCTGCGCGGTCAGCAGCATATTGTAGTGGGTCTGCCGGATGCCCGTGTGGTACTTGCGCTTGTCATTCCATCGCGGCGTTTCCTTCGGCGCAAAGTGCAGCGGAGCCCCCAGCACCATGTTCTTGACGGAGAGCGTGGCCACCACGGTGTTGTGCGTCTTCAACATGCACGCGCAGATGACGTAGGCGTCCGGATCCAGCAGGCGCGCCGCCAGGCGCACCGGCTGAATGTGCAGATCGAAATCGATCAGCGGGATCACCTGGTACTTGGCCTCGGCATTCAGATCCACCAGCGAGACATTGCGCGCCGCGCTGTCGGCGGCCAGTTTCACGTATCCGAAGTTCCGGAAACCCTCCATGGTGTCGCCCGCGGACGATTCCACGATGCTCACCGGCATCTTGTACTTGGGCTGCAAATAGTCCAGAATTCCCCAGATCGCGTCGGCATGGGTGGCCGCCAGTTGATTCGTCGTCGAGACGTTGTTCACCTTGATGACAACGTATTTCTTGCGCTGGATCACCGGCCGGATCTGATGGTCGATGGCATTCAGCGCATCGGCAACCATCTTGCGCCGCACTTCTCCTTTGACGATGGCGACGGTGGACTTCGTGGCTGCGTCCGGCGTAAAGGTGAGCGGCGGAGTGCCCGGTCCGGCGACCTGTGCCCGAAGTGCCGTTAAGCCGCCAACCCCGGCCACGGCGTGGAAGAAGCTTCTGCGGGAGACATTCATGACGTACCTCCAGAACCCGATAGCATACTATCAGGCCGTATTATAACTAGAAGCGCCGCTGTGGCGCAGACACTTTGTCTGCCGCGCCAGTACTCGTGCCGACGCTGGGTTGGCCAACGAAGAAGGGGTCGAGAAGAGTCTCGACCCGGCAGGCGCGAGTGCCCGCGCCACGGGTTTTTGCTCGTGGTCCAATGAGGAATGGACACACCACTCACCGTTCTGGGTATCTGCGGCAGCCTGCGCAAGCTCTCCATCAATCGCGGGCTTCTGCGGGCGGCGCAGCAACTGACGCCGGAGGGAGTCTCTCTCGAGTTCTTCGACCTGCTGGGCATTCCGCCGTACAACCAGGACGACGAGGGCAAGCCGCCGGGCATCGTCACCGAATTCAAAGCGCGCATCCGCGCGGCAGACGCGATTCTGATTGCCACGCCCGAATATAACTACTCCATTCCCGGCGTACTCAAGAACGCCATCGACTGGGCATCTCGCCCGTACGGCGATAACTCGTGGGCGGGCAAGCCGGTCGCCGTCATGGGGGCCTCGCCTGGAATGGTGGGGACGGCGCGCGCACAGTATCACCTGCGCCAGTGCTTTGTGTTTCTGGACATGCACCCCGTCAACAAGCCGGAGGTGATGATCGGCCTGGCCGGGCAGCGTTGCGACGCCGAGGGCAATCTGACCGACGAGAAGTCGAAGCAAATGATCGGCAGTCTGTTGGCGGCGCTGGCGGCGCTCACGCGCAAACTGAAATGACCAATGGAGTTCTTTGCCGGCCTGCTCTCGCGCGCGGAGAGCGGCGCCACGATGGACCGCATTCCAGCGCACTTCGCGCAGCAACGGCTTCGGACTATTTGCGGCCGAACTGCGCGCTACCGGCGAGTTCATCGGTTTCATCGGCCTCTCGCGGGTTCCGTTCGAGGCGCACGTCACGCTGCGCAGGCACGTGCTGTACCGCGCCAGATTGCTACAATCGCAACCATGACGAAGTTCAGCATTCTTCTCCTCGCGGCCTGCGCGTTCGCCCAGAAGCAGCCGATTACGCTGGAGACTCTCAGCGCGGGCGGACGCGGAGGCGGGCGCGGCGGCGCCGGGTTCGCCGGGTCGCCCACCTGGATGCCGGGCGGCAAAAGCTTCGTCTTCCGCCAGGCGCACAGCCTCATGCTCTACGACCCCGCCACCAAAGCTTCCAAGCTATTGATCGACACCACGCCGATCGACGCCGCCGCGGTGAATGTGCCGCCCGACGACGGTCCCACCGATTGGACCAATCGCCGCGCGCGCGTCGGCGGCATGCAACTCTCCGGCGACGGTAAGGCGATGCTCTACAGCGCCGGCGGCGACCTGTTCCTGATCCATACCGACACCGCCAAGTGGGAGCAACTCACCAAAACGCCGGTGGCGGAATTGGATGCCAAGCTCTCGCCCGACGCCCGCATGGTGGCGTTCCGGCGCGGTTGGGACCTCTATACGGTGGACGTGGCCTCCGGCAAGGAGACGCGCCTCACGCGCGATGGCACCGACACACTGCGCAATGGCGTGCCCGATTGGGTCTACCCTGAGGAACTGTACCTGGGTACCGGCTTCTGGTGGTCGCCCGATTCCAAATCGCTCTGCTACCTGCAATTCGATTCCAGCCGCGAGCCGGTTTTTCCGCACGCCGATATGCTGGGCACGCGCGCTTTCTCCGAGCCCGAACGCTATCCGCAGGCCGGCGAGAACAATCCCGACGTGCACCTGGGCGTGATTGCCGCTACCGGCGGAGCCACCAGGTGGCTGGAAGTGGGCGACACGCGCAACGCGTATCTGATCGCCCGCGCCGGCTGGATGCCGAATGCGCGCGCCGTGTATATCCTGCGCATGAATCGCGTGCAGAACAAGATCGAGATGGTCTCAATCGATGCCGAATCGGGCGAAGCCACGCGCGTGTTTCAGGAGTCCGACCCGCACTGGATCAATCTCGATGGTGACATCGAGTTCCTCAAGGATGGCAAGCGGTTCCTGTGGACCAGCCAGCGCGATGGCGGCTTCCGCCACATCTTCCTCTATTCCAACGACGGCAAGAGCGTCAAGCAACTCACCAAGGGCAACTGGGAAGTCACCGCGATCAATGCGGTGGACGAAGCCGAGGCCGGCGGCCGCATCTACTACACTTCCAGCGAGCCCACGCCCACCGAGCGGCACTTGTACACCATGAAGCTGGATGGCACGGGCAAGCGCCAGTTGACCGCCGCCAACTACACCCACTCCGTGTCGATGAGCCCCACCGGCGCGTTCTATCTGGACACGTATTCCAATCTCACGACCCCCGGCCGCACCACGCTGCACTCCGGCGACGGCCAGGAACTGGGCGTCTATCGCGAGAGTGACCGCGCGCAGGCCGATCAGTACGACATACGGCCCACCGAGATCGTCAAGTTCAAAGGTCCGGACGGCAGCGAGTTTTACGGGCGCCTCATCAAACCCGCCGGATTTGAGCCGGGCAAGAAGTACCCCGTGATTGTGGATGTGTACGGCGGCCCCGGAGTGGGCTCGCCAATCCGCAACGCGTGGAGCGGTGTCGGCATCGATCAGGTTTACGCGCACAAAGGTTACGTGGTCTGGCAGTGCGAAAACCGCGGCATCATGGGCCGCGGCCACGCCTTCGAGACCGCGATCTATCACAAGCTCGGTGTCACCGAACTGGCCGACCAGGTGGCCGGCGTGAAATACCTGATCTCGCTGGGATTCGCCGACCCCGCGCGCATCGGCATCACGGGCACCAGCTACGGCGGCTTCATGACCATCAACGCCATGCTCAACGCGCCCGACGTGTTCCATGCGGGTGTCGCCGGCGCGCCGGTGACCAACTTTATCAACTACGACACCATCTACACCGAGCGCTACATGGGCCTGCCCAAGGAGAATCCCGACGGCTATCGGGAAACGGCGCTTACTTTAAAGGCCACAAATCTGAAGGGCAAGCTGCTCATCTTCCACAATTTCGAGGATGACAACGTGTTGTTCCAGAACACCCTGCAAATGACCAACGCGCTGCAACTGGCGGGCAAACAGTTCGAATTCATGCTGTACCCGCAAAAGACCCACGGCGTCACCGGCGCGGCGGTGCGGCAATTGCAGCAGATGACCGTGGACTTCTTCGACCGCACACTGAAGTAGTACCCCCACCAGTGGTGGGGCATGCTTTAGCTTGCCGTGTGCCTCTTGACACCTCGTTCCAGGCATATGTATCATACCCCTATATAGATTATGCCTAAAAATGAAATGCCTTCAGGCGCCTTGACGCTTTTGATCCTGCGCGTGCTCCGTTCCGGCACCCTCCATGGCTACGCCATCGCCCAGCGGATCCACTCCCTCTCGTCCGAGGTGCTGCAAGTGGAGGAAGGCGCACTCTACCCAGCGCTGCAGAAGATCCTGCTCAAGGGCTGGGCAACCGCCGAGTGGGGCATCTCCGAAACCAATCGCAAAGTTCGCTTCTATCGCCTCACCGCTGCCGGCCGCAAGCAACTCGAAGCCGAACTATCCGGCTACCATCGCGTGCACGAAGCCATTCAGGCAATTCTGCGTACCGCTTGAGGGACACCCATGAGCGATTTCTTCCGACGCCTGCAATATCTGCTGAACCGCCGACGCCTCGACCGGGCCCTGGCCAATGACATGGAAGTCCATCGCGAAATGGCGGCTCGCCATGGTAGGAGCAACTTTGGCAACCCGCTCCACCTCCGTGAAGAAGCGCGCGACGCGTGGGGCTGGACGTGGGTCGAACGCCTCTCTCAGGACCTTGGCTACGCCACCCGCATGCTGCGCAAGTCGCCCGGCTTCACCCTCGTGGCCATCCTCATGCTCGCCATTGGAATCGGCGTTAACGTCGCGGTCTTCGGCTTCTTCGACCTGTTTGTCTTACGGCCCCTGAATGTCCGCGATCCGGGCACCCTTCTCCGTTTCCACCGTCGGGCTCAGTCGCCCTACGCGTTCGCCCTGCCTTATCCGGAAATGGCCTTCTTCCGCGACCATTCCAGCACCCTTTCCGCCGTGCTGGCCGTGAATTCCACGCCTGTAGCTGTGGAAGGCGAGGAGAAGCAGCTCAAGGCCAGCTTCGTTACGGCTAATTATTTCCGCGAACTTGGCGCGACCCCAATTCTTGGAAGGCTGCTCGATCCCGCCCGCGACGAGTCTGCCGGCGCGGAGCCGGTGATTGTTCTGGGGCACGGCTTCTGGCAACGCCACTTCGGCGCCGACCCGATGGTCGTCGGCAAGACCATTCGTCTGAATGGGAAACCGGCCACCGTGGTCGGCGTTTCCGCGGGTGATTTCAGCGGCCTCAGTTTGAGCGAGTCGCCACTGTGGGCGCCCATCGCCCAACTGCCTTACTTCGCCGAAGGCAGCCGCCTCCTCACGGATTTCTCCGTGGAAAGCCCAGGCGTGCAGATGTGGGGCCGCTTGCAGCCAGGCCAGAATCCCCGGGCGGCCGAAGAGGAACTACGCTCCCTGGCGGCCGAGTTGCGGCGGCAGCAGCCCACCGCCATTTGGCAGGACGAACGCCTTCCCAGCGAACCCGGCGCCTACGCCGCCAGCAGCCTGATCGGCAACCGGCGCGGCACGGGAGCCGAGGAGCGAGACCCCGTCTATCCGGTTTTCGCTTTGGCAGGAACCCTGACGCTGCTGATTCTGGCCGTTGCTTGCGGCAATTTGGGCAGCATGCTTTTGGCGCGGGGCGTGGCCCGGCAGCGGGAAATCGCCATTCGCGTCGCCATCGGTGCCGGGAGCGGCCGCCTGATTCGCCAGTTGTTTACCGAAAGCCTCTTACTGGCGCTGTTCGGATCCCTCGCGGGGTTGGCAGTGGGAAGCGCGGTACTGCGCACCTTGTTGAAAATCAGTGCCGCTCCCCCATGGCTCACCGCTGCGCCGGATTGGCGCGTGTGTGCCTTCGCCCTCGGCGCTGGATTCGCCTCCGCGATTCTGTTCGGCCTCACTCCCGCCCTGCAGACCGGACACCAGCGTCATCGCGCAACCTTTACGCGACAGCTATTGATCGGCGCGCAAGTGGCGGCCAGTTGCGTATTACTAATCGTGGCGGGGCTTTTGGCCCGCGCCCTCGATCATGCAACCTCCGCCCATCTGGGCTTCGAATACCAGCAGGTGGTTTCCATTGCCCCGGCACTCGCCCGGTATGGCTATTCCCCAGCCAAAGCTCAGGCGTACCTCGACACCCTGCAGGACCGCCTGCGGGCGTTACCCGGCGTCCAATCGTTATCGCTCGCCGTCAGTCCACCGCTGGGCAACGTGAGCATCACCAGCGGAATAGACGTCGATGGACGGCCGGTAAACGTTGGAATCGACCGCGTCACTCCCCAGTTTTTCGAGACCATGAAGATCCCGCTCCTGCGCGGTCGCAACCTGAGGCGCGGCGACGGGCGCGTTGCCGTCATCAGTGAGTCCATGGCCCGTCTGGCATGGCCCGGAAAGGACGCACTGGGTCAGACTGTCACGTTGGGTGAGGGTTATACCGTGGTTGGGATAGCGGGCAGCGTGCAGTCCGTCAAATTCGGGGACAGCGATTCCGTTCAGGCCTACTTCCCCATCGAAACCTCCGATCTGCCTGCAATTTATCTGCTGGTCAGAACTTCCCTCTCGCCCCAGGACCTCGCCAAATCCGCGCTGGCCGCAACCAGGGCACTGGACCCGAACACATTTCCGGAGGTCCAACTGCTGAGCAGCGCATTTCGCGAGAAACTCCGGGGCGCGGAATACAGCACGCTGGCCGTCAGCGTATTAGGTTCCATCGCGCAACTGCTGGCCTGCCTCGGCATCGTGGGCGTCGTGGCCTACGCGGTCTCGCAACGCACCAGGGAGATTGGCATTCGCATGGCGCTGGGCGCCAGGCCTTCACAGATCCTCTCGGTGGTTCTGCGCCAATTCTCACGCCCGGTGGCCGCCGGCCTTATCGCGGGCGCGGGTGCCGCGGCCGCGCTCTCGCAATTGCTGCGCGGCAGACTCTACGGCATCAGCAATCTCGATCCCACGGCCTATCTCGCCGCCATCGCGCTCTTCCTGTTGACCGCGGCCGTGGCTGCCATGGTGCCGGCCAGACGCGCCTTGCGCATCGATCCGCTGCGCGCCCTTCGTCACGAGTAGCGTTCCTGAACGAGCCTGCCAGGGATTAGAATGAGCCTGAACTGAATAACCGTGGTTCTGGAGTCATTCGATGCGGCAACTCATACTGCTCGGAATTGCTTTTCTGGGAATCGCTTTTCCCTCTCGCGGGGCATCGTATTACCCCGCGCGGCTCGACGATCCCAACGCCGTTTACCTGACGCCCGATCAGTTCCCGGTTCGCGGCGACGGCAATGCCGACGATAGCGCGGCCGTTCAGGCAGCCATCGACCGGGTCCAGGAAAGAACCGGCGAAGGCATCCTCTTTATCCCGCAGGGCCGCTACCGCGTCACCCGGACCATCTACGTCTGGCCCGGCGTGCGCCTCATCGGCTATGGCGAACAACGTCCCGTCTTCGTCCTTGCCGACAAGACCCCGGGCTTCCAGCAGGGCGTCGGGTGCATGTTCTTTTTCACCGGCATGCGGCCCAACCGCGGCGCCGCCGGCGCGGCATTCCCGGGACGTGCATTTCGCCTTCCGCCGCCGCCCCCCGGTACCGTTCCCCCCAATCCTTCCATCGCCGATGCCGGCGCCGGCACCTTTTATTCCGCCATGAGCAATATCGATTTCGAACTCGGCGCCGATAATGCCGCGGCCGTCGGAGTCCGATTCCATGTGGCCCAGCACGGCTATCTCGCCCACATGGATTTCCAGATCGCTTCCGGCCTGGCCGGTCTCCAGGATATCGGCAACGAGGCCGAAGACCTCCATTTTCACGGCGGCCGCTACGGCATCCTCACCCGCAAGACATCGCCTGCCTGGCAATTCACCCTCATCGATTCCACGTTCGACGGCCAGCGTGAGGCCGCCATCCGCGAGAATGAAGCCGGCCTGACGCTGGTCCACGATGAGTTCCGCAACGTCCCCACCGCCATCGCGATTGACCCTCATTATTCCGACCAGCTTTGGGTTAAGGACGCGCGCTTTGAGAACATCAGCGGCCCCGCAATCCTCATCGGCAATGAGAACAGCCGGATGACGCAAATCAATCTCGAAACCATCGTCTGCCGTCAGGTGCCCGTCTTTGCGCGCTTTCGCGAGAGCGGCCGCCAGCTTGCCGGCGCCGGCCCCATCTACCAGGTGAAAATCCTTTCCCACGGACTTACTCTCCCCGCTCTGGGCGCCATCGGAGAAATCAAGACCACTTACGATGCCGCACCGCTGTCCAGCCTGCCGCCATCCACGCCCAACGCCATCCGCGGCCTGCCTTCCATCGCCACGTGGGTGAATCTCCGCTCCCTCGGCGCCAAAGGCGACGGAGCCACCGACGATACCGCGGTCATTCAGAAGGCCATCGCCGAGCATACCGTGCTCTACGTTCCTTCCGGCCGCTACGTCGTCCGCGACACGCTCAAACTCCGTCCCGATAGCGTTCTCATCGGGCTCCATCCCGACCAGACCCAATTCGATATACTCGATTCCACTCCGGGCTTTCAAGGACCGGGCGCGCCGCGGCCCCTGCTCGAAGCCCCCCGCGGCGGCGACAACATCGTGACCGGCATCGGCCTCTCCACCGGCGGCATCAACAGCCGCGCCGTGGCCGCCCTCTGGATGGCGGGCAAAGATTCCCTCATGGACGACGTGCGTTTTCTCGGCGGCCATGGCACCCTCGGCCCCGACGGCAAGCGCGTCAGCCCGTATGCCGCCAACCTGGCCTCCGACCCCGATCCTCATCGGCGCTGGGACGCGCAGTATCCCAGTCTGTGGATCACCCATGGCGGCGGTGGCACCTTCGCCAATATCTGGACACCTTCCACGTTCGCGCAAGCCGGTCTCTATATCTCCGACACATCCACCCCCGGACATGTCTACGAACTATCGGCCGAGCATCATAGCCGCACCGAGATCAAGCTCGACCAGGCAGCCAACTGGGAACTTTATGCCTTGCAGACCGAGGGAGAAAGGGAGGAAAGCGCGGACGCCATTTCCCTCGATATCAGCCGGTCGAAGAACATCACCATCGCCAACTATCACGGTTACCGTGTGGTCAGAAGTTATCACCCCGTTCCCTACGCCGTTCGCGTCTACGATTCGAGTAACATCCGGTTCCGTAATATCCATGTGGATAATAACAGTGCCGCGTCGCAGTGCGACCAATCGGGCTGCCGCCAGTACACCAGGTCCAGCAAAGTCCCCTTCGAAACGTGTATCTTCGATGCCACGCTTCACGCCGAAGTGAGAGACAGCGAGTTCGCCTGGCTGGATATCTCCGGCAAGCCGGTTCCCTCCACGCCCCGCCGGCCATCTTCCGTGCTCGAACCCGGAGCCGCCATGCAGAAGCTGACTTCCGGTTTCTACAACATCTCCGGGGCGGCAGTGGACGCGTCCGGCCAGTTGTATTTCGTGGATGCTCACCAGCAGCGCATTTACCGGTGGTCGCCGGAAACCAAGGACCTCCGCATCGTGCGGGATAATCCGCTCGAACCGGTGAATCTCGCGTTCGACAAGGCCGGCAATCTCATCGTGGTTTCTTCCGGCGGGAAAGGCATGACGGTTTATTCCTTCCGCCCGGATGGGCCGGAAGATCAGATCGCCGTCCTTGAGCCGGAGCCTTCGGCCGACCGTCCAGGCATGACCGCCATCCTGCCCGTGAATTACTTCGTCAACGGCGATTTCACCAATACGCTTTCCACCGCGACTTACGAATATGTTTCGCTGGAGCAGATGTTCACCAAGGTAGTATCGACAAGAAAGCCCTACCAATACATCTCTCCGGACCGCTCTCTGTTTATTCCGGCCGAGGATGCCTTTGTTCAGGGGCAGCCTTACTTTGGATATAAGTTCGCCTATATTCTGCAGGCGTTCGGTTTGGTGAAAGCCGTTCCTGGAAAGCCGTTCTACGTCACCAACGAATCGGAACAGAGGACTTACACAGGAAGCGTGAATACGGATGGGACTCTTTCCGGCTTGCGGGTATTCGCGGAGCAGGGTGGAGAGAACCTCACACAGGATAGTCAAGGCAACGTCTATCTTGCCGCCGGGCAGGTGTTCGTCTACAGCCCCGCGGGAAAACTGATCGATACCATCCCGGTACCCGAGCGTCCCCTCGACCTGGTCTTCGGCGGGAAGGATCGCCGCACCCTCTTCATTCTCACGCAATCCTCTTTGTACGCAGTGCGCACGCGGTCTGGCGTGTGACTTGACAGAGCCGGACGCGGGAAATCCGCATCTCCGGTTCGACGAGGGGAGAGCGTGGCGCAGCCCTCTGGCTGTCACTCACTCTCCTACTCTACCGGCTCTGTTTGGAAGCGGGTTTGCGGGTGAAGATGCCCAGGTCGAAGGCGTCCGCCATGGCCTGGTAGCCGGCGTCGTTGGGGTGGAGGTGATCGCCGGGATCGAACTCCGCGCGGATGCGTTTGGGATTGGCTGCGTCGCGCGTGGCCTTCTCGAAATCGACCACCGCGTCGAATGCGCCACTGGTGCGGATCCACGCATTCAGCGCCGCGCGGACCGCCTCGCCCGTCTCCCGGGAGTAGCCGGCCCCTTCATACGGCGTGAGCGTGCAGCCGATGACCTGAACGCCGTGGGCGTGGGCCTGCTCGATGAACTGTTTGTATGCGCCGATGAGTTCGTCGGCGGTAACTGCCTCCGCCGGGACCGACGCTTCGCGGCCGATGTCGTTGATGCCTTCCATCAGGGTCACCCACTGGACGCCCGGCTGAGCGAGCACATCGCGATCGAAGCGCGCCAAGGCGCTGGCGCCGGTGCCATCGCGCAGCACGCGATTGCCGCCGATGCCCATGTTGGCCACGCCGATTGTGGCGGTTTTTTTGTTGGCCGCCAAGCGCGCCGCCAGCAGGGCCGGCCAACTGTGGTTGGTCTCGTTGGTGGAGCGCGCGCCGTCGGTGATGGAGTCGCCGAAGGTAACGAGGACGGCGGCCTTGGAGGGAGCCAACACGTCGACGCCGGCCAGCCAGTAATAGGACTGCGTAGTCACGGGGTCGGGAATCTCCGCCTTCGCTGTGGCGTCCCCTTCTTTGGAGATGTAGGTATTATGCAGGGCGGTGGAGTGGGTGGTGGGAGGGCCTGTTTCGCCGGGGAAGTAGAGGCTCACGGCGAGCTCCGTGACGGGGGGGACGTTGAGATCCACCGGATCGCTGAACAGCACTACGCCCGGTCCAATGGTGCACCCCGGTTTGCCGTTGAAGGTCAGGGGGCGATCGGAATCGGGAACGATGGCCGACTCTTTCGCGCGGATGGCGAGATGCGCGGCGCCCAATACTACGGGCGTGCCGCCGAAGGCGTTCGACAGGCGGACGCGCAGGCGCCGTCCGGCGACGCTGGTGCGCACGATCATGCGCACGGTCTGATTATTGAGGCCGCGCGCGCCGATGGTTTGCGCGGTAGTGGCGGCGCCGGCGGGTGCGACCGCCGGCGTGGCGGGGGGCCTCGCCGGGGCCTGGCGGACGAGCGTTTGTGCCGTGGCCCAGGTAGCCACCCAGTGTTCCTGGTTTTTGGGTTGGGCCTGGATCAGGCCAAGTGTGCCCAGTTGGGCCAATACGAGAACGGGAATCCAGCGCAGCGTCACGGTACATTGCCTCCTGCGCAAGGATTATAACTGCTGGCGCGGTGGAGGTTCGGGTCGGAAAAAATCGGCAGGGTGAAGGCCCGCCCCACCTGTTATACTCATCGTTCTAAATATGGCGAACCCGAAATATGCGGCTTCCGACAAGCCGGTGCCGGTGTCCGAGTTGGTGGACACGCTGAGCGACGGCACCAAGGTGAAACTCCGCACGCTCCGCATGCGCGCCTGCAATGAGAAGGACGCAAAGGAAAAGCTGTGCGCGGGCCATCTCAAGCGGTGGTATTTTTTCGGCGAGGAAGTGAAGAAAAAGTTCGGCGCCGACGTGGAAATCTACCGTTGCGAGCACTGCAAGACGCTCTACTTGCCGAATCTGGAAGAAGAGCCGCGCACCGGCACGTTGAGCTTCTGAGGCCCCAAAAAAGAAAAACCGCATCGGTTCAACCCCAAGACGTTCGGGACTGAATTCGATGCGGCTCGCCCAGGTTGGGCTGGGAATCCGGCGTCGGGCTATCTGGAAAAAACCAAATTCTTGTCGATTCCTGGTCAGGTCCGCGTCCTATTTTTCCTCACCAGAAACGCCAGACAACTACCGCTACCTGTGAACCCCCGGAGAGATCGAGCGAAAGCGTTTTACAAAAAAACCCCTCTGCCATAACCAACAGAGAAAGAATGGTGAGCAAAAACTCTTGCAAACATCGGCTCCCGCAAGCACGCTGTCTTCTTCGGCCCACTCTTCTTCCACCCGCTTGTTAAAGCAGAGGGCAGGTTTGAAAGTACTTCGCCAATTCACCACTACA
>ODAK010006052.1_pt1 | contig 12231 bp, 12 predicted proteins | sample 1539591 | NCBI WGS metagenome assembly ODAK01 (sample SAMEA3539303, study PRJEB22396) | soil metagenome | biome: tundra; feature: field; material: soil | place: USA | collected 2010-05 | depth 0.15 m | reverse complement strand
CCCCCCAAGCGATCGTGGGTTTGCGCCACCGGATCGTTTGGGCGTCGAGGGGGGAGTTGATGAACAGGTATACTGCGGCAATAGGCATGGTCGCTGTTCTCGGTCTCGCCTCGGCGGCCGAGGCTCAAGCTGTGCAGGACTTCAAGCATCTATGCATGGATACCCACGCCGATCCAACGGCGGTGTTTGCAGCGGCGGACGCAGCCGGATGGACGCCCGAGCCTTCAGAGAGCCAAGACTTCGGTGGTCTTAGCGGCAACCCGGACGGACGGGTTATCGAGTGGGCGACTCCGAATTTCAGGGCCGTCCGTCACCGCAACGATTCCGGTCGGTGAGAAGCCGCGCAAAGCCTGCTTCATCATTGCTGAGACCGATTTCGCCGAAGCCGCCGTCCAGATCAGCACGTTGCTGGCGCATCCGCCATCCAAGCAAACCGACGACGTATGGACCTGGGACCTGTTCGCCATTGACGGAGGGCTTCAGCCGCTAGGCCAGTTCACCGAGGGCCAATGGGCGCAACTTTCGCTGAGCTATCCGACGGTCACCATCCTCGTCCAACGCATAAAGGACCAGGGCGTCATCCTGCACTATACCGAGGATCCCGTGCTCACCGCCTCGCCGCCCCAGCCGCTTGCTGCGGACGCGGGCGACGTCAGGCATTTTAAAGCCTGGATCGAGCAGGATGGCCGGCGCGTCCCGTTCGCTGGCCAGGTTCATTTGAAAAAGCGACCGTTCTCTATCGTGCTGCGTGGAAGCCACGCGCTCGCCTATTCCATCGTCTCATCGACGGACAAGCGCGCCATCCCCGGCAAGCCCAGCGAAGCGGATTTTCAAGACCTGTTCGACCGCTTTGCGGTGGGCGCCGAGGCTGAGCGCGACACAGTGCTATTTGTCAATCAGCCCCATGACGCCGCGCCTTACGTCCGCGTCAATCAAATGTGGGAGGAAAGTGAAGCCGATAATCGGCACCAGTTCCAGAGCTATAAGATCGACTCCGGCGGAGTGGCCACGGCGCGCCGCGACATCGATCGGGTTCTCTATGATGACGGCCACGGACCCGCGGTCCCTATCAGCCGGTGGAGCCATGGCCCGATCTACGTCCTGGTCACAGGCGATCCGGCCATCGAAGGTTTTCCCCATGTGGACCCGAAATACGCTGAGCTTGTGTTCGATTAGTCACTCCGGGCGGTTGAACCGGTCTGTTTTGCATTAAGCCTCCTTGACGGCCTTCAGCACATCGGCGGCGTGGCCGGCGACCTTGACCTTGCGCCAGACCTTGGCGATGCGGCCCGCGCCGTCGATCAGGTAGGTGGCGCGCTCGATGCCCATATATTTGCGGCCGTACATGCTCTTTTCGACCCAGACGCCATAGGCCTCGACCGCCGCGCCCTCGGTGTCGGCGCCGAGCGGAAAGTTGAGCTCGTACTTGGCCTTGAACTTGTCGTGGCTCTTCACCGAATCCTTGGAAACCCCGACCACCGCCGCGCCGGCCGCCTTGAAGTCGGCGGCGGCGGCCGTGAACGCCTGCGCCTCGCTGGTGCAGCCCGAGGTGTCGTCCTTGGGGTAGAAGTAGAGCACCAGCCTCTTGCCCTTGAAGTCGGCCAGCCGCACATGGCCGCCGCCGTCGCTGGGCAGGTCGAAATCGGGGGCGGGGTCGCCGGGCTGCAAGGTCATGGGTGCCTCCTCAAATCGGTTTGATCAGGACGATCTTCTTCTTGCCGGCGGCGAGCTTGATCACCCCGCCGGCGCCGACATCGGCAAGCACGAGCGTGCGCTGGCCATCGGCCTCGACCTTGTCGTTGACCCGCAGGCCGCCGCCTTGCGCCAGACGCCTGGCCTCGCCGCGCGACGAGGCGAGGCCCGCGTCCGCAACGACGGCCGCGAGCGCGATCCCGGCTTCAAGCTCGGCGCGCGACACCTCGAAGGTTGGCAGGTCGTCGGAGAGCCGGCCGTCCTCGAACGCCGCCTTCGATGCCGCCGCGGCCGTCTCCGCCGCTTCCGCGCCGTGCAGCAGGGTGGTCGCCTCGTTGGCCAGCACCTTCTTGGCCTCGTTGATCTCGGCGCCTTCAAGACGCTCCAGCCGCGCGATCTCGTCCATTGGCAGGTCGGTGAACAGCTTCAGGAACTTGACGACGTCGGCGTCCTCGGTGTTGCGCCACATCTGCCAGTAGTCATACGGGCTCAATCGGTCGGCGTTCAGCCAGACCGCGCCGCCGACGCTCTTGCCCATCTTCTCGCCAGAGGCGGTGGCAAGCAGCGGTGTGGTCAGGCCAAAGGCCTGCTTGCCCTCCATGCGCCGGATCAGCTCGACGCCGACGATGATGTTGCCCCACTGGTCCGAGCCGCCCATCTGCAGGGAACAGCCCAGCCGCCGGTTCAACTCGACGAAGTCGGTCGCCTGCATCAGCATGTAGTTGAACTCGAGGAAGCTCATCGGCTGCTCGCGTTCTAGCCTGAGCTTGACGCTGTCGAAAGCCAGCATGCGGTTGACCGAGAAGTGCACGCCGTAGTCGCGCAGGAACTCGACATAGCCGAACCGCTCCAGCCACTCGGCATTGTTCAGCATCACCGCATCCGTCGGCCCGTCGCCGAACTTCAGGAACTTGGCGAAGGTCTTCTGGATGCCGGCGATATTGGCCGCGATCACGGCGTCCGACAGCAAGGGCCTTTGCTGGTCCTTGTCGGTGGGGTCGCCGACCTTGGTGGTGCCGCCGCCCATCAGCGTGATGGGCTTGTGACCGCATTTCTGCAGCCAGCGCAGCATCATGATCGAGATCAGATGGCCGATATGCAGGCTGTCGGCGGTGGCGTCGTAACCGACGTAGGTCGTGACCACGCCGGCGTTCAGCGCCGCATCCAGCGCCTCCAGGTCGGTGCACTGATGCAGGTAGCCGCGCTCGATCATGATCCGCAGGAAGTCGGACCTGGGCTTGAACGTCGAGATGTCGGGATCGGCTGGCATGGACGGTTTCCTTGTTCTGGCTCTCGGCCGGAGACCGTCTCTTGGCAAGAGCCCGACGCCGACCATCTGGCGGCGGGGCGTGATGAACCGGCCGCTCGCTAGTTGGGCGAGCGGTAATAGGGCAGGCGAATGGCGCGTGCGTCGGTCATCGGGGCGCTAGGTACGGGTAGGGGCGGCGGGCGTCAAGTCGGCGCGCTTTGCGAGTTCCATACAGGCCCGGCCGTTGTGATAGGGACACTTCCAAGCTGACGCCCTGAATTCTCGACGCGGGGCGACGCCCTGCCGATCGATCCGCGCGCGCCACTCGCCATCGACAGGATCCGAGACGCGATTGGCGACGAAGCCCCACACCTGTTCCGCCGCCGCCAGAAAGAGCGCGTCCCGGTTGCGCTCGAAAGTGTCGATGAAGCCGACCAGGGCTTCGGCCTGCACCCACCAGACCTTGCCGTCGTCCCACTCGCCCCAGGCGCCTCGGCCGGAAATGACGCCTCCATCTGGTTCAACGGCCTTGCTCAAGACCTGAGCCGCCACCCGCGACAGGTCTGGAGATATCACTGGCGCCGTCGGCGAGCCGATGCCTTCGGCGATGCGTCGTATCAACCAGGCGGCCTCGATGTCGTGGCCGAACGAAAGGCCCTCGTCCAGGCTCTGCCAGTCCGCCTCGAAGTACTGCAGGAAGGTGGCCTGACGCTGATCGAACATCGCTCCCGTAAGCAGGCCGAGCAGCGCCTCGATCCGCGCCTTCAGTCCCCGGTCGGGCCACACCTCCCAGAGCGCGAAATAGGCCTCGGCGAGGTGCAGATGCGTGTTGAAGGTCTTCGGCGCGTCGGGCCGGCCGAGCCGTTCGTTGGCGGTCTCTGACCAGCCTCTGCTGAAGGCCTCGTTGTATCCGCCAAAGGCGTGGTCGGCGGCATGGGATTCGAGCGCCTGGTAAAGGCGCTTGGCCAGTCCAAGCGCCTGCGCAGATCCGCTCGCCCGGTGATAGGCGGCCAGCCCGAATATCGCGAAGGCCTGGGCATAGGCGTGCTTTTGGGGATCGGCCGGGCGCCCGTCCGCCTGGACCGACCAGAAGACGCCGTCGCTGTCCGGATCGAAGAACTGCGCCCCGATGAAGTCGAATGCGTGACTCGCGGCTGCCAGCAGGACCGGATCGCCGCTCCAGTCATAGGCGGTCGAGAAGAACCAAAGAATCCTGCATTGCAGCACGCTGCTCTTCTCGGCGTCGCGTATCGGTTGGGAGCGGCTGAATGCGGCGCCGACAAATCCGCCATGATCCAGGTCGGTCAGCTCGAGCCAGAAGGGGGTGATACGTTCAAGAACCTCGATCCGCGCGAACTCGCCCAGCCGGACCAACCGCTCGTCCGATGACCCGACGGATGAGCGGGCGCCGTCGTCTGGCCGGGTGCTTTGCAAAGCGAAGGTCCGATCTGGGCCGGCGGCGGAAGACTTGCCGAAGTCTCGAGGATGATGGAGGTCTATCGCCAAGCCGGACCGGCTGAAAGCCTCGCTGCCGATCCTTCGAGCGAACCAGACCAAGTCAGCGACATCTGTCGGCGCGCCGCCCAGATCAACGCCTCGTCCTAACGGAGCCACCACCCCATGCCCGCCACCCGCCATATCCACCTCGCCCGCCGCCCCAAGGGTGTACCGGTCCCCGCCGACTTCGCGCTCGTCGAGGCCGAGTGTGCGGAGACTGGCGACGGGGAGATCTAGGTCGAGGCGCTGCTCATGTCGGTGGATCCCTATATGCGGCCCCGGCTCGACGCCGATCAGGCGCTGGACGCGCCACTGCTGGGCGGCGGGATCGGGCGGGTGGTTCAGTCGCGCAATTCCAAGTTCCGCGAGGGTGATCTGGTGCGGCATGGGGCGGGGTTCCAGGAGCGCTTCGTCTCCAATGGCCGCGGCGTCCAGGTTCTCAACCCCGATCCGGACCTGCCGCTCAGCGTCTATATGCATGCGCTCGGCGGCACCGGCATCACGGCTTACGGCGGCCTGCTCGAGACCGGGCAGCTGAAGGACGGCGAACAGGTCTTCGTCTCGACGGCGGGCGGCGCCGTCGGTTCGGTCGTGGCGCAAATCGCCAAGATCAAGGGCTGCTATGTTGTGGGGTCCACCGGCGCCGACAACAAGGCCGCCTGGCTGCGTGACGAGGTCGGGCTGGACGCGGTGATCAACTACAAGACCGAACCCTTGGCGCGGGCCCTGGCCGCCGCGACACCGAACGGTATCGACGTCTATTTCGAGAATGTCGGCGGCGCGCATCTGGACGCCGCCCTGCCGCGCATGAACGTGCGCGGCCGCATCCCGGTCTGCGGCATGATCTCCACCTATAACGGCGGCGGGGAGGGGGTGAAGAACCTGTTCAACCTGATCTATGGCCGCATCCGCATGGAGGGTTTCGTGGCCAGCGACTTCGGCCATCTGAACGCGGCCTTCGTCGCCGACATGACCGGTTGGCTGAAGGACGGGCGCATCAAGTACCAGGAGACGGTGCTGCAGGGCTTCGAGCGCGCGCCCGAGGGCCTGATCGGTCTCTTCGAGGGCCGCAACAGTGGCAAGATGCTGATCAAGATCGCCGACTGACCGGCTGCCTGTTCTCAGCGACCTTTCCCTTGCTCACCGCTCCCCGGTCTAGTTAGGGTCGGGGCCCGACCGTCTGGATCGCCGCTTTCGCGGACTCCGTCCGGTGTGCCTTCTTGACGCGACACGCCAGAGGTTCCCGATGCAAGACGCCGACATCGTCATCCAGGATCGCGAGGAGCTGTTTTACCTGCTCTACGAGGCCGCCGAGTTCGAACATTCGGTGATGTGCAGCTACCTCTACGCCATGTGGAGCCTGAAGCGCGACGTCAGCGAGGGTGTCACCGCCGAAGAGGCGGCGGCGATCGAGCGGTGGCGGCGGTCGCTGCGGCAGGTGGCGCTGGAGGAGATGCTGCACCTGTCGCTGGTCAACAACCTGCTGGCCGCCACCGGCTCGGCCCCGCAGCTGTGGAGGCCCGAATTCCCGGTCAGCCCCGGTTACTTCCCGGCCAATGTGGTGATGCGGCTCTCGCCCTTCAGCGGCCGCAGTCTCGACCACTTCATGTATATCGAGCGGCCGGAAGGCGTCGAACTGGTGGATGGCGCCGGCTTCGATCACCCGGCTCACCACAGCCGCCCGGCCAGGCCCGACCTGCTCACCCCGACGCCGCGCGACTATGCCAGCCAGGGCCAGCTCTATCACCGGATCCTGCGCGGCCTGGCCGACCTGGTCGAGGAGATCGGCGAGGAGAACGTCTTCGTTGGCCACGACCAGGCCCAGGTCGGCCGTGCTGAAATCGGCATGCCGGGCCTGTTCAACATCACCGATCTGGCCTCGGCCAGGCGGGCGGTGGAAGAGATCGTCGAGCAGGGCGAGGGCGCGCCGGCCCACCATGCGGCGTCGCACTTTCAGCGCTTTTCGGCCATCCGGGCGGAATTGGAGACCCTGCAGCGGGCGCGGCCGGAGTTCGAGCCCGCCCGTGCGGTGATCGAGAACCCCTGTCTCGACAGCCGACCCGGGCAGCTGGAACTTAGCCAGATATGCGATCCGGTGACCGCCAAGGTCGTTGATCTGGGCAATGCCCTGTACGCGCTCCTGATGCGCACCTACGCCCAGGTCTTCTCGCCCGCGCCGCTGCCGCGCGAGCTGCGCATCGAACTCTCTGCGGCGGCCACGGAGCTGATGTACGCGATGAGCTTCGTTGGGGAGGCGGCGACCAGCCTGCCCGCCGGCGTGGCAAGCCCCGGCGCCACGGCCGGCCTCACCTTCGCTCTGCCGATCGCATCGAGCCAGCTGGTGCAGCGCTGCGCCGCGCAGATCCTGAGCGAACGCGCCCGCGAGCTGGCTACGGCGGCGGCCCAATTGGAGTCCAGCGCGCCCCTCGCCGGACTCAGCGGAAAGCTGGGCGCCCTGGCCGATCGTTTCGCCGACCTGCATGAGCGGTTTGAGACCCACCTGACACTAGCGGTCGACGCCGTCGCCAACGTCCGGTCGCCGGCCGCGCCGCAGCCGCCCGCGCTGGTGAGCGCCGCCGCTGGCGACGACCCCAATGTGGCGACCACGCCGGAGATCACGCTGCGCTTCGATGCCGCGCGCTGCATCCACTCGCGCCATTGCGTGCTGGGCGCGCCGAGCGTCTTTCTGGCCAACGTCAAGGGCCCCTGGTTGCATCCCGAGACCGTGTCGGTCGAGCGCTGCAGCGAAATCGCCCATGCCTGTCCGTCGGGCGCCATCACCTATCAGCGCCACGATGGCGGTCCGCAGGAAACACCGCCGGCCGTCAATGTGCTCACCGTTCGCGAGAACGGACCCTATGCGGTCCACGCCCAGATCGAGCTGGAGGGCAAGGGCGCGATGTTTCGCGCGACCCTGTGCCGGTGCGGCAAGTCTGCCAACAAGCCCTTCTGCGACAACAGTCACCGCGCCGCTGGGTTCGCGGCCACCGGCGAACCGGCAGCCGTGGACTCCGATCCGCTCGACGTCCGCGACGGCGCGCTTGCCATCACGCCGCTGGTGGACGGGCCCTTGCAGATCAACGGCGCCCTGGAGATCTGCTCTGGCACTGGCCGCACCTTGAACCGGGTCGAGAACGCGCGCCTCTGCCGCTGCGGCGCCTCCGGCTCCAAACCCTTCTGCGACGGCTCCCACGCCCGCATCGGGTTCCGCTCGGAAGCGCCCGTCGCCGCGACCGCAGCCCCGCGCCCGACGGCCTGACTAGCCTATCCCACGGCCAAGCCTGGCGCCTTGGCGAGGTTGGTTTTGGGGATGGCGGCGGTGAAGGGACCGGCAGCCTTGGCCTTGTCCATGGCCAGATTGGCCCATGCGGCGACGAAGGCGGTCGGAGTCGCGGGGTCGACGGGCACGCGGACGAGGTCGAGGCGGTAGCTCTTCGCGGCGATAGCGATCTGCGCCCAGAGGTCGAGGTCTTCCTCCGGCTGGGCGCGGCCGGCCAGGATCCCAGGCAGTATCGCCAGTTCGGCGCTGGTCGTCTGTATACGAAGCGAACCCAGATCATGGCCTTGCGGCAGGCCGCGCAGCGCCGAGGCGAGGGCGGAGAGCGCCATCCGTCCCGCTGTGGTGTTGCGCTCGCCGCCGGCCGCGCCCGCGACCTCACCTTGATTGCGGCGAAGCCAGGCCCAGCCGCCGCAGCGAAAGGCCGGATGATGGGCGGCGCAGACCCAGACTTGTGCAGTGGTGGTCATGGCGCCTGCTTAGCGGCGTGACAACGCATCGTCACGGGCGTCGCGGGCCTTTACGCAGAGTTCAGGACACGCCGGAAGTGAGACTTGGCGCGTTGTCGCATCGCAACCAGACGGGTCCGCCCATGGCGCGACGCTGTCACAAAGGGCAAATTCACCGCCGTGATGGTCATGACCGCGGAAAAGAAGACGATGGCTTTCGGCTGGCGCGTCTACGGCCTGGGCGTGATGGCGTTAAGCCTGGTCTGCCTGGCGTGGGGGACATTCGACCCGGGGCAGCCCGTGCCCAAGGCCTTTCCCAACCGCACCGCCCTGGCCTATGCGGCCGCGGCGTTCATGCTGGTCGCGGGCGCGGCCGTCGAGTGGCGCCGGACCACGGCCTGGGGCGCCGCGGCGCTCGCAGCCTACTACGCGCTCATTGTCGTCATCCTGATGAACGGCCGCGTTGTGCTCGCCCATTCCACCGAGTACGGCGCGTATAGCGGCGCGGCCGAGCAGCTGGCGATCGCGGCGGGCGGGCTGATCGTCTATGCCGCCAACGCCAGGATCGATGCGGCCCTGGCCGCGCGCCTCACGCGCCTGGGCCAGCTGGCGTTCGGGGTTTGCGCGCTGTTATTCGGTGGCGCGCATTTCTTCTATATGAACCTGACCACACCGCTGGTTCCCAATTGGCTGCCGCCCAGCCAGGCGTTCTGGGCCTATGCCACCGGGATTGGTCACATCGCGGCGGGTGTTGCGATCCTGACGGGGGTGGGGGCCCGCCTCGCCGCGATCCTGCTGACCGCCATGTACCTGGCCTTCACCCTGCTGGTGCACAGCCCGATGTTGCTGACCGATCCTTCCAGCCATACGAACTGGAGCGAGAGCGCGCTGAATATCGCCCTGATCGGCGCCGCCTGGGTGGTGGCGGACTCGCTGGCGGGCTCGTCCGGAGCGATCCGGCGTTGAAGTCAGGCGGGAGCAAGGCTCAGACTCTACTATGGCCGCATGGCCGATTATATCGGTCTTCGGTCACACCTGAATACCTTTGCCACCTGAGGTGGCGACCCTTACCATTCGGGGATTGAGCCGCCTAGGTGACGCCATTGGGCTGGCAAGAGGGGATTGGGGCACGCATGCGGACTCTGTCGATCTTCGCCGTCTCCCTAGTGGCGATTGCCGCCGTGACATGCGGTTCGTCAGTCGCGAAGGTCCGGCCCGGTCAAGCTCCCGTGGCGTCGGCGTCGGCAAACGTGCCCCAAAGCGAGATACAGGAGGGGCTCGAAAGCCTGCAGGCGACCACAGTAATCTATCCGGGACTAACGCCCGTGCTGTTCAAGCCGATCAGTACGCGCGCTCTCAAAGCGCTGAGGCCCTTCCTCAAGAACGACCCCGGTTTGATCACCGACAAGAGGTTAGCCGACGCGGCGGAAAGTGAGGCGGCACCGCTGCGTCTCTTCGTCGCTCAACTGCGTGACGAAAGCGCGAACCACGACCTCCTTTTCGTGATGGACGGCCGCGAGTCACGGGGGGCCTGCACGCCATCCGCCCGGAGAGTGGGCGGCAGCGGCCCGAACGGCGAAGGTTGTTCCATTCAAGTCTACGTTGACGACGGCCAGATATCAAATTGGCGGACCCAGAAAGGAATTGGCGGCACCCCCGCCATCCTCTTCGTCCAGACGGCAGGCGGGCCGATGTTTTTTCTCAAAGCCAGTGACGGTATGTCTATATTATATTGTGACGGTGTTAATCCTACTGAGCCTTGGCAGTGGCCATTGAGATATCATAAAGGTCAGGATGAAAATCCGGTCGGGTATATTCCGCCGTCCCGCTTGGGTAAGGTCAGGCCGGATAGCCCGATGCAATGTTGACGTCTGCAATACTGTTGGTCGAGATGACTTATTGACAGGTCAATGGGCCGTTCGCTCCACATCCTTCCCCGTGCCATGCGGAAGCGAGGGTTTGCAGTTGGGACAGGGATTTGTTGGCAAGTTCTGCTGGGGCAACGCCCAGGCTGGACCACCTTGCGGCCAGGCGACGCCGGTGGGAATCGCCCAGGGTCCGCGACCAGGTAGGCCGCCACGATCATGGGGAGTGCGTGGAGCTGAAGACGGCTCTTGAGCATGGGGGCGAGCCTATGCCCGCCATTCCGCCTGTCGAACAGCGGTGCCCTCCGCCGCTACGCGAAATCGAGGGCCGCTTGACCGCGGGCCAATTGCGGCAAACCGTAGCGTCGCACTGCACGGGAGTGACGCCGCAGCATGTCCGAGCCAATCCTGCTCTCCCGGGTTGACGGCGCTATCGCGCGCCTGACGCTCAACGATCCGGGCCGCGCCAACGCCCTCTCCGAGGCGATGATCACGGCGCTTTCACGCTCGCTGGCCGACCTGGACGCCAACCCGGTCGTCCGCGTGATCGTCCTTGGCGCAAGCGGGCGCCTATTTTGCGCCGGTCACGACCTCGCCGAGCTGAGGGACGGCGGGGACCTCGCCGCCCATGAAGCCCTCTTCTCCCACTGTTCGGCCCTGATGCAGGCGATCGTCGCCTGCCCCAAGCCGGTCATCGCCCGCGTGCAAGGCGCCGCCGTGGCGGCCGGCTGCCAGCTGGTGGCCAGTTGCGACCTGGCCTTCAGCGCCGACACCGCCCGGTTCGCGGTGTCGGGCATCAATCTCGGGCTCTTCTGCTCGACACCGGGGGTGCCGCTCGCGCGCGGCGTTGGCGGCAAGGATGCGCTGGAGATGCTGCTGACGGGCCGCTTCGTCGGGGCGGCCGAGGCCGCCGCCATGGGGCTGATCAATCGCGCCGTGCCCAGCGCCGAACTTGACGCTGCCGTGGACGAGGCGGCGCTCGCCATAGCCGCCAAGGCCCCCGAAGCCATCGCGCTCGGCAAGCGCGTCTTTCACCGCCAGATCGAGCTGCCGCTGGAAGAAGGCTACGCCTTGGCCTCAAAGGCCATGGCCGAGAACCTGGGCTTTAAGAGCGCTCAGGCGGGAATCGATGAATTTCTCAAACGCTGAGCCCCCCGCCGAGTGATCTTGCGGACAGTCAAGGGCCCTGGAGCGCGTCCTCAGATGCGTCGATCCAGACCGGCCCAGAAGGGCTCGCGCAGCTGGCGTTTGAAGATCTTGCCGGAATCCTCGCGGGGAAGCTCCGCATGGAAGTCGACCCGCTTGGGCACCTTGTAGCCGGCCATATGCCCGCGCAGGAAGGCGCGGACCTCGGCTTGCGAAAGCTCGACCCCTGGCGCCGCCTGGACCGCGGCGCACACGGCCTCGCCGTATTCCTCGTCCGGAATGCCGAACACGCCGCAGTCGACGATCCCCGGCATCTTCATCAGTTCGGCCTCGATCTCGGCCGGATAGATATTCACCCCGCCGGAGATGATCATGTCCTTGGCCCGGTCGCACAGATAGAGGAAGCCGTCCTCATCGAGGTAGCCGATGTCCCCGGGGGCGATCAGGCCGACCTTCTCGGTGTCGCGGCGCTTCTGATCGTCACCGTGATAGGTGAAATCGGCGAGCTCCTTGGTGCGCGCCACCACCTCGCCGACCTCGCGCGGCGGCAGACTGTTTCCGTCCGCATCGATGACCCGGACCTCGCTTTCCGGAATGGCCTTGCCGACTGTTCCGGGGTGGGAGAGCCACTGTTCGGAGTCGCAGAAGACCACGATCCCGGTCTCCGTGGCGCCGTAGTACTCGTTGATCACCGGCCCCCACCACTCGATCAGCGCCTGCTGGTCGGCGCGGGGCAGGGCGCGGCCGCGTGGACCACAAACCGCAGGGACGAAACGTCGTATTTCGCCTTCACGGTTTCCGGCAGCTTCAGCAACCGGTTGAACATGATCGGCACCATGTGCAGGTGCATGACCCGGTGATGGTCGATCAGCTGGAGCAGCTCCTCCGGATCGAACCTGGCCTGCAGGATCACCGTGCCGCCCAGGCGTCCTGACAACATGCCATAGGCGTTGGGGGCCGAGTGATACATCGGGCCGGTCACCACGGTGACGATCTTCGTCGGATCGAAACCCAGGAAACCGAAACCCCGCGAGAGGATCCGGCCGCCGAGGACCA
>ODAK010006051.1_pt1 | contig 12231 bp, 10 predicted proteins | sample 1539591 | NCBI WGS metagenome assembly ODAK01 (sample SAMEA3539303, study PRJEB22396) | soil metagenome | biome: tundra; feature: field; material: soil | place: USA | collected 2010-05 | depth 0.15 m | reverse complement strand
CAGATCCAGATGCGCTCGTCCCAGTCCGTGAGCGCCTCGGCGGCCTGGTAGAGCTGCTCGAACTCGCGTCCGCGCTGGTAGAGCTCGGCGAGCTCGAGGCCGGCGGCCTCGACCAGCCGGTTGAAGGCGCGGCCGGCGCGTCGCGTGGTCTCCGCCACGGCGCGAAATCCCGGCGAATCGAAGCCGCTGCCGTGACCCAGCACGACGCGGATCTCCTGGTACTCCCACGGCGACATCTTCTCGAGCATCTCGAGCGAGTTCGTCACGTAGTCGACCGCAAGCACCGCCCGTCGCATCAGGCGCACCGCAGCCCACACCTCGCCGGACTCCATCAGGCGGGCGGCTTCGTCCATCTCGCCGGCCGCGAACTTCAGCCACAGCTCGGAGGTCTGGTGGACGGCGGTGAACAGCAGCTCGTCGCGGTGAGCCCACTGATCGGGTGTCTTCTGCAGCGCGAGCAGCTCGTCAGTACGCAGATAGCGTTCGTAGTCGCTCGCTCCCGAGCCGCTCAGCAGGGGCTGCGCGTAGTCCTCGGAGGGCCCGGTCTGGTCGCTCACGTCGGTGACTCTCCTCTGAGGATCAGCGCGAGTATCGCGAAATCGATGTTGCCGCCGGAGACGATCGCCACGATCTTGCCGCCGCCGGCCCGCCCGGCCAGCGCCGCCGCGACAGCGAGCGCGCCGGCGCCCTCGGCGATCACGCTCAGTCGCTCGGCGATCAGGCGCACAGCGCCGGCTGTCTCCTCCAGCGTCGCGACCAGCGCGTCGTCGATCAGCGGCGCGACGCGGGGCCACATCTCGCTCAGCACGCCGCGGCTGCCCGAGCCGTCGACCCATGAGGGCACGTACTCGACCGCCGTCGGCTCGCCGGCCGCCCGCGCCGCCACCACCGCGGCCGCGGTCTCCGGCTCGACGGTGTACACACGCGTCTGCGGTCGAAGCGCACGCAGGGCGCTGCCGATCCCGACGGTGAGCCCGCCGCCGCCGTAGGGGATGACGACCGCATCGACGTCCGGCAGGTCCTCGAGCAGCTCCAGGCCGATCGTCCCGTTGCCGGCCATCACCGCGGGGTCGGCGACCGGATGTACGAAGAAGCCCTCGACGCCCTCGACGCGGCTCGTGACTATCGCCTGCCACCAGTCCGCGTAGGGCAGCTTGAGCACCGTTCCGCCCAGCCGCGCGATCGCCTCGAGCTTGGCGCCCGGGGCGTGCTCTGGCACCGCGATCGTCGCCGAAACGCCCAGCTCTCGAGCGATCCACGCGACCCCCTGGGCCGCGTTGCCGGCGCTCGCGGTGACGAGGCCTCCGCGCACGAGCCCCGGATCGGCGGCGCGCACGCAGTTCGCCGCGCCGCGGATCTTGAACGAGTTGACCGGCTGCAGCGTCTCGAGCTTGCACCAGATCTCGCCTGGCGCGTCCTCGACGTGCAACCGCACGAGCGGGGTGCGCACCGCGGCGCCCGCGATCCGCTCGCGGGCCGCTCTGATCTCCTCGATCGCGATCACAGCTCTACCTCGGTCCCGGCGCCCGCGCGCCGCGCGTTCGCTACCGCCAGCTCGGCCGCGGCCAGATCTTCGACGGCGAGTCCGAGCGAGCGGAACACGGTGATCGCGGCCGGGCCGCTGCGCCCCGGGTGCGCGCCGATCGCCACCTCGCCGAGCTCCGCGCGAATGTGGCCGTCGCTGATCGCGCCGTCACTGAGCGCGAGCAGGTAGTCGCCGGCCTCGTTGGCCGCGGACTCGCGACTGTCGACGAACAGTTCGGCGGCGGCGATCGTCGCGACGTCGAGCTCGCGCGAGCTGCACAGGCTCGCGCCGATCGCGTTGACGTGCGCCCCGTCCTCGAGCCAGTCGCGCTCGAGCACGGGCGTCTGCGAGTTGGTTGCGGTGACGACCACGTCGGCGCCGGCCAGCGCCTCGCGCGGGCTCGCACAGGCCTCGAAACGCACGCCCTGCCCGAACTCCGCCGCGCCCGCCTCCACCAGGCCGCGCGCGTGCTCGGCGTTTGGTGAGTGAATCCGCACGGCGCTGAACTGGCGCACGAGCATCAGCGAGCGCAGGTGAGCCTCGGCCTGCACGCCGGAGCCCAGGATCGCCAGCTCGCTGGCGTCGCGGCGGGCCAGCAGGCGGGTCGCCAGCGCCGTGACGGCGGCCGTGCGGATCGACGTCAGCGCCGAGCCGTTGACGATCGCCGTTGGGCGCCCGGTTTCGCCGTCGAACAGCGTGACGGTTCCCTGGTGGGCGTCCAACCCGAGCCTTGGGTTGTCGGGAAAGACGCAGACCGCCTTGAGGCTGTACACGGGCCGATCGCCACCGCGATAGGCGGGCATCAGGCCGAGCATGCCGGTCGATCCGGGGCCCCGCAGCACCGTGCGCAGCGGCATCTGCGCCTCGCCGCGCGCGAGTGCGCTGAGCGCTTGCGCCATCGCCTCGATGCACGCGCCCATTGCGAGATGCTCCGTCACCTCGGCCTCGCCCAACACGATCACGCTCATCGAAACAGCCCCGCGACGGACTCGCGCGCTTCAGGATCGAGCGGGTTGGCCAGCGCCTCGCGAACGGGCTCGAGCTGGTCCGGCTGGCCCGGCCCGACGACGATCGCGCTGACGTCGGGGTTGGCGAGCAGCCAGCTCAGCGAGAGGCCGGCCATCGAGATTCCGCGTGCCGCCGCCAGCTCGTCCAGCTGCTCGAGCGAGTCGAAGACCTGATCGCGCATGAAGTCGGCGTACACGTCGGGGCGCTGGGTCATGCGCGAGCCGGCGGGGAACTCGTATCCGCGGCGGTACTTGCCGGTCAGCCAGCCGCCGGCGAGCGGGCTGTAGACGGTGTAGCTGACCTGCTCGCGCGCGCACATACCGAGCAGCTCGTCCTCATCAGCGCGGGCGAGCAGGGAGTAGGAGTTCTGGATCGCGTCGACGTGGCCGCGGTCGAGTGTCGCACGCAGCTGGCCGGCGTCGTAGTTGCTGACGCCGGTGGCGCGGATCAGCCCCTCGGAACGCAACCGCTCGAGTGTCTCGACAACGCGCTGCTGCTCGACGTCCGGATCGAAGTCGTGGGTCAGATAGAGCTCGACGCGCGCCACGCCGAGGCGCTCGAGGCTCGAGTGCAGCTGGCGCGTCATCCGCTCGGGCGCGAGCCCGTGGTCGCCGCCCTCCGTCATCGGGTTGAAGGTCTTGGTGCTCAGCAGCGGCAGCTGCCCGCGCGAGCGGATCCAATTGCCGATCATCGTCTCGCTGCGCCCGCCGCCATAGGCGTCGGCGGTGTCGAAGTGGTTGATCCCGAGCTCCCAGGCCGCGTCCATGATCGCGAACGCCTGCGCCTCGTCCAGGCCGCGACCGAAGAACTCAGGCGATGAGCCGACGCCGCCGAAGTTGCCGCAGCCAAGCGCTACGCGCGGGACTGTCACGTCCGAGCGCCCCAGCGTGCGCGCCTCGATCGCTGCGGCAGTCACGTTCGATCGCACGGAGCGCACGCCGGAACCATCATTGATATTTGATCAGAACAGCCTCCGGCGTGCGTCGCCGTGGCCGATTCATGCGGTGCGTGGACGCTGTCGATGTCTCCAGCACGCCACGCGATCAGCGCGGCTCTGGCGCGCCCTTGTGCCGTCTGAGACAAGCAATCGCGTGGGGCCACCCGGCCAGCCGCGCGAAAGGACCCGCCACGTGAGCACCCTCGGCCTCACCATCGACTCACCGCTGAAACACAGTCGGCTGACCGCGTTCTTTCGCTACATCCTTTTCATCCCGCTCGCGCTCGTCAACTACCTCTACGCGATCGCCGCCTACGTCGTCGCCTTCATCGCCTGGTTCGCGATCGTCTTCACGGGGCGCTACCCGGCGGGCCTCTACCGCTTCGCCGCGGGCTACCTGCGGTTCTCGACGCGCGCCGTGGCGTATCTGATGCTCGCGGTCGACGTCTACCCGCCGTTCAGCGGTGACGAAACCGCCGAGTATCCGGTGCACGTGAACATCCCCGAGCGCCTGGAGCGCTACAGCCGTCTGAAGACGTTCTTTCGCCTGATCTACATCATCCCGGCCTACGTGGTGGTGGTCGTGCTGGGGATCGGGCTCTACATCGCCGTCGTGATCTCGTGGTTCGCGATCCTGATCACGGCCCGCGATCCGTTCGCCAGCTACAAGCAGTTCGCGATCGGCTGGGTGCTGAAGTTCGCGGCGCTCTACCTGCTGGTCGTCGAGGACTATTGACGCCGGGCCGCTACACTCCGCCGCGGACCGTGCTAGGCGGGGAGTTAGCGGTGCCCTGAACTCGCAATCCGCTCAAGCGGGGCCGAATTCCCTCCCGAGGGGCGTGTCGCGCGGCACGCTCCGCCGGCTGGGGCGTTGAAGGGCAGGATCCCCCGCGATGTTGGTCCGCGAACCAGGTCAGGTCCGGAAGGAAGCAGCCTTAAGCGGGTGCCGGCAGGCGCGGCGGGAGTTACCTGACCGGAGCCCCGGGCGGCGGCGCCACCGCACGCCGGGCCTCGAAGGCGGGTGCACGGTCCATATTTCTTAAGGGGCCCTGCCGGGCCCGGGGGCGGGTGACCGCTTACGCGATCACCCGCAGTTCGAGTAGACGTGCCATGAGCGGTTGCCGGCGACCAGACGGAAGCCGGGTGGGATGCCGCCGCTGCGTGCGAGCTCGTGCCGGTCGAGCTGGTACTGGAGGTAGACGGCGTGGTTCGCCGCCTGCAGGTAGGTGCCGTGGTTGACCTGGGCGACGACGATCTCCGCCGGGCCTGTGTGCAGGTAGAGCGCGAGCAGCGGGACGGGGGTGGCGTAGGGGACGCTGATCCGACCGCAGCGCTCCGTGATCGCGTGACTCGACACGAGCGACACGAGGTCCGCCTGGATCCGCTGCTGGGCGCCGAGCGACTGGTCGGCCGGACGGCTGGAGTCGAAGGTCTTGTCGAAGCGGGGGACCTGCCAGGCGATCGAGGCGCCGATCACGAGGACGATCACGATCGAGGCCCCCTGCCAGAGCCGCCGGCGCGGGTGATCGCGCTCGAGTGAGCGCCAGCCGAACAGGCCTGCGCCGCCGAAGATCGCGCCGAGCGCGGCGATCAGGAAGACGTAGCGGTCCTGGATCGGCAGCCCGGAGGAGGCCACGAGCGCGAGCGCGACGAGTGCCGCGAGCGCAGCGAGGGCGCCGAGCAGCGCGCGCGAGCGAGTCAGCCAGAGCGCCAGCGCACCGCCCAACCCGGCCGCGAAGAGTCCGTCGGGGCCGAGCACCTCGCCCAGCCGTCGCGCGCCGTAGTAGGGGACGTTCGCGATCCCGGTCGCGCGATGGAGCGTCTTGGCGGTCGCGCGCGTGTTGGTCAGCGACCACAGCGGCTTGCCGGTCACGAGCAGGTCCGAGCAGGCCCACAGGATCGGCGCGAGCGCGACCAGCGCGCCGAGCCGTACGCGCTCGTTCAGGCTCGACCCGCGCCACAGATACAGCCAGTAGATCCCTGCGAACAGCCACGCCTCGGGGCGCAGCAGACCGGCGAGGTCGAGTAGCGCGATCACCGGCCAGCCTGCGCGCCGTCGGCGTGTCTCGATCGCGAGCGCGATGAGCACGAGCACGACGTAGGGGATGTCGACGTAGGCGCGCACGCCGTAGCTCAGCACCTCGTAGCGGCTGAGGATCAGGGCCGTGGCTGCGAGCCCCACGGGCCAGGAGAACCAGCTCGTGCCCAGCCGATAGACGAGGTAGCCGAGCGCCGCCAGCGAGAGATACGCCAGCGCGACGACGATCGCGATCGTCGCGGCGGCGCCGAGTGGCGCGAGGATCACGCCGAGCGCTTCGAGCAGCGGGTGCGGTGTCGGCGCGAGCGGGAGCTTGTAGCTCGGCGTCTGGCCGCGGGCGAGCTGCTGACCCCAGACGAGCGAGTAGAGCGTGTCGTAGTTGGCGAAGCCGACCCCGATCGCCAGTCGCAGCGCGATCGCGCCGGTAACGATCGCGATGGACGCCCGCAGCCGCATCGCAGGCACGCTATCCGCTCGGCGGCTCGGGGTAGACTCAGGCAACCCGTGTCCGCCGGCCCCTCGCTCTATCGCCGTCATCGCCCACGGACATTCGCCGAGGTGGTCGGGCAGGACCATGTCGTGCGCACGCTGACCAACGCCGTGGCGCGCGACCGCGTGCACCACGCCTACCTATTCGTCGGCTCGCGCGGGACCGGCAAGACATCGATGGCGAAGATCCTCGCCGCCTGCCTCAACTGCGTGCGCGGCCCGACGGTCGACCCCTGCGGCGTTTGCGACTCGTGCCGCTCGATTGCCTCAGCCAGCTCGCTCGACGTGATCGAGATGGACGCTGCCTCGTCGAACTCGGTCGACGACATCCGCGCGCTGCGCGACTCGGTCGCCTACGCGCCGGTCTCCGGGCGCCAGAAGATCTACATCCTCGACGAGGCGCACATGCTGTCCACGGCGGCCTGGAACGCGTTCCTCAAGACGCTCGAGGAGCCGCCCCCGAACACCGTGTTCGTGCTGGCGACGACCGAGCCACAGAAGGTGCCGGCGACCGTCGTCGACCGCTGTCACCGCTTCGACTTTCAGCGCCCGACGGTCGAGCAGATCGCCACCGTGGTCGCGCGCACCGCGACCGCCGAGCAGATCGTGATCGGTCCCGAGGCGGTGGCCATGCTCGCCCGCCACGCCTCCGGCAGCTTCCGCGACGCGCTCGGCACGCTCGAGCAGCTGCAGACCTATGCGGGCGCCGACATCGCCCTCGGCGACGTGCTCGCTGTGCTGGGGATCTCCGACGCCGAGCTGCTGTTCGAGGCCTTCGACGCGATCACGGATGCCGACCCGCGCGGCGCACTCGCCGCCGCCGCCAACGCGGTCGAGGGCGGTCACGACCCCGCGGCGTTCATCCGCGAGCTGGAGATCCACGCGCGTGAGCTGCTGATCGTGCAGATCGCGGGCGGCGAGGTCCCGGCCGAGCTGAGCCTCACGCCGGAGCGCGACGAGCGGATCGCGGCGCAGGCAGCCCGCCTGGGCGCGGGCACGCTGGTGCGCACGCTCGATCTGTTGGCCGCCGCGTTGACGCATCTGCGCGCGGGCGCAGACGCGCGCACGCAGCTGGAGCTGGCGGTGGTCAAGGCCGCGCGCGCAGACCTCGACCCGAGCCTGGCCGCGCTGGCCTCGCGGATCGAGCAGCTCGAAAGCGGCGTGCCGGCGGTGCCTGCTTCGCAGACCCAGACGCACGCCGAGCCAGCGGGTCTCGAGCGCAGCCGGCCGGTTGCCGCAGAGGAGTTCCCGCCGGCCACCGAGTTCGAGACGCCCCTGGAGTTCCAGCCGGCCACCGAGTTCGAGACGCCCGTGGAGTTCCAGCCGCCCACCGAGTTCGAGACGCCCGTGGAGTTCCATCCGCCCACCGAGCTCGAGACGCCGGCGAGGTCCGAGACGGCCTCGAAGTCCGAACGTGCTGCGCAGGCGCATGCGGGGCCCGAGCCAGAGGGGGTCCCGCAGTCGGTGGTGGCGGCGCAAGCCGTCAGCAGCGAGCTCTCCTTCGAGCGACTGATCGGCCTTTGGCCCGACGTGCTCGACACCGTGCGCGCGTCCAACGCGATGCTCGGCGCCGTGGTGGATGTCGCCCGCCCGGTCGAGCTGGCCGGCGATCGCCTCGTACTCGCGTTCGCGGAGGACGCCGACTTCCAGCGCCGCAAAGCCGAGGAGCGCGCCACCCGCAGCGCACTGAGCGAGGCGGTGCGAGCGGTCACGGGCCATGCGCTCACGTTCAGCTACGAGCAGCGGCAGGGACCGCCGGCGCCGCTGCCGCTCAGTGACGACGAGCTGGTGGCGCGCTTGAAGGACGAGTTCGACGCCGAGGAGCTCGGCGACACCGAGGACGAGGAGGCCCGCTGATGCCCCAGCCCAACATGCAGCAGATGATGAGGCAGGTCCAGAAGATGCAGGCTGAGGTGGCCCGCGCGCAGGAGGAGCTGGCGGCGGCCGAGGTCGAGGCGTCGGCCGGCGGCGGCATGGTCAGCGTCGTCGTCAGCGGCGCGCAGGTCGTCAAGCAGATCCGGATCGACCCCGCGGCGATCGACCCCGACGACCCGGAGCTGCTCGCTGACATGGTGCTCGCGGCCGTCAACGAGGGCCTGCGGGCGGCACAGGAGCTCGCCGCGCAGAAGATGGGCGGCGCGACCGCGGGCCTCGACCTCGGTGCCCTCGGCGGCCTCGGGCTCCCGGGCTCTTGAGCTACGCCCCGCCGATCCAGCGGCTCGTCACCGAGCTCTCGAAGCTGCCGGGGATCGGCAACCGCACGGCCCAGCGGCTCGCCTTCCACATCCTGCGCAGCGACGATTCCGACGCGGCCGCGCTGGCCGCGGCGATCACCGAGGTCAAGGCGCGGATCGGGCAGTGCGAGATCTGCTTCAACCTCGCCGAGGGCCCGCGCTGCCGGATCTGCGAGGACGAGCGGCGCGACCTCGCGCTGATCTGCGTCGTCGAGGAGCCCTCGGATGTGATCCCGCTCGAGCGCACGCACGAGTACCGGGGGCGCTACCACGTGCTCGGCGGAGCGCTCTCGCCGATCGACGGCGTGGACCCCGACGACCTGCGGATCGCCGAGCTCTATCGCCGCGTGCTGGAGCCCGACTCGCCGATCCGCGAGGTCGTGCTGGCGACCAACCCGACGACGACCGGCGAGGCCACAGCGCTGCACATCGCCGCCGGTCTGCGCGAGCGTAGGCCCGAGCTGACCGTGACGCGGCTGGCGAGCGGCCTGCCGGTCGGCTCGGACCTCGAGTACGCCGATGAGGTGACGCTCGGGCGCGCATTCGCCGGACGCCGCGCCGTATAGGCCCTCGGCTTGCGGTGGGTGCACCGTTTTCGGGGCACCCTCCCGCTCCGGGAGGCAGGCAGGCACGAGACCCGCCCGGGCGGATCGGCGACACCCCTCTGGGGCACTCCTCCGTTCGGAGGCAGGTAGGCACGCACCCGCCCGGGGGTCGGCGCACCCTCGGGGCACTCCTCCGTTCGGGAGCAGGCAGGCATGCACCCGCCCGGGGATCGGCGCACCCCCGGAGCACCACCGTTCGGGGGACCCCGCCGCGCTCGGGGGGCAGGCAGGCGGCCATCTGCGCCGATCCCACGGATTCCTCGGCGCGTATCCTCCAGCCCCCATGAACATCGTCGTGATGAAGTTCGGCGGGACCTCGGTCGCGGACGCCGAGCGGATCAAGCGCGCCGCGGCGCGGATCGTCGCCAAGCGCGAGGCGGGACACCGCGTGGTCGCCGTGCTCTCGGCGCGCGGCAAGACGACCGACGAGCTGATCGCGATGGCCGAGGAGGTCTCGCCGGCGCCCGACCCGCGCGAGATGGACATGCTGCTCTCGACGGGCGAGCGGATCTCCTGCGCGCTGTGTGCGATGGCGATCAACGACCTCGGCCACGAGGCGCTTTCGCTGACCGGATCGCAGGCCGGCATCGTCACCGACACCTCGCACACCAAGGCGCGGATCCTCGACGTTCGCGCCGACCGCATCATCGCGGCGCTCGACGATGAGAAGATCGTGCTGGTCGCCGGCTTCCAGGGCGTCTCGACGAGCCACGACGTGACGACGCTCGGGCGCGGCGGCTCGGACACCACCGCGGTGGCGGTGGCCGCGGCACTCGGCGCCGAGGTCTGCGAGATCTATACGGACGTCGCCGGCGTCTTCAGCGCCGACCCGCGCCTGGTGCCCGATGCGCGCAAGCTGGCGGTCGTTTCGTTCGAGGAGATGCTCGAGATGTCGGCCTCCGGCGCCGGCGTGCTCCAGCTGCGCTCGGTCGAGTACGCGCGGACCCATGGCGTGCGAATCCACTGCCGGTCGAGCTTCGACGACGGACCCGGTACGGTTGTCGTCCCGGAAGAGGAAGCGATGGAGCATCCACTTGTCACAGCCGTCACCCACTCGACCGCCGAGACGCGGATCACGTTGCTGGGCGTGCCCGACACCCCAGGGATCGCCGGGCGGATCTTCCGCGCGATGGCCGATGCGAACGTGAACGTCGACATGATCATCCAGAACGAGCCGCTCTCCGACCTCCCATCGCCCCCCATCGCGGGGGGCAGGCTGGGGACCGGCGCGCGCCGCGCCGACATGTCCTTCACCGTGCCGCGCGAGGACGGCCGGATTGCACGCGAGGCGCTCGACGCGATCGTCGGCGATCTCGGCATCGAGCACGTCGCGGCCGAGGAGTCGATGGGCAAGGTCTCGATCGTCGGCGCCGGGATGCGCAGCCATCCGGGCGTCGCCGCGACCGTCTTTACGGTGCTCGGCGACGCGGGGATCAACATCGAGATGATCTCGACCTCGCCGATCAAGATCTCCTGCGTGATTGCCGCCGATCGCGTGCCCGAGGCCGTGAGGGGCCTGCACTCGGCGTTCCGGCTCTCGGGTGAGGACACGATCCAGGCCGAGGATCCGTTCGGGGGTCCGCGATGAGCGCCGGTCCGCGCGTCGCCGTCGTCGGGGCGACCGGTGCGGTCGGTCGGATCATGCTCGAGGTGCTCGGCGCCCGGCAGTTCCCCGCGAGCGAGATCGTGCCGTTCGCGTCGGAGCGCTCCGCAGGCCGCGAGCTGCCCGGCGTCGGGATCGTCACGCCGCTGCGCGAGGACACGATCGCGGGGTTCGACCTGGCGCTGTTCTCGGCCGGTGGCGGCACCTCGCGCGAGTGGGCGCCGCGCTTCGCGGCGGCGGGCGCGGTGGTCGTCGACAACTCGAGCGCCTGGCGCATGGACCCGCAGGTGCCGCTCGTCGTCAGCGAGGTCAACCCGGACGCGCTCGCGCACATCGAGCGCGGCATCGTCGCCAACCCGAACTGCACGACGATGGTCATCATGCTGCCGCTGAAGGCGCTGCATGACGCCTTCGGCCTGCGCGAGATCGTCGCGACCAGCTTCCAGGCAGCGGGCGGCGCCGGCCAGAAGGGCATGGACGAGCTGGCTGCTCAGGTGACGCTACTGCACGATGCGCGTGAGCAGCTGGTCAGCCGCGGCGCGGCGGCGATCGCCTCGATCGAGCACTCGATTCACGCCGCACCGCTGGCCTACAACGTCGTCCCGTGGCTGGGCTCGCCGGGCGCCGACGGCTACAGCGACGAGGAGCTGAAGCTCGTCAACGAGTCGCGCAAGATCCTCGACCTTCCCGACCTGCGCGTCAGCCCGACGTGCGTGCGCGTGCCTGTGATGGTCGGCCACTGCATCGAGCTTCGCGCGACCTTCGAGCGCCCAGCGGATCACGCCGACGCGATCGCGGCGCTCGAGGCCTTCCCCGGCGTGGTGCTGGACGAACTGCCGACGCCGGTCAAGTACGCCGGCCGCGACGAGGTCGCGGTGGGGCGGATTCGGTCCGACCTGGGCGATGAGCGCTCGTTGAACCTGTTCGTCGTCGGCGACAACCTGCTGAAGGGCGCCGCGCTGAACGCCGTGCAGATCGCGGAGCTGCTGGTGGCGCGCGGATCGCTCGCGCACCAGGCTGTGGTGACCGCCTGAGCGCGGGACTCAGTAGCGCCTGAGCGCGGCGAGCCGGCCGGCGATCAGGCGGCCGTGGCAGCCTCGGCGACCACGCTCTCGGTCCAGTCGATCACCGCGGTCGGCTTGACGATGTGGCGGCCGAAGCCGAGCTCCTTGGGGTCGAGGCCGAGCGCCAGACCGACGAGCTGGGGCAGGTGCAGCACCGGCATCTTCAGATCGCGTCCGACGACCGCTTCGGCGGCCGGCTGCTGCAGATCGAGGTTCAGATGGCACAGCGGGCACGGCGTCACGACGCAGTCGGCATCCGCGTCGACCGCGTCACCGAGATGACGTCCTGCCTGCTTGAGCGAGGCCGTCTTGTTCATCGTGATGATCGGGAAGCCGCAGCACTTGTGCGATCCGGCGTAGTCGATCACCGTACCGCCGAGCGTGTCGATCACCCGCTCGAGGTAGGTATGGCGCGGGTGGTCGCGGTCGATGCCCAGGCGGGCCGCCGGGCGGACGATGTAGCAGCCGTAGAAGGGGCCGACACGCAGGTTGGTGAGCGGCCGCGAGACCTTCTGGCGCAGCGTGTCGAGGCCGATCTCTTCGACCAGCAGCCAGAGGAAGTTCTTGTTGGTGACGCCCGGCTCGTAGTGCAGGCCCTCGGAGGCGAGCGTGGAGTTGATCTGCGTGCGGTAGACGGCGTTTGCATCCAGGCGCTCCTGGCATTCGGTCTGCGCCCCCTGGCAGGTCGAGCAGATGTTCATCATCAGCTCGCCGTCGGTCTGCTGGGC
>ODAK010006050.1_pt1 | contig 12231 bp, 7 predicted proteins | sample 1539591 | NCBI WGS metagenome assembly ODAK01 (sample SAMEA3539303, study PRJEB22396) | soil metagenome | biome: tundra; feature: field; material: soil | place: USA | collected 2010-05 | depth 0.15 m | reverse complement strand
GAGATTGGTCAGTGACTGGAGTTCAGACGTGTGCTCTTCCGATCTAAGCAATTACCAAAATCCTGCAAATCGTCAGGAAGTGATGGATGCATTAAAAATGATAAAAAGCGAAATTAATAAAGAATTGAAAGTTCGCGGGAACGAAAAATTAAAATGTGCCGGCTTGGAAAACTTAAATATTAAATCATTCAGTCCAAAGGTTGCCAATCAGATTCGCATATTTTTATCAGATTTAAAAGAGAATTACATAAATGATTTTAGGCGATATAGTAATGCAAAAGATATGGAAGTAAGCGCATTAAATAAAGACAGCATATCTCAAGCAAAGTATTTGAAAGAAAAGAATGATTATGAAAATGAAAGTTTAGCGGACCTTGTTACTAATAAAAATTCGTTTTATAAGATATTAGATTTAGATGGTACTTACATTCAAAAATCAAATCCAATTTATCTTGATCCTATAGATTCTAATTTTGGACGTGCTCATTTTTTTGCGCCTCGAAAAAAGTTTTTGAACAGATACTATGATACGTATTGGTTTAATTTATGTGTAATATGGCTGATGTCATTAATATTGGCTATTACACTTTACTTCAATATTTTTAAAAAAATTATTAATCGGATAGAAAGTCTATTTAGTATGTAACTGTTTTTTTGCAATATCTTTGTTTTGCCTCAAAATAAAAAAAAAATATATATTGGCATCGTTATTGTCTAAGTCAAAAACAAATTAAATCTTAAAAACTATAAACACATGAAAAAAATATTTTTATCAATTGCATTCGCAGGGATTGTGGGTGCAAGTTCCGCGGCTTCTTTGGCAACATTGAACAAATTAACAACTGTTACTTTTAAACAAGACGATAAAAAGAAAGCGTGTTGTAAGAAAGATGCCAATCGCGATTGCTCTAAACATTCTAAAAGTAAAAAAGATTGCTGCAAACATGGAGCAACGCCCACTGTTCCTCCTGCCAAATAAATTATTAATGATAAATAAAATCCCGCCCTTCCAAGTTTGGAATGGCGGGATTTTTATTTGTATCATCATCTTACCTTTCAGCGTCATTGCGAGGAACATTCTGCGTTGAAGCAGACACTCAATCTAATACAATACTTTGGTTGAGATTGCTTCGTTCCTCGCAATGACGCTACTAATAAGGGGTTAGCGATTTTGTATTAGTTATTCAACATAACCGGCATCACCAACATCAAAATATCTTCAGCAGCATTGTCTTTTTCGGTTGGCAATAAAATTCCTGCACGATTAGGCGCGCTCATTTCAAGGTTTATATTTTCGCTATTCAAATTGCTTAACATCTCCGCCAAAAATTTTGCATTGAAACCAATCTCCATATCTTCACCGGCATATTGACAAGTTAAACGCTCGCTGGCTTCATTAGCAAAATCAAGGTCTTCAGCAGAAATACTTAATTCGCTTCCTGTAATTTTTAAACGTACCTGCTGTGTTGTTTTGTTGGCGAAAATAGAAACACGACGTATCGAATTCAAAAACGATACACGATCGACAGTCAATTTATTTGGATTTTCTTTTGGAATTACAGCTTCGTAGTTAGGGTATTTTCCATCGATCAAACGACAAATTAAATTGGTGTTTTCGAAAGAAAAAAAAGCGTTGGTTTTATTATATTCAATTTTTACATTGCCGCTAACGCTTGCCAATGTATTTTTTAAAAGATTCAATGGTTTTTTAGGAATGATGAATGATGATGCCGATTTAGCTTTAGCATCCGTTCTGCGATAACGTACCAGCTTATGAGCATCTGTCGCTACAAAAGTAATATCGCCCTCAGATAATTGACAGAAAACTCCTGACATAACAGGTCGCAACTCATCGTTGCCAGCCGCGAATATTGTTTTGTTAATTGCCGATGCCAATACACTTGCATCCAAATCTAATGCTGCCGCAGATTCAATACTTGGCAGTTTTGGAAACTCATCGCCATCATGTCCGGTCATTTTATATTTACCTTGGTCGGAAACAATTTCAATACCGAATTTTTTGGTATCAACACTAAATGTTAAAGGTTGGTCTGCAAAAGTTCTTAATGTCTCTAACAATAATTTTGCAGGAATAGCAATGTTCCCAATATCTTTCGACTCGATATTGATAATCGTTGTCATAGTAGTTTCCAAATCGGAAGCGGAAATTTTTAATTTTGTTTTATCTATTTCAAATAAAAAATTATCTAAAATAGGTAGTGTGTTATTTGAATTAAGCACGCCGCTGACGGCTTGCAGTTGTTTTGATAATGATGAACTGGAAACAATAAATTTCATATTCTTAATATTTGTTTGGTTTATTTAAATTTTAAAAATCAGGGGACAAATATAAAATTTTTACGTACGTAAAAACGATTGTTTCATTTTAGTTTTAATTACTTTTTAACAAAAAAGGATTTACACATATAGGGTGCTGTTTTAAAGTGAAAGACTAGTGCAAAGCAGATTTTATCGAAGTATATCGGAGTCAGCATTAAATTTGGGATAAAAATTGTAGAGCAATGGTACGGAAATGTAGATTTAATAACGGTTACATAAAATATTTGTGAATTTTGGTAAATATTTTTTATTGAATTTCGTTCGTTGAATAAGTATTTCCTGTATATTTGCAATCCAATTTAAAATAATTGGAAATTAAGGAACAATTCATTTTATCAACAAAAAAATCAAAATATGTTAATAATACCAATCAAAGAAGGCGAAGCAATTGAAAAAGCGCTTAAAAAATTCAAAAAGAAATTTGAAAAAACAGGTGTAGTAAAAGAATTGCGTGAGCGTTCAAAATTCATCAAGCCTTCTATTGTTTACCGCGAAGGAAAGAAAAAAGCAATCTACAAACTAAAAATGCAAGAAAGCGAAGAAGGGTAGTTCTTTCTCGTTTCGCTCTGTCATATAATAAGCATTTCTCGAAAGAGGTAAAATTTATTTTTTTTACAACATAAATTTATTATGTTCGTTGAAGAATTTAAAATTTTACCTCTTTCTTATTTCAATGGATTTAGAAATAAACCGTGATGCATTTTTAGAATACATCCAATTCGAAAAACGATTTTCCAATCACACCTTGGTAGCCTATACCAATGATCTTAACCAGTTCATTATTTATCTTAGTACTGTCTATGAAATAAAAAATGTAGTAGAGGTGAATCATACTATCATCCGTTCGTGGATAGTAAGTCTAATGGAGCAAAAAATAACACCACGCTCTGTAAACCGTAAAATCACTACGCTTAAAACCTTTTATAAATTTTTGTTGCGCCAAAGCATAGTCATTGAAAACCCGATGTTAAAAATTCAGGCACCCAAAACGTCCAAGCGATTACCTGTATTTGTAGAAAAAGAAAAAATGGATACATTGCTTGATAATGTTGATTTTGGTGATGATGTAGAAGGGCAACGCAATAAATTAATCATCGAACTTTTTTATGCAACCGGAATGCGTTTGTCGGAATTGATTAATTTGAAACAAGCAAATATTGATTTACATTCTTTGCAGATGAAAGTATTAGGAAAAAGAAATAAAGAACGGATAATTCCTTTTAATCGGGAGATAAAAAACGAAATACAAAAGTATATTAAAACAAAAGAAAGTTTGCCTAATGAGTTTTTATTTGAAACAAAAACAGGAACAAAATTATATGACAAATTAGTTTACAGAATTATTACTACCTACCTCGCGCAAATAACAACATTAGATAAAAAAAGTCCTCACGTATTGCGCCATACATTTGCTACGCACATGCTCAATAATGGCGCTGACCTGAATGCGATTAAAGAATTACTAGGACACGCCAACCTTTCTGCAACACAGGTTTACACACACAATACAGTTGAAAAATTAAAAAATATTCACCAGCAAGCGCATCCGAAAGCGTAAAAATAATCGGGCAATTAATGGATGTTTTGAATTTTGCTTAATCTTTTAAATTTTATTGTTTTTCATTTACACATTTTTTCGGAAACTATCCTTATTTACCTGACCTTTCAGCCCTTTTTCTCTTTTCATTTAAACTCTTGTCCAATTCCGATTCAACCTTGTCCGGTTCCAATTTTCCCCTGAAAGTTTAGATCAAATAATTGATCAAGAAAACGAAGTGTAACAGAACATTTAACTTATGCGCACGGACATCGGAATAAAAAGTTTAGTATCTTTAAAGTTAGACACAGTTGGGGAAAGTTTCTGTCTTGAAATATTATAAACAAACATTAATAACTACCATATTTTGACCGTAATATTGACCGTAAATAACGTGAAGTTGGCTAATTTATTGATTAGTAAGTAATCTCAAAGGAGAGGGCTTGTAACCTATCCTATTACTTCCTCCAATATTTCCTGCGATTTTATTTCTTTAAATGATGGTATGTGTAATTGATAAAATGTTATCATTGCTTGTAACAGCTCTTTTCGCCCGTTATTATCAACTTTTAACTGCTGAATTGTTTCATAGCTTGCACCGATAAAATCATAAAGCATTTTACTGTTTTGTGTGTTCAAATAATAAAAATGTTCCGGCAAACGATCAATAAATTTACCTTCTCTTAAATCAAAAAACGGCGTTTCCGGTATGCATTTACCTTGTGGATAGAAGCCGAGGAAACGGCTTAATTGTATCATAAAAAAAATATGAAAATTAGAACAATTCTCGTGTTTTAAATCCAATATCAATAAAGAGTTTTTCATAAAATCAAATAAATCAACATCTGAATGCTCTTCTCTTAAAGCCTTATACAATATTTCATTTAAAAAAATAGCAATGGAACTTTTAACAATGTCGTAAGGAATATTAATAAAAGGATGAAGAATATTTAGTTCTGAAATTCGTTGGAGAGTTCCTTTATTTGAGTTAGAAACCACCATTTCTATCAATGCAAGAGGCTGAAAAAGCGTTGCTTTATTTTTCGATTTTTTGCTTCGCACACCGCTAACCATATACGATTGCAAACCAAAATCGCGAGTATATATTTTAACTATTAAACTTGTTTCGGAATATTTAATAGTATGCAGTATAATCCCGCTTGTTGTATGAAGCATCTTTGTCGATTGCAGATTAAAAAATTACAAATTGCAGATTGAAATTTTTTAATCGAATCTAATCTGCAATTTGTAATTTGTAATTTTTTAATTCAATTTTATATTTTAAGGAGTTTTAAAATATCAGTCAAACATATCTCCGCATTCTTTCAGTATTTTTTGAAGTAATGGCTGAAACTGAAACAATCCGGCGAATGGTAATCCAATTTGACTATGGGTAAGCAATGCAACTTCATGATTAATGTGAATCAGCTTACTGCCGGTAGCTTCCGCTAATAACTGAGCTTGGCAACTTCTATCCATGGTGATAAACCACCAAACAGCTTCTTCTACAGTGTTCCCAACGGTAAGCAAACCATGATTTTGTAGGATGCAGGCTTTTTTATTTCCTAATGCTTTTCCAATGCGCTGTCCTTCTTCTGTTTCGCCAACAACGCCGGTATAATCATTGAAAAGCGCATGGTCTTCATAAAATGCGCAGGCATCTTGAGTAATGGGATCTAATTTCCTGCCTAAACTTGAAAACGATTTACCGTAAACTGAGTGAGCATGTGCTGCAGCAATTACATCAGGTCTGGCAGCATGAATTTGCGAATGTATTGCAAATGCAGCTCTATTAACGGAATATTTTCCTTCAATCACTTCTCCATTATGATTAACACAAATCAAATCTGAAACTTTAATGCTGCCAAAGTCAATGCCGAATGGATTTACCCAAAAATGATCTGCATGCTCAGGATCGCGCGCCGTTATGTGTCCTGCAACACCTTCGCCAAATCCAAACTTATTGAACAAACGAAAAGAAACTGCCAACATCTGCTTGCGATGGATGCGAGCTTCTTCTACTGAATTGAATTGAAGTTTAAATGGTATCCCTTTAGGAAGTTCCGTTTTCGGAGTGTCTTTTTTTTCTTTCATTTTATGTATTAATTTATTTTTTCCTACTCTTATGGCTTTTCGGATTCGTCAGGTTGTGTCGGATAAAATTGATATGCAAAACACTATTCCGAACAAATAGTAGGGGTTTAATATTTTCAACTCCTACTGAGAGATCAATTTATTGTATGCATCTACAGCAATGTGTGTATGATGTCTCGCCTCCAGTTTAAATGTTATTGACACCAATTCGCAGGCGATAGCTCCAAGCATAAAATATCTCCCTGTTTTCTGTTGCTGTGTGCTTACTGCACGCCGTGCTCCCCGACCTGTCCCTGTTGTATTTACTGTTGGATTAAACGCAGTAATTATTCCAGCCGATGTTAATAAACCTACCGAATATAGTACAATCCCGCCATATAAAAAACCCTTTCGGATGAATCTTTTTTCCTGAGTTTTTTCTACCATCAGGTTTATTTTTTTGTCATTCACTTTCTTTAATATATCCAACACATCAGGCTCTGTAATTTTTATTCCTTGATAATAATAATATTTGCCCGAAGGCTGAATAAATAAATTATTTTTAAAAAAAAATTCATTTTCGGTGGGTGCGGGTATTGGATAATTTTCAAAAGATTCCTTTACACCATTGGCGTATATGATATATTGTATTTCCCAGTTTTTAAAAACAAAAACAGGACCATCTTGATAATCGAAACGCTTAAATTTTACTTCCGTTGAGTTTACCTCTAAAATTTTTGCTGCTGTTTTTTCATTGTTGCGCTTAACAATAGTATCCTGTGCGATACTATTGAAGGCTGTTAACAGTAAAACTGGAAACAGAAAAATATATCTCATGATTGAAAAATTTAGATAATCAAAATCAATAGCGCCAATCAAAAATGGATAATCAATATGACAAATATAAGATTGTTTTTTCCAATCATTTCAAAATTAAACTGACTTCATTTATGGAATTTTTGGAAGTATAGTATCCAATCAATAAAAAAACTTAAATTTGTTAAAAACTGCCCTGAATTAGAATTTTTATAAATGAAACATTAAATTCTAAATTCTAAACTCTAAATTTTATATGAACAAGCATTTTAAGCTTATTTACCTCTTTTTATTGCTATTCAGTTGGAGCGTTCCTTTTGTTAAAGCTCAAACTACTTTTGCTTCAGAAGATGCATTGAAAAAGCATGCTGCCAAGTTGTTTGAAGAAGAGGACTTTGAAAATGCCATCCCATTATATTCTCAGTTGGTAAGCAATTATCCGAAAGATCCTAATTACAATTATCGCTTGGGCGTATGTTTCCTTTATGCCAGCGGAGATAAAGAAAAATCGCTTTCTTTTTTAGAATTTGCCGTAAATAAACTTGATGTAGAAAAAGAAGTACATTATTATTTAGGGAAAGCATATCATCTGAATTATAGGTTTGATGATGCTATCGCCCAATATAAAACGTATCTGAAAATTGCATCGGCTAAAAACATAGAAAAATTGCAGGTACAACGGCAAATTGAAATGTGTGTGAATGGTAAAAAGTTGCTACGTAATTTGTCGGATTTAGTGGTAATTGAAAAAAAAGAAATGAACAAAGAAGATTTTTTTCGCTCTTACGATATTTCAGAAATTGGCGGAAAGCTGTTGGTGAAGCCCGATGAAAAGGAATTTAAAACATCTCTCGATAAAAAGAAAAAAGAACAATCAATTATTTATTTGGCAAAAGATAAAAGTCAAATATATTTTTCAAGTTATGGTTTGGAAAACACAAACGGAAAAGATATTTATGTTATTAAAAAACTGCCATCAAAAGATTCAACCAATCAATCATCTTCAATCGAATGGGGCAAACCTCAAGCACTGGGAAATATTATAAACACCAAGTATGACGAAGATTATCCTTTTTTGCATCCCAACGGAAAAGTATTGTACTTCAGTTCCAAAGGACATAATTCAATGGGTGGCTATGATATTTTTAAATCCCAGTTTAATGAAGAAACAAAAACATGGAATACTCCTGAAAACATGGATTTCCCTATTAATACGCCGGATGATGATATTTTGTATGTTACCGATTCGTCGGAAAAAGAGGCGTACTTTTCATCAGCACGTTCAAGCGTAAGCGGAAAAATTTCGGTTTACCATATTAATGTCGAGCGCAAACCTATTGATGTCGTTATCATTAAAGGTAACGTAATTAAAAATCGTAATAATCAAGCGCTCGATTTAAAAATTACAGTGAAAGATTTAGCTTCTAATAATATTCTCGGAATATATAATTCAAGTCCCGATAATGGTTCATATTCTTTGGAATTACCCAATGGCGGTAGTTTTTCATTCACTGTTGAAGCCGCTGATTTTACTACCCAATCAGAAGTTGTAGTAATTCCTGTTCAGTATAAGTTTAACCCGATGCAACAGGAAATAAGTTACGATTTGGTTACAAGCAAATTAAAAATTAAAAATTCATTTGGTGAAACAAATGAAGACGAAAATTATTTGTTAGCTCTTAATTACATTAAAAACAAAGCAAAATTAGATGTCTCATTGACAAGCCTTGTCCCAATTGATTCTTTAAAAGCAGACAGAGCAATTGATGTAACGGCTACTAAACAAAAATCCGAAATCTCTTTGGCTAATAAAAAATTAAGTAATGATGATATTGTAAAGATTGCAGATGAGGATGCAAAAGATGTGGATGCGGAAGCAAAAGAATTGCGCGAGCAGGCTGATATCGCATTGAGTTTAGCAAATCAGAAAAATGAACTCGCTCAAAATAAATCCAAAGAAGCATCCGCATACATGACTGAGGCATCAAAAACGGATGATATAGTTAAGAAAGAAGAATTGTTTGATAAGTCGGAAAACGCTTCTGCAGAATCAAAACAACTAAATCAGGAAACAGTTACCGCATTTAATCTTGCAAAAAAATTAGATGCAACCGCATTCAAGAAACAGGAAGAAGCTGATGCATCGCAACAATATGCTAAAGGGCTGGAAGCGGCTATAAAATCTGATAATCCTACTGAAGCGTTGGCTAAAATGGATGATCAAGAAAAAAAATTAGAAGAATTAAATCGAGCCAATGCAGGCGCTTCCTCCATTTCTAACAACTTGAAAACAGAAGCCGATAGTAAGCAACGCGAGTTAAATACATCCATTAAAACGTCCGGAGACATTAAACAAGAAATGGTTGACAATGAAACCGTAATAAGTAATTTGAAGTTAGATATTGAAAAAACTAAAAATGAGGAATTAAAACAAGGCTTGGAAAATCAAATAGGCGAATTGAATGAGGAAAATAGTTATAAAAAAATTGAGCTTCAACAAAATGAAATAAAAGTTGCTAAACTTAAAAAAGAATACGATGGAGTATTAAACGAAGTTGCAATGGTAAACACTATAATCAATCAATCAAAAACGGAATCGAATGAAACAGCTTTAGCCGGTGTAGCATCTATTGATAAAAATAAATTGGAGCAACAGGTAAATAATATTACCGGTGTAACTCCTACCAATAATGGAGTTACATCTTCAACAGGTACTTCTGATAATACTAAATCAGTAATTACTAAATCGGAAACACCTACTGTCGCAAAACTTGCCGATAATGAAAAATCAGTAAGCAATAAATTGAAAACCCCTACCGTCGCATCCACTCAACCTGTTGCAAAACTTGCTGATAACGAAAAATCAGTAATTACTAAATCGGAAATACCTACTGTCGCATCCATTCAACCTGTCGCAAAACTTGCCGATAACGAAAAATCAGTAATTACTAAATCGGAAATACCTACTGTCGCATCCACTCAACCTGTCGTAAAACTTGACAATAACGAAAAATCAGTAAGCAATAAATTGGAAACAACTACTGTAGCAGCAACCGCTAAACCTATTATAAATACTACGGATACAGTAAAATTGATAAGCAGTCATCCGGAAATTATTACTACTCAAACATCCGATAATGTGTTTGAAAATATCAATAAAAAATATGGGGATGAATTAGCCACTTCCGAAAAAGTTAATAGCAAAACTGATCGTGACAAAGCAACAGCAGACGTATTGCAAAAATGGTCGAAAGAAATAAATTCACATATTGAAAAGCAAAAGCAAAAATATGATACTATCAATAATCCTATTGCTAAGGCTTTGTTGGCTAAACAAATAAACGATGAAACCATTAGTTCGAAAGAAAAACAAACGCAGGCAACCGAAAGTTTAGCCGCGGCAGAAAAATTAAAACAGCAAAATGCAGTCGTCGCTGCTGCTATTGTTACTCCTTCTTCTCCTGATAAAACAAGTACAACAAATAATAATATAACAAGCGAAACGGCTCAATTAACTGCCAATACAACCGATGATGCGCTTGAAAAAATTAATAAGAAAAATGCTGCTGATTTAGCTGTTGCTGAAAAAATTGAAAATAAAGCGGATCGTGAAAAAGCAAAAGCAACTGCATTAAAAATGTGGGCAGAAGAAATTAATGCCCATGTTGAAAAGCAAAAACAAAATTATGATACTACCAGCAATGCGGCATCCAAGGCATTGTTAGCTAAACAAATGAGCGATGAAACTGCCAGTTCAAAAGAAAAACAAACAAAGGCAAATGAAAGTTTAGCTGCTGTTGAAACGTTGAAACAAAATTCAGTAGCAACTGTTAATAATACTTCTCCTGAAATTTCCACTTCTCCAAATATAAAAAGCACTTCAATTGATAATACAAAAAATGAAACAGCCCAATTAACTAAAAAAACAAATGACAAAGCTCTTGACAAGATCAACAAAGGAAATGCAGATGATTTAGCTGTTGCTGAAAAAATTGTAAACAAACAAGATCGTGAAAAAGCAAAATCGGCCGCGTTAAAAATGTGGGCAGATGAAATTGAAACTCATACTGCCGATCTTCAACAAAAATATTGGGATGAAACGGACAGTAAAAAGAAATCTTTGTTAGCCTTGCAAATTTCCGATGCAGAGAAATCTTTAAAAGAAATGCTCAGCTTAAAAAATACAGGTATAGATAAACCGGATGCCATAGCTTCAACAAAACCGAATGCAATAGCTTCAGCAGTTGTGCTTCTTCCTAATGAAGTATTTGAGCGTAAATCAAGCCCTGCCTATTCAGCGGAAAAACCAATTCCTATAAACAATCAATTACCCGAAAGTTTAATTTATAAAGTGCAAATAGGCGCATTTAGCAAACCCATACCTCAAGATTTATTTACAGGAATCAGCCCGATAACCGGTGAAACTACACCTCAAGGTTTTATACGTTATACTGCGGGGATATTTAAAAATCTGACTTCTGCTGAAAATGTAAAAAATGAAATTCAAAGTTTAGGATATAAAGATGCTTTTGTTGTGGCTTTTAATAATGGTAAACGTATTTCAATGAACGAGGCTCATACAATTTCCGGTGAAACACCAAGTGCAAGTGTACAAGCTAATACAGAAACTATTGAACAAGATACAAGTGTTAGCCGATTACAAAAGTTATATACCGATATTGCATCTAGGGAAAGTATCGCTATACCTGTTGTTGCTGAACAACAAAAAAATATTGCTCCAACTAAAAACGTAACTACTATAGGTGGTTTATTTTATACAGTGCAGATTGGAGTATTTGCACAAGCTGTGTCTTCAAGTAAGTTGTTTAACATTCAGCCGCTTTACACAGAAACATCGCCTAACGGCAATTTGCGATACAATATTGGAATTTATAATAATTTGTCGCGTGCAGCAGAGGCAAAGTTGATGGCTATTGATATTGGTATCAAAGATGCATTCATTACGGCTTATTACAATGGTAAGCGTATTGCAATGAATGAAGCAAAACAATATGAGCAAGATGGTGGAGCAAAGGTGTTTTCAACTGCTCCCAATATTAATGTATTGCCATTTGTGCAATTAACTCAAAAACAAAATGTGCCTGAAAATTCTACAGATGCTACACAACAATCGTTACAACATATTACACAGCCTGTTAATAACAGCGAAAAACCATCTACTAACACTAACAATGCTTTTGCATCTGATGTGGTATTTAAGGTTCAGATAGGCGCTTTTAGAAATGAAGTTCCGCTTGAAATCGTTAATCAATTTTTAAAAATTTCAAAATTCGGCATTGAAAATTATAAAGATGAAAGAGGCTTAACCATATATACTGCCGGTAATTTCAAAACATACAACGAAGCCAATAAGTTGAAACAAGCAGTAGTAGTAGCGGAAAGTTTTGAAGGCTGCCGCCGCCCACATTTCAGGAGGAACGATGCCATGAACGGCGGCCGCTCCC
>ODAK010006049.1_pt1 | contig 12233 bp, 12 predicted proteins | sample 1539591 | NCBI WGS metagenome assembly ODAK01 (sample SAMEA3539303, study PRJEB22396) | soil metagenome | biome: tundra; feature: field; material: soil | place: USA | collected 2010-05 | depth 0.15 m | reverse complement strand
TCACTACGAAGGATGTCGGCCAGGGGACGGGCCTGGGGCTTCCCGTGGCCTTCGGCATCATGACCGGGCACCAGGGGTTTCTCACCATCGCGAGCAAACCGGGCCAGGGCACCTGCATGGGCCTGTATCTGCCGCGTCTGTTACGTAGCGTTCCCAGCCTCGCAGCGTTGGAAGTCACGACGGGGCAGCCGGTGGCCTCGCTGCATCGGCATATTTTGGTGGTGGACGATGAGGAAGCCGTGCAGGACGTGATCCGCCGCTTCCTGGAGATTGCCGGCCATCGCGTTTTCTGTGTCCCCAGCGGCCAGCAGGCGCTGCAATATCTGGAACAGCAGCGCATCGATCTGGTCGTGCTCGACTGGATGATCCCGAAAGAAGATGGCCGCACCAATTTTCAGCGCATTCGGAAAATGCAACCGCAACTGCCGATCTTGTTGTGTACGGGCCTGGTCCAGACCGAACAGGCGGCGGACCTGTTGAAAGAACCCGGCGTGGACCTGTTGCGCAAGCCGTTCCGCATGAACGAGTTATGGAACGCCGTCAACAATTCGCTGCGGGTTGGCGAGCAACCGGGGTCATAGCCCGCGCTCGCCTCCGGCAAGCGGCTAAACTTTTCGCGCAAAAAACCAAATCCGGTTAAATGGCCCGCCTCGATCAACGAAGAACCTTGTGGAACGATCGGATGTCCCGCGTCAGAGCCAACGGACTCCGCATCGGTGTTCTGTTTTTACAGGGTCTTGTTGCTGCAAAGGGGTCCACCATGAAGAAGCTAATGGTCATCGGTCTGATCGGCGCCGTCGCGCTGTTCGCTCTCGGGAAGAAAACCAACGTTTTTAGTTATGCCAGCACGCTCGTCTCCCAGGTGGAGACGGATGCGAAGAAGCAAATACCGACCAAATTCGAGCTGGAACGCATTCGCCAGGAGATAGCTGCCCTCGACGGCGACATCAGCCAGATGATTCGCCCCATCGCCGAATATAAGGCCGACGTGCAGCGGTTGAATAAAGACATCGCCGTGGGACGTCGGAATATTGAAGAGCAAAAGGAGAAGTATCTCGCCATCCTTCAGGACCTGGAGTCGAACAAAAAGGAGTTCAAATTCTGCGGCAAGACTTACTCCGCGGACCGCGTGCGTCAACAATTGCAGCGCGACATGGAAAACCTGAAGTTGCAAGAGAAGAACGTCAAGACGCAACAACAAGTGCTGGACGCCAAGCATGCCTCGCTGAAGGCGACGCAAGAACAGTTGGCCAAAGTGGTTTCCAAGAAGCGCGAATATGAAATGCGGCTGGCCCAGCTCGAAGCGATGGATCAATCGTTGCAAGTCGCTCGCATCGGCAGTGACATCAAGATCGACAGTAGCCGAACCACGCAGATCGAAAATGCGCTGCAAAACCTCGAACAGCGCCTGGCCGCCGACGAGCACGAATTGAAGCTGCGTGCCGGCGAGATCAGCAACATCAACCTGTTTGAACGCGACCCGGAGCCGGTGGATCTGCAAACCCTTCGCACCTATCTCGAAGGGAACGCGGAAACGGCCAGCACGAAGTAAGGGCGGCGATATAATGGTGGTGTTCAACCATCCCCACGCGCAAGCGTGGGGATTGACGCGCGATGCATTGATCCCCACGCTTGCGCGTGGGGCTGGTAAGGGGTTCCTTCTTTCGGGATTGAAACCGTGGCCGACGAACCGACTACCCCAACGCTGGCGAACTTGCAAGAACAGCTCGCCGCGTTCGCCCTGTGGATCGACGGCGTCGGCGGCTACCTGGTGTGCCTGAGCCATCGCCTGACGCTCGGGCAATCGCTGGTCGAAACCCCGGTGGACATTGCCCTGCTCGCGGATGTATCCCGGCATCATGCGACCATCCAGCGCGATCCGGAAGGTTACTTTCTCGAAGCGGTTCGCAAGGTGCAGATCAATGGCCAAGCGATCGACAAGACGCTGTTGCGAAACGGCGACCGAATCACGCTGGGAGTCTCGTGCCAGGTGCAGTTTTGGCAGCCCGTGCCGGTGAGCACCTCGGCACGGCTCGACATGGTCAGCGGCCATCGCTTCGCCGAGCCCGTGCAAGCGGTGATCCTGATGGCCGACACGCTGGTGATCGGCCCCGAAACACAGTCGCACATTCAGGTGCCCGACATGACGCAGCCCCTGATTCTCTATCGCAGCAAGAGTGGCCTGGCAGCACGCTGGCCGGGGAACCTGCAAATCAACGGGCAGACCCATCAAGAGCGCGGCCCGCTCGACCCCGGAGCGAGCCTGTCCAACGAGCAGATATCGCTGACGCTGGAACGGGTGGAACGACGACGTTGAATTCGTATTTCGTTTAGCGCCCGCATGGCGCCATGCGGGCGTTAAACGAAATGCGGGCGAGGAGATACCCATGAAATTCACCTATCGCAGCGGACAGCAACCCCTCGCGGGCTACACCATCAAGCGCGGCATCGGCCTGGGGGGCTTCGGCGAAGTCTACTTCGCCGTCACGGACGGCGGTAAGGAAGTCGCCCTCAAGTGGATTCGTTCCAACCTCGATATCGAGATGCGCGGCGTCCAACAGTGCCTCAATCTCAAGCATACGAATCTCGTCCATCTGTATGACGTGCGCCAGGATCAACAGGGAAACCATTGGCTCGTCATGGAATATGTCGCCGGCGAGCCGTTGTCCACGATCCTCCAGCGTCACCCCAACGGCGTCGCGCCAGAGTTGGCCGCCCAGTGGTTTCAGGGGCTCGCGCAGGCGATTCACTGCCTGCACGAGCACGGCATCGTTCATCGCGATCTGAAGCCGGGCAACATCTTCCTCGAAAATGGTCTCATCAAGGTCGGCGATTACGGCCTGTGCAAGTTCATTGCTGATAGCCATCACGCGGGCATGACCAAGGACGTCGGCACCGTTCACTACATGGCCCCGGAGATTTCGACGGGCAATTACAATCGCCAGATCGACATCTACGCGGCTGGCGTTCTCCTTTACGAGATGTTGACCGGGCATGTCCCGTTCGAGGGCGAATCGGCTGGCGAGATCCTGATGAAACACCTGACGACGCCGCCGGACCTCAAGCGCGTGCCGAAAGAGTTCGTACCAATCGTCGAGAAAGCGTTGACCAAGAATCCCGCGCATCGCTTTCAGACGATCAGCGAGATGGCGAAAGAGGTGGCGGCCGTGGTGAACCGGAGTGAATCGTGGCACGCCCTCCCCGCGAGTCCGCCGACGCCGTTGCCGGAAATCCCCTCCGTGATTGCGGTGACGCCGACGATGGTCTTTCAGCAGCGCTGGTCCGACCTGAGCGGCATCCTATTGGGGTCCGTGGTGACGGCGGCGATTTTGTCGCTGGGCTGGACGTTGTTTTTCGGCGCGGGTCGTTACGACAAGATGGCGCCGGTCTTCTTCCTGGTGGTGGCCGCCTCGTGGAGCGTATTGATCCCGAGCAAGCTTTGGCCCCCGATACCACCCGATGATTCCTGGACGCGCCGCTTGATCCTGATGACGCTCGGCTTTGGCGTCGGTCTGTTCGCGTTGTGGCTCGATGGTTACGAGATGCCGCTGCCGTGGAATTCGCCGGAGCGTCTCGAAGTCCTGCTTCCGTACCAGGGTGATCAGAAAAACCAGCAAGCGCTGCGGACCTCCTACGTGGGCGCGGTGTTCAAAGCGGAAAACACGTCGATGCCGATCCTCGCGTGTTATTTGAGCTACTTCGGACTGGCGTTTCTGGTGCTGCGTTGGTGGAAGACAACGGAGACGTATCGCTCGAAGCGTTTCTCGCTCAAGCCCGTGTTGGCCGTCGCGTTTTGGGCGTATCTGCTGTTGTTCCTATTGCCCAGCGTGCATGATCGGGAGCTGGGCTTCGTGAGCCTGGTGATGGCGTCGGTCGTGTGCCAGGTTTCGTGTCCCTGGAAAGAACGCGTGCATGTTCGCCGAAAGAAGATGCGCCTGGCGATGGCGTGAACCGTGATGCTCCCCTCTCCCTTTGGGAGAGGGGTTGGGGGTGAGGGCGAGCGACGTGTCGCCAATGGTTCGGCCTTACCCCCCGGCCCTCTCCCAAAGGGAGAGGGGAGAAACTGAGGAATAAGGTCATGATTCGTAAAAACCTCGGAATTGCCAGCGTGATGCTGATGTGGATGGTATGCAATCCGATCAGCGCTCAGCCCAAGGCAGCAGCGATGCCCGAAGGCCAATGGCCGTCCAAAGTCAGCGGGCGCGGCGAGACGGTGGAGTCGGCCAAAGCGGATGCGTTCAAGCAAACAATCATCAAAATCAGAGTCTTGATGGAGCGACAAAATCCGCCCTTGGAAGCATTCAAGGTGACGGAGGAATACGTCCGCCAACATTTGGTCGAGAAGAGTTACGAAGGAAAGGAAGAAAATATCCCGCTCGAAGGCGTGGACCATGTCTTCAAGGAATGGATCCTCGTTTTGCGCAGTGACAAATGGCCGGACCTCGTCCATCGCGATCACGAAGCACAACGCCAGCATCGAGCGGAAGCCCGGCAAACCCTGACTTTTCGCGTCGTCATGGGGCTCGCCGTGCTGATCTTGGCCGGCTTTGGCTACGTGCGACTCGATGAATACACGCAGCATCGCTACACCGCCTGGCTGCGCGTCGCCGGCGTCGGTTTGGCCACGACGGCCGTCGCCGGGTTGTGGTGGATGTCTTTCGGAGCCTGAAGCGTCAGCGAAGATCGGAGTTTCTTCGCTGACGCTTCAGGCTCTGACTGACGCATTTGCAACCGAGCGCTTTCTTCGGTAAACTACCTGCATGGCCTCCGAAAGCGATCGGCTCTTGGTGCAGCAGATACGTCAAGGCGATGCCCGCGCGTGGGAGCTTCTCATCGCGCGCTACGAAGGCCGACTGCTGGCTTTCGTCCATCGCCGCTTGCATGACCGCACCGCGAGCGAAGACGTCGTGCAGGAAACGTTCGTCGGCTTTCTCAACAGCTTGCCGAACTATGACGAGACGCGCGAGCTGCAAACTTATCTCTTCACGATTGCCTCGTACAAACTGACCGACCATCTGCGAAAAAGCGGCCGGCATCCGATGCAGCACGTTTCCGACGGCGCCAACGATGTCTTGCATCAAAAGCTCGATTCGCACAAGGCCGCCTCCAGCGTGGCCCGCAGCCATGAACGCCAGGACCTCGAAAGCGAAGCCGTCGCCCGCAGTTTGACGTTGTTGCTCGATCAATGGCGGCAACAAGGCGAGTACGTGCGCATCAAGGTGCTGGAGCTTCTTTTCGTCAAAGGCTGGCCCAACCACGAGGCGGCGGCGTTCCTCAAGATCAGCGAGCAGCAGGTCGCCAACATCCGCTTCGCCGCCGTCAAGAAGCTCGGCGAGCACGTCAAGAGCGCCGGTTTGCCGATCGAGGTGTTCCCCGAATTGAAGGAGGACGCCCCATGAACGCGATCATTGGCCGCGAGTTGCTCGCCGCCTACATGGACGACGCCTTGAGCGAAGCGGAGACCGCGCAGATCGAGCAAGCGTTGCGCGATTCGGAGCCGTTGCGCCAGCAATTGAAACAGCTCATGTCGGACCGCGACCGTGGCGAGCACTCCGTCGGCGCCATCTGGCGGCGCCATCGGCTGAGTTGCCCGCCGCGCGAACAGTTCGGCAGCTATTTGCTCGGCGTTCTCGACGAGGACGTGCAGGAGTACATCCAGTTTCACCTGAAGACGATCGGCTGCGCGTATTGCCTGGCGAATCTGGCGGACCTGCAAACGCAGCAGCAAGAAGCCGACGGCCAGGTGAAGAACCGTCGCAAGCGGTACTTCCAGTCGAGCGCGGGGCTACTGCAATCGCCGCCTCCGAAGAAGGGGCAGAAGTGAAGCCGCGGCAAGCCCCAGGATGAGCGCAGCGATTCCTGGGGGTGGTTCGCGCGAACGCCTCGCGGCCGTCAACAATGAATCGGCAAGGATAGCACATCATGCTCGAAACGCGATGCCCCAAATGCGGCCATCATTTTCTATTGCCGGAGAATGCAGCCCCTTGTGAGTGCGGGTGTCCCGCGTGTGCAGCCCTGTTCTTGCCGGTCCCGGTGCCTCCGCGAAGCGATCTTGTTAGCGCGGACAGTCCTGCGGGGGCTCCGAAAGCGATAATCGATGACAGTGCGTTACGCAATTTTCGGGACGCCACGACGCCACAAACAAAGAGTGATTTCTTGCTCGCAGGCATCGCCGGAGTGGCGAGCGTCCTTTTGTGGGGGCCGGCGTTGATCCTGTTCTGGGGCATCGATATCGCCGAGATGCGAAACGGATCCAAAATCGGAGTCGATCCGCGCAAAGCCCGACGCATCAAGACGCGAATCACCATCGGTCTTTCTTCCCTTTGTGCCGCCTTCGTCTTGACGTGGCTTGTGTTGAAGCTGGGGGGATGGAGTCCGGGCTGGCTTGATGAGATCGTCTCAATCATTGTGAGAAACGTCATCTTCTTCGGCTTGCTCGCAGTGGGAATCGCCCTTTGGTTTCTGCTGGGCCGCCGGCAGCGGCGAAACGTGGATTTTCCCTTGCCGATGGATGGGGAAGCCGAATCCAAGACGAAAAAAGAATGACCGCGGTCCGAAAGTCGGTTGGCCCCTTGAATCTCCCGATTTCCTTTGCACGGAAGCGAACGGCGTATACAATTCAATCACTGCACAACACGAGTGCAATCTACTTGGCTGATTTAAGTAACGCTCCATCTTCATCCTGCGGTTTGAAAATCTTATGCACGTTTATCATCCCCTTCGCTATTCCGTCTGCCTGGTCATGCTTTTGCCTTGCGGATTTCACCAAGCGGCGAGCGCTCAAGGCAAGAACGTCTCCGGGGCTGCATGCACGGCCGTACACGGGGCGCTTTTGATGCGAACCGGCACGGGCGGCTGGCAGAGCGTCACAGCGAAGGATGCCGTGCCAGTGGATCGCATGGTCGTCGCGCTATTCGGCGCGGAATTCCAATCGATCAACGCAGCCGTGGGATTGAAGCTGGTCGCCGATGTCGGGCACCGCGGGCCGTTCCCGGTTCTCGAAGCGGCGGCGATTTTTCACGTGCCGCAGTCGGCGGACCTCGACGTGTCGCTGGATCGCGGCATCGCCATTTTCAGGAATGAAAAGAAATCCGGGACCGCTCTGGTCCACCTGCGGATTCGCGAGGAGGTTTTCGAGGTGACGCTCCATGACGCGAAATCGCGGCTCGGCGTCGAAGTCTATGGCCGGCATGTGCCGGGGCCCTCGCATCTGGGAGACGCCAAGAAGGACGATCCCGTGGCCAACGTGGTGTTCTTCGCACTGGAAGGCGAGGTCGTCATCAGCAACGGAAAACATGCGACCCGGCTGCAAGCCCCGCCGGGCGTTGCGTCCTATCTATGGGACAACATGACGCGCACGGCGGAAGTGAAGCAATACGACGCTCTGCCCGACTCCGTCAAGCCGATGAACGAAGACGAGCGGAAGCAGTTTGCGAAGTTGTGTCAGTTCGCGCTGCCGCTGGCGGAAAAGCCAGGCGCTATCGATCAAACGCTTCGCGTTGCGCTTCGGTCGAAGGACGCGCTGGAGCGGAAGGTTGCCGTGGTCGCGCTCGGAGCGCTCGACGATCTCCCGGGCCTTGTGCAAGCGATGAACGATGCCGATCATGCGGACGTTCGCGAAGAGGGAATCCTGGTGCTGCGTCATTGGCTGGGCCGGGCGCCGGGGCAATCGGTCCACCTTTACAACCAGTTGACGACGAAGCAGGGTTACACGCCGATTCAAGCGAAGTCGCTTCTGCACCTGTGCTACGGCATCGATGAAGCGAAACGGCGTCAACCGACCACGTATGAGTTGCTGATCCAGGCACTCAACCATAGCAAGATACCCATGCGTGAGTTGGCGCATTGGCATCTGATCCGGCTGGCCCCGGACGGCAAAAGCATCCCGTATGACGCCGCCGCCGCGGAACCGCAGCGATTGCAGGCGATCGAGGCGTGGCGTCGTTACATCCCCGAAGGCGAGTTGCCGAAAAAGAAGTAAAAATCCCGCTGTTGTGGCACGGTCTCCTGACCGTGCCATGGCCGCGACCGCAGGTCTCACGAAGCGTTGGAGACCTTCGGTCGGGCCCGGTGGCACGGTCGGGAGACCGTGCCACAACAGTGGTCGAACCCGGTTCCCGCTCGCCTTCGGCAAGCGGCTAAACTTTACGATCCGACAAAGGTTGCACCCATGAATCGCATATTATTCGGATTATCCTTGACGCTGATCGGGGTCGCGGCGTTGCCCGGCTCTGTAAGCGCGCAATATTATCCGAACCCCTATACAAATCCGTACGCAAACCCGTATTATCCGCGTGGCGCCGGCCCTGGCATTGGCCAAGGCGCCGCGCTAAGCGGGTCCGCCGATGTCTCGCGCGCTTACGGCGATGTCGTGGTGCAGCAGGAAAACGCGCGGGTCATCCGCGAACAAGCCAACCAGGCGAAGATCGACACCAAGCGAAAAGCCTTCGATGAAATGATGTACGAGAAAGCCAATACGCCGAGCTATCTCGAAGAACTGACCAAGGACAATTACCGAATTTTGCAGCGGGTCATGAATTTTCCGACGGCCGGCGAAATTTCCCAGGGTAAATCGCTCAACGTCATGCTGCCGTTCCTGCAATCGCTGGCCACGCACGGCACGCAGGGGCAGCCGATTCCGTTGCCGCAGTCCGCGGTCCGCGAGTTGAACGTCTCCGGCACCGGGTCGAACAGCATCGGCGTGTTGCGCGACGGCGGCCGAGTCGATTGGCCTCTCGCCCTGATCGGACCGCAGCAGAAGAAGCTCGACAAACTTCTGCCGGCCATCTACGACGCCACCGCCGACGGCAAGCTCACGCCGAAGCTGATGAACGAGGTTCGCACCGAATTGAAAACGATGCGCGCAGACATGCGGGCCCGGCTCGCCAAGGAAGAAATCGAAACCAGTTCCTACCTGCAAGCAATCGAGTTCTACAACAGCCTGGAGAACTCCGTCAATGCTTTGGAAGGTCCGAATGCCCGCAAGCAGCTCAACGGCACCTTCGCGGCGCGCGGCCGTAACGTGCAGGAGCTGGTCGATTACATGACCGAGAGCGGTCTGAAATTCGCGCCCGCCTCGCCGGGGCAGGAAAACGCGTACAAGGTGATTCACGATTCGTTCGCTCGCTATGCGCGTGTCGCTCAAAGCAGCTCCGGGATCCAGGCGATGAACGCCCCGATCGGCGGACCGTCGAACAACAAGCGATAGGCCCCGTTTAGCGCCCGCGCGTCGCCGGAGCGGCCCCGGTGGCACGGTCAGGAGACCGTGCCACAACTGAGATAAATAGGATTCGCCAACCCCCTTGAGGATTCGCATCCATGTCATTCGCTTGGTTACCCTGCGTCGTGCTCTGCTTGGCCGGCGCTCAAGACGGCGCTCTGGAAATCGTCAACCACCGCCCGACCTACGGCTATCTCGGCGCGCCGCGGCCCAAGGGGACCGGCAGTCTTCCCGGCGATACGGCCCATTTCACGTTCGAGATCAAGAACCTCAAGCTCGATGAGAACGGCAAGGCCTCCTTCAGCATCGCCATCGAAATCCGCGATGAGCAAGGCAAGCTCATCTTCGAACAAAAGCCGTATAACTCCGTGGCCCAGAATTTTCTGGGGGGGAAGCTCCTACCTTGCTCGGCACACGTCGAAATCCCAATCGATTCCAAACCCGGCGTCGTGGACTGGAAAGTGACTATCAAGGACCGCACCACGAATCAAACGGCTTTCCTCGCCGGCAAGGGCAAGATCCGGGCCGCCGACTTCGGCATCGTCCAGGTCGGCCTGTTCGCCGACCCGGAGTCTCGAGTGCCGATGTCGGCCGTGGGGGTGGTCGGCGACGCCGCGTATCTGCACTTCTCCGCCGTCGGCTTTGGACGGGACAAAGACAAAAAGCAACCCGATCTGAACGTCTCATTCCGCATTCTCGATGAGCAGGGTAAGCCGACGTTCGCCAAGCCGCTCACGGGTAAGATCAACTCCGGCATCGGGCTGAAAGAAGGGATGGTGCCGGTTCACTTCGGTTTGACGATGAACCGCGCGGGCCGCTTCACCATCGAGCTGACCGCCGAAGACCGCCTTACCGGCAAGACCGCGACCATTTCGTATCCGATCCGCGTGCTGCCGTTGGAATGATGGCGGATTTATGGTCGATCTTCCCGAAACGCCTCACATAGTTCGACGTGTTGTTCGATCGAGAGTGCCTCGGCGCGCTCCGTCCCACTATATCCCAGCCCGGCCAGCTTCGCATCGACGATGCTTTTCTCGTGCTGATGCCCCGTGACGCTGATCAGGCCGCCACGCAGATTCTTGCGGCGATGCGAGTAGAGATCGCGCAGGAAATAGCGAAACCTTTGCACGTCGGGAATCAACTCACGCTTCTGGGCGTTCGGACGGACGCAAACGATCCCTGACTCCACCAGCGGCCGGGGCCAAAAGACCATCGGCGAGAGTTTGCGCAAAATCTCCACATCCGCCAGGCTTTGCACCAGGATCGCCAGCGCTCCGTAGTCCTTCGTGCCGGGCTGGGCGATCAACTTCTCGGCAATCTCCCATTGCACCGTGACAACCATTCGCTCAAGCTCGACGTTGGCGATCAAGAGATTCGCAATCACCGGTGTCGCCACCGCATAGGGAAGATTCGAGACCAGCTTGATCCGCTGCGGCCGATACTTGGCCTTCAGTTCTTCCAATTGCGTCAGCACGTCGGGATTGAGTAGATTTTTGTTCTTCAAGGCGTCGGCGTTCAACATGCTCACGTTGTCGTGGTCGCTGACGAAATCCTTGGCCATCTCGTAGAAGGACGGATCGATCTCGACGGTCAGCACCGAGCCGGCCAAGTCGGCCAGCTTCGAGGTCATGCTGCCCGTGCCCGTGCCGATTTCGAGCACGAGATCGGCACGCGTCAAGTCAGCGGACCGGACGATGAAATCGACCAGGTTCAAGTCGATCAGAAAGTTCTGTCCGAGCTTGTTCTTGGGATGCAGGCGATTGCTGCGAAAGAGATCGCGCAGGTATGATTGCGTCTGGCGAGGCACGGGATTTACGGCGGGATGCTGTTCCATGACGCTATTGTATGGGCTGGCGGGGCAGCGCCATCGGTTCCAGATATTTGAAGACATACTTCGCGAACAGATCGATTTCGAGATTGACCGTGTCGCCGACCCTTTTGAAGCCGAGCGTGGTGATGTTCATCGTGTGTGGAATCAGCGCGACGCTGAAGCGATCAGGCAGAACATCGACAAGCGTGAGGCTGACGCCATCGACGGTGACGGAGCCCTTACGGATCATTTGCCGAGTAAGGTCCGCGGCGCAAGAAACCCAGACGTATTCCCAGTCGCCGCTGCGTTCGCGGTTGTCAATGACGCCGACGCCATCGACATGCCCTTGAACGATGTGCCCCCCGAGGCGGTCGCCGACTCGAAGCGAGCGTTCGAGGTTAACCTTCATGCCGGGCCGCAGCTCGCCGAGATTGGTGAGCTTGAGCGTTTCCGGCCCGGCCTGGAACGAGCAGGATCGATCGTCGGCAGCGACGACGGTCAGGCAAACGCCGTTGATCGCAACGCTGGCGCCGAGCGGCGCGTCCTTGGCGATGGTGGGTTCTTCGATGCGCAGGAGCGTGCCGGCGCCATCGGTGGAGACGTCGCGGACGGTGCCCAGGGATTCGACGAGGCCGGTGAACATCTTGATCCTCTGCCCGATAAGCGACGCTTCGCAGAAGCGTTTTTGCCCGAATGCTTCTGCGAAGCGTCGCTTATCGAAGGCGCTCGTCGATCGGCGTCACATCCGGCCCCGGCTCGCTGCGCAGGTTTTTCAAGACGAGCGAACGCAACGGGAAGATGAACGCGTACCCCCAGAACACCAGCAGGGGCGCCAGGGCATGAAACATAACGAGAAGGAACCCCGCAAGCAGCACCTGGATGAGGTGGCCGATGTGCCGTCGGCCTCGAAAGATCTTGCTGGTGGCATGCGGATACGGGACGTTTGAAACCATGAGCAGGGCGACGACCAACCCGCCGACCGGGGCGAGGATTTCGACCGTCCGGGTGATGAGCAGGCGAGCGCTGTCAAGATCGACGGCTTGCAGCCGATGCGCCAACGTCGTCGGAAATTCGCCGCGCAGGATGGCGAGGGCGGCGATGCAGCCGGCGGCGCCAGGGGAAGGCAGACCGCGGAATTTTTTATGGCTCGACGGATCGGGATTGTTCTCGACATTGAAGCGCGCGAGTCCCAGCGCCGTACAA
>ODAK010006048.1_pt1 | contig 12236 bp, 13 predicted proteins | sample 1539591 | NCBI WGS metagenome assembly ODAK01 (sample SAMEA3539303, study PRJEB22396) | soil metagenome | biome: tundra; feature: field; material: soil | place: USA | collected 2010-05 | depth 0.15 m | reverse complement strand
AGCGCCTGATCTACGATTCCGGCATGTCCTCCACGCGTGTCAGTCACCACGTGAAAGCCCCGCGTGTGGGGCATCATCTCGACGAAGTCGGCGTGACGGGCCCGGCGATCACCTTCGACACGGGGGCCCCCATCGCGCTGGAGCGCCGCAAGGAGCGCGCGATGAAGGTCTACAACCATGCCAGGGAACGAGGTGCCGCACGATGCGCCCGTCCGCAACATCCGCCAAGGCGTCCGAATGGAGACGGTTACGCGCCACGGCGTCGAGCTTGTCTGCGCTTATCTTCCTGGGTTGCTCAGAATCCCCTCGCGGAGCATCCACTCGACCGCCGCGTCCTTGTCGCTCCCGAAGGCGAGTTCGAAGAGCGTGTCGAGCTTCGAGGCGTCGAGCTGTCCCTTGAAGGCGTAGAAGAACCGCTTGAAGGGGACCTTGTTTCGATAGACATAGGCCGTTCGCATCATCCTGGCGACCGTGAAGGCGTCGAAGTCCCCTCCGGGATAGTGGAGGCCGATGTTGCCGCTGCAGTGCTCTTCGCCGCAGTGGCAGGGCATCGGCTCGAATCGCTCCCACCCGTAGTCGAACGTGATCTCCTGGTCCGGCGCGATGTCTCGCCGGGCGACGAGGTAGTTGTCCCGCTTGGAGTCGATGATTGCGTTCGGATTGCAGGAGTGGTTCGCGAGGTGCCAGCCCACCGAGTCCAGGTCGGGAATGACGGACCAGCCCTCGGCGCTCGAGCCGAGCGCATACTCGTGCCACCAGTGGTCGCGAGGAGCGGCCTCTACTTCCTGGTGCGTCTTGCGCGTCCCGTCCAGCGGGCAAATGAGCTGCCCCCTCCCGATCGCCCGGGTGGCAAAGAGCCCGCTTCCGCCGATGGCGCTGGGCTGCTTGCGGATGAGGGCCTTGCTGTCGGCGAGCTCCTTCTCGTGATGGGCCTCCCGTGCCTGGGTCCACGGCTTCGCTTTGTTCGTTTTCCCTTTGGTCACGACCATGTCTCTTGTGCGCAGCAGCTATTCGCCGCGGGATACGCGGCCTGCTTTGAGAGCGCCCTGCGGCTCGCGGCGCGGCAGCAGAAGAAGCCGCTGAAGGACGCGCACATCATGGCCCACGTGTCGCTCATCGCGAGCGACGCCGGCGAATACGGACTCGGCGTCGAGCTTCACGGCCGCATCGAAGGCCTCTCGACCGAAGAGGCCCAAGCTCTGATGCACACCGCCCACCAGGTCTGCCCGTACTCGAGGGCGACGCGCGGAAACGTCGACGTCAAGCTCGTCGCTGAACAGGCGGACGCACTCGTCGTCCGAGGACCTCTCTGCTTACCAACCCCCGTCGGACTTGCCGACCGAGGAGGACGGAGCCTTCGCCGGCTCGGCCGCGGCCACCGATTGAGCCACTTCGCTCTTTGCCGCCGGACCTTGCGGGGTGGTCTGCGCGCAGGCGGCGAAGATGGAGATCATCAGCAAGCTCGACGCAATCAGGATTGTGTTCCGCATGGACGGGGAGGCTACCGCCCTTCTGCAGACGACGGAAGGCAGGTTCGAACCACCGGCGCACGAGTTAAGCTGATCCGAAAATCTCATTGAATCCCATCGATCACGGAGACGGGCGCCGCCGTGACCCCCGCCGTGCCCGCCGTCAGCCCGCTGCGTGTCGCTGTCACCGTAATCGTTCCGGGCGTGAGGGTGGAGCGCACAAAGACCCGGTTGATGCCGCACTCGGTGAGAAGCGTCGTGGCTTGGGTCGACCCGAGGACGCCGCTGTTGTACCCGCCACGCCAGACGCCCGGGCCCGTCATCTTGAAGTCCACCGCGGCTTCGTCGGTCGGAACACGCCTACCGCTGGCGTCGACCACCTCGAAGTCGAACATCGCGACGTCCGCTCCGTTCGCCTTGAGGCCGCCGTTCGGGTCGACCGTTGCGGTCAGCTTGATGGCGGCCGGCGCGCCAACAGTTTGAAGTTCATGGCTCGCTACGCTCGCCCCGGTCGCGTCATAGCCAGTGGCCTTGATCGTCCCCGCCACCCACGCGACGTTTGGAAAACTGAAGAGATACGTATTCGCGGGGGTCGACGACTTGCCCACGGACGCGCCGTTTACGAAGAGCTCGACCGACGGCGTGTTGGCGACGACGTACATCGTCTTTTTCGTATTGGCTGGATAAGTCCAATGCCCGATGATGTGAACTTGCGGCGCCGTGTTTCCGACAACCTGATGGGCGTAATAGATTTCCTTCGGCAAGCGAACCGCGTCCACCTTTCCGCTTACGCGACAGACTTCGGTGCTCTCCTGCCGACCGTCCGCGTCGTCGTCCGAAAAGTAAATCGAGGCGTAGCCCGAGTAGCGTGAATGAAGAGAGTCGTTATTTCGGATGTTGAACTTGTTCTTCCAGATGTCGAGCCGCCAGATCGCGGCCTGGGCCGTCGAGTCACCGGTGATGAACGTCTCCTGATCCCAGTGATAGGTGTCGTTCGCGCCCGGCGTGAAGCCGAAGTGCGGCGGCGAAAACTTGTCCCAGAAGCGGCGCGCGGCCTCGTCGCGCTCGTCCTCCGCCTCGAGTATGGGCGCCTGGTTCCGGTAGTTGTTCGAGTATCCGCGGAAATACGAGGCGTCGTTGGCCGGCGTGAAGGATGGATCGTAGGCTATCATGGTCCCGAAGTACTCGGCGAAGGGCGCGGCGGTCGTGTCGGACAGGTCTCGGCACCCGATCGCGCGACCACCGCTCGGGTCCCACTGCTTGCGGAGGTTTTGCATCTCCTGCATGTGGGCCCCCGTGATGCCGTTGTTGCCCGCCTCCCAGAAGAGAATGCTCGGATTGTTCCGGAGGTAGATCATGCTGGCGCGCATGACGTTCGTGCGCTGCGTCCACTGCACGCCGGTCGCGTCCCCCTCCTTGTCGCCGGCCGGGGCGATGTTGATGATCCCGAAATTGTCATTGGAGACGACGTCCGCGCGCTGCGGGGTGATGTGCATCCAGCGGATGTAGTTGCTGTTGCTCTCACGGACGAGGTTCGCGTTGTAGTCGTGCATCCAGTCGGGCACAGCCTCACCGAGGGCAGCCCAGTCATTCGCGGCGCGCTGCGCGAAGCCGAGCAGATTGACGAAGCGATCGTTGACGTACAAGCCTCCGGTGCCCACGCCCCCCTTGAATGCGGTCTGGCGGAACCCCGTCCGCGTCGTGCGCGTATCGAGGATCGTTCCCCCCGCCGCAACATTTGCGACGACGTCGTAGAGGTTCGGCGTGATGTCGCTCCACAGCTTCGCGGCGGCGAGCGGGCCGTTGGCGGTGAGTACAGCGGTCTGACCGGCGGGTAGCGCCGTGTCAGCACCCTGGAAGGTCGCGACGGTGGCCCTGGTCAGGGGGTCGACGACGCTCGCCGACAGCCGCACGGTCTGCGCGCTCGCCGATTCGTTTCGAACTTGAGATTCCACGTTGACCGTGAGATCTCCCTTCGAGGGCGAGACGTTTGCGAACTTCGACGGATACACATAGATACCCGTGGTTTGCAGATTGTTGTACATCGGGTACGTCTGATAGATTTTCCCCGGCAGGTGCAGCCACACGTGACCGATGAGGCCTCCGTAGTTGGGGTTGAACGCTTTGCCCTCCCATTCGAAGCTGACGCCGGTGGCCGACTCGGCATAGCTGGCGCTGTTATCGACGCGCACCGCAAGAACGTTCTCGGTCGAGCCGAACGTGACCTTGCCGGTTAGGTCGACTCCGCAGGCCGTGACCCCGTCCTCGCACAAACCCACGGCCGTTCCATTGATGTAGAACTGAGCGGCTTGCCGGATGCGTTCCAGTTCGAGGATGACCTTGCGGTCCGAATACTGCGAAGGAATCTTGAAGTGCTTCCGATACCAGGCCGCTCCGGTGTACGTCCCGGTGTCGCCGCTCGAGTGGCTGGCCAGGACCCGGTACGAATCGACGTCGTTGTACGTGTGCGGGGTGCTGACCGTGGTCCACGCGCTGTCGTTGAACGCGACGGCTTGTGCGCCGGCGACATCCTGCCGGATGAACTGCCATCCAGGATCTATGCTGAATTGTGTGCTGTCGTGGGGCGGCGGTGGAAGGACGCCGCCGTCGGGGGCGGGCGGCGCAGCGGCGCCGTCTTGACTGTTGCCGCTGGACGAGCCCGTTCCCGGTCCGCTGCCGCCTTCGCCGGTGACCGCTTCGGAGCCGTCCGCCTCGCTCGATGCGCCGGCATTGGGTCCGGACGGCGTGCCGCTCGGTTCGTTGGTGTTGTGCGACGTCCCGCACGCGCCGACGAGCAGCAGCGCAACGGCGCACGCCGCTCGCACCGATCGGACCTGCGCGGTTGATCGTGGTCGCGTCCTAGGCTGCATGGCTTTTTGCCTCAGAATCAAAAGGCAATGACAAGCTCGGGCACGGTGCGGCCTGAGTCGTGAAGGATGAACTCCTCCCCCCTTTGCCGTTGGATCCGGCGGCGGCCTTGGGGCCGAAATTAGACGCAAAGGATGCCATCGCGAGTTCGGTGGATTTCACTCGGGCCGGTCTCCGGGGGTAAGGTTCTGCTCGGTGAGTGCAGGGTCGGCACGCAATTCTTGAGATATTCGGCAGTCGGCAGCGACGTTCGCGTCTGTCTGGAAGATTCCTCTGCTTGAGAGCGGCGCCCAGACGCTCGAACCTCACTCGGTCTCAACCGTCAAGACTATGTTGGGGCCGCACGCCCCGCCGCCGTAGAGGTATTCCTCGGTAGAGGCCGTATTCGCGAAGCGGTCCACGGCGAAGAGCGGGTACATGGCTCCCGCGTTCGCTGCCCGCTGTAGCCTTTGGTTGTCATAGTGGAAGGCGTCGTACGTGTTGCTAGTGCTCCCCGAGGCAAACCACCCAAACCCCAGGTCCTGCTCCGCCCTGACGTCTTGATAGACAGCCGGATCGGTCCCTCCGCCCGTGACGCGGACCAACGTCAGGCTGGCAGGCATGGGCGACGCCCCCAGTTTGAAGGCCAAGAGTGTCGTCGGGGGCGGCTCCGGAACGGTGATTCGCCAGTCGGTCGTCCCGGGGATGGTGAGACTCGCGGCCGTGATGGTCTTGCCTTGCACCCGGGAAAGGTCGAATACGAAGTACGAGAGTGTGTCGTTCGGGCGAGCGGCCGAGTGGCCCACGAAATAGTCGCCTGTGGTGTGGACCCCGAGACTGTTCCACGTGCCGCACTGCAGCGCGGGCAAGCGGTGGCTCGTGACGCTCCCGAGCACGACATCGTAGCTGCACCCGACAAGGGAGGCCGTCCCGACCAGGAGCAAACCGCGGCCCTGCAAGCGGATGGCCCACGGGCGGGCGGCCGATCCAGCTTCAGCGGCTACCACAAGCCATCCGCACCCTTTCGGCCAACGGAGACGCCGACTGCTTCTCGAGAAAGTGGTCCCTCGCCCGCTCACCCGCCTCGGTGCGGCCGGCCGCACAGAGGGCGAGCACGCGGGTCGCTTCGTACTCGGGCTGCAGGGCCGAACCGCGAGGGAACTCGACCGCGTACCGGTCGAGCAGCGCGAGGGCCGCCGCCGGCGGATTCACCATCCAACGCGCGTCGCGCGGAGCGCAGGAGCTCGAGTGCACGGCCAAAGCTCTTGTCCGTGCGTGCGCCTGCGCCGCCGAGGGATGCGTTCGGTCTCGCGCCGCGGCCATTGGACACCGCTGCATTGTCGCTGTCCGCAGGTGCGGCTCCCGTCGCCGTCTCCGCGGCCCGTGCGACCGGCGATGCCTGCTCCGCGACCGGCGCAGACGGCGGCGGCACCGTCGACCCGGCCTCGAGGTGACGCCGAGCGTAGTGGAAGCCCGCGCCCCCGCCGACGGCGACGGCGACGAGGGCGGACACAGCGACCCATTTGGCCAAACCGCTCGCAAGGGTACCGGACGCTACCGCGGTGGCGCCCGAGCCCGAAGCGGCTCCCCCAGAAAGCCCCGTCGTCACATGGCGCGTCGTGAAGAGGGCGGCCCCGACGACGATCCCAGAACCGACACGCGCGGCGATCTTGGCGCGGTTTCGTTCGCGATCCTCCGTGGAAGGCCCGGTCACAGAGCGGCTGGCTTCGATGAGCGCGCTGAGATCCATTCTACGGTTCATGGCCCTTCCCTACGCAAGGACAGTCTGACAAGCGCCTCCTCGAGCTCGCGGCAGGCGGTCCGAACTCGGGAATAGATGGTGTTGGCGTTCACGCCGAGCGCCTCGCTCGCTTCCAGGATCGTCATCTCCTCGAGCTTTACCAGGATAAACGCCTCCCGCCTTTCCGGTACCAGGCCGGCGAGAAGCCTCTCGAGAAGGCGAGCCCCCTCCACGGTCTCCAGAGCGGCGAGGGGGGAGCTCGACTCGTCGGGCGGCGCCTCGAGAACGTCTGCGCTCGCCCATTCGGCCCGCGAAAGGCGATGGTTCCGCGCGACGCGGCGGGCGATTCCGAAGATCCAGGTCCGCAGCGACGAGCGCCCTTCGAAAGTGTGCAAGCGGGAGTGGACGACGAGGAACGCGTCTTGGACGGCGTCGTCCATCGCAGCCTCGGGAACCCCGTATCGACGAAGCGTTCGCCATACGAAATCGAAGTGCTCCTCGTAGGCCGCGTCGAACTCAGGCAGCTCAGGATGACGGAACGCGTTCCGTTTCCCGGTCATAGCGCTGCCCCTGAAAGTATCTCTTGAGGCTGCGACCGTGCCGGTCATCCTGCGGGGTGAGTGCATCGACCCGCGAGGAATCTTAACACAATCGACACCCAACGCCGCCGCCTTGAAGGCCGGGAGGGCGTCGCGCCAGCCGAGCTAGCGGCGCTGGACACGCACGCACGAAAGCTGCATATAAATCTCGCAAGCTCGAGCGTGGGACCGTGTCCAGGTGCCTTCTCGAGGTTCGACAATGTGGACCGCGCGGTCGATAGTAGGCGGGTTGTTGGCCGCGTTCGCCCTGGTGACCGTCACGCAGACGGCAGCGGCCGATAGCGCCGCAGGCGATCGCGCGATCCGGCTCACCTGGAGGGCACCGCCCGAATGCCCCAGCGGCGGCGAGGTGATCGCGGATGCGCGCAGTCTCGTGATCCACCGAGAGGCTCTGGAGGAGGGCACGCCGATCACCGTGGACGCCGTCGTGGGGCGAGTGGCGGGCGACCGCTGGACGCTCACGCTCGCCGTGGGAGGCGCGAAGCAGCGGCTCGAAGCGTCGACCTGCGCCGACCTCGCGCGGGCGGGCGCGCTCTTCCTGGCGCTCTTGATGGACCCGGAAAGCGTGTCCTCCATGCCGGCCCCGGCTCCCAAGCCGCCGGCACCTCCGGCGCCAGCTCCCTCAGCGGCTCATGCCGCATCGACCAGCGCTTCGAAGCCGACCACCGCTCCACCGGCGCCGGAAATCGCCGTCGATTCCAAGCCGGAGGGGGCAACTTCGGGCGGTGAGGGGGTGCCTTCCATGCTCGCAGCTGCCGGGATCGCGGTCGACTTGGGGACTCTTCCGCATGCCGGCGTGTTCGGCGTGATCGCCGGAGGGGTCCGCATCCGGCGTTTCGACATCATGCTGGAAGGCGCCGTCGCCCCTCCTGAGGACACGAGCGTCGACGGCGCGGCAGGCGCGCGACTGATGGCGGCCAGTGCGACGCTCAAGCCGTGCTACGCGGTGTTGACTCGGGCCCGCGTGCGTCTCGAGCCTTGCCTTCCGATCGAGCTGGGTTGGATTCATGGCCAGGGGATCGGGATCGCCCAGAGCGGGTCCTCGGATTCGTTCTGGTGGTCCCTGGGCGGAGCGATCGCGCTTTGGCTGGACCTCGGCAGCCGGCTCGAAGCGCGCGTGGACGTGGTCGCGCTTGCGCCCCTCGTGCGCCCGAATTTCACACTGACAGGCCTCGGAAGCGTGTTCACGCCGGGTATCGCGGTCCGGCCTGGAGCGACCGCCGTCATCCGCTTTTGATCTCCGGCGGCGCGCCAGACCACCTCCAGCTGCGTCGCTCTCTCAGCGAACCAGGTGAAACCCTACCGAACGCAGCGTGCCTGACCGGCGGTCTTGCTGTAGGTGGCGATGCCGTCGGTATAGGTCACCGCCCACGCGGCCCCCGCGCTGTGCGTGGACGTGGACGAGCTCATGTAGACTCCGCTGTTGGGCGTGTCGGGGAATACGCTGGTGTCGATTGCCGGGGACACGTGCGCGATCGGCGGCACGTCATCGACTGTCGTGGACAGCTCTTTGACGCTCGGTAGGCGCCACGTGTGCCCGTTGAGCCCGAGGCCGGAGCAATAGGCGATGGCGGCGGACTGGGTCATCGTCGTCGCGGTGGAACTGGCCTGCGTCCACACGAGTCCCGTTTCGTTGTCCTGGATTTCTCCAGCGGCCACTTGCGTGTAGAGCTTCGGGATGGCGCCGTGAACGGAGGACGAAACGCACCGCACGTTGGCCGTGCCAGTCTGCGAAAACGCGGTGCTCACGAATCCGTCGGAGAAATTGATCGCCCAAGCATATTGCGGCTTGCTGGCGATCTGAGAGACGACCCATGGGGTCGAGGTGATATGAAAGGCACCTGGCGCCATGGGAAAGACGGAGGTGTCGATCTTGGTTCCACTTGTCGAGAAATCCATGATCGAAATCAGCTCGATGCGCGTCGGCAAGTGCCAGGTGCGATTCGCAAAGGTCAAGCCGGTGCAGTAGCTCTTGGCCGCGGTCCACGCGAGTGCCGGGGTCGACTCGGTCTTCTCCCAGACGAGTCCTGTGACGTTGTCGCGTATCGTTCCGTCTCCCAGATCCGTGTAACTGGCGGGATGCGGCAGGCCTGTATTCGCCGGATTGGGCATGGGCCAGCATGCGAACGAGTATTCGAAGCCACTGGGGGGTGTGCACCCTACGCCACCGTCGCCCAAGCCGCCCGAGCTCGAACCGGATCCTGAGCTGGAACCGGACGACGAACCGGACCCCGAGCCGGAGCCGCTGCTCCCGCCGGACGACCCGCCCGATGCCGTGGAGCCGCTCGACGACCCACTCGAAGCGCCTGAACTGCCCGACGAAGCTGCCGGATTGCCCGGGGCGCCACCCTCGGAAGAAGAGGGGGCGCCGGAGGAGGTCCCGGCATCATCTCCCCCCGCCGGCGTCGGGCTCGAACCAAAACCCGACCCCAGCGGTGCGGAAGCGGAACTGCACGAAGCGATGGCCATCGCAGCCATCGCAGCCATCGCAGCCTCGACCGAGCGTCGACGGAGCTCCTGCCTTTCGATCTTCATGTTTGGGTTCCTCGCGCGCTCCGGCAGCGGGTAGGCGCATCTCATCGGCATCCGGTTCGGCGGCAGGTGCCACCTGCCATGCTTGGTGCATCGACCGCCCTCGAATCGTTAAACAATCGGGGCGCACGGGCGCACGATCGGGTTCGCGTGGTGCGATTTTTGCAGCAGATGCGCCCTCTGGCGGATCTGTGGGGCACTACGACCAGCTCGAACGACCGCACGACTTTCAACGAACACTTGTTCGCGTTCTTGTCGCAGATCGGAGGGTCGTCGATCTTCTTCGTCGCCACAGCGAGTCGAGTTCGACGCGACAACGCCTACCAAGCCGGACCTTCGCGCGTTCGTCGCGGCTCTCGGAGGTGCGAGAAATGCGGGAGCGGGGAACGACGCCCATTCCGACGGCGTTCCCCGCTTCCCTGGTTGTCGTTACTTACGGACCCTCCGCTTTACGCGGTGTGCGGCGCCGTGGCGGCGACGGTCGCGGCCGCCGGCGCGGTGCCGGTCGGTGCTGCCGTCGTCGTCGCGGGCGTCGCAGGCGCAAGCGCGGGCGCGGCCGGCACGGGAGCCGCGACGGGCGTCGAAACAGGCGAAGTCGTCACCGGCGTCACGACGAGCTTCGCCGTGATGGAGCCTTTGACGGCCTTCTTCTGATTCTTGCCCTTCGTGCCCCGAGCCGCCCGCGTGGCCGCGCTCTTCGCCGCGGAGACCGCCTTCTCTTCAGCCGTCCTCGTGACGCGCGCCTTGGGAGGCGCGAGCCCGAAGTCGGCCAAGACGTCGGCCGAGTTTCCGAACGTGCCCCGGATCACCGTCTCGAACGCGCGGATGACCGCGAGCTGAGACGGCGCCTGAACCTGTTCGGCCTGTGCCTTCGCCTTCGTGGCGGCCTTCGACGCTTCCACGGCTTCCCGGGTATCGACGAAGCTTTGCAAGAGCGCCGTCAAACGGGTGACCGTGAAAGTCGCACCCCCCACCTGGAGCTCTTGGCTCCCGTTCGGGAAGTGCTTGTTTGCCCCGGCGATGAACTGCTTCACCTGGGCTGCCAGACTGTTTGTGATGGTGATCATGATGGTTTCTCTTTCTTTCTTTGCCGTGTCGGTTTGCGTTTCGAATCAGGCACCTGACCGGGCACCACGCTCGGTCTTCCAGCGCCCTTAAATGAGAAAGTCCGCGCGTGGATCGTGAATCTTGGAAGAATCGTCCGCGACGGTCGTCGATTTTTCCGATGAGCGCTCGTGACGGAGTGCGGGGGGAAGCTGGTGACGAAGGGCGGGAGCGAGGACCTTCGGCGTTGCGGTCAGCGTCTCGGCCGGCGGGGAACGTGCCCGGCCCGCGGCAAGCCAGCGGTCGCCGTCGAACGCGATGGGTGGGTTTCCGAACGTGTCCCGGATCACCGTCTCGAACGCGCGGATCACCGCGAGCTGCGCGGTCATTCGCCGCAGGAGGTTTCGTTCCTCTTCTACTTCAGCGGCCACGGGGATCACGAAGCCCTCCATTTGACCGGTGAGGTCTTCCCGATCCGGGAGCTGCAAGAGCGCCTCGCCCGCCTGCCGGCCGCGCTCCGCCTCGTGGTCATCGACGCTTGCCGCACCAAGACCGACCGCGCGAAGGGAATGACGACCGAGCCCGGATTCCCCATCGCCCTCTCCTCGGCGCAGATCGCCTCCGGCGTCGCCTGGCTCTTCGCCTCGAGCGACGGCGACGTGGCGCAAGAATCCGACGAGATTGGCGGCGCGCTCTTTTCGCACTTCTGGACGACCGGCCTGCGCGGGGCCGCGGACTCGAACGGCGACGGCCGGGTGACGCTCCAGGAATCGTTCGACTTCGCCTACGCGCAAACGCTCCTGCGATCGGCGCGATCGGGCGCAGCGCTGCAGCGCCCGCAGGAGACGCTCGAACTGACTGAGGCCGGCCCGGTGGTGCTCACCGCGCTGCCCACCTGGCACCGAGACCGAACGCGGCTCCTCCCTGCGAGCCTCGAGAGGGCGCGGGGGCTCGCCGCGGAGCGCCTACTGGATTACGTTTAGCGTATGGCGGTCATCCACTGGAACGGCACCGACCTTCCCGAGGCGCTCCGTAACCTCCCGGCTGGCGACTACGTTGTCGCCCCGGTCGAGGCAGGGCCGCTCCTGTCGCCCGAAGAAGAGGAAGGCCTCATCGAGGCTCTCGCATCGCTGCGAGCGGGCCACGGCGTGGATCACGAGCAGGTGCGGAGCCGGGTCCTCAAGCGCTTCCAGCCTTGAAAATCGTCTGGTCGCCCGTAGCCGCCGACGAGATCGACGCGACGATCGGCTACCTGGCCGAACGGAACCCGCAGGCGGCGCATAAGCTTGCCGAGGGCGTCCTTGCCGCGATCGATCGGCTGGGTGCGGAGCCTCTCGACGGCCGCGCGCACACCCTCCGGACTGGCGAGGTCGTTCGCGGATGGCCGGTGCCTCCCCTGCGCGTGTACTACCAGCGCGGCGAGAGCATTCTGCTCGTCGTGCGCGTGTATGACCAAAGGCGGCGGCCGATCGAGCGCTGACGGCTGCGCGCGTCAGGGGCGACTGTCTTCACGCCTACCAAGCCGGACCTTCGCGCGTTCGTCGCGGCTCTCGGAGGTGCGAGAAATGCGGGAGCGGGGAACGACGCCCATTCCGACGGCGTTCCCCGCTTCCCTGGTTGTCGTTACTTACGGACCCTCCGCTTTACGCGGTGTGCGGCGCCGTGGCGGCGACGGTCGCGGCCGCCGGCGCGGTGCCGGTCGGTGCTGCCGTCGTCGTCGCGGGCGTCGCAGGCGCAAGCGCGGGCGCGGCCGGCACGGGAGCCGCGACGGGCGTCGAAACAGGCGAAGTCGTCACCGGCGTCACGACGAGCTTCGCCGTGATGGAGCCTTTGACGGCCTTCTTCAGGTTCCTTGACGAGATCCGGCAGATGCCGGAGTGGCGATCGGCGCGCCGCCGAGCGCCCGGCTCCTTCCGCCTACGGGAGAACGAACGTGCTGGGCGCCCAGACGGGGTTGTCCTGATTGGCGCTGTCTTGCAAGATCTCCACGGGCTCCGCGCTCGG
>ODAK010006047.1_pt1 | contig 12238 bp, 10 predicted proteins | sample 1539591 | NCBI WGS metagenome assembly ODAK01 (sample SAMEA3539303, study PRJEB22396) | soil metagenome | biome: tundra; feature: field; material: soil | place: USA | collected 2010-05 | depth 0.15 m | reverse complement strand
CACCGAGATCTACCCTCTTCCCCTACACGACGCTCTTCCGATCTCGGTGGGCAGCCAAAGCGTCAGCATGACTTCCACGCATAAAGCCAAAGAATGGTTCGACTCGGGCGCGATCGGGACTGTGTTCATGGCGCAGTGTTCCATCTATCGGCCGAACGCCATTGGCGCCTGGCGATATCCGGTGCCGCCGGATGCGTCGCCCGAAACCATCGACTGGGAGCGCTACCTGGGCAACGCTCCGAAACGGCCGTTCGACGCAGCGCGCTTCTTCCAGTTCCGCAATTGGTGGGATTATGGCACCGGGATCGCCGGCGACGAATACGTCCATCTGCTCTCCCGTGTGCACTACGTTTTGGGAGTGCAATACCCGCTGAGCGCGGTTGCGTACGGCGGCATTTACAAATGGAAGGGCGACCGCGATGTGCCGGACATCCATAACACGCTTTACGATTACGGCAAGTTCCAGGCACAGGTGAGCGCGAATCTTGTTTCGAACTGGGAAGGCGGCGAGATAGTGCGCTTTATGGGTGATCGCGGGACCATCGAGCTTACCGAGGAGGGCGCCAAGCTGATTCCCTACAATCCGGTGGAAGATTACGAGTATCCGCTCGAGAGCTGGCCCAAAGACACCAAAGACAAGTTCATGGCCGCGCACAAGAACGATCCGGAAGCGGATATCGGCACCGCCCGCAAGCAGCCCCAGCGCAAAGTGGAAACTTTCAGCCAGGTCCACGAGGGCACGCTGGAGCATATGCGGAATCTCTTCGAGTGCATGCAAACGCGACAGCAACCGGTGGAGAACGTCAGCTTCGGTTGCGGCACGGCAGTGGCTTGCCACATGGCGAATATCTCATACCGGCAAAAGAAGCGAGTTTTTTGGGACGCCGATACCGCCAAGCTGAGTATGTGAAGTGCTGCGCCACGAACCTGTTTACGGTTGAATTACGATTTCGTAATTTTACGACATCATCTTGACAAATAACCAGATACGGCATAGTATGAACGCATCAGGTTTGAAAGGGGTAACATGGGTCGACTAGTAAGATACCTAGCTTGTATCGTAATCCTGACTGCGTCCCTGTCGGCGCAAAACAGCAGTTCCATCACGGGCACGGTCCGCGATGCAACGGGCGCCGTTGTTCCAGGCGCTAACGTGGTTGCGACCAGCGTCGAAAAGGGCACGTCGGTTTCCACGAAGACCAACGGAGAAGGCGATTACCTGATTGGAGCGCTATCGCCAGGCCATTACAGCGTCACGGTCACGCAGACTGGTTTCAAGCAGTTCAAGCTGTCGGAGCCGGTTACGCTTGACGTCTCGCAGAAGGCCAAGGTAGACGCGACGCTGGAGGTCGGCGAAATGGCGACGCAGGTTTCGGTTGAGGGCACTGCGGTTCAGGTGCAAACCGAATCCCCCGAGATGTCCAGTGTCGTGACCGGCAAAGAGGTCACGCAGATCGTTCTCAATGGCCGCGACTTCGCTCAGTTAGTGACCTTGGCGCCGGGCGTGAGCAATCAGACTGGCCAGGACGAAGGCACGGTAGGTGTCTACGGGAACGTCGTATATAGCATTAATGGCGGCCGTACCGAGAACAACACCTGGGAGCTGGACGGCGGCGACAACATGGACAACGGCAGCAACCAGACGCTCAATGTCTACCCGAGTCCTGATGCGATCGGGCAATTCAGGGTAGTGACGTCGAACAACGGTGCGCAGTACGGGCGCAACGGATCGGGAACGATTGAAGCTTCTATCAAGTCCGGCCAAAAGGATTTCCACGGCGATGTATATGAGTTCGTGCGCAACGACGATTTCAACGCGCGGAACTTCTTCAATAATACGGTGCCAGAATATAGGAAGAACGACTACGGCTACACGCTCGGCGGTCCCGTGACGATTCCGCATGTTTACAACAAGAACCGGGACAAGACCTTCTTCTTCTTCTCCGAAGAGTGGCACAAGGACCTGGTTCCGGGGCAAAACTTCAACCCGCTATTGCCGGACGCACAGCAGCAGCTCGGCAATTTCTCGGATGTATGCCCCGGGGCAGGAACGCCGGTTAGTACGGGGAGTAAGTCCGGCTTTCCTGACTGTCCCATAAACCGCAAGACCGGATCGTACTTCCCGAACAATATTGTTCCCATCGATCCGAATGCTCAGGCGATCATTAGCAATCTTCTACCGCAACCGAATTCGGGCAGCGGTTTGAGTTCGCGTTATAACGCCGCACCGGCGCAACTTACCAACTGGCGCGAGGAACTGGTCCGGATCGATCACAATATCAACGACAAAGTCCGTTTGTTCGGGCATTTCATTCATGATTCGTGGAGCACCGAAACTGCCACACCGCTGTGGGGCAACGGCGCCTCGTTCCCGACCATTGGGACCAATTTTGTTGGTCCGGGCGTGAGCGTGGTCGCGAATCTGGCGGCGAATATTTCGCCGACACTGCTGAATGAGTTCACCTTCAGCTACACCACCGATCACATCTTCCTGAACGCGGTTGGTCCGGCGCAGCGGCCATCCAGCATGACCATGACCGGGCTTTACAACAACGGTTTCGGTGGGCTGCTTCCGGCAGTTAGTGTCGGAGGCGGCGTCAACTACGACCAAGGCGGATTCACCATGGACACGGGATACTTCCCGTGGAACAATGCGAATCCGACGTTCACCTACAAGGACCAAGTGAGTAAGATCGTCGGGTCACATAACCTGCTCTTCGGCGCCTATTACGTCGCGGGTCAAAAGAACGAGGAGAACAGTCCTTATGTTCAAGGAATTCTCTATACCAGCCATACATCCCCGGTAAGTACGGGAAACGCGTTCGCCGATCTCCTGGTCGGAAATTTCTCCGAATACAGTCAGGCCAATTCGAAGGTCAAATACTACAACCGTTACAAGATTTTGGAGCCATATATCCAGGACGACTGGCACGTGTCCAAGCGATTGACTTTGAATCTCGGGTTCCGTCTGAGCGGGTTTGGGACTTATCGCGAGAAGTATTACCAAGCGTACAACTTCAATCCAGCCGCTTACACCTTGGCGAATGCGCCGCAGATCGATGTGTCCGGGAGCGTTACGGGTTTCCCAGGCGCGCTGATTCCGGGTACCGGCAGTCAGTTCGACGGCATTCAACAGTGCGGCAAGGGCGGCACTCCTCGCGGTTGCGTGGCCGGGCATTTGTTTAACCCCGCGCCTCGATTTGGATTCGCGTACGATCCGTTTGGTGATGGAAAAACTTCCATTCGCGGCGGCTACGGCATCTTCTACGAGCACACCAACGGGAACGAAGGGAATACCGAATCATTGGAAGGCAGTCCGCCTCTCGTGTTGACGTCCCAGCAGTACAATATCGCCGGTTACACGAACATCGGCGGTGGAGGCAGTGCGGCGCCCAACTTCCCTCTATCGGTCAAATCGATTCCGAATGCTGCCATATGGCCGTATGTCCAGCAATGGAACGTCAGCGTCCAACGTGAGGTAATTAAATCGACAGTCATGACGGTGGCCTACGTTGGAAGCAAAGGCACACATTTGGGCGTTACAACGGACTACAATCAGCTCTATCCGATTTCAGCCTCGCAGAATCCATTCCTGCCGGGCCAGCCTTTGACCTCGGCCATTTGCAGCAGCGGCCTGGTGAACGGCGCCGCGCCTACAGGACCTGCGGCAACCCAGTTCGCCGTGGCTTGCGGCGCGAATCCGAACCCATACCGGCCATACCAAGGCTTCGGGTCGATCAGCGCCCTTCGATACGGAGCAAACTCGGCCTATAACGCAATGCAGGTTTCGCTAGTCCGCCATACCGGGCGGCTCAGCATCGACTTGGCGTATACCTGGAGCCATTCGCTGGATAATGCCTCCGATTACGCCGCCAATAACTTAGTAGATTCATACAACTTAAATATAAGCCGCGCGAGCTCCGATTTCGACCAGCGCCAGATATTCAATCTCGGCTACGTTTACGACCTTCCGTTCTTTACGCAGAGGGGTTGGTTGCACACGGCGCTCGGTGGCTGGGAGTGGTCGGGACTGTTTACTGCTCAAACAGGAACACCGTTCAACGTAACCGATGGTCTCTACGGCTCCGGCGTGGCTAATGGAAATGGTCAGGGCGCGTTGCTGGATCTGGTCGGCAACCCCAATTCCGGTATGGGAGCTTTGAACAACCAGCCGGGAGTGGTCGGTCCGCTGCTCTACAATCCCGCAGCATTCGCCGCGCCGCAAGGTTTGACCTTCGGAACCGCCCAGCGCAACGTATTGAACAATCCGGGCCGGTGGAACGCGGATATGGGGCTATTTAAGAGGTTCTCGATTACGGAACTGAGGTACTTCGAATTCCGGGCGGAAGCCTTTAACGTGTTTAACCATACGGAGTGGGGTAACGTGAACGGCAACAATTCCACGACCTGTTTCGCTGGGGCGACCAACACTCCGGGCGATCCGAGTTGTCTGGCGAACAGCGAATTCCTGCGTGCAAACAGCGCGCACAATCCGCGCATTCTGCAGCTTGCGCTGAAGTTCATGTTCTAGGAGTTATCGCGCTGGGAGGGTGTGAAAAAGTCACTTTTGCGACGCTCCCTCCCGGTCGCGGCTCGGTACGCGGACGTTGAATTCCAGCTTCCAGCGTCGTCCGTCGCGCGCGACGGACCACAGTTGTAGCATGCCTGTCTCGGTTACCACTGTTTCTAAAGTGACCGGCACGAATTCGCCGGCGTTGCCTGCGGCCGAGAGACAAACTTCGATAGGTGACAGTTCTTCAAGATCGCCGGCGACGTCATCCAGCATGGCGCCGGCAGCGTCGTTCTTGCGAATGGCCGATTGGAAGAAGCGGAACTCGGCGGGCTCGCCTACAGTTAAACCAAACTCGCGATCTTTCAACTGCAGTGAGCTGCCTTCCTCCATTCCGAAGGGAGCTACGGCGAGCGCCTTGAATGGAACAGGCATTCCGGGAACGGCGGGCATGGCGCTTTCGACACCGACGTAATATGTGCGCGGCACTCCGCCGCGGATTCGCACGCCTCGGCCTTCGCGGGCCAATCCATAATAAGCAGCGCCTCGTGCCACGGCGTGCATCAGATCCTCGCCGACGAGGGGAACCACGGGCGCGAGACCCTCTTCGGCCAGCCAGCCGTTGAGCACTTCGAGAATCCGGCGCCGCACTAATCCGGCGCGCAGTACGCCGCCGTTGAAGAGGACATGCGTGGGCGCGGCGAGTCCACTGGATCCCCTCCGCACGGAACCATGCTCGGATTGCGCCGCCTGCTGTCGCAGGAATCGCGCCAGGTGGCGAGTGATAGCAGCGTCGGCGGCATAAGGCAATCCGATCTCAGCCAGGCCCATCTTCCTGCGTTGCGGCATGTCTTGGCTGGATACTACGGGCAAAAAACCTTCGCCCAGGATGCGGTCGATATCCTCGCGCAGCAGTTTCGTTTTGATGGTGCCACCCACCAGTCCGGTGCCGCGCCCAAGAATCGTCACCGCGTGCTCGCGTTTCTTGCTGTCTTCCTCGAGCAAGCGTTCCTTGGCCAGGCGGCACTGCTGCCACAGCGCGTGCAATTGCATGGCATCCAGCTTGGTGCCTTGCGCCGCGAGTTGCTGTTCCAGATGGCGAGCCAGAGCGAGGTCGACATTGTCGCCTCCTAGAAGGATATGTTCGCCTACCGCGACGCGCTCGAGTTGCAGCTCGCCTGCTTGCTCTGTCACCGCGATCAATGTGAAATCGGTGGTGCCGCCGCCGATATCCACCACCAGAATCAGATCGCCCACTTGCACGCGCTCGCGCCAGTCGGAGTGCCGCTCGATCCAGGCGTAGAAGGCGGCCTGCGGTTCCTCCAGCAACAATGGATTTTGATATCCGGCCTCTTGCGCTGCTTGCAACGTAAGCTCGCGCGCCACGGCGTCGAACGAAGCGGGAACGGTCACCAGGACCTGTTGCTTCGCGAACGGCGCGTCCGGCATCTTCTGGTCCCAGGCGGCGCGCAGATGCTCCAGATATCGCCGCGATGCCTCGACCGGTGAGATTTTATCGAGACCTTGCGGCGCGTTGAGAGGCAGAATGGGTGCCGTGCGATCGACGCCGGCATGCGACAGCCAGGATTTCGCGGACGCGACCAAGCGGCTGGCAACTTCCGCGCCTCGTTTCTGCGCCAGCGCACCTACGACGTAGCGCGGAGTTTCGTCCCACGGCAGCGCGATAGAGCCAGCCGGAAAATCGGCCGAGCCGGGGATATAGAGAAAGGACGGCAGCAGCGGCTGATCGCGTACTTCGCCCGGGTTCACCAGTTGGGGAAGCTCGATGACTGTGACTGGCGGGGTTTCCCGTGGGTCGCCAGCGGCCGGGGCGCAGGCCAGGGCGCAGTTGGTGGTCCCGAGATCGATTCCGATGACGTATTGCTGTGACAAGCTTCAGTGTAGCTTGCCGACTCCGACTGCTCCACTGTAATCAAATACCCGGTTCTGCACCACTCTGGTGTACAATGACCTTATGCCTGCTCGTCCAAAGGTCGTTCGCCAAAGCGTGACGTTACCAGCTTCTCTTGCAAAAGAAGTTCAGAACATGGCCAAACGTCAACATCTAAGTGCCAGTCGAATGCTGGTAACCCTCGTCGATCAAGGCGTTCAGGCACGAAAACAACAGCGGAAAGCTTTGTTTGAACTGATCGACCGTTTCCGGGCGACTGACAATCCCGAGGAAGTCGCGCGGTTAGGCGATCAGCTGGGCCGTATGGTCTTTGGCGAATGAATGCCGAGAATAAGCTGGCTGAATCTTCCGCTGCCGATCCGGCAACATTTGATCGATCGGATGCACGACCGGAAGATCACTAAAGATGACCTTGCCCAGCTCATGCTCTGGATAGCCTCCAACCCAGAAGTCCCGGAGGGTCCTTGGTTTAAGGATTTTCGATCCTTTAAATTGTGTGGCCATGGTAATCTGCCGAAGACCTTCCTTGCACCCGACCAATCGGCAACTGGAACTCAGATTTAGGTCTTCACTTGAGTCTTTTCAAATCTCGCTTGGCTTGCTCGAAGTCGGGCTTCAAGCGAACCGCGGTCTCTAGCTCCGTTCGGGCTTCCGCCTTGCGGCCCTCCTTTTCATATACCAATCCGAGCGACCAATGCGCTCCGGCGATTATCGGTGAATCCGGCTCCGGTTCCTAGGTCTCGTTGACATATTTCTTGAGGTAAGCCTCGGCCTTCGGCAACTCGACTCCGTCGCGCAGCATCGCACGCGCTGCGTGAACATAAGGAGCGAGATTGTCCGGCGCGGCTGCTTCGGCCCGCGCGACCACCTTGGCGGCGTCGTCGAAGCGTTTCTGTAGCACCAAAGCGTAGGCCAGCCAGCGATAAGCGTCGATGCAATCGGGATTCAGATCTAATGCAGCGCGGGATTGCTGTTCGCACGCGGTAGCGTTGGTATGTTGCGGATCCAAGTAGTGCTGCGCAAGAAATATGCGGGATTCGTAATACTTCGGGTCAGATTCCACCGCTTTCTTATACAACTCTGCCAGCTTGCCGTCCTCTTTATCTGCTTGGGCTATATGTGCGAGCGCCAGATAGCCTCGGACTGGACTAATCTTCACCATCTCGTTCGCAATTTCAATGGCTTTCTTCTTATCGCCGCCAACTACGCCCGGAGCCTGCAGGAAGTACAGCATTTGATCGTATAGATTATCCGGATCTTTGGGAGCAACCGGACGGCAGTCTCGCCGTATTTGACGGCGTCATCGAACTTTAAAAATACGTGCCGGACCATTGCCAGGAGGTAAGTGGCGCGTGCGTCGTTTGGATGCGTCCGGTAGTTTGCTTCGGCCAAGTCGTGGGCGCGCTTGTAGTGGCCATTCTCGAAAAGTACTTGAGCATCCGGGTCACCGGCGGAAAGCGCCATCACGAAGAAGACCAGCAGTAACGAAGTTCGCATGGATTTTATTCCGAACGAAGCGCGCGGGTTGGCTGGATGCTGGACGCGCGCCGCGCCGGCACGTAGCAGGCAAGTCCCGCTACAACCAACAACAGCAGGCTGAAAACCGTGAAAGTTGCTGCATCGTTGGGGCTGACTTGATACGGAATTGTCGACATCAAGCGGGTGACGCCAAAAGCCGCTACCAGCCCAATGGCCAGCCCGATAGCGGTGAGTTTCAGACCGTGGCTCATAACCAGCGAGACCAAATCTCTTTGCGCGGCTCCCAACGCCAGCCGAATTCCAAACTCCTGTTTCCGTGCGGCTACTTCAAGGGGTAGAGAGGGAACTAACTAGTGGCTCCCAACATATGTTCCAGCCGCACGACAATATCTCTGAGCGCCTCTGCTTGGCCAGACAGTTCCTCACCTGCGGCAGCGCTCTCCTCTGCTTGAGCTGCCGTCGCCTGCGTAACGGTCTCCATCTGCATAATCACTTTGGATACCTGGTCGATGCCGCGCGCCTGCTCTTTACTTCCAATTTCCACCTCATCAACCAGCGTCTTCACTTTGGTAGCGCTTTCGGTAATCGATCGCACTGCTCCAATTACCTGATCGAGCTTGGCCCGGCCGTCCTTCGATTTGTCGATGGACTCTTCGATCAATCCCGCCGTTTCCTGGGCGGCGCCGGCGCAACGCTGCGACAGATTTCGAACTTCATCGGCCACAACCGCGAAACCCATCCCAGCTTCACCAGCCCGCGCGGCTTCCACCGCCGCGTTCAATGCCAGAATATTGGTTTGGAACGCGATCTCGTCGATAACCTTGATGATCTTTGAAATCTTGCCGCTGGAGTCGTTGATTTCGTTCATCGACGCCACCATCTGTTGCAGATTCCGATTGGCTTGGTCCACCCGCTCGGAAGCTTCGACCATGTTCTCGGCCGCGGATTTGGAATTCGCCGCATTTTTGCCCGCCATGGCATTCACCTGTGTGCTTGCCGACGAGGTCTCTTCGAGAGACGCGGCCTGCTCGGATGCGCCTTGCGCCAGCGATTGGCCGGCGCTGGACACCTGAGTAGCGGATGCGGCCACTTGGCGCGCTGCATCGCCGAGCGTCTCTGCGATCTCCTTCAACTCGTTGCCAATGCCTCGCGTGATGAAGTACGTGAGGAGCACGCCCGTGAGGAGAGCCGCCAAACAAGCGCCGGCCAGCGTCACCGTGGCACGATCAGTTGCGTTCCTGCCTGCTTGGCCGAGTCAGCGGTTTGCTGCCTTCCCGCATGGCTGAGCCGTCCCGCGGAGTCTACCATCGCGCCGCCGAGCCGCGCCCATTCGTTCAATAAGGCGGTGAACTCAGGGCCATGGTTTTCATTTTTTTGCACAACGCTAATAATGCGCTCCAGCACTGGTTTGTAACTTTCGAAATCGCGGCGAAGTTGCTCAACCTCCGGTCTAAGCTCGGTCAACGCATCCGACTCCGTTATTATTCGCTGTAGCTTAGGTAGCTCATTTTGAGCATTTCGAAATCGGCCCCAGCCCTTTTCCAAGGCGCCTGGCTTTTGTACCGTTACGAAGTAGATGAAGTGAATCCGGGCGTTGAGGAATTCGCTCTCGACCCGGGTCGCCAACTCACCCACAGGTAGGTAGCTGGAGGTTACAACTTCCAGATTGCTCGACGTTCTCGCTGTGATCCAGACGCCAAAACATCCTACGGCTATGGCCTGGAGCAAGACTCCCAGCACCCCGATACCGATCCTTTTTCCTATGGTCAATTGCAACATAACAACCGCTTTCTCCCGGCAAACGCGCTGCCTATAATACGCATCGGCGTAATTGGTGTCGTTCATAGCCGAAAACAGGCCAACCAGACCTCGCCTATCCTCCGCTTTTCCTAAGAACCTGCCGATCTAGTAAGGTAAGCCCAACGTCATGAGACCCAGCGCAGGCCAACGAACGAAGGCAGATGAAAACAATAATCTTATCCGTGTTCATGCGTGTTCATCCGTGGCTATGTTTTGCCTTTGCCTCGCGGCCGCTCTCTCCGCCCAAACCCGCCTGACCCTGCAACAAGCCGGGTCGCGCATGGCGCCGGATTGGACACCGGTCTACGATGGTAAAGAGGTGCTAGTGAGCGGGCAAGTCTCGGCGCCTCCAGTGTGGGTATCCGAGTCGCTCTACTTGGCTATTCAGGATCAGGCCGGCTATGGCCTGTTGCTGGAGGGCTCCGAGCGCCAGTTTCGAGATTTTGCGCCGGGCGATTGGGTGGAATCGCAAGGGCCCATCGCCCGGCACGCGGGTCTAGCTGTATTGATTCCACGCACGCTCCGGCGAACCAGCCGCGCGGAGCCGCCGGCAGCGAAAATCCTCAGGCCCTCGGAGCTCGCATCATTTCGATACCTGGGCGTTCTCGTCACCACTGAAAGCGCGGTGGCTCAGGAAAAGGACAACGCAGGTGGGGACCTGATTTCGATCGGAGAGAGAGGCAGCTATATTGACGTAGTGCTGCCCCGGACGCGGCGCGATTCCTCGCCACAGCCCTACGGATTTCACGCGGGCGACCGGATTCGCGTTACCGGAATCGACAGCCAGTTTTGCAGGCTGCCTCCCTACGACCGGTTCTTCCAGATCCTGGCGCTCGGTCCGGCTTCAATTACCGTGGTGGAGAAAGCCTGGATGATCCCTCCTCCGTTGCTGTTGGCCTCCGTGATGCTTGCGGCCGCACTGCTTGCAATCTGGTGGTTCCGTGAGCGCAGGATGGCCGCGCTACGCCGGCGCATGCGCGTTTTAAATTCGCTGGGCGAGGATGTGATCGGCGCCGCATCGCCCGCGGAAATTCTGCGCCGGCTGGAGATGACGCTGCCCGAGGTTTCGTCCTCTTCCGGAACCGGCATGTACCTGCTGAACCGGGGGACGAAGTTACTCGAAAGTGTCCAGGCTACCGGCACGGCGACCGAATCCATCGAGCTAGACAATCCGAGGAGCGGCATGGCTGCCGGTATCGCAGCCTGCTTCCGGAACCGCACTCTGATCGCCATTCCAGACACGCGCCGCAGTCCGTTTTTCCGCAAAGAGACGGGCGGAAGCAGCCCGCGCGCGGCCATCTTTGTTCCAATGTTCGCTCAGAGCGAACTGGTGGGAGTGCTGGAACTGCACAATGACGAGAGGATTCGCTATTATAGCCAGGCTGATCAAGCGGCCATGCAGCATTTGGCCAACCAGGTGGCCACCGCGCTGAAACTTCAGGAGCAGCATTCGGTGCGCGAGCAATTGTTTCGCAGCGAGAAGCTGGCGGCGGCCGGGCAACTGATTTCAGAGATCGCCAATGAATTGAGACTTCCGCTGGAATCCATCGTGGCGCGGGCCTCTGTTCTCAGATCGCGGCGGACGGATGATTTTCGCGAAGAATTGGAAACCATCGCGGCCGATGCGCAGCGTGCATCGCAGATCGTGACCCGGCTCGATTCGCTCGCCAAGGTGGAACAAACCGAGGTGCAAGCCGTGGATCTAACGGCGCTGTTGACGGGCCTCGTGCAGTTCCGGGAACCGGAGTGCAAGGCCAAAGGCGTCGAGATTCGATCCCAGTTGGCCGCAAAACCGACCATCATCATGGGATCTCCGGGCCAGCTCGAACAGGTGCTCCTGAACCTGCTGGTGGACGCCGAGAAAGCGGCAGCCGAGGCACGCGAGAAGCTCATCACAGTATCGAGCAGTTTGTTGGCTCGGCGGATGCTGGTGGAGGTTTTGTATTCCACTCGTTCCACCGAGTTTCAGAGACTGGATGCCGCGGACGGCGATCACTTAGGCGGCGGAGCGTTGGCTCTGGGAGCGTGCAGGAGCATAATTCAAAGTCACGGCGGCGAATTTCGCGCTGTCCGCGTTTCACCGGTGCAGGCTCGGTTCGACATCGAGCTGCAGGTGGTGGAGACGCGCTCGAGCGGGGTGGCGGCGGGAGCGGCGCTCGGCGGAAGAACCCGGCATCTCAACGTTCTGGTGGTGGATCCGGACGCGAAAGTGCAGCGCCAGCTTTTGCAGTTACTGGGTGATCGCGGCGATCGAGTGGTACCCGTATCGAATGCCGAGGAGGGTGTGGATCTGGTCCAGCGCATGCGTTTCGACATGGCTCTGTGCGCGGTCCGACAGCCTGGGCTGAACTGGGTGGAGTTTTTCGAACGCGTGCGCTATCAAGTGGGCGGCTTTGTTCTGCTGACGGATGGATTCGATACCGATTTGGCGCGCGCATTTCAGGGCAGCGAGGGGTTTGTGCTGAGCAAGCCGATTGACGAAGCCGAGGTGCTGCGGATTTGCCTGGAGCGCCACCAGACGGTGGTGTGAGGTTTAG
>ODAK010006046.1_pt1 | contig 12240 bp, 30 predicted proteins | sample 1539591 | NCBI WGS metagenome assembly ODAK01 (sample SAMEA3539303, study PRJEB22396) | soil metagenome | biome: tundra; feature: field; material: soil | place: USA | collected 2010-05 | depth 0.15 m | reverse complement strand
AAAGCCTTTATGCTGACCTCAGCTGACTTCTCCCCCTCTTTAATTGGATCGCAAGGGAAATAAGCATCCTGAGGTAAACGAAAATGATTCCCTATCATTTCTTCGGATTTTCTACTGTATGAAAGGTCAAATCGGGGGGAGCCAACAGAACAGCCAATTTAGTCATATGTTTAGTCGTTCCAGACCTCCCAAACATATCAGTGTGAGCGATATAAAGCTCATGAGCCACTTCATCACCTTCTGGCTTGACCCATTCCTTTGCCACATTCTCCACCATCGCAATGATCTTATCTCGCATAGAGACAGGATCCTCTGCCTCCAATTCGATTAGTGCAGGAGCGTAAATTTTCTCATCCCCGCTAGTGTACATAGGAAGTCGTCCGTCTGGTACTTGGAAAACATGCACTTTCAATTCCATATTCATTTTATCTTCTCCCTTAATTTGGCACGATCTAAATCAATCTGAGCCTTATTTCTAACATCCCCCGCGTCTTCATATGCGAATTTAGCAGCTATGAAGACCTCTAAAGATGCCTTCATACCCATATTCGCTTCATCATATGCAATTTGCGCCTCAGCTAGGGTCATTTAGAGGCCCATCGTAAAGTTCATCATCAAAGGAAACGTGTTCCTCCCCAGGCCTACAATGCATCTTCTTTGCATAATAATAAGTTGGCCACGACGCCGATTCTACCATACCTTTAGCAACAATTTTTTTCGATTCGTCAGGTATCCGACCCCGAACTCCCCTATCAAGGACATCATCGAGTGCCTCCCCCAAAAGCATTCGCCAATCGCCCGATGAGATAACCCCAAAATGCTTTACCATAGCATATTGAAGCATATCTTCAATAAGATCATGTCTATTAGGAACTCCTGAGCGAACCTGCAACTTCATATCCCCCATCAATTTACCCTCCATGACATGATTTATATAGGACCGAGATCCTTCAAAAGTTTTACCATGGCTACGACTGGTCTTATTTTATAAAATGTAGGTTCATGCTTCAGCAGAGCCATACTGAATCGATACATAGGAGCGTGAGAGACACCTCCATATGTTTCCATAGTCCTCGTCTTGAACTCCTTCCAATCCAGAGGATATATCTTTTGAGGATTCAGAAAGGGATTCGCAATCATAAGATCCTTTATAGCCCGATAAAGGGAACCAATGAATATGCGTCCATCTTCATTCCCATTAGGAGTTTCTCGGATGACATACAAGAGCAACGCAGTCTGATTCGCTTGATTGTTTGTTTTAAAAAGATTACTTAACAGACGATGCAACTCAAAGAACTTCTTCTCTTTAACCTTAAAGTAACTGACATAACTTCGCATATTAAAGAGATCCGTCTTACTATCTATAAACGTTAACGAAACATCCTCCATATGTGAAAGGAAATCAAGCAAATTGACTTCTTTCTCCTCCGCAACCCAGTTACTAATAGTTTGCTTAAACCCCTCAAGATTCTTTAATTTCTTAAAATCGTAGGTTTCTACCATATTCATGATTTGAGGGAGATTCTTCTCAATATTAGACTTCCTGAAGGCGACCTCTTCTAGAACTGTCACGCTACCTGACTTGACCCATTTATCCCACTCCTCAAGGAATTTCCATTCATTCTCCTCAGGGATGAAAAGGACGAAATTGTTCTCAAGCTCTCCTAACAAGAGATTAAGCACTTTCTCAATCCCCTTTTTATCCTCTTTCCCCCCCGAATCATAAAAAACAGTTTTCCCTCCAAAGAGTGAAGGCATCAGTAGCTCTTCTGGAATGCTCGAAATTGGAGAACTACATTTTAATTCCTTGCCACGCTTATTTGCAATATCTCCGAGCTTCTTCTTCACAGAGGATTTCCACACCCCCGTGGCATAGCGATAGACACAGTTCTGACGAATCACTGGCTTATTTGAAACAATAAAATCAATGTCAAGCAATCTTTGGCCTCTTGCGATGATACTCACATTTGAACTTTATATCCTTCGCAGAATACCCGTCTGAGGTCACTATGTTAGGATTCAAGGTTTCCATGACCTCAGCTGCCCGAGACCTACATTCTACAGAATCATAAGGAAGAGGGCCGATAACCCCTCCGATATGCCCAGCAATCCAAATGATCATAAAAAGATTCATTTTCTCACCTTTATTGAATTGTCAAGAATCTGTAGAGTAAAGGCTCAATACAATAAAAGAGACCTCCGACCACGACTGCCAAGACAATAAATTCAAATAGGATCCATACCGCGATCTTATAAGGAGTAGCATCAAGGACAGGGCATCCCGACTTAGGTTTATCTTTTAAATCTATCATGATCTATTTCCCCTTACAACTCACGCGCAAAAGCCATTATGAATTTCCATAAAAGATACAGAAAAGGCTTAACAATAAGCTCCCAAGCCAAAACAGTCGCAAGAAACAACAGACACACTACAGGCCAAACCTCTGTCATACGAAACCCCCATTATCCTCTTCATGACAAGTCCTCTCATAGAGGGCCGCCGCGACCTTATCAAGATTCTTGATGAGAGCTATCTTATCCTCCAAGTTCTTCATAATTAAATAGGTTCCAGGCGCACCCGAAAAATAAGCATTATAGGCTACCGCAAGATCTCGCCTGACTTCATCAAGAGATCCATGAACAAAATCCTCCGTGAACCCCCTCAAGGGCTTGATATTTGATTTGGCTAATGGAACCGCTTCATCGACCACTTTTTATCCTCTCAAAGGAAATGCATCACAGGATCAGGGGAGTCCCCAAGATTATGCTCTCTACGTGAACACTCACAAGCTTTCTTCTGATCCTCCGCTATTGTTTCGCAAGCCTTTTTGATAATATCATTCTCACGAGCCTGCTTCTGCCTAGCCTCAATACGCATCTTTGTAGTCCAAGATGAAACTGCATCCAAAAGCTCAACCTCAGCGACTGATCCTATATCCCGACGAGCCATAAATGCTGCGGAGGCGATCAAACCTACTGCAATCTCCGCAATGTCGTCAGGAGAACGACCTTTCGTGAATATGTCATTCATGTTATAAGGATGTGACGCTGTCATTTTTCCTCCTTACCAAGCCTTCTTTGTGTGAAATATAACAGGATCAGGTTTATTGTCAACCCCCTTCGCCCTCGCCATGAAAGCTGCATCATAATCCTTAGATATAGGTTTTACAACCTCCTTAGGAAGGAATTGAGATAACGCCCGAGCAAGCTTGACAAGCTCCTCACGAGGAAGCTCAAGCATGACAGTAGGTCCCCAATGGAGCAGACTATTATGCAAAGGATCCAAAGGAACAGGGATCTCACGTACCGTAATCTCAATCTTTCCTGACCTCTCATTAATAGAAAGGTATTGAGGGTAAGATCCAGAGGGTGCGGTCCAAGCGAAGATATTACGATCTTCACCTAATTTTACCACCTGATGGTTTTCCTTTAGAGCGTTGATAGCCCTACCAATGGAAGACGCCGTCCGAAGGATATTAAAAGCAACTTGGTTAATATCCGAATAAACGTAAGTTCCCCCAGATTTAAATTGTACATAAAGCTCCTTCTTGAGAGCGTCATGCCCTAGGGCCTGCACGTTCGAACTGACAACGTCCTCCATCTTTATTTCCATCTTCTTTTCTCCAATTCATCACCTTGTATTTCAAAAATTCACCGATACTTGCCGCTGCATAACAATTAGCTTTATCAACCCCATATGTTGTACAATGCTCACCATGCTCCTCGGGGTCTCTCCCAACCTTCCTCGCAATGATAATGATCTGATCATAATCATATTTTTTAGCTATATGCTCTGCAGCTGAGATCGGAATTTGTTTCATGTTCTTCCCCGAATCCCATGGATTTCACACAAACTATCTCTCTCTAATCTAGCTTCTCCTTTTGTTGAGAATAAACCAAAATACTTCACTCCATCCCTAAGACTAATCTGAAGTCTAAAAGGCTTCTTTTTACTCTTAGAATGATATATCCCCCATTCATCTTGTCTTCCGTTGTCCTTAATCATATCCCAATTATTTTCTAAATGAGTCCCCCAAACAAGATTATCCGCTCGATTGTTTGTTCTAGTTGAATCTGGAAAATGTCTCCATTCAGTTCCAGGTCCGGAGAAATCATTGAATGCTCTTCCAACTAAATCATGCACCTGCCTTGTGTACTGTTTCCCATCGCAGTGAAGAGTGACTTTCTGATAGCCCCACCCATTAAAGCTAGGACAAAGAACAAGCCACTTTACATGAAACGCAGAAATAATCCTGCCAAGATTGGATGCCCAATATCCTGGAAAGTCCTCGATCTCTCGAATCTCTTCTCCAGGTTGTTGAATGAACAAAGTCCTCATATTTTTAAACCCACAAAGAAAAAACTGGGCGAATCCAACAAGGCACTTCTTTCTCCCCAATCCAGAACAATACAACACCTATGTCGTTGTGACTATCCTTGTATTCCTCCATAGAAGCCCCTGTGCTCGCGACATCCTCAACTATAAGGCTAGGAGTATGATATGCAGGAACTGAGTATCTCTGAAGAGCCTCAGCAATACGATTGCCTCCAGAAGGAACTGGAACAAGACGCCCAATGTTTGGGATCTTCTCATGGATCAAATATGCAAAGGTTGCTATCTCCTCATCCGTCAGATGATCACATTCCACCTTGAAGTGAGCTAACCCTCCACTATGACGAATAAATTCCTTTCGAATGAGCCACGATCCATGCTGAATAACATCCCCAATCATCACTCAACCTCAATCACAAGCCTCCGAAGGAAGAATGCGAAGAATACGACAGCAATAACCAATGCAGCGATCACAAGATTCGCACCAATATATCCTGCATCCGTATTATTGGCTATCACAGCAACGAGATTTCCCCCGACCCATACAGATCCAACCATACCCACGACATTCTGAACCCAAGTCGGTATCTTATTGAAGTCAATATTGATTTTCGTTTATTCCCCCTTGAAAAATAATGCCATCGTCCCCCACATATACGAGCCCTTGGATAACCAAGAAATGCCCAAATCCAATTCAGATAACGAGGCAGCTCATCTGGAATATTTTTATTGAAGTAAAGCATATACCAAACTCCCTAGATCAATTCCAAACTCTTCCTTATAATATATAGGCACAATAGCCAAAGCTCAAATTGCCGCCTCAAATTTAGCCACTGATTTCCTCTACGAGATTCTGCATATTCAAACAAGCGATCTTGAATATGACTAATATTTTCCTCCGCAAATAATCGGAATTGATCCACTTGCCTCGATGTCGACGCATTAATTCTGATGTACTCTTGAAGGCTATCATGAAAAAACCTAAGCACAAACGAACGAACTTCATCGATAGGGATACTTTCTCCCTCTACATCCATCTTGTCCCACAATTCCCCCGCTGCCAATTCTAAGGAGAAAGGAGAAGTAGCAGAGACAAAAAGATTCTTGAATTGCAATTCTAGATCCAACTTCGAATATAATCTAAGTTCCGAGATTGACCTAAATGGATAAGCGGATGCCTTACTCTTCAACGCCGCAAGAGTGGGGATTCGCTGAACTAGATTAGAGAGAAATCCAGATGTCATATCAGCCCCTATGACAACCTCGCATCTACTAACTATCGCTGGGGGAATATCCTCTCTAATACGCGCCGTCAAAAATATCTCAAGATAATCAGGGGATTCTTCAAGAAGTTTCAGAAGTGTGTCTAAAGTCCCTCTAGGATACCCGTCCACACCCCTCACAATGAGGTATCTCTTATCAAGCTCCTGCGGAGAAGTTTCCGAGAATCCAGAGACAGCATCTCTCAAACGCTCCCGAGCACCTAGACTTGGATCAGAGCCTATGATATGAATATCCTGGACCTTTAAAGTACGCTTATCCGCCTCCCCTCCAACCGATTGACCATGATTCCTGATCTTAGTGCAATTCAGACAACCACACCATTTAACATAATCATCCCCTGTCCGAAAGGGTTCATAACGCTCCATACCGATGCAATTTCTCTCAGCAATATACGCCTTGAAGGCCGAGGTTCTACTTGTTCCAGAACGACCTAGCAATATCATGGGTCTTGGCCTATGAGCGATCAGCCTATGACGAAAGACATCTATTAAGAAAGGTTGATGATGGTAAAAAGTCATACTTTTTTATTTGATGAGAACAACCAATCGGGGAGAGTCTGCAATTGAAAACCAGCCGCCTTTTGATGGCCTCCCCCATTGACCCCTTGAGTCTTGGCGAAATCTCCAAGACTGGGAAGCCCTATCTTATCTGTATAAATACTGAAGCGCCAAAAAGTCTTCGCCCAGTAGAAAACCAGAGTAATGTCATCCATATCAGGATCAAAAACAGAATCAGCAATTGCAGACCCAGTCAAACCCTTGTTTATCGCAATGGCGCGGAGACCATTTGGAAGAATCGTGCGGAAGGCTGCGACCTCAGCGTATTTCTTATTGCTTGAATCAACAGAAACTTGAATTGGCTTCCCACTCTCTATTATCTGATCAACAAGACCAAAGCGATCCGTAAACAGATTATGCCAAAAAGGACTATTCCGTGGATCTGTATTACATGACATCAACCCGTAATGAAATGGCCACGTCTCAGGATCTGTATGATTCCAATTGTCATGCGCGCCAATCAGACGCACAGCCCTTGGAATAGGAATTAATGATACACGCATTGGCGAATGTTCTGAATGAAAATATTCCCACGTCAATTCAATTCCCGAACTTCCCAAGGATTGAAGACCTACAAACTTCTCCTCCGCAGCTGCATCTAACGCTGTCTTATGGTGATCCATCAAGACGAGGGTGCAGCGAGCATCCAAGGCTTTCATGTCCTCGACAGGTAGGGAAAAATCCACAATATAAAGTGTGTCACCGTCCTTGACTAAATCATGGGGAATCTTATGCCCATAGTCGAGACCATACATGACAGTCTCAGGATGCGCCAGCTTAACGATGGCTCCGGAACCCTCCCCATCCGCATCAACCGAGTGATAAAAGCACACTGTTCCCATTTACTTGTTTCCCCTTATTAAGCGGATGTCCGCAGCCGTTTTAACTTTATGTCTGGATATAGGTATGAGTTGAAGATTGGTCCAATGAAAACATAGACTTCTTTGAAGTGGACACCTAAGATCCCAGAGTCCGACTGGGATGATATGGTCTAATTGCCACTCCCCATAGTTCTCCATAGTAGCCCCAGGAGCCGACCAATTAGCCCTAAAGACTAGCCAAGATTGAAGTTCTATAGGAGAGCACCCAGTTAAATCGAAAGTGTTTATTTTCTTCTTAATACTTTGAGACTTCAAAGCAGCCGAGGTTCTTGACCTAAGAATAACTCCCAATCTATACTGAGGGTCACTCAGATATCTTGCCTTCCTACGCTCAGACCTAGTGGCCCGACCCTTAGGAGAAGCATAATACCTCTTCTGGATTTTCTTTGCCTTATCATTAGTACGCTTCCAAGTGTACTGTTTAGCTAAAGATGCAGAACTCCGATTAACCAAATCTATCTTTTCCCCTTGAAGTAACCAACTGCGGCAATATAGGCTAAAAAGAGTGATGAAAAGATATTCCAAGTTGAGAGAGATAAGCCGAATAAATATAACTCAACAACATTACACGGGACGTGAACCTTCATACCCTGAAGACTTGCTAGGAAGTCCGCAGAGGAGATGATTTTAAATATGAGCCGGGCAGGACTCGAACTCTGCAGTACGCTTGTCCTCCGCTTCCAATCCTTACCTAGGCGGTTGGGGCGTCTAGCTTTGCCTTTCGACTTTCAGCGTCTACCTATTGCTTCCGCCACCGACTCACATTAAATATAGGGGATTTATCCTCCCCTATTACCACCACTGCCAGGAACTCCAATCCCAGATGCCTCGACGGCTTTCGAGAATTGCTCCATATGCAATTCTCTATAGTGATTCTCCGAGTATTCCAAATCATGAATCATCCCCAGGATCTTTCGCTTAATCTTGATACACTCACGATGACTCGATGCATAATCCGAATCAAGCATTCCAATATCGTCAATAAAATCTGATACTCTACTCTCGATTGATTGCTTCATCATGATAATTTCTCTTTCAAGAGTTCATTGACAATTTCTGGGTTAGCCTTGCCACCAGACTCTTTCATAACCTGACCAACAAACCAGCCGAGCATCGAAGGCTTCGCTTGTACTTGATCGACCTTTCCGGGATTGGCAGCGATCACTGTATCGACAAAGGCCTGAATGACGCTACGATCCGTAATTTGAGCCCATCCGAGATACTCGACGATCTCGCGAGGACTCGCTGGTGTGAGATCCTTCACATTCACCGAAAATAACCTTGGAACGACCAAGGTTATTCAACAAGCTCAGCTGACTCAGCTGATTCCTTTTGAAGATCCGCTTCGATCTCCTCAAGAGTAACAGGAGTCTCCTCGACGCCGATCCCCAAACGAAGAAGACCCTTCACCGTGCGAGTTGGAAGATCCTCCTTAAGCGGAACCATGATCACACCTTTTTCAATTGCCGCAAGAAAGTCGCGAGCCTTTTCCGGTTTGGTCTCCAGAGTCTTAAGGACGCTGGCAACCTGCCCAGGGAATGTACCCCTGAAGAAGTTGGCTGAAAGACATGGATACTCACGAACAGGCTTTACCTCAGTCATATTGATACTCCCCAAAAAATCTATCCCGGCTTCATTTCACCGGCCATCTGACTTATATAGGTGAAATGAATCTCCGATGTGTAGGTTTGGGAAATTTAATTTTGTCAACTTATATGTAATCATCGACAAGGAATTTGTCAACATATAAATAAACATTGGCGGGAGAGTAGGGAATCGAACCCTCGTTTTCGGTTTTGGAGACCGACGCTCTAGGCCATTGAGCTACACTCCCAAATCTCTGCGACCGGGTGGAGTTTTAAAGGGGGCGAGGCCCCTCCCTGTTGATGCCTCTTGACGAGGGGGCATCCGAGACGCTTGTGCCCGTCGCAGTCCCCTTATCCGCCGTCAAAACAGACCTCAGGCACATCGGAGCAACACGTCCACCGCAAACTATGGTCCTAACGTCACGGATCGAACGTGAATATCCCCGTTCACAGCGGAGCGCTCTGCCATTGAGCTACGTTAGAAAAAACCTTATTTCCTCCCTATTGGTCCCCAATGATGAGTCGACCAAAAATCCATATACTTGCCGCTCCTTCTTATGAGTCCAGCAAGCTCACGATCCGCAGCTTCACGTTCCTCAGCATATCGCCTCCAACGTGCAATCCCTGCAGCCCGTGTTGCTAGCATCATTCGAACCGATAGACAATCATACGCTCCCATTTATTTCTTTCTCCTTGCCTTTTACAACCAGAGTTATGTCCAAATTTATGTCTACGGTTATGTCTAACTTCTTATGCTCCGTATCCTCCTCATCTGACCTTGCCAACCCTTTAATCAGACCAGACGGTCCAGATTCATAATCCTCTTTTTCTATTCCCGACATAACAACCTCCTCATTGGCGGAGGGGATAGGATTCGAACCTACGGAAGGCTTTCACCCTCAACGATTTAGCAAACCGCCGCCATAAACCAACTCAGCCACCCCTCCTTGCGTATTTTATTTGGCGGAGGGGGTGGGATTCGAACCCACGGAAAGCTCATCACCTTCGACGGTTTTCAGGACCGTAGCCATCAGCCTCTCGACCACCCCTCCAATCAACGCTTCCGTATCATCCCTCCACATTCCAAATAGCCAGTTCCTGTCTTAAACTCGATATAAGGAGATCCCTAAGACTCAATTCCTTCTCCAGAAATTTAATTCTCTCCCCGGCCTCAGAAAGTTGAACTTGAGCTTCCTGAATAACATACTTCGCCGTATTCGCTGCCTCACACAGAGCTGCAGCCTCAGAAAGAAGCCATTCACGAGTTTCAGACTCATTATCTAATATGTGTGGCATCATTCCATCCTCAAGGCACTATCTTAATACTATGACGTTTCTTATCTACCTTAAATGTCCCTAATTGAACAGGTCTGCCCCATCCATTTTTACGTCCCCAACTGATACTTTCTATGAAACCAGCCGAAAACAATGCGTGAGCCATCGTTGCATTTGGAGACAACGAGGCAATTGAGACAACTTTTGCAAAAGGAATTGGTCCCTTAGCGTCGAAGGATTCCCACCACCCCAGGTCCACCCCAAATTGCATGCCTCCATCCACCGTGGCCAACTCCGGCCAACGCTCACGAACAGTCCTGAGGACCCAAGGAATTTCACTCATGGTCTTACTCTCTTACGCCCTCTTAATAGCCACCACCGTCCATACCGTGTTAAAGACAAGAGAATAATATGCGATGATCCAAGCTCCTGTGATTGCCTCCTCTCTTACAAGGACCCCCGTCGCTTGAGCGACAGCGAATCCAATGATTCCTAAGAGTGCCAAGACGCAGTTCCATACAAGAATCTTGTTCATTGTCCCCTGTCCCTCCAATCTATCTCTTCGCCAACTCACGCTTGCGTCTCCTCAATTCACTTGACCAAGCTGATTCGTCCACGATAATCTCAAGCCCAATATCTTTCTGATAACATCTCAAGAAATCGCCCATGGCGTATTCCATAGTCTTTCCCCGACCGACATAAGGGGAACCCACTATCGGGTCCGGAGCGACCTCATACCCATAATCATATTTATAAATCTTGATTCTCATGCCGCCCCCACGAAATGAACAAAGACCGAGAAAAAGAAAAGAATGGAAGCTAATACCGCAATGTCCTCGAATACCTTATCCATCTTATTTCCCCCAATCCACCAAATGCCTTATCTGTGCCTGAGCAATTGACAAATCATTTTGCCAATCTCGCCCGTTGCACCACCCCTCAACATACTCGCGAGCCTGGATCATCTTCTGCCTACGCTCATCATCGTTATGGTATTCCCATCCTCGAAGGACCTTCGAATCCAATTTAACAGTGATCTCGTCCTTGTCGTCATCCACGACACGAGGATTCCATGCCATAGTTCAATCTCCCTAAAAAGTTGCCACCGTTGACTCCATGTAGCAGCTGTGGCACGGTGGCAACACCTGCTGGGTAAGCTCAATGCCATCATGCTTTGCTTTCTGCAGCTGAGCCAGGGGATGTGGGAACTGAGCGTCCAGACCCATATTCTAAAGACCCTCCAAGAAGTTTACATCAAGTGATTGAAAACTGTGATGCTGCTTCCCCCCGGCATTGACACCCTATAGGAATTGGCAACATTGACAAAAATGCTCAAAAGTTCAGTCTCACGTCTCATCTGCTCCCGAATCTCAACTCTCATAGGGACAAACGCCAGACCATTTTCCTTCCCATGAATCACAAGATCATAACCCTCAGGAGCCTTAGACCAAACTCTCGCCATAGTTTGGGCCGCGAGCCTGTCATCACGGAAAAGCTTTGAATCCCCAAGAGGGAGTTTCAAGTCCTCGATTGGATATTCAGGATTGAGAAGGATATAATGAACAGAGGGAACTGATTCAACAATCCGACCCTGGACACGAGCGACATAAACATCCAAACCCTCTACAAAATCTCGAAAAGAAACCAAATTATAAATGTTTGCATTTAGCTTTTCAAGCCCGATAACACCTGAGGTCGTAACCTTGATTCCCATGACTTTATCCCCCTCAAGTATTTTGATTACACAGAGTTACCTCGAATATTGTTGATGATAAAGATACTTTAATTATTAGGTCCTTATAGACTTAATAAACTCGTCAGATGCAAATCTAATACCCTCACACATGTGATAAAACGTATGCTGATTTTGACAATAGTAGATGTTTGGCTTTAGTGCAAAATCTTCATAAGCACCTTGGAAAAAGATCAATTCAGGGGAGATTAAAACAGGACTATTCTTTGAAGCTAATATGACCCCATTTGAGGCTTTGAACTCCTTAAGCTTATAATTCTTAGAACGAAAATTGCCTGGGGTCCGAGTGCATTGATATACGCAAAATCCCCCCTCGAAATACTCTAAAGTGAACTCCAGCCTATCGCTATCAGGCATCCACTCCTCTGCCGCACAAGTTACCCCAACGAAGTAAAACTCTCTACTTGAACCATACCCATCATCAAATCTTAATTCTTCTTGATCCACCTAAGTTTCCTCCCCGCAACGCTGCTCCCGATTCAACTCAAATTGTACAGCGTCACAACACCCAAGGATAGTGAGATTTAGGCTCCTCCCCTCCAAAGTTATTATGCCAAAGAGCTACTTCAGT
>ODAK010006044.1_pt1 | contig 12240 bp, 11 predicted proteins | sample 1539591 | NCBI WGS metagenome assembly ODAK01 (sample SAMEA3539303, study PRJEB22396) | soil metagenome | biome: tundra; feature: field; material: soil | place: USA | collected 2010-05 | depth 0.15 m | reverse complement strand
CCGCTCGCGCTAGGCGATGCAGAAGCACTCGCGCTGTCGCGCGCCTGACCTGAGCGGAACGAACGAGGAACAGGTGCGGGGGCGCTCTCGTGCGCTCGATCCCATGGACCAATTCATGGACCAATCTGAGCACAACTGGGACCAACTGAGCGAGTCGCGAGTCCAGTAAACACGGGACTTTCGGGTTGTGCACGGTGCCTCTGCTCGGGTTGTGGTCCCGGCGGTCGCGGGTTCGAATCCCGTCGCTCACCCTCAAGCGTCAGCCTGCAAACCGGCGTGATCGCGGCTGCGCAGGCCGGGCGTGAGGCTGACCACGCGCTGCGGCGTGCGTTCCTCGTGGTGCTCGCTCAGCCGCCCTCGGCGACGGCGAGCGACGAGATCGCCACCGCCGCGACGATCACGACGCCGGTGACGATGGGCTGCAGGTTGAAGTTGACAGCGAGCAGGTCCATTCCGTTCGTGATCAGCGCGAGGAAGAGAACACCGAGGACCGTGCGCCAGACGGAGCCGACGCCGCCGAAGATGCTGGTTCCGCCGATCGCCACCGCGGCGATCGCCTGCAGCGCGAGCGTCGTACCGTCGTTGCTGTTCCCCGAGCCGGTCGCCGATGCCTGGATCAGGCCGGCGATGCCGGCGGCGACCCCGGCGATCACGAAGGTGGCGATCACGATCCGGTCGACTCTGATGCCCGACAGCCGCGCGGCGTCGCGGTTGCCGCCGACCGCGTAGCAGAAGCGTCCGAAGACGGTGCGGGCCAGTACGAACTGCAGCAACGCCGCGAGCGCCACGAAGACGATCACCGAGTACTGGACCTGGCCGATGCTGTTGCGGCCGAGCGCCAGGAAGGTGTTGCTCGACTCGGAGAGCAGCAGGCCGCCGCTGATCGCGGTGGCGGCGCCGACGAAGACGAACGACGTGGCGAGCGTGGCGAGGAACGAGTTCACCCGCAGCTTGGTGCGCAGCAGACCGTTGACCAGCCCGCAGGCGCCGCCGACGACGAGCGGTGCGAACAGCCCGAAGCCGACTCCCCAGTGGATCGCGATCTCGACGGCGCAGACCTCGGTCAGCGCGAATTGCGCGCCGAGCGAGAGGTCGAAGTTTCCCGCGACGACGACCAGGGTCACCGCGCAGGCGATGATCCCGAGCGGCGCGTTCTCGTACAGGATGTTGAGCAGGTTGCCGGTCGACAGGAACGGCGCCGAACCCAGCGACAGCGCGATGAACAGCACCGCGAAGGCGACCAGCACGCCGTAGTCGCGGACGTGCTCGGCGCGTATCCGCAGGCGCCGTGGTCCCCCCGTGTCGGCCGACGCGGGCTCAGCGATCGGCGCCACGCCGTGCGGGTCGGCGGTCATGCGCCGATCGCCTGCGGGGCGGTCACGCCGAACGCCGCCTCCATCACCTCGGCGAGCGGCGGATCGGCAACGAACTCGTGGGTGATCGTGCCCGCCGCGATGACGAGCACCCGGTGCGCGAGGCCGAGCACCTCCTCGATCTCCGAGGAGATCAGGAGGATCGCGACCCCGTCGCCGGCGAGGTCGTTGATCAGCCGGTGAATCGCCGCGCGGGCGTTGACGTCGACGCCGCGGGTCGGTTCATCCAGCAGCAGCACGCGAGGGGGGCGAAACAGCCACTTGGCGAACATCACCTTCTGCTGGTTGCCGCCTGAGAGGGTGCTGAGCTTCGCCGCCGGCGACGGTGCGGCGATCGAATGCTCCTTGATCAGGCTCCGGCCGTGCGACCGCTCGGCGCCCCGTTTCACGACGCCGATCTTCGACGCGATCGAGTGGACGTGGGCGATGGTGGTGTTCTGCGCGAGCGAGAGCTCCATGAACAGGCCGTCGTGCTTGCGGCTCTCCGGTACGAAGGCGATGCCGGCGCGGATCGCGTCGCGCGGAGATTGAATCCGGCGCTCCACGCCGTCGACCGAGATCGTTCCAGCCTCGACGCGATCGGCGCCGAAGATCGCCCGCGCCAGCTCCGAGCGCCCGCTGCCCACCAACCCGGCGAGCCCGACGATCTCCCCCGCGCGGATCGACAACGACACGTCGTGCAGCACCCGCGCCCGCCGCAGCCCGCGGACCTCGAGCACGACGCTCCCCGGCGGTCGCAGCGGCTGCTCGGCGTGCTGCGCCTCGACCGTCGCACCGAACATCGCGCGCACCAGGCTTGCCTCGGTCTCCTCGGCCGCGGGCACGGTGTGCACGAGGCGCCCGTCGCGCAACACGCTGATCGTGTCCGCCAGCTCGACGACGTCGTCGAGGAAGTGGCTCACGTAGACGATCGTCGTCCCGCCACGGCGGAGATCGTGGACCATCGTGCGCAGTGTCTCGATCTCCACGTGCGTCAGCGAGGACGTCGGCTCATCCATCACGATCGTTCGCGCGCCGGTGGCGACCGCGCGGAGGATCTCGACCATCTGCTGGTCGGCGAGGCGCAGCTGACCGACCTGCGCATCCCGCTCGAGCTTGAAGCCCCAGCGCTCGACGAGCTCGCCGTACTGACGCGCGAGCCGCTGCCGTGCCACCAAGCCCATCCGCCGCGGCTCGATCCCCAGGAAGACGTTCTCCATCACGCTCAGGTGCGGCACGAGGGCAAGCTCCTGGGCGATCAGCGCGATGCCGTGGCGTCGCGCATCGTGGGGATCGGCCCAGCGGACCGGCTGCCCATCGAGGTACATCTCGCCGGCGTCCGGCCGGATCGCTCCGGCGATGATCTTGCCCAGCGTCGACTTCCCGGCCCCGTTCGCGCCGACCAGCGCGTGGACCGTCCCGGCCGCGATCTCGAGGGCCACGTCGTCGAGGGCCCGCTTCCCGCCGTAGCTCTTGACGATCCCAGCGAGCCGGATGTGCGCCGAGTGGCGCACATCCGGCCCACCGCCAGCCTCACTACCCGGCATAGCTCCAGTCTGGCTTGAAGCCCGGATGCGCCTTCAGCGCAGCCGCGTCGATCACCGGCAACGCGCCTGGGAGCTTGTAGGTGTCAACGACCGCGGGAACCTTCTTCCCGTGAACCGCCTCAACCAGGTACTGAACGGCCAACTTCGACTCCGTCGCCGGGTAGAGCGCCTGCGACGCGAACCACGTGCCGGCCTTGATTCCGGCGACGGCCTCGGTCGATGCGCCGAACCCGATCAGCTCGAGATCCTTCCCAGGCGTCAGCTTCAGCTGCTTGAGCGCGATCAGCGTGCCCGCGATCATCTGATCCGCGAACGAGTAGAGCACGTCAACCTTCGGCTTTGACTGGAAGAAGTTGAGCGTGGATGCCTGCGCGCCCGGTGTCGAGTACATGCCCTGCGGCATCAGCGTCGACTTGATGTAACCCGTGGCGGACAACGCGGGCTGGATCAGTCCGATCCGGTAGGCGTCAGGCGGGAAGGCCGTGATCCCGGGCATGATGGCGACGTTGCAGGGCTTGCCTGCGCCGACCTTCGCCGCGCACGCCTTCTTGATCTCCGAGACGGCGATCTGCGCCTCCTCCTTGAGTCCGGTGCCGGCAGTGATCGTCAGGCCCGGCTCGGTCTTGAGCGTGGCCTGGTCGGCGGTGCTGCCCAGCGTGGCGTCAGCTGCCCCGACCTTGATGCCTGCCTTGTTCGCCTGCACGGCGAGCGGCTGCAGCGCCACCGCGTTGTTCGGCCAGATGTAGAACGCCTGATACTTGCCGCTCGTGATCGCGTCGCGCATCTGGGTTGCCTGCAACGTCGGATCGTTGTTGGAGTTCAGGAACGTGACCTTGGCGCCGACCTTCGCCGCCTCGGCCTGGGCGGCCTTGAACCCCGACAGCGGATACGGCGTCGTGTTGTAGCTGAAGAACGCGATCTGCACCGTCTTCGGTGCGGCGCTCGACGTCGCGCCGCCGACGGCGAAGCCGGCGAGGACGATGGCCCCCGCGACGACACCCGTGATTCGCCACCTGCGTCTCACACTTCCCATGTCTCTTCTCCCTCTCGTGTCTCCCACCCATGGGCGACACGTGTCGTTGTGTCGAAACCCCGTCCTCGAAGCGTTGGGCCCCTCCCGGGGGCTACTGCCCACGGCGCGGCGGAAGCACCAAAAGCCACCTTCCGTTCCCTTCCGCGAGCATCGTATAACCGCCCGGCCTGCCGGCCGGGCGAGCTAGGACCCTTGCGACATTTCGCACAGTTTCAGCCTTTGCCCGCCGCAGCGCTTGTCGGGGCGTGCACGACTCCTTGGCCGTTTGCGCAGCGCCGCTGTGCGGGCGCCGACCGGCCCGCGGCGCCGACGCGTCCGGGTGCGGCCGGGCGCGTGACGCGAGCGCGGACGCACGAGCGCCGCCGCGGCCGGGCGCGTGAGGCGAGCGCGGACGCACGAGCGCCGCTCCGTCGGCCAGCTAGCCGCGGCTTGCGGCGCTACGCCGAGGAGAGGTGGGGGGCCCAGGCCGGGCCCTGCTACGCTCGCCGCCCGGGCGCAGGACGAGGAGAGCAGTGGACTTCGGGCTGGTCCTCATGGGCTATCACGGATGTTGGGATGACGTGGCGTTTGCGGAGCAGCACGGGTTTGCGACCGCCGGCTTCGTCGACTCGCCGTTGCTTGCCGGCGATCCCTTCGTGTGCATGGCGCTGGCCGCTCAGGCGACCACGCGCATGCGCGTCGGGACGATGCTCGCGATCCCTGATCTGCGCCGCGCGCCAACCACGGCAGCCGCGATCGCCACCGTCAATCGCATCGCGCCGGGGCGCACCTTCCTGGGACTCGGAAGCGGGTTCACCGGGCGCGCCGTGTTCGGGATGCCGCGTCTGCCGGCAGACCGGCTGCGCGACTACGCGCTCGAGTGCCGTGCGCTGCTCGACGGCGACGAGATCGTGCATCGGTGGGGTCGCCACGAGCAGCCGATCAGGTTGCGCCAAACCGCCGGCCGCTACATCGACATCGAGCAGCGCACCCCCGTGTATATCGCCGCCGACGGGCCCAAGGCGCTCGCTGCGGTCGGGGCGGCCGGCGACGGCTGGATCGCCTCGTTGATGTACGCCAACACGATGCACAACAGCCGGGACGTGTTTGCCGGATCGCTGGCGAGCATCGAGGCCGCCGCCGCGGCCGCGGGCCGTTCGATGGCCGGCGCCTACAAGATGTGGTCGATCAGCGTGTGCGTGCTCGAGCCGGGCGAGTCGGCGATGTCGGAGCGCGCGCTGGAGCGGGTCGGCGCCGGGGCGATGATGCCGTTTCACGCCTACGCGGACGATCCCGCCGTCGCCGAGTTCCTGCCGCCACCGCTCCGAGAGCGGATCGAGGTCTACGAGCGCGAGGTGCTCTCGCGATTCGGGGTCGGACGCGAGCGCAGCTACCAGGAGACCCACCGCGGCCATCTCTCTCACCTGCTCGAACGCGAAGCATCCGTGCTGACCGAAGAGATCGTGCGGATGACCACGCTCACCGGCACGGCCGAGCAGATCGCCGCCGTCCTTCGCGACCTCGAGGCGGCGGGCCTGAGCAATGTCGCCTTCCCCGTGCCACCGCACCTGACCCGCGAGGTCGTGACCGACATCGAGCAGAAGATCATGCCGCTGCTGGACGGCGCGACCGCGCAGAGCGGCTGAGCGGCGGCGGTCCGGTCGTGGATCCGGAAAGCAGCCGCATGGCGGTCGCGAGCGTCGCACGGCAGTGGCGGCGCGAGGGCTTCGACGGTCAGGCCCGAAGCTGTGAGCTGCGGGTCGCGCAGGCGGAGGAGAAGCAGCTGTTCGGCGCCGAGATCGCCCAGGCCCTCGCCTGAGGCCGATCCGGCGTCGTCGCGTCGCGGCCGCTGTGCGATCCTCTCGACATCGGCGCCCTGGCTGACAGCTCGTTGGCGGCACTGCTCGAGCGCGTCGCGTCGAGCGACCCGGCTCCCGGTGCGGGCCCGACCGCCGCGTGGACGTGTGCGCTGGCCGCCGCTCTGGTGGAGATGGTCAGCGCCGTCGCGTTGCGCAAGCAACCGCAGGCCGCGGGCGCCGTCGAGGCACGCCGCCGGCGCGCGGCGGAGCTGCGTGCCACTGCGCTGGCGCTTGCCGAGCGCGACATCGCCGCCTACCGGGACGTGCTCGACGTCGCGCGCCGGCGCGGCGAGGCAGGCCACGCGCAGCGTCTTCGCGACGCGCTGGGGGCAGCCGCCGACCCGCCGACGCGTGCCGGCGCGGCGAGGCAGGCCACGCGCAGCGTCTTCGCGACGCGCTCGGGGCAGCCGCCGACCCGCCGATCGCGATCGTCGAGGCGGCCGCCGAGGTGACCCGATTGGCTGCGGATGCTGCGGGCGAGGCGCGCGGCGGTATTCGGGGCGAGGCGATCACCGCCGCGGTGCTGGCCGAGGCGGTCGCCCGCGCCGCTGTCTCGATTGCCGAGCTGAATCTCGCGGGCGTTCCGGAGGATCCGCGACTGGGCCGCGTTCGGGCGCTCGCGCAGGCGGCACGCGCCGATCGCGATCGTGTCGTGGCCGGGTGACGCGCCGCCGGCGCTAGCGCCGCTGAAGCGGCTGGCGCGGGCTGCTGCTGCTGGCCGCGCTATGGGCATAGGCGAGTTCCAGCCCCCGACTCGTGAGCCGGTAGTCGAACTGGCCGTCGCGTTGCAGGCGCTCCAGCAGGCCGGCGGCGGTCAGGACCTCGAGTGCCCGGACCCTCCATTCCAGCCGCCCGCCGGCGACCATCGATTCGAGCTGCGACTCCGACGCCCATCCGTCGGCGTCGGGCTGGGCGCGGGCGACGAGGCCGAGCAGCCGGCGGCCATGTCCCGCCAGCGCCGGAGCAGGCTCCGCGGTCGAGTGCGCCGGCGCGCGTCGCAGCCGGACGCCGGCGGTCGAGCCGCTCACGGCAGTTCGCGTGTGGGCGAACAACTCGTCGGCGCTGACGATCGCGAGCGGCGCCGAGTCGCACCAGATCAGCACGCGCGAGACGTCGCGCTCGCGGACGAGTTCGCGCAACTCGGCAAGCGAGGTGAGGTCGCACATATGCGTCACCAGATCGCCGACCGCCTGGCGTGCGCCCTGGGCCGATGGCTCGCGCCCGGCCTTGCGTACGAGGCCTTCTCGTGTCACCCACCGCAGCGGAGCGGCGTCGTCGCGACTGAGCACGAGGATCGCGTCGACCTGGTGGCGGGACATCGCCTGCCGGACCCGCCCGAGGGGAGTGTCATCGGGCACTGCGGTGATCTTCTTGGAGGCCCGGGCGCAGGTCCCGGACCTGGCTTGAACGACCGTTCGCGGGCGATCCGTCGGCCGCTTGGCGTGGCGCCGAGCGGGCGGCCGATCGGGCTGGCGCTCAGGCGGCGGGCACTGCGTCGCTCCGGCGGCGGAGGGCGCGCGTCCAGTTCGAGGGAGGACGGTGGGGAGCATTCTTGCCCCCTTCCTGGCCGTGCGTTCGGCCGATCCGACCGGCGCGCTGCCAATTTGAGTACATTCAGCGTAGCGCGTCCCGCGCGGCGGCGTTCATCACCGGGGCAGATCACGGCACAGTGCCGCGAATCGCACTACGATCGCGGGCACGTTCGTGGGATCTCGAGATCACCGATTCGGTGCCCGTCAGCTGCCGGGGCGGCGGCAATCGGAGGCTATGCTGCGTGTCGCCCCGACCGCCACCCGCGGCGGTCGCTCGCGGCGATGACCCCGCTGCGCTTCCGCGAGCGCCCGGCTGCCGGCGAGCCTGACGGGCTGCTCGTCCTCCACCACGGCCGCGGTGCCGACGAGCTCGATCTGCTGCCGCTCGGCGAAGCGCTCGACCCGGCACGGCGCCTGCACGTCGTCACGCCGCGGGCGCCGCTGTCGCTACCCGGACTGCCCGGTCGCCACTGGTATCTCGTGCCGCGGGTCGGCCACCCCGACCCGGCGACGTTCCACGCGGCCTACGCCGAGCTGGCAGCGTTCCACGACGAGCTGTGGGAGCGCACGGCGATCGCGCCCGAACGCACGGTGCTCGGCGGGTTCTCGATGGGCTCGGTGATGAGCTATGCGCTGGCCCTGGGACGCGATCGACCCGTTCCGGCGGGGATCCTCGCGTTCTCCGGGTTCGTGCCGACCGTCGAGCGCTGGCAGCCCGACCTGGCGAGTCGCACCGGGCTGCGGGCGTTCATCGCGCACGGCCGCCGCGACCCGGTGATCGAGGTCGGCTTCGGGCGCCGCGCGCGCGATCTGCTCGAAGCAGGCGGCATCGACGTCTCCTACCACGAGTCCGACCTCGCCCACCAGATCGACCCCGCTGCGCTCCCGCTGGCGCTGGGCTGGCTCGCCGCGACGCTGCTCAGTCGGTGAGGTGCTCCTCGTCGGCCTCGCCGTAGACCGCGTCGGTCAGCTCCTCGTCGCCCTGAGCGTCGCGCATGATCCGTGCCGGCGTGTGCTGATCGCCGTGCGAGGCGTGTTCGATCAGATCGTGCTCGGCGAGCTCGAACCCTTCGGACTCGCCTCCGCCGGCCTCCTCGACCGCTCGGCGCTCCTCGCAGCGGCGCTTGGCGAGATCGGCGTCGAACTCGGGATTCGCGTGCTCGCTCATCGCACGACTCTACTCGCATCGCCGGTGCTGGCGGGCGCGGGCGCGGGCGCCCTCAGCGCGCCGGCGAGCTCGCGCCGACCTGCGCGAGCAGCCAGCGCGCGACAGCGAGCACGCCGTGGTCGCCGTGCGAGGCGCCGGCCAGTTGCACGCCGATCGGCAGCCCGTCCGCCGTCCACGCGCCGGGCAGCGCGAGAGCCGGCACGCCGAGCAGCGTGAACGGGCGGCACAGGAGCGGGTCGCCGGTCGAGTCAAGGCCCGACGGCGGCACCCCGAGCGCACTCGGCGCGAGCACCGCGTCCAGCTGCGCGATGCTCTCGTTCCAGCGCCAGCGCTGCTCGTCGGCGAGGCGCCGCGCCGCGAGGTAGTCGTCGCGGGCGACGGCGCGTCCCTCGTCGATGTATGAGCGAAGCGCGACGCTGACCAGCTCGCCGTGCCAGTCAGCCTCGCCGCCGAGCGCCCATGCCGTCTCGACGGCCTGGATCGTCCGCTGGGCCTCGACGATGCGATCGAACGCGACCGGGAGCTCGGCGTCCTCGATCGCCGCGCCGGCCGCGGCCGCCGCCTCAACGTAGCGGTCGATCGCGTTGCGCGCGGCCGGCTCCAACAGGTCCCAGCCCATTCGCAGGACGCCGATCCGCGGACGCCGCGTGAGGTCGGCCTCGCTCGCCCCGCCTGCTCCGTCGATGCGGCGGCTCGCGCGGGCGCTGGCCATGCCGGCGGGCGCTGCGGAGACCGCGCCGAGTGTGAGCTCGAGGTCGTCGACGCTGCGTGCGAAGAGCCCCACCGTGTCGAGCGAGGCCGACGTCGGCAGCGCCCCGGCCAGCGGCACGACACCGAACGTCGGCTTCAAGCCGAGCACGCCGCAGTAGGACGCCGGCCGCACGACCGAGCCGGCCGTCTGCGTGCCGGTGGCGAGCGGCACGATCCGTGCCGCCACCGCCGCGGCCGAGCCGCTCGACGACCCCCCGGGGGTGCGGTCCAGATCGAGCGGGTTGCGCGTGTCGGTCGGGTGCATGCACGCGAACTCGCAGGTCTTGGTCTTCCCGACGATCACCGCGCCGGCGGCTCGCAGCAGTCCGACGAGCGCGGCATCGGCGCGCGGGCGGTGTCCGGCGTAGATCGGCGACCCGTACTCGGTCGGCAACTCGGCGGTGTCGAAGACGTCCTTGATCGCGACCGGCACCCCGAGCAGCGGCAGGTAGGCGGCGCTGGTGGGCGACAGGCGATCGAGCTCGCGGGCACGGTCGATTGCGTGGTCGCCGGCCTCCGCTGCGAACGCATGAATCGGGCCGTCGAGCTTGGCGATCGCGACGTTGGCCGCGGCGGCGACCTCGACGCAGCTCATCGTGCGCTCGCGGATCAAGCGGACGATGTCCGTTGCGCCCAGATCGCTGTAGGGCGCCAGGCTGCTCGACACCTCCGGCAGCTTACGCGCCGCGGCAGCACCGCGCAGCCAGCGGCGTCGTCTACGATGCCCCGTCCACCACGGTCCCCTGCACCGGCCCGGTCAGCTCGCGGGAGTCTCACACGCACGTCGATCCCTTCATCGTTCTCGGTAGCGCCGTGGTCGGCTTGCTCGTCGGGATGACCGGCGCCGGCGGCGGCGCGCTGATGACGCCGATGCTGATCCTGCTGTTCGGGGTGACGCCGTCGACGGCGATATCGAGCGATCTCGTCGCTGCGGTCGTGATGCGCCCGATCGGCGCTGGGGTGCATCTGCGGCGCGGCACCGTCAATCGCGGCCTGGTCGGCTGGATGGTGCTCGGCTCGGTCCCGATGGCGTTCCTCGGCGCCTACCTGCTGCACGTCATGGGCCACTCCAAGACAGCCCAGCAGAACATCGAGGTCGCGCTCGGCGCCGCGCTGCTGGTGGGCGCCGCGGCGATGGTGTTGCGCTATGCGCTCGACCGCCGGGCCGGGCAGACGCGCTCGGGCGTGATCGAGCATGTCAGCGCCCGGCCGCTGCCGACGGTGGCGATCGGGATGCTCGGCGGCGTGGTCGTCGGCATGACGTCGGTCGGCTCGGGTTCGTTGATGATCGTGCTGCTGCTGTTCGTCTATCCCGTGCTCGGGGCCAACCAGCTCGTCGGCACCGACCTCACGCAGGCGGTGCCGCTGACGCTCGCGGCGGCGCTCGGGGCGCTCGCGTTCGGGCACGTCGAGGTTGGCGTGACGGTCTCGCTGGTCCTCGGCAGCGTGCCGGCGGTGTTCGTCGGCTCGCTGGTGTCCTCGAGCGCACCCGATCGCTACGTGCGACCGGCGATCACGTTCGTGATCTTTGCATCGGGACTGAAGTACGTGGGGCTCGGCACGACCGCCCTGGGGTGGGTTCTCTGCGCGGTGCTCCTGGCCGGAGCCGCCGCCTGGATGCTCAGCGCCCGCCCGTGGACACGCTGACGGCCCTCGGCGGCTAGCTCGGCGCGGAGCGCTCGGCCGTCGCGCGCGCCTCCAGCACCGCCTCATAGCTGCGGCTGACATCGGCGCGGTCGGCCGCCTCGGGCACCGACTCGGTGTTCGCGGTCTGGATCCGGCGGGCCTGCTCGACCAGCACGTCGCGCTGCGCGGCCGTCGTCGTGTACTCCATCACCTTCTCCAGCGCGTCGAGCTGGCGGATCATCACGGCCGGCATGCCACGGCTCGCCTGACGGATCTTCTCGTACGCGCGCTCGACGATCCGCTGGTAGCCGACCGCGGCCGAGATCAGCCGGATCTGGCCGCTGTCGTCGCGGTGGATCTGGGTCGGCGACCACTCGGCGGCGATCTTGCACAGGCTCTCGCCGAGCCAGTCGATGCAGGTCAGCGCCGTGAAGGTGTCGTTGACGGCGGGGGAGAGGGCGCGGATCGCGATCTCCACGAGCTGGTCGACGGCGAAGCTGAGGTCCTGCGCGAGCGTGCGGTAGGGACCGGTCAGGTGGGCGCGTTCGAGGCTGCGCGTGACCGCGTCGGCGGCGTCGGGTGGCCAGACCGTCGCCATCGGATGACCCTCCACGAGGAAGTGGCCGGGCCGGTAGTGCAGTCGGATCACGGCGTTTGCGTTGCTCGCGATCCGCACGAGGGTGTCGTAGTGCACGAACTGCAGGTAGCCGCTTCGGGCGGTGCGCACGACGCCGCTTGACTCGGCCATCTGGCGTTCGATCTCGGCGAGCGAGAGGCTGGTCGCCTGGACATCGTGCGTATCGCCGCGCCAGCCCTCCGCGCCGATCGCCGTGGCGAGGTCGCGGGCGATGCTTGCGATCACCTGCGGCAGCTGGATCGAGTTCGTGATGTGGTTGATGAAGTAGATCAGCACGCCCATGTCGAGCACCAGCGCGAGCAGGGCGACGGTGATCGAGATGTTCGGCACGAACTCCGGGCGGCCGTGAGCGCCGTTGCTGATTGCGACCAACGAAAGGACGGCGTAGACGAACGTGGCGACGAAGGCCCCGAGCGTGTGCTGGGTGCCGCGATCGCGGATGAAGTTGCGCAGCATCCGCGGCCCGAACTGCGTCGAGGCCAGCGTGAGCGCGACGATCGTGATCGAGAAGACGACGCCGACGACGGTGATCACGGCGGCAGCCATCGTCGTGAGGATCTGGCGTGCGCCGTCCGCTCCGCCCTGAATCACGAACGACGGCAGCCTGAAGTCGCCGTGGTAGGCGGCGCGATCGAGCGCGTAGGTCCCGGCGAACAGGAGCACCGCGAGCAGCACCTCCAGCGATGGCACCAGCCAGAGGTTCGTGCGCAGCGACTCCCGCCGCCAGACAGGGATCCGCGAGGTCAAGCGGCGCATG
>ODAK010006043.1_pt1 | contig 12240 bp, 10 predicted proteins | sample 1539591 | NCBI WGS metagenome assembly ODAK01 (sample SAMEA3539303, study PRJEB22396) | soil metagenome | biome: tundra; feature: field; material: soil | place: USA | collected 2010-05 | depth 0.15 m | reverse complement strand
TCACGACAAGGCTTTCTTGAAACTAATGTCGCTTTATTTATGCGCATGTGTATAGAACCGGTTGTTTGGCAGCACGGAGGAATTGGTCACGTTGTAATTGCCGCCGTTGACGATGGGTTCGTTGGTGATCGTGCCCCAGGCATTGACCATGAGGTTGGAATCCGCTTCCAGCAGATAACCGCCGGCGGACGTGTCCCAGTAGAGACGCGCCTTGTTAGTGAGCGAATAGGCGGCTGCCCCGGAAACGGCGGCATTCATGGTAAGAGAGTTTGAAATTGCGAATATGCTGGGTGTAGCCAATTGAAAATTTCCCGAAATGGCGGAACCGCCGTTAGTGCTTGAATAGGTCGTCAAGGGGGAGACGCTTAACTGTAATGTCCCAGCACCGGTGGTGATGTTGGCACCATCCATGTAGATCGGCCCGACGTCATCACTATGGCCGTTGAGGTCGAACAGACCGGAATTATTGATGATGATTGTTCTGCCGGCGTAGATCTGGTTTCCATTGGCATTGATGTAACGAACGATGTCCGCATTCACGCCCCCCACGCCATCGCCAATAATCAACGAACTCGAAGCGGACAACGCATGGCCGACTGATTGGGTTAATGATTAACAAAAAAAAATCAAGAAAAAAAAGAATATAAAATGACCTGCGCTTCAACAGCCATGTTCCGTCGTATGGAGCACGCCGGGTGAATTGTTTGCCAGGAATTCCGCGCTACAAGTCGGAAGTGATGTCTGAATTGGGAAGCACGCAGCCCAACGTCTGGTCGCCAAACAGCGAGTTGCAAAGCTGGGACGTGAGCATGGCCGACTGGGCATCAGCAGGCAAGAATTGCCAAACTTGAACTGCTGGCGAATTCACGAGCCGAACTGTTCGCACGCCGCATGGAGCGGAGAGCCTGCCTACTCTTTTGCATTCAGTTTCTCCACGGCAACGGTCGCAGCGTTGCAGTGCAAACCATCACTTTTCAGGCCCGTCCTCCCGGCGCGTTTCAACCACACCAGCAATATGCTGATGTCCGCCGGTGAAACGCCGGAAATGCGCGCGGCCTGGCCAATGGTTTGCGGCCGGATTTTTGCGAACTTTTGCCGCGCCTCGAGTCGCAAACTGGGCACGCTCGAAAAATCAAAAGTGGCTGGAATGCTCTTGTCTTCCATGCTTTTCGAGCGGGCAACTTCCGTTTCCTGCCGTTCGATATAGCCGGCATACTTCACAGCAATTTCAACCTGCTGGACCACCTCGTCAGATAAGCACTCATCTCGATTTGGCAGATTATGATACTTCATTTCCGGTCGGGAAAGAATTTTTGCCAAAGAATCACTAACGTAAAATGTTTTACATAAACGAATTAGCTCATTTTCAACGGCGGCTTTTTTGGCGCTGAATCGTTCGCCGTTTCGTTTCGGCAACAAGTCAATATCACGGCCAATCTGGCTCAATCTAAAATCGGCATTGTCTTGTCGCAGCAATAGGCGATATTCGGCGCGCGAGGTGAACATCCGATAAGGCTCGGTCGTTCCTTTGGTAACGAGATCATCAATCAAGACTCCAATATAAGCCTGATCCCGGCCCAACACAATTTGGCTCGTCCCCTTGGTTTTTTGCGCGGCGTTGATCCCCGCCATGATGCCCTGTGCTCCAGCCTCTTCGTAGCCGGATGTGCCGTTGATTTGCCCAGCGAGAAACAAATTGGCACAGACCTTTGTCTCCAGTGTCGGGTAAAGTTGCGTCGGGAAAACAAAGTCGTATTCAACCGCATAAGCCGGCCGGAGAATTTCAGCATTTTCACAGCCTATAATTGTCCGCACCATTTCCACTTGCACTTCAAACGGAAGACTCGTCGAACAACCGTTGATATAAAACTCATCCGTGGCGATCCCTTCTGGCTCAAGGAAAATCTGATGGCGTTCTTTATCCGCAAACTTGATTATTTTATCTTCAATGGACGGACAATAACGCGGACCAACCCCTTCGATTTGACCTGAATACATCGGCGACTTGTGAATGTTTTTGCGAATGATCTCGGCTGTCTTGGGAGTTGTGAAAGTGATGTAGCATGGTAATTGTCCATTTATTCGATCCAGAACCGAACCTGGCGGGTATTTGCCTCCGGAAAGGTTCAAAGCTGGAGATGGGACATGTAATTGTTCCATGTGGAACAAATCTTCTTTCCAAAAGGTAAAATAGGAAACAGGTTCATCCCCGTGTTGCGCTTCGGTTTTTGAGAAGTCAATGGACCTTCGCAAGAGTCTCGGCGGGGTGCCGGTCTTTAAGCGACCAAGTTCTAATCCGAGTTCGATAAGTGAACTTGAAAGGTTCATCGCTGCCGCATCCCCCGCCCGCCCGCCTGACTGTTGATTGGTGCCGATGTGCATCAAGCCGCGCAAGAATGTGCCGGTGGTCACGACAACGCATGTTCCCCAATACTGCACTTCCAAAGTCGTCTCGACACCCATGGCGATTCCATCCTTGTGCAAGATTTTGGCCGACTGCCCCTGCTTAACATCCAAGTTTGGCTCGGATTCACAAACCCACTTTAGCCGGAATTGGTAGGCTTTTTTGTCGCACTGGGCGCGCGGTGCCCAAACTGCCGGACCTTTCTTGGTGTTCAGCATCCGAAACTGCAAGCCGGTCATGTCCGTAGCCTTGCCCATTTCGCCGCCCAGCGCGTCTATTTCTCTCGCCAGATGCCCTTTTGCCAGACCGCCAATCGCTGGATTACAGGACATCTGGCCAATCGAGTCAGCGTTTATGGTCAACAACAGCGTTTGACAGCCCATGCGTGCCGCCGCCAACGCCGCCTCGACGCCGGCGTGACCGGCACCCACGACAATCACGTCATATCGCTTTGGATAAACAAACATCACCCAGACTAAACCATTTTGTAATGAGCCTCAAATACGTTCGACGAAGATTTCTTTTTGATTTTGCGCGTGGGATTGGCAGCAAGATGTTCGCTGATCTTAAACACGGTTTCTATTTCTTCTTCGTGTCCGATGGCTTTGGCAATTTCAAGAGCCGTGAATCTCTGATTCAAGTTGGATTTTAAAAATGTGATTATCTGTCGCTGAATGGCTAACACATTACCAGCCGCCTTTTTCCCGGCCTCGACACCCGGTTGATGATAGGCATTGATATTGACAAGACTGGCATAAAAACCTACCGCCCGCTCAAACAAGGCAATCAGCAGCCCAACGACCCTTGCGTCAACGTATTTAACGGTAAGTGTAACCGATTCTCGGTCGTTTTCGGCCAAGGCCGACCGAGTTCCTAGAAAAAACCCTTGCAAGAAATCGCCCGATGTCGCGTCGGGTTCGGTAAAAACGGGTTCTCCGACTTGATCTTGTTGCACTTCGATGAAAGCTGCAAAAAAATCGTTCAATCCGTCTCTAAGCTGCTGAATATAAGAATGTTGATCTGTTGATCCTTTGTTGCCCAGCACGCATAGGCCTTGATTGACCAAGTTGCCATCCAAATCCAGTTCTTTGCCTAGAGATTCCATGATCAATTGCTGAAGATATTTAGAAAACAGTTCCAAGCGGTCTTTGTAGGGTAAAACGACCATGTTTTTAGTTCCTTTACCGTTGCCGGACGCAAACCAAGCCAGCGCCAGAAGAGCAGATGGATTATCTTTAACGATTTTATTGCGTGTTGCCGAATCCGCAACTTGGCCACCGGCAACCAAACCATCAATATCAAGACCTTGCAAGGCCGCTGGCAAAAGTCCCACCGCCGAGAGCTCACTTGTGCGACCGCCGACCCAGTCCCACATAGGGAAGCGTTCAATCCAATGATTGGCAAGAGTGTATTTATCCAACTCGCTGCCAAACATTGTCACCGCGACAGCATGCTGGCCGAAATTCAACCCTGCCTTTTCGTAAGCCGCCTGCGCCACCAGCATTCCGTTGCGCGTTTCCTTGGTGCCGCCGGATTTGGAAATGACAATGCACAATGTCCGATTCAATTTTTTACCAATGACTGCCAGTGTTCGGTTCATGCCGTCAGGGTCCGTATTGTCAAAGAAGAATGGCTTGAGCTTGTCTTTGCGCGGATTGCCGAGGGCTTGGGCGACAAATTGTGGGCCGAGCGCGGAACCGCCGATGCCGATGAGCAGGAAATTCTTGAATTCTCCACCCGCGCCGCGAATGGCACCAGAATGAATTTTGGCGGTGAAATCCTTGATTTTTACGAGGGCTTCCTCGATTTCACTACGGATTTCCGGCGTCGGTGCGAGTGCGGGATTGCGCAGCCAGTAGTGGCCGACCATGCGTTTTTCGTCAGGATTGGCGATAGCCCCTTTTTCCAGCGCGTCCATGTCGGCAAATGCTTTTTGGATTTTAGGTTCCATCGCCGCAAAGAAAGCGTCATCCACGTTCATGCGGCTCAAGTCAATCGCCAGACCGAGTTCGGGAAACTCAGTGTAATATTTTTGAAAACGTTCCCACCACTGCAATTTTGTGTATTTCATAAAAATTCAACCGCGATTGAATGATTTTGCGTCCGGCTCTGGCAAGAAAATTCGCCGCAGAGTTGAAAGCCACGCGGACCAGCGCGCCCAAGCGGTATGATGATGCGAAGCAGATCTTTTTTTGTTCCGGATGCCGGCTGTTCGGCAGAAAGTGACGACGAAGCTGCCAGCGTCGCCGTGAAAAAATTGCCGGATGAGGTCACAACGCATTCCCCAAAGCATCGCGTCATTCATGATGTTCAATTCCATGTCCACGGCGCGGTCGCCCCGGCCATTCGTGGTAACGATCCAATTGGAGCAAGGGAATGCTGTCAACGGTGTGCTATATCTCCTGGGGATATGTGTCCGTGTATCTCCATTTTCGCGAGCGGGGCACGAGCAGCGCCTCAAGGGTTTGCGCGCAGTGTGATCGCTCGACGCGCAGTTTCGCGCGCCAGGCTCTTTCCGCCACCAGCAGCAATGCTTCCAAATGCGAATGGATGCGGATTTCATGCCGCGCCACCTGGTCGGCGCGGCGGCGTGCGTGCTCGGCTTTCGCCGCCGCGAGACGGTCGGCGGACTTCAATTTTGACTGTGCGTTCGCAGTGCGTCCGGCCCGTGCGGCCAGCTCGTGTGCGTAGTTTTCAAAATAAGTGTCCACTCGCTCCACTTCCCGCCGCAGGCTGTGCTCCTGCCGCGCCCGGACGCGGGCGAGTTCATCGGCCAGCTCGTGTTCAAAGGCGGGCTGCAAGAGCGTTTGCCACGCGGCTGGATCAGGCGCGGGCCATACGATTTCGGAAACGGCTGCGCCGCCGGTCTGATGAAAACCAATTTCCTTCGCGAGGTGCTCGTCCGCTTCGCCGCCGGGCAATGAAAGGGCCACGCGATGGAGCGACCAATGCTGGTCAATGGCTTGCAGTTCGCACCGGGCGAGGGCCACGAGGCTGAAATGAAAGTCCGGCTGGAAGGGCGCAGTCAATTGCCAGCGGGTGGTGTCGGCAAACTGCGCACGCCAGAGTTTTTCGGCCACAGTCGCCTCTGGCGGTCGCGAGGCAACGTCCGGCAGGACGAACCGTTCCAATGGCAACGGAGAAACACGCAGTGCCTCCGCCAGGCGAAACGTGAGCGGGCAGCCGGGAAATACTTCGCGCGCGGCATCCCGCGCGACGTTCGTATCCCTAGGCGCAAACTGTAATTCAACTTCGTGCAGGGTTCCTTGCGGATTCCAGAGCGCGGCGGCGCGGCCTTCGGCAATGATTTCCAGCCGGTCATGCCAGGTGCGTTCGCACAACGCGCCGAGCGCGCCGAGACCTTGCTCGTAAAATTCCAGCAGCTCGCCGGGTTCATGGCTGGCTCGTTCCAGTTTCATTTTAAAAAACGATCAATGAAGTTCAGATAACCCTGTCGGCCACTTTGCTTGGTGTGTCGCGCAACGGATTTGGCAAGCTCGCGCAGACAGTCCACGATCTTTTCCAACGGCACCGGCGAAATCTTTTCCGGCCCGGTCACCGGACAGCTACCGCGTCCCAGCCGGAATTCGCACATGGCTTTCACCGCTTCGAATACCGCAGCCTCAAGCCCGCTCAACGTGTGTGGTTTTGGCGTGTGCCCGCGCATTTCGGCCCGGTAAAACTGAAACGCGGCCTCGTATGCGTGCAGTGCGGCGTAGTCGCTCATTTCCCGGTGGGCACGCCAGATTTCCACCACGCTGAATTCCAGATTTTGCAGCACGTCAAGATTGTCTTCGGTCCATTTCATAAAATCATTTTCACAGCGATTCGTAGTCCTTGGCGAACAGAGTTTCGTCCAGTTGCTTCACTTCACCATAGGCCGCGCGCGCGGTGGCCAGCTCGTCGCCCAAACCGGCGAAGGCTTCGGCTACACGGCCATCACTTTCGCGCCAGCATCGGAAAACTTCCTCGGCAAACTCGTCGCTGCCGAAGCGTTCGCCCAGCACCAAACCGGTTTCGCCGACGACGAGTTCAAACAAATTCAATTTCTCCTGGAGCAGTTCCAGCAGATGTTCCTACAGCGTGCCGGACTGGACAAAGTTATAAATGCGCACGGGTCGCTGCTGGCCGAGCCGATGCAGGCGGCCGATGCGCTGCTCGATTTCCATCGGATTCCACGGCAGGTCGAAGTTCACGAGCTGATGCGAGAATTGCAGGTTGCGGCCTTCCGTCCCGCTATGCGTGAGCAACAATGCGCCGCCGTGCTTGCGGAATTCCTCCGTGATCGGCTGGCGTTCCGGCGCGGGTGTGCCGCCATGAATGAGAAAAGTGTTCACGCGCGCGCCCCGCAAAAATTCGACCAGCGCGGCCTGCGTTTCCAGAAATTGCGTGAAGATCACCACCCCGCCTTCCGCGCGGGTGAGCGGCAAAATCAACTCGCACTTGCGCCGCCAACTGTTTTCCAGCGGGGCCTGCTCGCGCCAGGTGTTGGCGGCGGCGGCGGCGGGAAATTTTTCCAGAGCGGAGCGCCACGCGGCGGGACTGCTGCCGGCGGTTTGCAGCAGCAACCGGCCCCAGAGCGACGACTGGCTGGCGCTGAGTTGCGCCAGGCAATTGCGCAATTCTGTTTCCCATTGCTGCCAGAAGACGCGCTCGGCCGCGTCTGGCTCGAACAAAACGGTTTCGGCACGGCGCGGCGGGAGTTTCAAACCGGCATTGGCCCGCGTGTTGCGGATCATCACCTGACCGAGCAGCCGGCGCAATTCCTCCGGCTCGCGTGGCTGGCGCGGACGTTTCGGATCCAGAAACCGGGCGCGAAATTCCTTCGGCGTGGGCAGTTGTCCCGGCTGGAGGAGCGTGACGAGGTTGTAAAGTTCTTCGAGCGAATTTTGCACCGGCGTGGCCGTGAGCAGGAGCAGAAAGTGGCGCGGCAGGGCGTTGACCGCCTGCCAAGCCTGCGATTCCCGGTTGCGCAGATAATGCGCCTCGTCCACGACCAAAATGTCCCACGGCACCTGCCGTGCGATTTCGAGTTGCGCGGGTTGCTTGGCCGTGTGGAGGCTGGCAATGACGCACGGACTTTCGCGCCAGAATTTTTGCGGATCGTTGCGCGCGAGCGGTTGGTTGGTGGTGACGGCAGCCAGGCCGAATTTGTCAAGCAACTCCTCCTCCCATTGATCCACGAGCGAGGGCACGGTGAGCACGAGAATTTTTTTCACCATGCCGCGCGTGAGCAATTCCTTGATGACGAGGCCGGCCTCAATGGTTTTTCCCAAACCCACCTCGTCCGACAAAAGCGCCCGCCCGCGCAGCGGACCCAGCACGCGCAGCGCGGTGCGAATCTGGTATTCCAAGTGTTCGATGCGGCAGTTGGGCAGGCACAGCAAATCATCCGACTGATTGGAAACCCACCAGCGGGCGGCGCGTTCGCGGAGAAAATAACCTTGCAGGTCAGCCAACGGAAAAGCGGTTTCTTGAAAGGCCAGTGGCGGCAGTTCGAAATGCACCGGCACCGGCGGCAGCGGCGGGCGCTCGTTGTGACCGTTTAAAGCTGCGGATTTTGCATTGGAAACTGGCGATTTGAATTCCGGTCGGCCGGCGGATTTTTTGGCCGCCGCCGCTTTGCGTGTCTGGGCCTCGGCGGCTTCCCGATGCCGGCGTTCGTCGGCCTTGCGCGCCATCGCCTCACGCCGGTGAGTTTCTTCGGCCAGACGCTTTTGTTCTTTGCGGGCTTGTTTTTCCTGATAGCGCACCAGATCCGCCTGCAGCGCTGCATCCATTTCGCTCGTGATTCGGCCCAGCGGCGAAAATTGAAAACGCAACGCTTCCGCCATCGCCAGCAAATTGTCCTCGAGCCAGTCGAACGCGGCTTCGGTTGGGCCAAACGGCGGCTCCGGTTTGCAAACCGGCTGGTCTGAGCCAGGCTGGAATTGAATCCAAAAAGCCATGAAGGTGCCGCGATTCGTCGGGTATTGTTTCAGCCAGCGATTCATCGCCGCGCGAATGGAGTTGCGGTGATGCGCCGATACCGCCGATTCGCGCTGGCCCTCGTGTGCGAGTTCCCAGGTCAGTTGGTCGGCGCCCGTGCAGCGAACGTGGCCGGTGGCAGCGATCGTTCTGGCCTCGGCCCGGCTCCAGACAAATTCCACCTGGCCTTTGACCTGATTGAACGTCACGCTCAAATCAAACAACAGGCGGGTCGGTTCATCGGCGAGCAATCCTGGCAGCGACGGCGAGACGCCCAAGTGGGCGGCCGCCATGCGCTGCAAAACAGCACGGCCATTTTCAATCACACTGCCCGCATGAGAAAATTGTGATTCGACGAGCCGTGCGAATTGTAGGATTTCATTGCCGAGCCATTTCCAAGAATCCATGCCGGTGGGCAACTGGAGCGGCAGCCAGCGCCCCGCCTGCGCGCCGCCGAGATTCTGATCCGTGAGGAGGCCAAGGCGCACCGCGCCGTCGGCCAGCGGGAAGATTTTCCGGATGCGATTCAGCAAGGCACGCGTGGAAGCCGGCCACGAGTTGCAACCGTCTTTTCGAGTTCCGCCGGCACCTTCAAAAACCCACTCCAGCACATGGAATCGGAACAGGATAAGTTCGGTTGAAACCAAACGCCCGTGGGCTACCACCACTGACAAATTGTCAGCGGGCGACCACTCAAACCGGAAAGCGCCCGCTGGCACATCCAGCGTGACCGTCAACGCGAGCACGTCGCTTGCCGGCAGCAATGCTTCAGCGAAGTTTGTTTTGAGCGATTGATTTGATCCTGCCATCGAGGGACAGAGTGCCACATCGCCCAACCCAGTCGTCAAGCGCAGGTTTATTTTCCTCGAAGTTCACCCTCCTGGTTTGCCGCTGCTGATGGTGGTGCGGCTGCTCATGCTGCTGTTGCCGGTGATGGTGACCGTGTGGTCGTCGCGTTCGCCGTTATTGCGATAATGATGTTGGCGGTCATACAATCAGGGCTTTTTGTAATAAGCGACCTGCGTCCACCATTTCTTGCTGGATTTGCAGGCGTTGAAAACGGATGTCTGCCGATTCGCCCGGTGCGGCCTGCCCCACAACAAAACCGGCGGCGCGAACGGGAGCAGAAGATTGCTCGTCGCGGAAATGTTGGTTGAGACAGGCGACGGCATCGGCACAGGCGGGATTGCCGGCGTGGACTTCCTCGCAGAACCGGACTTGGGCCGTTAACCCAACCCGTAGTGTCCAGGTGCGGCCCTGGAAAAGTGTGGGTTCAAGGGGCGGGAATCCCCCCGAGTAAGCGTTAATATGGCGGCAGCAGCCACTTTGGCGCGCCAGAGAACCCACCGCCGCGCAATTATTCATGCCAAAATCACATCGCGACTTTAAGGTTGTTGCGGCCTCCTCATGCAACCGCGACTTGTCGCCGCCACCGAGGATGAACCTGCCCACAAAATCCGTCGCCAAGCGCGTCGCCTGTCCCAACGGTATTCCCGTTCGCAAAAAATCTTTGGTGTTCATGCGAAAGCAAATTCGCTTACAAAGTAATGTGAACCGTCATGTCGCCAACCATTTCGGACTTGGGCGTATTCGAGTAACGAACTTTCTTCAAAAAGTAATCTGCGAATTCGTCCTTATGATGTTTTCTTTCTCCGTGAGCGTTAAGCTGGCGACCAATGCTGCTTGCAAACAAATCGGTGATTTGAAGGTGAATGTTGTTTGAGGAATCTTCTGCGGAAAATTCATCAATAAACAAGTCACCTTGAAATTGAGACGCGGCAGTTTGTTTCATTCTATCCGTCAATTCGGCTGCAAATATCTTGTCCTTCCCAGGTTCTTCTGCGTCTTTACATACAGAAAGCCCACGCGGCAATGGCGCTCGGCCTGTCTGGTTTTCGTGTTCAATCCCTTTCACAAGTAAATGGCTGGACAGTCTCAAGAGTGCGTCATGTGTGTTTGAAATACCTCTTCGCTCAACGCTCAACGATTTAAAGCTCAACATCGCAGAGTTTGCGGCAATCAAATCAGCAAGTTCAAGATAGCTTGGGAGCTTTGTTTCAGTAATTGATTGAAAGTGCAACTCTCCATCGAATCCGTGAGACTTTTTCCAATCCTGCACCAGATTATGAATTTTAAGAGTTTCTATGCCGCTCAAATACCATAAGCTGCCAACAATTACGTTGTCTTGGGTTTTACCGCTTTCATCCAAGTAAACTGTGAACTGATGGCAATTCGGACGCCTTTTAATCGCATTCTGTCTTTCGCTTTCCTCCAGTTTCTTGCGACGTTTCTTGACCTCGTCACAGGCCTGAAAAAGATTAAGGTCATTTTGTATCGTTGCACGTGCATGAGCCACCGAAGTTAATTTTGTAAGCCTGTAATAATCGGATACCGAGAGGTCGCCACCCGCAAAATGGTCGGGTTCAAATTCGCGCCAATATCGAACTTGAAGAGCAATATCTGAATCGCGAGTTTTTGGATAATTGTTCAACAGCCACGCCACGCGCTCTTCGATGGTGTTCAGGCGCGAGGAATTGACTGCTCGTAGCAAACTTTCTCGTTTAGCTTGGAGCTTGGCAGTCTTCTTCGATGCTTGGGCGGTTAACTCCAACTGTTCAGGCGCGTCATTTTCGTCAAGTGCCATAATATCATTGAGCGTAACCAAATTTGGTTTTTGTTTCACGTCAATTGAGAGCGGAAGTTTCTTTATCTTCCGCCCTCGTTTTTACTCGTTCAAGAACAGTTTCCATTCCGCGACGCCGTGGGCGTTGCGGAGGAGCGCCGTCACCGGCAGTTCCTTCGGCGCGCGCGGGACGGTGAGCAGCTTGAGGCCGGCCTCGTGCGGGAGACGGTCGGCCTTGCGCTGGTTCACGTCCTTCGCGGACCAGACGAGGTTCTCCCAAGTATCCGCGCCGCCGCGCGAGCGGGGCACAACGTGGTCGAGGTTGCCTTCAGCCGGGTGCAGCAAGCGGCCCGTATATTGGCAGCGGTTGCCGTCGCGCTCGCGGATGTTCTTGGCGCTCAATTTCGGGCGCTTCTTCGGCACCTTGGCAAAGTTCACCGCCACGATCACCGTCGGCACGCGGATGGCGCCGCGCGCGGTGCGCACGGCGTAGTCGCCGTCGCGCACCGGAAGCGTGATCCACTCGCCCCACGCGACTGGGCGAATGTGGCTCTCACCTTCGATGTCCAGCGCGGTGGCTGCATTCGTTGCCATTTGGCAGAACGCGTCCTGTGGCGTGCGAATGTTGATCGCCTGCCAGTTGCGGTTGAGCACCAGCACAATCGTCTTGTTCAGTATGTCGCTCATAAAATTTCTTCGTAGCAGCCGACGCGAGGAGGCTCATTCTAAAAATCCGATTGACGAATGACGAAATCCGAATTAGTCAGCGCCTCCTTATGTCGGCTGCTACGGGTCAGAAAGTGTTTGTTCATTGTTGAAATGGTTTTCAAATCATAAATCAAAAATCGTAAATCGTAAATGACGGTGGCTGCCTCGCCGGGAATCGCACCCAGACCTCCGGTTTCAGAGACCGGCGCACTTCGATTATGCAACGAGGCAGTGATTGGTAGCCCGTGTTGGTAACTCTCCAACGTCCGCAGTTTGTAAGACTGCCGCTCTGATTTTGAGCTAACGGGCTGTGATTGGCTGCCGGGGATGGATTCGCACCATCACGGTCGCCTTCAAAGGGCGATGTCCTGCTAATTAGACGACCCGGCATTTTTGAAACGAGCATGGATGATGGAGGATGGAAGATAGCCGAGGCCGCTCTGCCATCCTCAATCATCTATTCTCCATCCTCGTCGCTAAAGCTGGTGGCCCGCCAGGGTAACGCGCCCTGTTCTGCGGATTAAAAGTCCGCTGCATC
>ODAK010006042.1_pt1 | contig 12241 bp, 7 predicted proteins | sample 1539591 | NCBI WGS metagenome assembly ODAK01 (sample SAMEA3539303, study PRJEB22396) | soil metagenome | biome: tundra; feature: field; material: soil | place: USA | collected 2010-05 | depth 0.15 m | reverse complement strand
GATTCGCGTTCGAGAAGTTCCCCGGCGCCGACTCCACGCTCGGCGTCCAGATGAAGTCCGTGGGCGAGGTCATGGCCCTCGGCCGCACCTTCGCGGAGTCCTTCGGAAAAGCGATCCGGTCTCTCGAGACGGGGCGCACGGGATGGATCGACCCGCCCTCCGCCTTGCCACTGGCCCCGCCGAAGCCCGACGCACTCCGCGTCCCGCGACCGGAACGGATCTTCGCGGTCCTCGCGGCCCTCCGCGCCGGAATGCCTGCGGCCGCGGTCGCCTCGATCACGGGAATCGACCCGTGGTTTCTCGACCGCTTTCAGGAAGCAATCGCCGTCGAGCACGACATCCGCGCGGCAGGCGCCAGGGCGCTCGACGACGCGCCGCTCCTTCGTCGCGCCAAGCGGCACGGCTTCTCGGACCCGGATCTCGCGCTGCTCACGGGTAAGGCCGCCGTGGACGTGCGGGCGGCCCGCACGCGCCGCGGCGTAACGCCCGTCTTCAACCGGGTCGACACATGCGCGGCGGAATTCGAATCGCGGACCCCGTACCTCTATTCCTGCTACGAGACCGAGGACGAGGCCGACCCGTCGGAAAAGGAGAAGGTCATCGTGCTCGGCTCCGGCCCGAACCGGATCGGGCAGGGCCTCGAGTTCGACTACTGCTGCGTGCACGCGGCCGAGGCGATTACCGCCGCCGGCTACGAATCCGTCATGATCAACTGCAATCCCGAGACGGTCTCGACGGACTACGACACCTCCGACCGGCTTTACTTCGAGCCCCTCACGTTCGAGGACGTTCTCGCGGTCGTCGAATGCGAAAAGCCGAAGGGCGTGCTCGTGCAGTTCGGCGGCCAGACGCCGCTGAAGCTCGCGAAGGCGCTCGAAGGCGCCGGCGTCCCGATCCTCGGCACGTCTCCGGACGCGATCGACCGCGCCGAGGACCGCGAGCGGTTCGGCGAGCTGCTGCGCGACGTGAACCTGCAGGCCCCGCCCTGGGGCGCCGCGCGCGACGTGACCGAGGGCCTCAAGGTCGGCCGCCGGCTCGGCTTCCCGCTTCTCGTCCGGCCGAGCTACGTGCTCGGTGGGCGCGCGATGCGCGTTGCCTACGACGAGGAGACCCTCGAGTCGGTCCTAAAAGAGGCCATCGCCGCCTTTCCCGACCGCCCCGTCCTCATCGATCGCTTCCTCGAGGACGCCTACGAGCTCGATGTCGACGCGCTCGGCGACGGCGAGCACGTCGTCATCGCGGGCGTCATGCAGCACATCGAAGAAGCGGGCATTCACTCGGGTGACTCGTACGCCGTCCTGCCCCCCTACCGGCGCGTGCCGCGCGCGGCTCTCGGTGAGATCCGCCAGGCCACGGTCAAGCTCGGACGGGCGCTCAAGGTCGTGGGCCTCATGAACGTCCAGTACGCGATTCGGGGGGGCGAGCTCTTCGTCCTCGAGGTGAACCCGCGAGCCTCGCGCACGGTGCCGTTCGTGGCGAAGTCCACGGGCGTGCCGTTCGCGCGCCTCGCCGCCCGCCTCTGCCTTGGCGAGACGCTTCCGGGCATCGGCCTCACCGAGGAGCCGCCCGTCCTCGGCTTCTCCATCAAGGCGCCCGTGTTTCCCTTCCGGCGCTTCGAAGGCGTGGACACGATCCTCGGCCCGGAGATGCGTTCCACCGGCGAGGTCATGGGACGCGACCGGAGCTTCGGCCTCGCGTTTCTGAAGGCCGCGCTCGGCGCCGGCATTCGCCTGCCCGAGAAAGGCAACGCGTTTCTCTCGGTTCACGACGGCGACAAAGACGCGCTGTTGCCGCTCGCGCGCGAGCTCGACGCGCTGGGCTTTCGGTTGCTCGCCACCGCCGGCACCGCCCGGGCGCTCGCGAAAGGCGGCCTCACGGCTGAAACGGTGCTCAAGGTGAACGAGGGCCGGCCGAACATCGTGGATCTCATGATCAACGGCAGCGTCGACCTCATCGTGAACACGCCGCTCGGCAAGGAGTCTTTCTACGACGAAGTCGCGATCCGCCGCGCGGCGCTCGACCGCGACGTGCCGTGCCTGACGACGCTCTCGGCCGCCTCGGCGGCGTTCGAAGCCATTCGCGCCCGCGCCGCGGGCGCGCTCACGTACGCCCCCCTCCAGGAGGAGGTACGCGTCTGACTCCCGCGCGCCGCGGGGCCCTCGCCTTCGGCGCGACGATTGTCCTTTTGGCCCTGGCGTTTGGAACGTTTCCGACTTCGACCCCGCATGCCACAGTTGGCGTCCTCCTTGGTCTGGCGGCGGCCGGATGCGCGTTCGGGTTCTTGAGGCCGCGGACCGCCACGTGCGTGCTCGCGTTTCTCGTGCCGCTCGGGCCGGGCCTCGTGCGCCTTTTCGGCGACCTGGCCGTGGCGCCCGTCCTGACCGCGGTGGCGCTCGCCGTGCTCGGCGGCGCGCTCGCGGGTTTCCTCACGCACGACGAGCGGACGCTTCTTCCGCCCCGCCTCGTGCGATTCGCCGGCGCGTTTCTCGTGCTCGCCGCCGGCTCCGCCACGGCGTCCATCGTGCGGGGCGAGACTCTCTACCTCCTCCTCCGCGGGCGGGTCGACCCCCTCCCCGTGAACGCCCTCGGCATGACGGCGGCCGAGAGAAGCCGCGACGCCGTCCTGACGTTTCTCGGGATCGTGCTGCTGCTCCTCGCACTCGAGGTCTTTTCGCGCCTCTCTCTCACGCCCGAGGGCCGCGGCCGTCTCCTCCTCGCGACGGCGGCGGGCGCGGCGGCGGCCTTCGTCGTCGCCGCCATCGGCCGCTTCCGGCCCCTCGACCCGTCCTTCCAGCCGTGGTCCGAAATGCACCGTCGCGCGGGAACGTTCACGGACCCGAACGCACTCGGGATCGGCATCGGCCTCCTCGTCCCTCTCCTGCTCGCGGCCCTGGCACGGCGCGGAACCTCCACGGACGGCGCCCGGCGAGGCGCCGCGCTCGTCGCGCTCGCCGCGGCGCCCCTGGCTCTCGAATCCTCGGGCTCGCGCACGGGTTTCCTCCTTGCAGGAGTGGCGGTCGTCGTGGGGGCGATCGGGCTCGCTCTCGCGCATCTCGTTTCCAAGAAGGCCCTCCTGGCCGCGCTGGCGGCGGCCGTCATCGCCGGCGCGGCGCTCGTCCCCGTCCTGCCGCGCGGCGGGGGCATCGCGGCGGGCGGTCTCTTCCAGCGCCTTGGCGCCGGCCTTTCCTCGTCGAGCTTCGCCGAGCTCGCGAACCATCGCACGATCTTCTGGCGGGCCGCGCTCGAGATGACCTGGGACGAGCCGCTCTCGGGAATCGGCCTCGCCGGCTTCCCATATGAGTTCCCAGGCGAATACGGCCGCCGCCACGGCGAGATCTCCGTGACGGACGGCGCGACGAACGCTCTTCTCGAGACGGCCGCCGAGTGCGGCCTCCCCGGGCTCGCTCTCGCGATCCTTGCCGTCGTTCCGCTTCTTGTTCGCGCGTGGGGGGCGGCCTTCACGAAGACGGCGCTCGATCCGACGGCGCGCGCCGCCGGCGCGGCGCTCCTCGCACTCGTCGTGGCCTGCCAGACCGGCTCACACCTGCGCTTCCCGGAGATCGGCCTCCTGACGAGCCTCGTGGCCGGCTTCCTCTTCGTGCCGCCCGCGGAGTCACGCGCGCCGCGCCCCGAGGAAGCGCATGCGCCCGGCGATCACGTGCCGGCTCTTCTCGCAGCGGCAGGGATTCTCGGCGCCTTCGTCGCGGTTCTGCCCACTGCCCGCCCCTCGGCACCGTTCCAGCTCGGGCGTTGGATCGGGCTGTACCCGTCGGCCCCTTCGCCGAATCCGTTCGCCTGGAGCGGCCCGCGTGCCTGCCGGAAGATACGGCCGGGTGAGACCTCCGTTTCGTTCCGCGTCGAGAATGCGAGACCGGACGGACGCCCCGTGAGGCTCACGATCGACGTGGACGGCCGCAGCGAGCCTCCTCTCGAGCTTCCCGTGGGCTCCAAGCGGGATCTCACGGTGCCCGTGCCCCAGGGAGCGCAGGTGCTCCGCGTGAGCGGGCGGCCGACGTTCGTCCCCCGCGAGCTGACCGGCAGCTCCGATTCCCGCGAGCTGTTCGTTCGGCTCGCGCCCGAGGACCCGCGATGAGCCGCACGGCGGCCGCGCTCCTGTCGAGTCTCGGCTGGGCAGGTCTTCTCGCGTTCGCCTTCCCACTCGTGCTGCCGCCGTCCCCCGGCTATCGAACGGCCGCGGCCCTCGTAGCGCTCCTCCTCTTCGGCGCGGCGCTCGCGGCGCCGCAGTCCTCGTTCGTGCTCGCGCTCTCTTCCGCGACGATCGGCGGCGTCTCAGGGCTCGCCTTCGGCGAGACCGAGCCTCTGGCAGCCGCGCCGCTCGTCCTTTTTGCGTATTTTGCCGGCGCGAGCCTGAAAGACCTCTACGACGTCCATCCTCGCGCGTCGCGCCCGCCGCTTCTCATGCCCCTTCGCGCCTTTGCAGCCGTCTCGGCGGTGTCCGGCGCGGCGGCCTTCGTGGGGCTCCGGACGAGCTATCTCCTCGCGCGCGGCGTCGGGCCGCCCTACGCCGTCAACGTCCTCGGCGACGATGCGAGCCTGATCTTGCCGGGCGTCCTCGGCGCGCTGCTTCCCCTGTTCGTCGCGGCGGGCCTGCACCGGATCGCCGCGCGGTTCGTGGCCGAAGGCCACGCGGCCGTGCTGGACCGGGCGCTCCTCGCGAGCGCCCTTCTCGCCGGCGGCGTGGCGCTGCTTCAGAAGACCGGCGCGCTACCGGTCCTGCGCTCTCAGCGTTGGGCGGATTGGCATCGGGCGCAGAGTACCTTCACCGACCCGTCGGCGGCCGGCGTCGCCGTCGCGCTCCTCGTCGTCCCGATGCTCGCCCTCGCGGCCACGGGGAGCGTCGCCCAGAGGCTTCTCGCGTCCGCGGCCGGGGCCTCGCTTCTCGTCGTGCTCGCGGATGCGGGCTCCCGAGCAGGGCTCATCGGCACCGTCACGGCGGTGATCGTCTTCGTGCTGTGGGGCCTGACGCGCGTCGCGGCGGGCGAAGGCGGCGGCGCGCGCCGACGCGTCGCGGGAACGATCGGGGCCCTCGCCATCCTCGCGGCGCTCAGCCTCGCAGCGGCTCTTTCGTGGCCGAATCGCGGGGCCGTCCGCTCGGCGCTCCTCGCGCGGCTCGAGGCGCCTTTTCGCACGCAGCCGACGCCGTCCGAGGAGACCCAGGGCCGCCTCCTCCTCTACGAGGGCGCGTGGGAGGCGTTTCGCACGCATCCGGTCGCTGGCATCGGCCTCGGTTCGTTCCGGATCATGTTTCCCGATCTCGCGTCGAAGGCGCTCGGCCACGCGGTGCGCACGTCCGACCATCCGCCCTCCCTCTACCTCGGAACGCTCGCGGAGTCGGGCCTCGCGGGCGCGTCGCTGCTCGTCCTGCTCCTGCTCGGCGTGACGCGCTCCGCGGGCCGTGCCCTCACGCTCGAGGGCGACTTCCACGACGACGAGACCGTCGCGCGTGCCGCGTCGGCGGCGTCGATGATCGGGCTCCTCGTCGTGTTCCTGTTTGGCTCGCACCTCGTCTATGCCGAGATCGCCGCGTTCGTGGGCGTGCTCACCGCGCGGCTGCCTCTCCGCGAGGACGGCCGCACGGGACGATTTCTCGCCGCCGTCGTGCCGGTGGTTCTCGCAGGCGCGCTCGTCTGTGCGATCGGAGGCGCCATCGCGCGGGCCAGGGAGACGCGGACAGGAAAGGCCGCGTTCCGAAACGCCGCGAGCGCCGGTGTCTACGACGTCGAGCGCGAGCCCGGCGGGCGGCCCTTCCAATGGACCGGCGAGTCGGCCGCGTGGCCCGTCGCCCTTCCGACGCTCCTGCCGAGATCGGGATCCACCGTGCTCGCCCTACCGGTCAAGAACGGGCGGCCTGACGGGCGTCCCGCGATGGTCGACGTCTTTTTCGACGACACCCTGCGCGGCCGCGTGACGCTGCCGTCGGACCAATGGAAGAGTCTCGAGCTCGCCGTTCCTGAAGGAGCGCAAGGCGTCCTCCGGATCCGTGTCGTGGAGCCGTTCCGGCCCGTCTCGCACCGCGATCCTCGTCTCCTCGGCATCCAGGTCGGATCCGGCCCCGCGACGTTTCCAGCCGCGCCATGAGTCTCCTGCGCATACATCCCGGCGACCCGGGCCGCAAGAGCATCTCGATCGAGATCGGGCCGCGTGGCGGCGCCGCCCTTGCAGGAGTCCTCCTCGCATGCGGGGCGTCCGTCGTGCTCGGTCTCGCGGGCGCGCCTCACGTCATTTCCGACGCCGTCGACGCCGCCGACCGCCGCGCAATTCGCGAGACGGCGCAGCGCGGCGCCGAGTCATTCGCGTCGGTCGGACGGCGCGCGCTCGCCCTCGGCAACCGCCTCGCGGCGGACGAGCTGTTTCTCGCACGCGTCGGGACGATCCTCGAGATCGTGCCGCCGGACGGATTTCCCGCCGACCCCGGCGATGCCGCGCCGCCGACTCCCACGGCGATGGAACGGGAGGCCGCGAACCTCGCGCGGCGCGCCCGCGTCTTCGAGCTGTTCCGGCGGCATCTCGCGGCCCTGCCGGGCCCCCTGCAAGCCGGCTTCGACCCCGTTTCCGTGCCTTCGCGGGCGCCCGTGGAGCCCTCGTCCTCCGTCCCTATCGAACTGTTCGGCTGGCACGCGTCCGAGGTCACGCGCCGGGACGAATTCTGCGCGGGGCTGACGCTCGCCTCCCCTGCCGGAACGCTCGTGATGGCGCCCGCCGCCGGCCTCGTGCTCTACGTGGGCCCCGTTTCGCGCCATGCGGACGCGACCTGGCGCCGCCTCGGCACGATCGTCGTCCTGGCCCACGACGCCCGCACGCGCACGGTCTACGGCCACCTCGCCGCGCCCCTCGTGAGGAAGGGCCAGCGGGTGGCGCGCGGTGGGCCGATTGGCCGCGTGGGCACGACGGGATTCGCCGTCACGCCCCGGCTGTATTACGAGGTTCTCCGGCTCGCGAACGAGCGCTGGGTGCCCCGCGACCCGCGGATCTTCGTGCTCGACGTGGATTGGATCGGCGCCGCCGGGCTCCGCGGAGAACCGACGCCTCCGGATCTGCCTTCGCTACCGATCTTCGCGCGCTGACGGCGGGGCGGCTGGAGGCTCCAGAAGGACATTCCCGGTTCCCGGGTAACGCGCGAGGACGCGATAGCCGCGACGGACCGCCTCCACCTCGTCCTGACCGAAGACGAACGTGTAGTCCGCGCTCTGGAACGGACCGTCGTGCGAAACCGGCGAGAGGAATCCGAACTCTTCCGTCCGCCGGTACCAGTTGAGCGACGGTTCCAGGGAATCGGTGACGGAAAGGCGCACGGAATGGAACGCGCCGGGACGGCTCACCCGCAGCCGGTCGAGATCCTCGAGCATGTGCACGTTATCCGCGTCGAACCACCAGAGGTCCGAGCGCGACAGATTCGCGCGCCGCGCGAACAGGGCGAGAGCCAGGAGGCCCGCGGCCCCGAACGCCGATCCGGCAACGCGATCGAGCGGAGCCGGAGCCGTACCGCAGGCGGCGGCGAGGGCAAGGACGACGAACGGCAGGAATACCGTCGCGATCCGGTTCTCCGGAAACCTCGCACCGAAGAAGACGTGCTGTGCCTGGACGGCCGCGCACAGGCTGACGAGGATCGAAAAAAGCGCGAGAAAAACGCGTCCGCCGGCCTTCGGCCGCACGAGCCTGTAAGCCGCGAGGGCCGTGAGCGCGGCAAGAGCAGTCCCCAACGCCGCCAGCGTTACTCGGATGAACGAGGGAGAGAGGTTGAGCATCGAGATCCGGACGACGGAGCCGACCGTGTCGTACCAGAGCCCGACGGTTCCTCCGAAGTCAAGCGCGCCGGAGCGCCGCAGGCACACGATGATGGGCATAGCCGTCGCGAGGAGAAAGAGCGAGGCTGCAACGACCGGGATGCTCTCCCTCGCGGCCCGACGTAGCCGCCCCTCCGCCCGAGACCGGGTGAGTCGGACAAACCGCAACACGGCGAACGTCGCGGCGACGGCCGCGAACACGTCCAGGACGATGAGTTGTGCGAGGACACCGCAGACAAGAAGCCCGTAACAGGCGGCCTCTTCCCGCAAGGGGATCTCCTCGACCTCGAACGCGCGCACGGCATACAAGAGAGCGGGCGCCACGAAACCGAGGGCGAGCCCATATCCGCGCGCGAGGCCAAAGAGCTCGAGAAGAAGCGGGTTTCCGTTCAGAAGGGCGAACCCGGCGAGGGCCACGCCCTTTCCCGCCACGCGCGACAGAAGACGCCACGACGCGACGAGGAAGACCGCATGCGCGATCAGATTCGGAAGACGCAGCGCGAACGGGGTCCGCCCGAAAACCGCCTGAGAAACTGTCGAAAGGAGTGAGTTGAGCAGATGGTTGTTCGACCGCACAGGACCATCGAACGTCAGGGCCGCGAGCGGACCCGGGTCCACCCAGTGGTTCCCCGTGAAAGCTTCGTCACAGGTGAGCGGCACCCGCACCGCGCGGATCACGGTGTAGGCAAAAAACAGGGCTCCGAGCGCCGCCGCCGCGAGCCCCGGTCGGAAGGCCGCCTCACTCCTGTTTATTTCTGCCTCAGCTTCAGCTTCGCAATCGCCGTCCTGGCGTCCTCCTGCACTTTCTTGTTCGCGTCGTTGAGCAGGGGCTCGATCTTCGAGATGACAGAAGGGTCCGCGATCTCGGCAAGCGTGCGGCAGGCGTCGCGCTTGATGTTCTCGTCGGGGCTCGACAGGAGCGGCAGGATCTGCGGAACGGTGGAGGCCGCGTCGAGGCCGCGGAGCGCCTTGAGCCCGTCGACGACCGCGTCCTTGTTCGTCGATCTCAGGAGCGGTGTGATGTCTGCGAGCACTTTCGCGTCGACCTTCGCGTTGATCGCGCCGAGGACGCGTGCCGCCTTGCGCTGCACCTTCTCGCGCGGGTCCTTGAGCATCGAGATGATCTTCGCGCGTGCCGTGAGCGACTCCGGGTACTCCTTCTCGAGGCCCTGAAGCGCGTCCGTGACCTTGCCTTCGTCGGTCGAGGAAAGCAGCGCGATCCACTCTTCCTCGGATTTTTTCGAGGCGAGAGCGGTCGAGGCGGCGAACAACGCGATGACGGTGAACAGAAGCGCGCGACGGATCATGTGGCTTTCTCCTCGTTGTTATTTCTTCGAATGAGAATAACAGCAGCGCAGCTCGGGGGGCCGCCGCGCCCGGTGGCCCCATTCACATTCTAAGGAACTTTGCAGACCGCCACCCGATGCGCTGGCGCTTGTACGAAGCGCACGGGTCCGAAGCTAAAGCCTCTTCAGCAGCCCAAGGACCCGCTCCGCCTCCGCCTCGTCGTTCCCGACGTGAGGCGAGAACCGGAGGAAGCCTTCCCGGGCGGACGCGACGACGTTCGCGTCCGCGAGGCGCTTCTGAAAGTACCGCGCGTCCTTGCCCGCGGGCGGACGCGCCGCGAGGATGCCGGAACGTGGAGGCCCGCCGAAGAGCACCGGCGAAAACCCAAGGCGCGGAAGGCCCGCGATGAGAATTCCCAGCGTGCGCGCGATGCGGCGTTCCACCTCTGGCAGGCCGATCTCGAGAAGAAGCTCCAGGGACGCCGCGAGCGCATACAGACCCGGCGTCGGAAGCGCGCCCGGTTCGAACCGGGAACCGCCGGCAAGGTACTCGGGGTTCTCGGAAACGTGGTAGTCCGCCCCGTGCGCGCGCTTGAGGTTCGTCCAGCCGGGCGGCGGCGCGAGACGCGCGCGCAGCTCCGGAGTCGTGAAGAGAACGCCGCAGCCCTCGGGACCGAGCATCCATTTGTGCCCGTCGGCCGACAGGAAGTCCACGTTCCAGCCCGCCACGTCCACGCGCTGGGCGCCCACGCCCTGAATGCCGTCGAGGCCGAAGACGATTCCGCGTCCGCGGCAGAAGGCGCCGAGCGCCTCGACGGGCGCGCGGAAGCCCGTGTGAAAAGCGACGAGCGAAACGGAGACGAGCCGCGTCGTGTCGTCGCAGGCGGCGATGACGTCCTCCGCCGCGAACGCGCCGTCCCGCGTCGGGATGCGGCGCACCGTCACGCCCTTCTTCTCGAGCGCGACCCACGGCGCGAGATTCGCGGGGAACTCCGAGGCCGTGGTGACGATTGCGTCGCCCGCTGAAAAGTCGAACCCCTGCGCCACGACGTCGAGCCCCCACGTCGTGTTCGGCACGATGGTGATTGAGCCGGCTCCTCCGACGCGCTCGTCCGCGCCAAGGAGCCGCGCCGCAAGAAGACGCACCTCGTCGGCCTTCTTCGGCCAGTCGCGCCAGTCGAGGCCGCCACGCTCCGCAAGATTGCGGGCGTACTCGACCAGGGCGGCCGCCGCGCGGGCCGGCAGTGGGCAGATCGCGGCGTGATTGAACTGGATGGAAGATTTCTTAGAAGGAAATTCCAGGTCGAAGTCCACGGGCCGGCCCTCTTACCCTTCTAAGAAAATTCCCTTCGAAATGTTCAGTACTGTTTCTGGGCCTTCACGAACCCCTCGAAGTTTCTTTTCACTTCTTCCATCGAATCTCCCCCCGTCTTCTCGAGAAGGGCGTCCGCGAGGACGAAGGCGAGCATGGCTTCCCCGATGACGCCGCATGCGGGCACGGCCGTCACGTCCGAGCGCTCGTACTGCGCGCGATGCGACTGCTTCGTCTCGATGTCCACGGACGGGAGGCCGTCACGCAGTGTGGAGATGGGTTTCTGAAAAAGCGTGACGAGCACGTCCTCGCCGTTCGTGATGCCTCCCTCGAGGCCGCCGGCGCGGTTCGACGTGCGAAAGAGCCCGCGCTCCGGCTCGTGGTAGATGGCGTCGTGCGCGGCGGAGCCGCGGCGGAATGCGTTCGCGACCCCCTCCCCCAGCGACACGGCTTTCACGGATGGAATCGACATCATCGCGCGCGCGATCCGTCCGTCCAGCTTCTCGTACCACGAAACGTGCGAGCCGAGGCCCGCGGGAACGCCCCGCGCGCCGACGAGGATGGTCCCGCCCAGCGTGTCGCCGGCTTTCGCCGCAGCGTCGACTGCGTCCTTCGCGGCCGCCTCGACGCCCCGGTCCACGAGGCGGAACGGCGACGTTTCGTCGACCTTCTCGAGATCCTCGAACGACCGCGGCCCCTCCGGCACCGCGATCTCCCCGACCGAGAGGACGCCGCTCTTCACGCGCACCCCGAGCGCGAGGAGGAGCTGCCGGCAGAGCGCGCCGGCGGCCACGCGCGCCGCGGTCTCGCGCGCGCTGGCGCGCTCGAGGATGTCGCGCAGGTCACGCCGGCCGTACTTGAGCCCGCCCGCGAGGTCCGCGTGCCCGGGGCGCGGCGACGTGAGCCGGCGTTTCGCGGCCGCGTCGGGATCGACGTCCATGGGGGCCATGACCTTCTCCCACACGCCGTGGTCGCGGTTCGCGATCTCGAACGCGATCGGGCCGCCCAGCGTCTCGCCGCCCCGGAGGCCGCCCGTGAACCGCACTTCGTCCTTCTCGATCTTCATGCGGCCGCCGCGCCCGTAGCCATGCTGCCGCCGCGCGAGGTCGGCGTTCACCGCCGCTGCGTCGATTCTCAGCCCGGCGGGTAGCCCGGTGACGAGGCCCGTGAGGAGCGGACCGTGGGACTCGCCGGCGGTCTGAAGCGTGAGGCGTGGCATACGACGAAGTGTAGCGTCAGCCGGGGCGGGACTCCGCCGTTTTCCGTACACTCCGCCCGGTGATCGAGGTCGAGGGTCTCGTCAAGGCGTATCAGAACCTCACGGCCGTGGACGGCCTGAGCTTCGGTGTCGCGAGAGGGGAGGTCCTGGGGCTCGTGGGTCCGAACGGCGCCGGGAAGACGACGACGCTGCGGTGCCTCGCGGGAGTCCTGCCGCCGAACGCGGGCACGATCCGCATCGGCGGATTCGATCTCTCCAAAGAGCCCGTGAAAGCGCGGCGCCGCCTCGCGTTCATGCCGGACGAGCCGCGCCTCTTCGAGTACCTGACCGTCGAGGATCACCTCGCCTTCGCGGCGCGGATGTACGGCGTGGCCGACGCCGAGACGCGCGCGCGCGCCCTCCTGGAGGAGCTGGAGCTGACGGGCAAGGAGCGCGCCTTGCCGGCCGAGCTTTCACGCGGGATGAAGCAGAAGCTCGTCGTGGCCTGCGGCCTCCTTCACGATCCCGAGGTCCTCATCTTCGACGAGCCCCTCACGGGCATCGACCCGGGCGGGATCCGGAGGATGAAGCAGACGATCGTCCGCCGCGCGGCGGCGGGCGCCGCGGTCATCGTGTCGTC
>ODAK010006040.1_pt1 | contig 12243 bp, 11 predicted proteins | sample 1539591 | NCBI WGS metagenome assembly ODAK01 (sample SAMEA3539303, study PRJEB22396) | soil metagenome | biome: tundra; feature: field; material: soil | place: USA | collected 2010-05 | depth 0.15 m | reverse complement strand
TCGGCGAACCAGCGCTCGACCATGTTCATCCACGAGCTGTAGGTGGGCGTGAAGTGCAGGTGGAACCGAGGGTGACGGAGCAGCCAGCGGTGGATCTCGGGCGTCTTGTGGGTCGAGACGTTGTCGATGATCAGGTTTCGTCGAGGTCCTCGGGAACGCTGCGGTTGATGAGGTTCAAGAACTTTTTGAACTCGACGGCACGATGGCGCTCGGTCATATCCGCGATGACCTTTCCAGAGGCCATGTCGAGTGCGGCGTAGAGGTTGGTTGTCCCGCCCCTCACGTAGTCGTGGGTGGCGCGTTCGGGCAGTCCGGGGCGCAACGGCAGGATCGGCGCGGTGCGATCGAGCGCTTGCACTTGAGTCTTTTCGTCCACGCACAGCACGAGGGCTGCCTTGGGCGGATTGATGTAGAGGCCCACGATGTCGCGTACTTTCTCGACGAACTGAGGGTCAGGGCTGAGCTTGAATGAGTCCACCAGGTGGGGCTTGAGCCCAAAGGCACGCCAGATCCGGCTGATGGGCGACTGGCTCATCCCCTGGGCCTGTGCCATCGAACGGGTCGACCAGTGCGTAGCGTCGGTCGGCGTCTCCTTCAATGTCTTGACGATCACGGCTTCAACTTGGTCGTCAGTAATCGAGCGCGGGACACCGGGCCGCGGCTCGTCGGAGAGTCCCTCGAGTCGCCGCTCGACGAATCGACGGCGCCACTTCGAGACCGTCGGATGCGACACGCCCAGGCGCTCGACGACCTCGGTGTTCGTCGCTCCGTCGGCGCACAGCAGCACGATGCGGCACCGCAGGGCCAGCGCCTGTGCGCTCTTCGGGCGACGCGCTCAGCGCTCGAGCGTTTCTCGCTCGTCGTCGCTGAGTACGACCTCCACCGTCGGCCTACCGCGTCGTGCCATGTCTGCCTCCCATCGTCGTCGATGAAAGGCACAACGCGGCGTAACCGGCAGAAATTCCTATTCCGAAAAGAAATTCCGACTCACGACACTAGCCGACGACGGAGCGGACCTTGAGGTCCACGATGGTATCCCAGTCGATCCCGAGCTCCTCGAGGATCGCGTCCCCGTGCTCGTTGAACTCGGGGGCACGACCGGCCGGGGACGGCTCCCCCCCGAATTGCACGGGCGCGGCGACGAGCTGGAATGGGGTGCCCCCCGCGGTCTCGCAGTCCTGCATGTACCCGTTGGCGACGCTCTGGGGGTCGACCGCGCATTCCAGCGTGTCCTGCACGACGCACCACTGGCCGTTGAAGCCGGCCAGCCGCTCCCGCCACTCGGCCACCGTGCGCTCGGCGAAGGCCGCCTCGAGCAGCTCCTGGGCCTCGGTGCTGTGCTCGAGCAGCGCGGCGTGATCGGCGAAACGCGGGTCGGTCCCGAGCTCAGCCCGCCCGATCGCCTCGCAGGTCTCGGCCCAGTACCGGCTGGCCTGGAGGCAGCAGAAGGAGAGGGCGCGCTCGTCCTTGGTCAGGTAGTTCCGCACCAGCGGGTTGAGCCGCGGCGCACCCGACGGTGGGCCCTGCCAGGGAACGTTGCTCACGAGCGAGAGCGCGAAGGCCTGGCCCATGGCCCACATCCCAGTGCCGAGCAGCGAGACGTCGACCGTGGTGGCCTCGCCCGTCTTCTCGCGGTGGAACAGCGCCCCCATGACACCGCCGGCGATGGTCATGGCCCCGATGGAGTCCCCGAAGCCCGGCCCAGGCGGGTTCGGGAGTTGGTCGGAGTCGGCCGGCTTCACGCCCATGGAGACGCCCGCCCGGTACCAGAACGCCAGCGTGTCGAAGGACCCCTTGTCGGCGTCCGGACCCCGCTCGCCCTGCCCGGTGCCGGCGACGTAGATGATGTTGGGGTTGTGTGCCCGGACGTCCTCCAGCTCGATCTTGAGCTTCTTGCGCACCCGGGGGAGCTTGTTCGTGAGAAAGACGTCCGCCGTCGCGACGAGCTTGTAGAGGATCTCGAGACCCTCGGGGGTGCTGAGATCCAGGGCCAGGCTGCGCTTGCCCCGGTTCGAGTGCTCCAGCAGCGCGTGGACGTCACCGCCGATGGAGACGACGCCGGTGGCGGCGAGGCCGCGCATGGCATCGCCGCGCTCGGTGGGCTCGATCTTGATCACCTCGGCGCCCCAGTCGGCCAAAAGGGCCGAGGCCGCGGGCACGAACGTGTGCTCGGCCACCTCGAGGACCCGGACGCCCTCCATTACCTCGGTCACCGTCTTCCTCCTTCTGCCCACCGTTCCTTTCCCCAGTTTTGAGTGGTGTTCGGTGGACGTACGCGATCATCGCACGTTGCGGATCTCAACCAACAGCACCACGGTCCACCGATGGACAGAGAACGGGTCTGCTCTCTCAAGCCGCCGACGTGCCAGAACTCGGCGTGAAGTCCTACCGTGTGCCGAGTTCTCGCTCGGCCGTCATGTTCGGTCTGTCCTGTGTTTGCTACGGACCCCGGCCTCAGCGCTACCCGGCGACTTCGGGTCCCCGGACCATCACGGTTCTACAATCCTGGCGAACCGTAACCTGACCTCGGCAACACGCTCCGGGTGAGTAAAGACATGCAGCCGGCCATGGCGCACCGCGTCAATCACCTGGCTCGCCACCTCGGCCGGTTCGAGCGCTCCCGGTTCGGCCGATCCTGGCGGCTCGGAGTCGGCGGGGAAGTCCTTCGGTAGGCCGAGTCGCGTGCGGACCCGTCCCGGCATGACGATGCTGACCCCCACCGGCGCGTTCGTCTCCAGAAGTTCGGCATGAAGCACCTCGCTCAGGGCAAGCACGCCGTGCTTGGACACGCTGTAGGGGCTGATGCCCGGCACAGGGACAACTGCGGCCATCGACGCCACGTTGATGACGTGCCCCTCCTCGCCGGATGCAAGAAGCAGCGGGACGAAGCTGCGTACGCCGTGGACGACGCCAAGAAGGTTGACCCGCAAGACCGCGTCCCAGTCGACGAGCGACAGGTCCCAGGTCCGCCCCCAGCGGATGATTCCTGCGTTGTTGCATATGATGTGCACGACTCCGAAGCGGGCAATCGTCGCGTCGGCCAACGCCTGGACGGCCTCCGCGTCGCCGACATCGGTCTCGACCGCCTCGACCTGCACGCCTGCCGAGCGTAGACGTCGGGCCTCTTCTTCGAGTCGGTCTCCGTCGATGTCGGCGAGCACCAATCGCATTCCCTCGGCCGCGAACGCCTCGGCGATGCCCAGACCGATACCGCTCGCCGCACCCGTCACGACGGCAACCCGGTCACGGAGTTCTCGCACGATCGGCAACTATTGCATAGGTCAGGAAAACGTCGACAATCCGAAAGGCTCGAGGAGCCACCGGTGCCATCGGGGAATCTCTCCCAAGGTCGAGCCTGTGACCAGGACTGGGGTGTCGAGTCGCCACTGACCCGAGAGAGCGAAGCTCGGCTGGAGAGAAGGGTCCGTATCGAGAACAGGTCAAGACGATCAGTGAGCATTAGCGATCATCGTTGCTCGGTCTACCGAGCGTGCGCCGCCGTCGGCTCGAAAGGGGCTACTCATATACGGCAGATTGGAATGTGCACGCTCCCGTTCACGAAGTGAAGAACCTCTCGGTAACGCCACTTCGCCGCCGGCTGGCGGAGAGCCGAGAACTTCTCGGACCCAATCTTCGCCTTTATCAAATTCACTCGGCCACCCTTGACAGCGGCGTATTGGACGATCGTGCGGTGCTCGAGGAACTTGCGCAGCTGCGGGCTCGTGGACTGTCAATGGGCTGTCGGTGACAGGTCCCAGACAGGCTGAGACTATCGACCGGGCACTTGAGGTCGGAGGATTCGACACTGTACAAGCGACGTGGAATTTGCTCGAACCCGCGGCGGGTTCTGCGCTCGCAGCTGCCCATGCCGCCGGAGTCTGAGTCATCGTGAAGGAGCCACTCGTGAACGGCAGGCTCACTGCGCGTGGCCGGGCCTTGGAGCTCGTAGAGGCTGCGCGCGATGCTGAGAGCACGCCTGACGCCCTTGCGCTCGCCGGAGTGCTGGCGCAGCCCTGGGCGGACGTCGTCCTTCGCGGCGCCACCACCGTGGATGAGCTAGCGAGCAACCTCGCCGCACTCGGACTAGCGCTCGAAACCGAGCCAGAGTTGATCGAACGACTCGACACCATCTGCGAAGACCCAGTCACATACTGGAAGACACGTGCTGCTCTCCCTTGGAATTGACTAACCTCGAAGGAGCGAATCTCGGAGCGCGACTGTCCCTCGACACCCCGTGGTAATGAGGTCGAAGGACTTCGCCAGTGTGATTCCGGCCGCCGACTGCTTGTGCTCTTGAATCAGCTTCATCTCGACCATCCCAACAACTGCTTACTCCGAACTTCGTACTCGTTCCAGAACTCTGTCCCCTTGTAAGAGGACATGAGGCCCAGAATGGTCCGCGACCGCTCTTGCGCTGGGGATCAAGGATGCGGCATCATTGATACATTCAGTCGCAGTAGCATCCTGCGAGGCGGAGCGTCTGGTGACCGGCACCGAGACGCAGAGCCTCGCTGCCGACGAAAGGCGATCAGTTGTCGATGACTGTCATCACCGGTGCTGCCAGCGGCATGGGTCGCGAGTGCGTCGAGACCCTGCGGGGCCTCGCCGATGCGATCGTCGTCGTCGATCTCGAGGCACCGGCTATCGATGGGACCATCGGCCTCGCATGTGACATTGCCGATCCCGCAGCGGTGGCTGCCCTGGTCGACGAGGTCCGAAGGCTTGGTCCGCTGCGAGCGTTGGTGCACGCGGCCGGTATCTCACCTTCGATGGCCGACGCCCGCCGAGTGTTCGAGGTTGATCTCGTCGGCACGCACTACCTTCTCGAGGGCTTCGAGGTATTGGTGCAGCCAGGTGCGGCGGCTGTGTGTTTTTCGTCATCGGCGGCGTATCAGATTGCCCCGTTTGTCGATCCTGATCAGGACGCGTTGATCGACGATCCTGGGGCAGCGGAGTTTCTCGACCGGATCGCGAGCGTCATCACCGATAGCGGGCACGCCTACGCCTTGGCGAAGCGGGGCGTCATTCGCGCCGTTGGGAGGGCTGCGGTGCGGTGGGGTCCTCTCGGCGGTCGGGTCAACTCTGTTGCGCCCGGGTTGATCGACACACCAATGGGCCGGATGGAGCTGGACGTGCAGCCGATGATGGGCCAGATGTTGGAGCGAACACCGTTGGGTCGCCTCGGAGACCCGAAGGAGGTCGCGGCGGCAGTGCACTACTTGGTGTCCGATGAAGCGTCGTTCATCTCCGGTATCGACCTGCTCGTCGATGGCGGAATGATGCAAGGACTGGGCGATCTGTCATGAGAGCAGCGCGAGGCCATGGTGGCGAGCTACTCCTTGTCGACGTCGACGAGTTCGGCGGGATCGACGTGTCATACTCAGAGATGCTGACGAAGGAAGCGACGCTCATCGCATCGATGAGCTCCTGCAGCCACGATGGGGAACGAGACATGCAACAGGCGGCCGAGTTGCTCGCGGCCACACCGGAGATCGCCGATGCCCTCGTCACCCACCGGTTCCCGCTGGAGGACGCCTCCGAGGCGTTCCGGGTGGCGGCTGACCGCAAGAGCTTGCCATCAAGGTCATGGTGGAGGTCGGCTGATGCTGCTACGCCCTGAAGACCAGTTCCACGTCGGGATCGTCGTCCACGAGTTCGAAGCGGCCAGGGATTGGATGAGCGACACGCTTGGCTATGAGTGGGGCATCGAACTGCAGATGGAGTACACGATGCAGCTTCCCGAGGGACCCCACACGTATCAGCAGCACCTGCAGTACTCGCTCACGGAGCCACGGCTTGAGCTCGTCCAGTCCGTCGAGGGAACACCGTTTCAGCCCAGCAGCTCGGGACTCCACCACTTCGGGTATTGGTGCGCGGACGTCGGTTCCGCGTCTGCCGAACTGGTTCAGAGCGGCTGGACCTGGGAGTGCGGCGGCAATCTCGAAAACGGATCTCCGGCGTGGGCATACCATTTCAACCCACTCGGCGTGCGAGTCGAGCTTGTCAGCCTTGACATGCAAGAGATGGGAATGGAGACACTTTGGACGCCGACGGGAACATGATGCTTGGGTCAGGGGAACTGGCATCCGGCTACTCGGCGAATGTGGGAGACCGAGGGTAACCCGTCGGACTCGCACATGTCTGGGGGGTTTCACTCCAGCCCGACGAGCTGTAGCTTGCGCACGCCACCGGGCACGTTTGTGGGCGCGGATTCCGGCCGAGCGTACTGCGGGCGGGGTGTCTAGCCTCGCCGTCATGGACCGCGCGAAGCGGTTAGTTACTTCCATCTGAAAAAGTAACCGACGGTACTCGCGATTTGAACCCAGGTCGATAAAGATGACCCCGAACCGCGGGACTAGTACGGATCGAGGCCATCGTGTTGAGAACGCTAAACGCGCAACCCACCCTGTGGGAAGCAATCCTTCCCGAGATGTGTCTGGGGATGCCTGCTGAACTCGAGACGGTGGACCGCCTACTCGACGATTCAGTGTTCTTCGAGCCGTTCTGGGTGCACTTCCACGCCGTGCTCGGACGCCCCTCGGTGCCCATCGAGACGTACCTTCGGTTGATGTTCTTGAAGTACCGCTACCGGTTCGGGTTCGCGCCCTTGTGCCGGGAGGTGGCCGATTCGGTCAGCTGGCAGCGGTTTTGTCGGATCCCTTTGGGTGTGCCCGCGCCGCACCCGAGCACCTTGATGAAGATCACCACGCGGTGCGGGACCAGCGCTATCGATGGCCTCAACGAGGCCTTGTTGGCCAAGGCGGTCGCCGCCAAGGTGCTCAAGACAAACAAGCTCCGGGCTGACACCACCGTCGTGCCGGCCGCCTATCCGACGGACTCGGGGCTCTTGGCCAAGGGGGTGGCGAAAATGGCCAAGGCCGTCAAGTCGCTGCAGGCCAAAGGCCTGGCGAGCCGGACGGCGACCCGTGACCGGACGCGGATGATGCGATCCCGGGCCCGTGCCATCGGGGCCAACCTTCGCCGGCGGAGCGGCGAGGCGAAGGACGAGGTAATGGCTATCAACGCCGAAATGGCTGCTTTGGCCGCGACCGCGGTGAAAGAGGCCCGCCGAGTGGCCGCCAATGCGCGGCGCCGCCTGCGCTCGCTCGGTGCTGGCGCGCCGGCCAAGCTCGATCGCATCGCCCGAGACCTCGAGGTCACGGCGTCGCGGGTCGAGCGCATCGCCGCACAGACCCGGCAGTGCATGGAAGGGACCATCCCCGACGGGGCGACCAGGTTGGTGTCGCTGCACGACCCCGACGCCCGCCCGATCCGCAAGGGCCGTCTCGGCAAGCCCGTCGAGTTCGGCTACAAGGCCCAGGTTGTCGACAACCAAGACGGTGTCGTGGTCGACCACAACGTAGAGATGGGCAACCCGAACGATGCGGCCATGCTCGTCCCTGCCATCACGCGCGTCGCCGCTCGGGCCAACCGTGTACCAAAGGCGGTGACCGCGGATCGTGGATATGGAGACGTCGTCGTGCGAGTTGCCCTCAGCGGGGGACGCTGAGCTCATTTCAACGTCTCCAGGTGTGAAGGAGCCCGACCGTAGTCGGATTGGCGGAGTCCACGGTGGCCCGCAGAAAGGCCCGAAGGTCTTCTTTGAGGGTTCCGGTATCGGGGAGGGGGATGGCGTGGCGTCCACTGTTCGGCGAGAGCGTCGAGGACTACCTCGGATTTGGATCGCCACCAGCGACAGAAGGTTTCCTTGCTGACCCCAGCACGTCTAGCGATGGCCTCCATGCGCAAACCGCGGGTCCCTCCTCAGCAGGTTGGAGCGACGATTGGCAACACCTGCGTTGATAAAAACTGGTCTTCTTGGTTTCCCGACTCTTGGGGCTCTCAGGGGAATTGCCGTCTCATTTTCGAGTGCTTCCTCCAAGAGGGCTCGAACTCGGCCGGCGGGTCGGCGCACGTGAATGTGGCTTCTGAGCAGTCAAAGGCGAGCCAATCACGCCCGAAGTGTCTTACATTCGCATTGCGCTGCCGCTACCGATTTAATGTACCGTGTGGTCGGTACAACTTTTAATGTGTCGAAGACAATTCGCATGCCAGTTTTGGTGGCTGCTGACTTCGGGGTCGCATCGTTCGAAGTCGCCGCCTTTTGGGGGAGGAAATAACAAATGCGCACTTGTGTCTTTCGGGTTCTATTCGCAATCGCCATGATGCTCGCTTTCTTGACGACTCTGTCCGGTGCGGCTTCAACACAGGCTTCAGCGGCTGGCTCGCCTATCACCATTGCCTATGTCACGTCGTTGACAGGCCCCGGAGCATCCGAGGACGCGACGACGCCAGCAGGGTTTCTGGCGCGGATCGATCTGCAGAATGCCATGGGCGGAGTGAACGGGCACAAGCTCGTCCCCCTCGTTGTCGACGACGAGACCAGCCCCTCATTCGTCATCACCGCCGTCCAGGATGCTCTCTCGAAGGGCGCGTTCGGCATCGTCTCGCAAAGCCCGTTGTTCTTCGCCGCCGCCAAGTTCCCGAACCAGCAAGGCATCCCCGTCACGGGCTCATATTCCGATGGACCCGAATGGGGTCAACAGCCCTACACGAACATGTTTTCGTCCGACCACGGCAGCGTCGACCCCAAGTACCCGGTCAACACGCTGGTCGGCGGCTTTCTGAAGTCGCACGGTGGCACGGTTATCGGGACATACGGCTACGGCATTTCGCCGCAGTCCGCCGCCTCGGCGAGAGGTGCGGCAGAGGCCTTCAAGAGCGCCGGAGGAAAGATCGGGGTTGAAGATACCTCAGTTCCCTTCGGTGGCACGAACTTCACGACAGAAGCGCTAACCGCCAAGCAGCATGGTGTCAACGCGATGACGCCGAGCATGGACAACAACTCGAACTTCGCTCTCGCCACGGCATACAAGCAGGCCGGTATCAAGCTCAAGGCGACGTTGTTCGCCACGGGCTACGAACCCGACGTGATCAACTCACCGGCCTGGTCCAGCCTGCAGGGTGATTATTTCCTCAGCGCGTTCCGTCCTTGGTCGCTGCCCGACGCCGCCACCAAGCAAATGCAGGCAGCCATGGAGAAATACGCGCACTTCTCGAAGAGCCAGTTCGCCACGTATGGCCAGGTCAATTCATGGGTGGGCGCTGACCTCATGATCAAGGGGCTGCAAATGGCGGGGCCCAATCCCACACATGCGGCCGTGATTAAAGACCTGCGCAGCATCAAGGCCTACAACGCGAACGGACTGCTTCCGATCACGGTCAACTACTCGACGGTCTTCGGCCACGATCCGCCGACCTGCTCGTGGATCGTAAAGGCTACGAAGACCGGCTTTGTTCCTGTTTCGTCCCAACCATTCTGCGGCCACGATATCCCAGGAACCACCACAGTCTCTGGGTCGTAGGTTAACTATGCGGTTTGCATAACTGCGAAGCCACCGCACGCGAGCGTCGTTTCTTCCGCATTGACGGACCTTGGAAGTTCCAATTCAGAAGGCGAAGTTAACTCCGCATCTTGACGTCGGCGCAGTCTTTTTCTGCGTGCTCACCTTTGGCCAACGGGTCGTCCGAATTCGCGTCCGAGCAAGGTCGGCATATCGAACGCGGTCGACAGCCCGTCACCCCCTGAGCGGAGCAGTTTTTTGAACCGCCCGTTGGTATCGGCATCCGTCCCGAACCCGTCGACGAAAATCCGGTCAATCCCGCGCGATATTGGACTCACTGAAAGTGCCTACTGGTACAGGTGAGAACTGCGACTTCGAATACCGCAATTCTCGCAGGCAGGGAGGCACTTTCCGCGGATGTGCGGTCAATGATTCAGGTCATTCATCGGTGGATTGAGGCTTAGACGATCGCTGGTCGCTTCTGGCCCCGAACCAGCCTTCCGGGGAGTTGGCTTGTGGGCTTGCCGTCGGCGTAAACCTCTATGCCGCTGACGATGGTGTGCAGGTAGCCATCGGTGTCCTGGAGGACCCTTCGGCCGCCCGCCGGAAGGTCGTTGACGAACCTGGGGGGGCGGGGGGTCAGCCGGTCGTAGTCGATGACATTGATGTCGGCTTTGTAACCGCGGGCGATGAGGCCACGGTCGTTCAGCCCGACCGCTTCGGTCGTGGCCCGACTCTGTCGCTGGACCGCCAGCGGGAGGTCGATCCGCGAGGTGCCCTGCCGGTCCCGGGCCCAGTACGAGAGCAATGTGGTGGGGAAGCTCGCATCGCAAATGAATCCGACGTGGGCGCCGCCGTCGCCAAGACCAGGCACTGTGTATGGGTGAATGAGCATCTCGCCCACGGCATCGAGGTTGCCTTCGAAGTAGTTGAGGGCCGGTAGGTACGCCGAACAGCGAAGGAGGACGTCGTAGAGGACGTCCTCAGCTGTTCGGCCCTCGCGTTCGGCTCGGTCCTGTATCGATCTGGACGGAGCGGGCTCATAGTCCGGCGGATCACCCAGCTCGAACATCCGGTCAAGCGGTCGCTGCACGGCACCTCGCTCGGCCATCTCGACCAGGATTCGCCGTTTCACCTCGGGGTCGGCCAGATTGGGCGAAGTCTGGAAGGTCGGGCTCGATGCCCATGGGTTGGCCGTGCCGTGGACGCTGATCACCACGCCGATGGCCCGAGTGGCCACCACGGCGCGCATCTTCAAGCCTTGCTCATTGGCTCGCTCGATTGCGGCCAACGCGCTGCGGAACGTGTTGTCTTTCGAAGTCTGACTAAGAGAGAGGGAGAGGGGGTGGCCCGAGGCTCGCATCATGGCGAAGAAGGTGCTCATCTCGTCATCGAGATCGGCGAGGTCCGAAACCACCTGCAGCACACCGGTCCCGGTGGAACCGATGGCCTCCGCGATCCCGACCAGTTCGGCCCGCGCGGCGCCAAGCGAAGATATCGCTTCCCCCCGGCTGGTTCGGTGGTTGATGGTGCGAGAGGTGCTGAATCCCAGGGCGCCGGCGCGGACGGCGCGGGCGGCTACCCGACCCATCTTTGCGATCTCGTCGGAAGTGGCGGGTGCCCGATTCGCGCCGCGCTCGCCCATGACGTAGAGGCGGAGAGGCGCATGGCAGACCTGTGCGGCGAAGTCGATGTCGTCCGCACATGGCGTGACCACGGTCGTCATGGGCAACTGCGGTGTCGGCTTCGCGTCCGTCCGGCCCGCCGACCGAGGGCCGGCTGATCGAACTCATGGAAGGCGTCGAGGACCTGCCGGAATCGGTGCTTCATGAGGGCCTCCCATGGAACTGGGAAACGATCGAGGAGTACCTCGACGCCCTCGACGGCCGACCGCACGACGACGGCTGCACCGGGAGTCCCAGGTGGCCTGGCCGTCGTAGTGGGTGTGGATGTCCACGAACCCGGGGGTGACGACCGCACCGTCGGCATCGATCTCACGCCGGCCCCGTTCGTCTGCTGTGCCGACCAGGGCGATGACTCCGTCTCGGATGGTGACGTCAGCCGTGCGTGGTGGGCTCCCGGTCCCGTCGACGACTGTCCCTCCGCGTAGCGGAACTCGTTATCACCTTCGCGTCGCGATCACCTTCGCGTAGCGATCCAGGAGCGGCAGTATCTCATCGCGAGTAGCAGTGGGGATGTCCAGCACGAGCTGGGTCACTGAAAGTTCGTGAAATCGGTCGAGCTGAGCGCGGAGCTGATCGTCATCGACCACTTCCTGCATGGGCCACACGATCGGGCCGGACTCGGGACGCCCACCGTCGATCCACCGACGGCGGAGGTTGGCGAGTTTGGCGGCGAGCCACTTGGAGTTGCTCCCTCCTGGGATCCAGCCATCGCCCCACTGGACGATTGCTTCGAAGGCCCGCTCGCCTGCTTGGACGCCCAGGAGTACAGGAATCGAGGGTTGCACAGGCTTCGGCCATGACCAGCTGCGTTCGAGGTTTGCATGTCGCCCGTGGTATTCGGCCTCGGTCTCGGTCCACAGCGTTCTCATCAGCCCCACGTATTCACGAACGATCTCTCGGCGATCCTTGAAGTCCTTGCCGTGGTTGGCGAGCTCCTCGCGGTTCCATCCGAACCCCACTCCCAGGGTGAACCGTCCGTCGGACATGTAGTCGAGCGTGGCGATGGTCTTGGCCAGAGCGATCGGATCGTGTTGGGCAACGAGGGAAACGCCTGCGGCGATCCTCAATGAGGTCTGCGCAGCAACGAACGCGAGAGCGACATACGGATCGGGGAACTCGGGATATGCGTCAGGCAGCTCACCGTCGGCGGTACCGGGGAACGGGGACTCGCGGGAGACTGGGATGTGGGTGTGCTCACCCACGACAATGCAGTC
>ODAK010006038.1_pt1 | contig 12248 bp, 9 predicted proteins | sample 1539591 | NCBI WGS metagenome assembly ODAK01 (sample SAMEA3539303, study PRJEB22396) | soil metagenome | biome: tundra; feature: field; material: soil | place: USA | collected 2010-05 | depth 0.15 m | reverse complement strand
GAGCTCTCGAACGTCGCCAACCTTCCGATCACGCTGTACCCCGGCATGAAGATCGGCCAGATCAGCTTCTTCCAGATGACTACGGCTGCCGAGCGGCCCTACGGCTCGAGCGGGCTCAATTCCAAGTACCTCGGCCAGCGCGGCCCCACGCCCAGCCGGTACGCGGAGAACTTCCGGCGGAACACCGCGCCGTGAGCGTCCGCGACGTGGCTCGGAGGTCTTGATGACGGCGACTCGGCTCGTCCTCGGCCTGGGCATCTCGGTCGCCTGCTTCGCGATGGCGGGCCGGCGCTTCTGGTGGCTGCGGCGCCTGATCGGGACCGGTGCGCCGGCACCGGGACGCTGGAAGGGGTTCCGACGTCGCGCCAAGGCCGAGCTCGTGGAGGTAGCCGGCCAGCGCAAGCTCCTGGCCTGGACGGTCCCGGGGCTCGCTCACTTCTTCACGATGTGGGGCTTCACCATCTTGTTCACGACGATCCTCGAGGCCTATGGGGCGCTGTTCAGCTCGACATTCCACATCCCGCTCATCGGGACCGACAACTGGCTCGGGTTCATCGAGGACTTCTTCGCCGTCGCCGTGCTCGTCGCCCTCGCCGTCTTCACGGTCATCCGGCTGGTGAACTCGCCAGCACGCCGTGAACGTGCGAGCCGCTTCTACGGCTCGCACACCGGTGCTGCCTGGATGGTGCTCGCCTACATCAGCGCGGTCATCATCACCCTCCTTCTTTACCGCGGCGCCCAGGTCGACACCGGCCACTTCCCCTTTGACGGCTCGCACTGGGCGTTCGCGAGCCATCTGATCGGCACCTGGCTGGGACCGCTCGGCATCGGGACGAACAAGGTGCTCGAGGTGACCTTCCTCCTGCTCAACCTCGCGGTCATCACGACGTTCCTCGTCTTCGTGGCGTACTCCAAGCACCTGCACATCTTCCTTGCGCCCGTGAACGTCGCGGCGTCGCGGCGTCCCCGCGCGCTCGGCGGCCTCGACAAGACACCGGACATGGACATGGACCAGGTCACCGAGGACACGGTCTTCGGCGTCGGCCACGTCGGTGAGTTCACCTGGAAGCAGATGCTCGACTTCGCGACCTGCACCGAGTGCGGGCGCTGCCAGTCCGCGTGCCCCGCGTGGGCGACCGGCAAGCCGCTCAGCCCCAAGCTCGTCATCATGGGCCTGCGCGACAACCTCTTCAGCTCGTCGACCCAGCTCCTCGCCGGCGCACCTCATGAATCCGAGACCCTCGTGCCGTCGGTGATCGACCCCGACGTGCTCTGGAGCTGCACGACGTGCGGGGCGTGCGTCGAGGAGTGCCCGGTCGACATCGAGCACGTCGACGCGATCATCGACATGCGCCGCTACGAGGTGCTGATGGAGTCGCGCTTCCCCTCCGAGGCGGGCCTGCTGCTGCGGAACCTCGAGAACCAGGGCGACCCGTGGGGCATGGGCTCGTCCAAGCGCACCGACTGGCTCAGCGAGCTCGACTTCGAGGTCCCCGTGGTCACCCAAACGATTCCGGACGTCGACTACCTCTACTGGGTCGGGTGCGCCGGCGCACTCGACGAGCGGGGCCGCAAGCAGGTGGTGTCCACCGCTCGGATGCTGCATCGCGCGGGCGTGACCTTTGCGATCCTCGGCCCGAAGGAGTCCTGCACCGGGGACCCCGCACGCCGGATGGGCAACGAGTATCTCTTCCAGGAGATGGCGAAGGCGAACGTCGAGACCCTGCACCAAGCGGGCGTCACCAAGATCGTCGCCACCTGCCCGCACTGCTTCAACTCGATCAAGAACGAGTACCCCGCGTTGGGCGGGGACTTCGAGGTGATCCACCACGCCCAGCTGCTCGAGCAGCTCGTTCGTGACGGACGGCTCGTCCCCGGCAACGCCTACACGGGCACGGTCACCTACCACGACCCGTGCTACCTCGGACGGCACAACCGGATCTTCGACGAGCCGCGCGGGGTCCTCGACTCGGTCCCGGGGGTCACCCAGGTCGAGATGGGCCGCTGCCGAGAGAAGGGGTTCTGCTGCGGGGCGGGCGGCGCGAGGATGTGGATGGAAGAGACCATCGGCACCCGCGTCAACCAGAACCGCACCTCTGAGGCGCTGGCAACCGGGGCCGACGTGATATCGACGGCGTGCCCCTACTGCATGATCATGCTCGACGATGCCGTGAAGGCCGAGGGGCGCGGCGACGACGTGCGCGTCCTCGACGTCTCACAGGTCGTCGAGGCATCGCTCGCTGACTGATCACCTCTTCACGCTCCTGTAACACGCAGGGAACGGCGTCGAAACATGGCTCCGCAACACTCGCGGCGCAAGGCGGGCACCACGTCCGTCACGTTGAGGAGGCGCGCGTGCACCTGTTCGCATTGCAGCCGTACCCGAATTGGCTGAGCCCCGGCGACAACGCCTGGCAGCTGATCGCCGCGACGCTGGTGGGGCTCATGAGCCTGCCCGGGATCGCGGTGCTCTACGGCGGACTCGTCCATCGCCGCTGGATCGTGAACACGATGCTCATGGCGTTCGTCGGCTTCGCGTCGGTGCTGGTCGTCTGGGTGCTGTGGGGCTACAACCTGTCCTTCGGCCCCCTGTCGCACTTCGGTCCGACCGGGTCGTTCTGGTCCGGGTTCATCGGGAAGTTCTGGCCGATCGTCAGCCACTTTGGCGAGCAGAACCAGGCCGTCTCCGGCGCGCTGCCGTCAGGGCTCAACTTCCACTTCCCGACGGCGACGTTCGCCTACTTCCAGGTCGTCTTCGCAGCGATCACGCCGCTGCTGTTCCTCGGCGCCGTGGTGGGGCGCATCAAGTTCAAGGCATGGCTGCTGTTCGTGCCGCTGTGGATCACCTTCGTGTACTGCGTCAACGCCGCGCTGCTCTGGGGCGGCGGCTTCCTCGCCCAGAAGGGCGCGGTGGACTACTCGGGCGGCTACGTGATCCACCTGTCGGCCGGTGTCGCCGGCTTCGTCGCGGCATGGATGGTGGGACCGAGGCTCGCACGGGACCGCGACCACGCCGTGCCCAACAACCTGATGTTCGTGGCGGTCGGCGCGGGCGTGCTGTGGCTCGGATGGAACGGGTTCAACGGCGGCGACCCCTTCTACGCCGGCGTGGACGCCGCCTCCGCCGTCTTGAACACGAACCTCGCGACGGCGGCAGCGGTGATGACGTGGGTGGTCCTCGACATGGTCGCGAGCAAGAAGCGCAAGCCGACGTTCCTCGGGGCCATCAACGGCATGATCTGCGGGCTCGTGGGAATCACCCCGTCCGCCGGCTGGGTGAACGGATTCGGCGCGATCATCGTCGGGCTCGTGTGCTCCGGCCTCGTCTGGGTGTCCTGGAACTACCTGAGCCGGGTTCGACCGTTCTCCAAGGTCGACGACGCGCTCGGGGTCGTCTACACCCACGGCATCGCGGGGCTGCTCGGCGGGCTGCTCGTCGGCGTGCTCGCGGACCCGGGAATGGTCGAGTACGTCTCGTCGGGCACCAGATCGAGCGGGCCGGGGGCCCTCAGCGTCGGCGGCTACCTCTACACCGGCAGCTGGCACCAGTTCTGGGAGCAGTTCCTGGCGGCGTCGTGGATCATCGTGTTCACCGCGGTAGCCACCTACGTGATCCTGCGAGTGGTCAAGGTCGTTGCGCGCGGCCTGCGCGAGCCCGACGACGTTCTGGCGATCGGGGATCTCGCGATCCACGACGAAGAGGCGTTGCCGCGTGAGACCTTCGCCGAGCGGGTGGGTGCCCTCGCGCTGCGGCCCCACGGCAGCGGCGGCGGCAATGGGAATGGGAATGGCAACGGTGACGGCAACACCGTCCACACGACCAAGGTCAAGGAGCCCGCATGAAGCTCGTCGTCGCTGTCCTCAATCCAATAGCACTCGGCGACATAAAGGACCGCGTGCTCGCCATCGGCGTCAGGGGGATGACCATCACCGAGGTCCATGGGTTCGGCCACGAGCCCGGCCACGCCGAGGTCTACCGAGGTGCCGAGTACGAGGTGGACTTCGTGCCGAAGCTGCGCATCGAGATCGTGACGGACGACGAGGAGGCCGACGAGATCGTCGACGTGATCGCGAGGTGGGCGACGACGGGGCACGTCGGCGACGGCAAGGTCTGGGTCATGCCGGTCGACACGGCCGTGCGGGTCTCGACAGGCGAGCGGGGCGTCGCGGCGATCTGACGGCTAGCCAGCTTGACGAGCGACCGCCTCGGCCGCCGCGGTGGCGGCGGCCGCGTCGCCGAGGTAGCGCGAGCTGACGACCGCGAGGTCGTCGCCCAGCTCATAGACGAACGGGATGCCGGTCGGGACCTCGAGGGACACGATGTCTGCGGGCGTGATGTGCTCGAGGTGCATGCGAAGCGCGCGCAGCGAGTTGCCGTGCGCAGCAACGAGCACCGCGCCCCCTCGAGCGCCCTCGGCGACGAGGTCGGGCACGATCGCCTGCTCGAAGTAGGGGAGGGCGCGCTCGACGACGTCCTTCAGGCACTCAGTGGCGGGAAGCGACTCGCGCGGCACGTCGCGATACCGGGGGTCCGCGTCGCTGCGGCGCGGGTCGCCTGCGGGCATCGCCGGCGGCGCGACGTCGTAGCTGCGGCGCCATGCCTGCAGCTGGTCGCGGCCGTAGCGCTCCGCGGTCTCCTTTTTGTCCTTGCCAGTGAGGTCGCCGTAGTGGCGCTCGTTCAGGCGCCAGCTCCTCGACACGGGCAGCCAGCTGCGCCCTGCCTCGGCGAGGGCGAGCTCTGCGGTCCTGATCGCGCGGACGAGGACAGAGGTGTGCAGCGAGCGCAGGTCGAGTCCCGGCTCGTCAGCGAGCAGCCGGCCCGCAGCGACCGCCTCGCGCTCGCCAGTCGCAGTCAGGCCGACGTCCTCCCAGCCCGTGAACAGGTTCTGCTCGTTCCACACCGACTGGCCGTGGCGCAGGAGCACGAGGGTCAGCACCATCTCAGGGTACCGACTTGCGTGGAGCCCACCTTTGGTGTCACGCGCTCAGTGAGCTGCGGTGATGCGCGAGCGTCGAGGGCTACACCCCGGCTGGGCCGCCGCACGGTGCCGAGGTCGACCAGCCCCAGAGCGTGCGCACCGGGAGTGGCACGACGGCGCCGCACGACGAGCCGGGCACGGTGCCGAGGCCATCGTTGTAGGCCGTCCAGTGACCGCCGGCTCGCATCGTGAACAGGTCGTAGGCGCCGTCATCTTGGACGCCAACCTGTGCAGCCTGGGACGACGGGCTTGGCACGAGCTGTGCCCCGGCCCAGTACAGGCCGGTGGCGGGGTCGTAGGCGTAGAACGTGAGGCCCTTGGCGAGCCCGGTGTAGTCGGACACCGGAAGGCGGTGTGACGCCGCGCCCGCGGCGAGGAGCGCGGCCTTGACCGCCGGGGTCGCCACGAGGTTCTTGACTGCCGCGGGCGCGGTCGTCGTGGTGGTCGTCGCTGGCGGTGATGACCCTGAGCCACAGCCTGCGAGTGTGCAGCCCGCTGCGAGTGCGACAAGAACTGCGATGCGCTTCATTGGGCCCCCTGATGTCGGCGGCCAACGCTAGCGGCGGTGTGTCAACGGAGGGCTTCTGCGGGCCAGCGAGCTCAACTCGGGCAGGCTCGGGCACGCCGTCGGTTCGCACGCACCCCCGTGCCGTTGCCACGTCGTGGATCGCGACGCCAGCGGGAACGATCCCGGACCGTTGACGCACCCGCTGGCCGGAGCGCGTGGCGGCGCTCGGCAAAGACTGGAATCCCGTTGTCACTTCTAGCCGCTGAACTGCCCGTTCATCGATGCTTAGTTGATCCGGCGAAGAAAACTTGACAAGAAGGGGATCAAGTTTGATACACTTCATTCGGGACATCGGGGGCTCATTGGAAGCCCCCTAGACCACGACCCGTCGGCGACGGGCGAAGGAGCAGAAGACCACGATGGCAAAGGCAGTTGGAATCGACCTCGGGACGACGAACTCGGTCGTCAGCGTCCTAGAAGCAGGAGAACCTGTCGTCATCCCGAACGCGGAGGGCTCGCGGACGACCCCGTCGGTGGTCGGCTTCTCCAAGACCGGCGAGGTATTGGTCGGCGAGGTCGCCAAGCGTCAGGCCATCACGAACCCAGACCGCACCGTCCGGTCGGTGAAGCGCCACATGGGCACGTCATGGACGGTCGACATCGACGGGAAGAAGTACACACCGCAGGAGATCTCGGCTCGCATCCTTGGCAAGCTCCGTCGCGATGCCGAGGCGTACCTCGGTGACACCGTGATCCAGGCCGTGATCACGGTGCCGGCGTACTTCGACGACGCGCAGCGAACCGCAACCAAGGAGGCAGGTCAGATCGCCGGCCTCGAGGTGCTCCGCATCGTCAACGAGCCGACCGCCGCCGCCCTGGCCTACGGCCTTGACAAGGAGGGCGCCGAGCAGACGGTCCTGGTCTTCGACCTCGGTGGCGGCACCTTCGACGTCTCGGTGCTCGACATCGCAGAGGGCGTGTTCGAGGTCAAGTCGACAGCCGGCAACACGCACCTCGGCGGCGACGACTGGGACGACAAGGTCATGAACTGGCTCGTCACCGAGTTCAAGAACACCGAGGGCGTGGATCTGTCCAACGACAAGATGGCCACGCAGCGTCTGAAGGAAGCCGCCGAGAAGGCGAAGATCGAGCTGTCGACCGTGCAGGAGACCCAGATCAACCTGCCCTTCATCACCGCGACCGCCGACGGCCCCAAGCACCTCGACATCAAGCTCACGAGGGCGAAGTTCAACGAGCTCACGAACGAGCTGGTAGAGGCGTGCCGCGGGCCGTTCGAGCAGGCAGTCAAGGACGCGGGCTTGTCCGTCGACAAGATCGACCACGTGATCCTGGTCGGCGGGTCGACGAGGATCCCCGCGATCCAAGAGCTCGTGCACTCGCTCTCGGGCAAGGAGCCCCACAAGGGCGTCAACCCCGACGAGGTGGTCGCGGTCGGCGCTGCGGTCCAGGCCGGCGTGCTCAAGGGCGAGGTGAAGGACATCCTGCTCCTCGACGTCACGCCGCTGTCGCTCGGCATCGAGACCAAGGGCGGCGTCATGCACCGGTTGATCGAGCGCAACACGACGATCCCGACCAAGAAGTCCGAGGTCTTCACGACCGCGGACGACAACCAGCCGTCCGTCGAGATCCACGTGCTCCAGGGGGAGCGCGAGATGGCGATGTACAACAAGACGCTTGGAAAGTTCCAGCTCGTCGACATCCCGCCGGCTCCGCGGGGCGTGCCCCAGGTCGAGGTCACCTTCGACATCGACGCCAACGGCATCGTCCACGTGTCTGCCCAGGACCGCGCGACCGGGAAGACGCAGTCGATGACGATCACCGGCCAGTCCTCGCTCGCGAAGGACGACATCGAGCGAATGGTGAAGGACGCTGAGGCGCACGCCGAGGACGACCGCCGTCGCCGCGAGGAAGCCGAGATCCGCAACAACTCCGACCAGCTCGTGTACCAGACGCAGAAGCTGCTGAACGAGCAAGGCGACAAGATCGGCGAGGCAGAGCGCTCGGGCGTGGAGTCGGCGCTCAAGGGCGTGTCCGAGGCGCTGAACGGCACTGATGTCGAGGCGATCAAGGCCGCGACCGAGCAGCTCCTCACCGTCAGCCAGTCGTTCTCCCAGAAGCTGTATGAAGCTGCGTCCCAAGCGCAGTCCGAAGGGCAGACCTCCTCGGCGGCCGGTGACTCGTCGGCGCAGAACGACGACGAGATCGTCGACGCGGAGATCGTGGACGAGCAGTGAGCGAGCCGCTCGACGCCGTCGAGACCGATCCAGAGCGCGAGTCCCAGGTCGAGCCCGTAGCCGCTCCCGCGCCGAATGGCGAGGAGCACGCGCTGGTGGCGACCGAGGAGCCGCTTGAGGACGCTCGCAGCGACGTCGAGCGCGAGCGCGACGAGTACCTCGACGCGCTCCGACGTCTGCAGGCGGACTTCGAGAACTACAAGAAGCGTGTCGACCGCCAGTTCGAGGACCTGTCGGCTCGTGGCGTCACGTCGCTCGTGCTGCGCCTCTTGCCGGTGCTCGATGCCCTCGACCTCGCCGAAGGACACCTGCTCGCCGATGACACTGCCGCCGACGCGGCCGTGGCCGCCGAGACAAGTGGCCTGGTCCAGGCGCGTGCGCTCCTGCTCGACACGCTCGCGAAGGACGGGCTCGAGCGCGTGGGCTCCGCCGGGGAGACGTTCGACCCCACCGTTCACGACGCTGTCGCGCACGTCGAGGGTGACGGCGGCCCCCTGGTTGATGAGGTGCTGCGGGCTGGCTATCGCTGGCGAGGGCAGGTGCTGCGACCGGCGATGGTGAAAGTCAAGGGCTGATGGCCGAGCGAGCATGGCTCGAGACCGACTTCTACAAGGTGCTCGGCGTGCCGGCGACCGCGACCGACAAGGAACTCACCCGCGCGTATCGCAAGCTCGCGAAGTCGCTCCATCCCGACACCAACCCCGGCTCCGAGGAGCGCTTCAAGGAGGTCACCGCCGCCTACGACGTGCTCGGCGATGCCGCCAAACGCAAGGAGTACGACGAGGTCCGCCGTCTCGGCCCGATGAGCGGGATGTTCTCCCAGTCCGGGGGCTTTCGAACGCCAGGCGGCACGACGTTCAACATGGGCGACCTCGGCGACCTCGGCGATGTGCTTGGCGGCCTCTTCGGGCAGCGTCGTCGTGCGCCAAAGCGCGGCGCGGACATCGAGACCGCGCTGCATCTCAGCTTCGAAGACGCCGTGCGCGGTGTCACGACGTCGGTGCGATTGCCGACCGACGCGCAGTGCCGGACCTGCCATGGGACAGGGGCGGCGCCGGGCACGTCGCCCGTCGGGTGCGAGCGATGCCATGGACGGGGCGTGCTGGACGACGACAAGGGGATGTTTTCCCTGTCGACGGTCTGCCCGGTCTGCCATGGCCGCGGCGTGCGGATCGAGACGCCGTGCCCGTCGTGCCACGGGACCGGGCGCGAGGCGTCGAGCCGGTCGGTGCGCGTTCGCATCCCCGCGGGCGTCGAGGGCGGCCAGCGGATCAGGGTGAAGGGCAAGGGCCAGCCCGGTCAGCAAGGAGCCCCCGCAGGCGACCTCTACGTCGTCGTCCACGTCTCTAAGGACCCGCGCTTCGCGAGGCGGGGGAAGAACCTGACGACACGCGTCGAGATCTCCTTTTCCGAGGCCGCCCTCGGAACCGACGTGTTGGTCGAGACCCTCGACGGCCCCGTCACGGTGCGCGTGGCACCCGGGACCGCGTCGGGGACGACGCTGCGCGTGCGCGGCAAAGGTGTGCCCGTGACCGGCAAGACGACCGCGGGCGACCTCTTGGTCACGGTCGTCGTACTCGTGCCGACGGGACTCACCGATGACCAGCGCGCAGCGGTCGAGGCGCTTGCGAAGAGCTTCGAGCCGACCGAGGCGGCCCCGTGAGCGCCGAGCGAACGCGCCCCAAGGGCGAAGAGGCCAGGGCCGTGTACGTGATCTCAGTCGCGGCCGACCTCGTGGGCATGCACCCCCAGACGCTTCGCAACTACGAGCGCACGGGACTGCTCGACCCCTCGCGCACGAGGGGCGGCTCTCGGCGGTTCTCTGACGACGACATCGCACTGCTGCGCCGGATCCAGCAGCTCACGCGCGAGGGCCACAACCTCGAAGGCGTGCGCCGCATCCTCGAGCTCGAGCGCGAGGTGGCTCGGCTGCGAGACGAACTGGCAGCGATCAAAGAGACCATGGACCAGACCATGCGTGAGACGCACCGCTCGTACCGCCGTGACCTCGTGCCGCTTCGCCAGGCCACCGTGCTGTGGCAGTCCTCGAAGCGCCGGAGGCCCTGATGGCGCTCGATCCAGCACGCTGGACCACTCGCACCAAGGAGGCGTTCAACGACGCCCTCCAGCAGGCGACGGCCGCTGGGCACGCCGAGGTCACGCCCGCGCACCTGCTCTTGGCGATCCTCTCCCAGCAAGAAGGCATCGCGAAGCCGCTGCTCGCACAGGCGGGCATCGACGCGGTGTCGGTGTCACAGTCGATGAGCGAGGCGCTCGCGCGCCTGCCGCGAGCCGTCGGTGGCTCGTCGCCCGAGCTCTCCCGCGACGCGCGCGAGGGCCTGGAGCGCGCCGACTCGATCCGCGCCGACCTGATGGACGACTACTTGTCGGTAGACCACGTGCTCCTCTCGTTCGCCTCGATGCTCGGGACGACGACCGAGACGCTGCTCAACGCGCTTCGGAACGTCCGTGGCTCGGCTCGCATCACGTCCGAGGATCCCGAGGACACCTTCCAGTCGCTCGAGAAGTACGGGCGCGACCTCACCTCGCTCGCGCGAGAGGGCAAGCTCGACCCGGTCATCGGCCGCGACGAAGAGGTCCGTCGAGTCGTCCAGGTCCTCTCGCGGCGCACCAAGAACAACCCGGTGCTGATCGGCGAGCCCGGCGTCGGCAAGACAGCGATCGTCGAGGGCCTCGCGCAGCGCATCGTCGAGGGCGACGTGCCAGAGTCGCTTCGAGGGCGGCGCGTCGTCGCGCTCGACCTGGGCTCGCTGGTCGCGGGCGCCAAGTATCGCGGCGAGTTCGAGGAGCGCCTGAAAGCGGTGCTGAAGGAGATCCAAGACGCCAAGGGCGACGTCATCACCTTCGTCGACGAGCTGCACACGATCGTCGGCGCGGGAGCGGCCGAGGGGGCAATGGACGCGGGCAACATGATCAAGCCGATGCTGGCGCGCGGCGAGCTCCGTCTCATCGGCGCGACGACGCTCGACGAGTACCGCAAGTACATTGAGAAGGACGCCGCGCTCGAGCGACGGTTCGCGCAGGTCTATGTCGGCGAACCGTCGGTCGAGGACACCGTCGCGATCCTGCGCGGGCTGAAGGAGCGCTACGAGGTCCATCACGGCGTGCGCATCCAGGACGCCGCGCTGATCGCAGCGGCGACGCTTTCGAGCCGCTATGTGACCAACCGCTTCCTGCCCGACAAGGCGATCGACCTGATCGACGAGGCGGCGAGCCGACTGCGCATCGAGATCGACTCGATGCCCACCGAGCTCGACGTCGTGACGAGGCGTGCGCGCCAGCTCGAGATCGAGAAGATGGCGCTGTCCAAGGAGACCGACGAGGCCTCCAAGGAGCGGCTCGGCCGGCTCGAAGAAGAGCTTGCCGAGCTGCGTGAGCGTGCCGACGCGATGGCGGCCGCCTGGCAGGCCGAGAAGCAGGCCATCTCTCGGATCCGCGAGGCCAAGTCGACGTTCGAGGAACGTCGAGTCGAGGCCGAGCGACTGGAGCGCGAGGGGGACCTCGAGGGCGCGGCACAGGTGCGCTACGGCGAGCTGCCCGTGCTCGAGCGCGAGATCGACGTTGCGACAAAGGAGCTCCAAGAGCTCCAGCGTGACCATGCGTTCTTGAAGGAGGAGGTCGACGCAGAGGACGTCGCCGACGTCGTGAGCCGCTGGACGGGCATCCCCGTCGCCAAGCTCTTGGAGGGCGAGGTCGACAAGCTCGTGCGAATGGAGGACCTCCTCCACACGCGTGTCGTCGGCCAGGACGAAGCGGTGCGAGCCGTGGCCAACGCGCTTCGGCGCTCTCGCGCAGGACTGAGCGACCCGAATCGGCCGATCGGGTCGTTCCTGTTCCTCGGGCCGACCGGGGTCGGCAAGACCGAGCTTGCGCGCGCGCTCGCGGAGTTCCTCTTCGATGACGACAAGGCCATGGTCCGGGTCGACATGTCCGAGTACATGGAGAAGTTCGCCGTCTCGCGACTCGTCGGCGCGCCACCCGGCTACGTCGGCTACGAAGAGGGCGGTCAGCTCACCGAGGCCGTGCGCCGGCGCCCGTACGCGGTGGTCCTCCTCGACGAGATCGAGAAGGCACACGTCGACGTCTTCAACCTGCTGCTCCAGGTGCTCGACGACGGCCGGCTGACCGATGGGCAGGGCCGAACGGTCGACTTCACGAACGTCGTCATGATCATGACGTCCAACCTGTCGGTGGCCCCCGAGGACTTCTTCCGCCCTGAGTTCCTCAACCGCATCGACGAGATCATTCGCTTCCGCCCGCTGTCGCAGACGGACCTGGCTGTCATCGTCGGGATTCAGCTCGGGCGCCTGCGCACGCGGCTCGCCGAGCGGCGCCTCAGCCTCGAAGTGAGCGACCGCGCCTCGGCGTGGATGGCCGAGAAGGGCTTCGACCCGAACTACGGTGCGCGGCCACTTCGGCGGGTGATCCAGCGGCACGTGGAGGACCAGCTCGCCCTCGCCCTGCTCGAGGGTCGCTATCCCGAAG
>ODAK010006037.1_pt1 | contig 12249 bp, 9 predicted proteins | sample 1539591 | NCBI WGS metagenome assembly ODAK01 (sample SAMEA3539303, study PRJEB22396) | soil metagenome | biome: tundra; feature: field; material: soil | place: USA | collected 2010-05 | depth 0.15 m | reverse complement strand
GGGCGACCCGAGTCACCTCATCGTGAGGTGGAACGGGTCGTCCCTACCGGAACCGTCCTCTGCGCCTCTGCGGCCAATCTCGCTCTCTCTCCACGGCGCATTGGCAAGGGCCCCAGGTTTCGCGTCAGGCCGTGGGGACGGCGTCGCTGCGGAAGATCTCGACCTTCTGGAGAACGACGTCCTTGGTCGGCTTGTCGCGAGAGGCCGTGGGGACGCGCGCGATGTTCTTCACGACGTCGATTCCGGCGATGACGGTGCCAAAGACGGAGTGCTTGTTGTCGAGGTGCGGCGTGGCGCGCTCGGTGATGAAGAACTGCGAGCCGTTGGTGCCCGGGCCCGAATTGGCCATCGAGAGCACGCCCGGCCCGGAGTGACGGAGCTCGGGGTGAAATTCGTCTTCGAATTTGTAGCCAGGGTCGCCCGTTCCCTGACCGAGCGGGTCGCCCGCCTGGATCATGAAGTCGGGGATGACGCGGTGGAAGATGGTCCCGTCGAAATAAGGCGTGGCCTTCTTGAGTTCGCGCGTGCGCGGGTGGTCCCACTCCTGCGTACCGGTCGCGAGGCCTACGAAGTTTCGCACGGTCTTCGAAGCGCGCTGCTCCTCGAGGCGAACGAGGATCGGACCAAGCGAGGTGACGAGGCGCGCGTAAAGCTGCCCGGTGCCAGGGACGGAGATGGCGGGAAAGGTGGCGTTCGGCATGGCGGCCAGGGTACTCCGAAGAGCCGCGCGGGGAACACTTTGGTCGACCCCCCCCGGGCGGCCATGTGCCCGTGCGGCCAGGCGACTGGTGCGTCCACGCGCGCGGACCGGCGGGCGGACGGGCGGCCAGGCCAAGAAGCGGCGGGGTGGCGTTGTGGCCGGAAAGCACCCGTCGCGCCGTTTTCAGTTCCCTTGACCCCTTGGCAAGGGCGTAGATACTCGGGATCGGCCGAAACGGCGGCGTGCGGAGGCCAGCGTGATCACGTGTCCGAAGTGCTCGAAGGACAATCAGGACCATTACAAGTTTTGCCTCGGGTGCGGCGCCGAGCTGCCGCGCGACGCGGCGCCGAAGCCTTTCTCCCCTCAGACGCCCCCGCACGGCGTCCGCGCGGTCTCGGTCTCGGTCTCGTCGCCGGCGGCGGCGGCGGCGAATGCGGCTACCGGGCTCGCCGGCACCGTGGCGGTCGCGGCGCCTCCGGCGCCCATGCGGGCCCCCGCGCCCCCCGCGCCGGTCGCGGCCCCTGCGCCGATCGCGCCTCCGGGCGCCCCGCAAGCGCAAGCTGTGGGCTCGGCGGTGGGCCAGGTGATCTGCCCGCAATGCAGCCACGTGAACACCACGTCAAACCTGTTCTGCGGTTCTTGCGGGTTTCGCCTTGGCAACTTGGCGCCGCGACCGGTGGCTCAACCGGCTGCGTCTGCTGAGCCCGCGGCCGGCACCATCACCCTCACGGCTCTCCGGGCCGACGGGAGCGAGGCCGGTACGTATCAGGTCGTCGGCGGCGCCGGGGCGGTCGGCCGCGAGACCGGCGGAATCTTCGCTGGCGACAGCTACCTGTCGCCCCGCCACGCCACGTTTCGTCCGGCGGGCGCCGGTCGGGCCATGGTGAAAGACGAGGCCTCGCTGAACGGGGTCTACAAGAAGCTCGGGCGGGACATGCCGGTCGAGCTTCGACCGAACGAAGTCTTTCGCATCGGGCAAGAGATCATCAAGTTCGAACCCCTCGTGCTTCAGCCGCCTGCTGCCGACGGCGTCGAGCGGCTCGGAGCGCCAAGCAAGGGCTACGTGGGCCGGATCGCGCTGGTCATCGGGCGCGAAGAGACAGGCAATGCCTTCCCCATCCCGGAGGGCGGCGTTCACCTCGGGCGCGAGCGCGGAGATATCCTGTTCCCGGAAGACGGCTACGTGTCCGGGCTGCACTGCCGGCTCACGTGGGACGGGCAGCGTCTCTTTCTCACGGACCTCGGCAGCTCGAACGGAACGTTCGTGCGAATCGCCGGCGAGTCGGACATTCGCTCGGGAGACGTCCTGCTGATGGGGCAGCAGCTCTTCCGGATCGCGATGTGAACAGGCGGCAGCGGAACGCAAGCACCACCCCGACGAAAGAGCATGTCCCACGAGCGCACCATCCGCGTCGTCGCCGCGATCCTCGAGAGGGACGGTCACTACCTCATCACGCAGCGGCGAGGCACGGCCGTGCTCCCGCTGATGTGGGAATTTCCGGGCGGCCGTGTCGAAGAAGGCGAGATGGACGCGCACGCGCTCAAGCGCGAAGTGCGGCACCGGTTAGGCGCGGAGATCGAAGTCGGCAAGCTCATCTCGTTCGTCAGCCACCCTTACGAGCACTATGTGGTCGATCTCTTTCTCTACGAGTGCGCTTTGCCCGACGCCGCCGACAACGCGCTCGAGCCGAGGAACGTGAACGCCTTCAAGTGGGTCACGAGCTCCGACTTCGACCAGTACCCGTTCACGCCGGCGGACGAGGCCTCGATGAACAAGCTCCTCGGCGTGGGCTGAGCGCGAACTGCGCTACGATCGGCCCAGCATGAAGACGGGCTTCACCTTTTTCGCCGTCACTGCAGTCGCCGCGAGCCTGGCGAGCGTGGGCGCCGGTTGCGCGCGCGCGCCGGGCGATTCGAAGGGAGCCGGCGCGTCCGCGTCGTCGGCCGCGTCCGCGTCATCCACAGGGTCCGCGGCATCGAGCTCCGCCCCTCGCGTCACGCAAGCCACGCTGGCGCTCGGCGAGCGGATCACGTCACCGCTCGTCGCTCTCGCCGACATCGCGAAGAACCCGGCCGCGTTCGAGGGCCGCACCGTCGCGACGAGCGGCAAAGTGACCGCCGTCTGCCAGGAGATGGGCTGCTGGATGCAGCTCGAAGACGTTACCGGTCAAGCGCACGTCCGGATGCACGGGCACGCGTTCTTCGTCCCGAAGACTGCGCCAGGACACCTCGCCAGGGTCCAGGCGACCCTCGTGAAGCCGGCTGGCGGCGCCACCGACTGCGAAGAGGGCAAGTCGGACAAGGTCGAACTCGACGCGACCGGCGTCGAGATCGACTGACGCTCAGCGCGCGTCGCTCAGTCTTGGCGCTGCCTTGGCGCTGCGGCGCTGCGGCCAACCTGAGCTCGCTCAGGCGGGACCGCCCGCGACCCACAGCGCGTAGACGGCGCCCCACGCCATGACGAGCAGGAGGAGGAACAGCACGAGCGTGGCGCCGTCGAGGCGTCGCAGGCCGCGCTGGCTCGAGACGACGCCCCAGCCCATGCAGAAGCTCTGCGCCCCGTTCGCCAGGTGGTACGCGACGCCGAGCGATCCGAGCACGTAGACGGCGAGCGTCGGCATGTTGAGGCGTATTTCTTGCGCGATGTCGGCGAAGACCTCGGCGTGCCCTTCGACGAGGCGGGGACGCAGCAGCGCACGCCAGATGTGCGCTCCCAGAAAGAGGAGGACGCCGATCGCGCTCAGTCGCTGGAGCAGGTACTTCAGGTTCGCGTAGAAGCCGTAGCGCACGTTGTTCGGGCGGCTCGTGGCCATGCGACCGATGCCCCAGATCGCGTGGAGCACGAGCGGCAAGAGCACGACAATGCCCGTCAGCGCCTGCGCGATCGGGTGCGGGTACTCGGTGACGGCGCTCTGCCACGCCTCGGCGCCGGTGAACGCCGCGAGGTTGTGCCAGAGGTGGAAGAACGTCCACACGCCGAGGGGCAGGATGCCGAACGCCGAGGCGAGACGAGCGCGAAAGAAACCGGAGCGCGCGCTGGGGCCGGCAGCGGCAACGGAGGGAGAGGCTGTCGACATGGCGGTTTGCCGAGGCACGATTAGGCTCGAACGGGCTCGTTTACAAGTCCGACCGCCGTCGTGCCCTTACGGCCGCGGGCCGCTCGCGATGGTACGGTTCCCCCGGAGAATCGGCGAGATGAGCGCGGCGAGGTGGTTGGCAACCTTGATGACCGGGGTCGCCGTCGGCCTCGCCGCGGCCAACGCGCACGGCGCGACGCTCGCCGTTCACTCCGAGGTCCGGGGGACAGACCTCGAGACCGCCGAGGTCCGGCCTCGCGATGGTGGCGGCGGCCCGTGGCGGTCCACGCGCTGGCGTGACCTGACCGGCACGCCCCTCGCGCCTGGACGCTACGAGGTTCGGGTCCGGTTCACGAGCGAACACCCGGGCGAGTCGCTGCAGGTCCCGCCATGCGCCGGGCGTCGCGCCGTCCGCGTCGACGCGATCTCGCTCCCGGACGCTCCCGGTCCGGCGGTCGCTGCCGTGCGTCCGGGTCTCCACGGGCTGGTCATCGAGCTCGACGTGAGCCGCTACGAGAAGCGCATCGCCTGCGGTGAGCCCCCTCGTCTCGGGATCGCCGAAGACTCGACCGAGGGGCTCGGGACGCTCACCTTCGAGAGCCCCCACGCGGGGCAGGGCGGCGGACGGGCCGTGGTGTACCTCCCGCCGGGTCACGACCTGCACGCGTTCGGCGCGCTGCTCGTCGGCCTGCACCCGTGGAACGGCACGCCCTGGACGTACACGGCTTACGACGAGCTTCTCCGCGAAGCGCGGGCCCGCGGCGTGCTCTTGCTCATGCCGAGCGGCCTCGGGAACTCGCTCTACACCGCCGACGCCGAAGACGAAGTCCTCCGCGCCATCGACGCGCTCGCGAGCGTGGTGCGCGGCTCCGACGCGCCCGACCCTCGCCCCCTCGACGTTTCACTGTGGGGCGCTTCCATGGGAGGCGCGGGCGCGACCACGATTGGTTTTCATCACCCGGATCGCTTCCTCGCGGTCACGAGCTTCTTCGGCGACTCCCGGTACGACTTGTCCACCTACGTCCGCGCGATCTTGCGCGACCCGCTCGCAGCGCACCGGGTCAACGCGCTCGACATCGTCGACAACGCGCGAAATCTCCCGGTCTGGCTGATCCACGGCGAAGACGACGCGACCTCGCCCATCGGTCAGAGCGAGATGCTTGCGGTCGCGCTGCAGCAGCGCGGCTTCTCGATACGCTTCGACCGCGCGCCGGGCATGGGTCACTCGGGCGCTCTCGTCGCGCGCTACCTTCACGAGGTCGTGAGCCACGCGGCGACCGCGCGAGCCGGCGCGCCGGCGCCGCGGGTCACGTACTTCAGCGTCCGACCGTCGGACACGGGCGCCTACGGGGTTCGCATAGAGCGAGCGAGCCCGACGGGCGACGCGTTTGTCGACGTCGAGCGCCGCGATGACGGCCTCCACGTGCGGCGAGCCGACGGCGTCCGGGCGCTCCGGCTCGAGCCGGGCGCGCTCGGGTGTTCCGTCGCGAACCCCCCGCCTCTCGTCATGGACGCGAGCCCCGCGGTCGACGCGACGTGGGCGAGGCCGGCGCCTTGACGGCGTTCCCGTCGGCATCGAGGCTCGAGCGCCTCCTCCTCGTGCTGACGCCCGCGATCGCGATGGCCGCCGTGGCCCTCGGCCTTCGCCTCGGGGCGCCCGAGAGCCTTCGGGCCGCCGTCGTCTATGGAGCCGCACAGTCGGGAGCAGGCACCGGGCTCGCCTGGCCCATCGTCGTCTTCGACGAAGAGCGCGGCGCGCGCGAGCCGGCGAAGGGCGTCCCCGTCGACGTGGTCGCGCGCACCAGGGCATCCAGCGCGCCGCCGGTTTCGTGGCACGGCGTCACGAACGGAGACGGGGTCATCGAGGCGTTGCTCGATCGGGCGGCGGCGCCCGGCGAAGAGGTGACCCTCGAAGTGCGCTCCGGGAAAGACGTGCTCGCGCGGGGAGACGCGGCGGCCCCGCCCTTCGCGGCCCCCGCGCCGCGCGAGCCGGGCTGGCTCCGCTTCGCGCGCCGCGAAGGCGCCGTCGCCCTCGACGTCGCGCTGCTCGGTCAGCGCGCCGCACCTGCCTTCCCCGCCGCGCTGTGGGTGCACGCGACGGACCGCGCGACGCACGCGCCGCTCGCGCGCGTCGTGATCGCGCTCGAGGGCGATCCCAGCGTGGCGCTCGCCGGCGCTCCGGCCGAGCCTACGGACACCGCCGGGTGGACGCGCGTCGCGGTGGTCCCGGCGGGTCTCGCGGTCACGGCGACGTTCGACGCGCGGTCGCCCGACGGCCGGAGCGGGACCTGGATCGGCGGGCTCTTCATGTCGCCGGGCGCGCCGCAGATCGAGACCCGGGCGCGCTGGGCGCCGGACGAGCCCGTCGGGCTCGACGTGACCATGCCGACCGTGCGCCCCGGCGCGTACCTCGAGATCGACGACGCGCGCGGGCGGGCGTGGGCGGCCGCGCTCCCGCTCGAGGCGCGAGCCGACGGAACGTCGCACGCCACGGTGGCCGCTCCCTCGCTCGCCCCGGGCCTCTACTGGGCCGTCGCGGCAGCCGACGCGAATGGCGCGAACGCAGCCGGCGCATGGTCCGCGGGAACGATCGTGCGTCCGTTCTTCGTGGCGGCGAGCGATGACGCGGCGCTCCGCTTCGGCTCGGAGCCGTCCGCGTGCGCCGCGCCGCGTGACCCGCGTGAGACGTCGAACGCGGTCGGCGCCTGTCTTGCGCTCGTGGCCCCGACGCCGGCGCCGCGGTGGCTCGCGCTCGACGGCTCCGTCGTTCAGCGCGCCCTCGATCGCGACGCCCGGACGCGAGGCCTGGCGGTCGCGCTCGGCGCGCTCGCCATCGCCATCCTCCTCGAAAGCACGCTGCTGCTGCGAGCCGCCCATCGGAGCGATCACGGGGGGCCAAGGCTAGACGACGCGGCGCAAGACGCCGTGCAAGACGAGTTGCAAGGCGAATTGCACGACGAAACGTACGACGAACCGCAGGGGAAGCCGCTCAGGCAGCGGGGAACGGTCCTGGTGGCCATCCTCGTCGGGCTGCTGGGGTTTGCGCTGCTCGCCGCCTTCATCGTGCGCGTCTAAGCTGATGGGGTGCGGTCGATCGGTGCCCTCGTTGTCCTGCCGGTCATCGCCGTCGCTCTGACGGGGGCGTCCGCCTCGTCGGGGCAAGACTTCGATCCCCACGGCCGCCGTCATGCGACGCCCCCGGCGCACACGGCGACGCCGCGCTCCGGCGCCCCCGCGCACGCCGCGCACGCCGCGCACGCCGAAGACGCCAACGGCCCGGCGCAGGCGCAGCTCATTCAGCGCTACACGCGCGTCGTCCTCTCGCAGCCCGGCGCTGCGTTCCCGCTGCAGCGGCTCGCGCAGCTCTACCGGGATCGCGACGGCAAGATCGCCGCGCTCGTCACCGATTTCGAGGCGCGCGCCGCCCAGGCCGGCGCCGACCAGTACGCGGCCACCGTCGCCCTCGCGGGCCTCTACAAGCTCGACGGCCGGACGCCCGACGCGATCGCTGCCTACGAACGCGCGATCGCCGTCAAGGGCGACGACGCGGCCGCCGCCTTCGCGATCGCCGCGCTCGCCCGCTTGCACGAAGAGCGGGGCGAGCTGACGCCGGCGCGAGCGGGCTACGAGCGCGCGCTCTCGCTGCAGACTGCACAGGCCGACAAGGAGCAGACGCTCCGCACGCTCGTGAGTCTCGCGCTCGACGAGAAAGACTGGGACGGCGCGAAAAAGGCACACCGGGAGCTCCTCCGCCTGGAACCCACGAGCCTCTTCGTGCGGGGCGAGCTCGGGCGCGAGCTCTTCAGCCGGGGCGAGTTCGCCCGCGCCGAGGTCGAGCTGAAGGACGTGGTCGCGGCCGCCTCGGGCGACAACCGAGCCCTCGCCCCCGCGCTCAAGGAGCTCGGAAAGGCGCAGGCGAAGGCCCACGAGAACCAGGAGGCGCTGGCGACCCTCAAGCGGGCCCTGGCCGCCTCGGGTCCGGAGACCGCCCTCCGCGCCGAGATCTACGAGATCGTCACCGAGATCTATCGGGCCGACCAGCAGTTGCCCTTGCTGGTGAAGCAGATCGAAGACGAGCACCCGAGCGACTTCGCGCGCCTCGCGCTCCTCGGCGCCCTCTACGAAGAGACGGGCGACGGGCCCAAGGCGATCGAGACGTTCAAGCGCGCGCTTGCCATCAACCCGCGACAGATCGACCTCCGCTTGCGAATGGTCCGCCTCTTACAGGCCAACGGCGAGCTCGACCAGGCGATCGCGGAGTACGAAGCGCTCATCCGCGCGGCGCCGAACAACCCGCAGTTCGTGTTCGAAGAGTGCTCGGCGCTCCTCGAGCGCGGCGACCACGCGCGCGCCCTTCGCTTGATCGGCGAGCTCGAAGCGCGGGCGTCGGGCGACGAAGAGGTGCTCTCGCGCGTGGCCGACTTCTACGCGCGCATCGGGGAGAAAGACCGCTCCCTCATGGTGCTGCAGAGGCTCGCGCAGGAGGGCGGCAGCGACGCCGGCCACCTCGTCGACCTCGGCGACCGCTACTTTCAAGACGGGAACGCCGCGCTGGCCGTCCAGACGTGGAAGCGCATTCTGACGACCGTGCAGCCACGCGCGAAGGCGCTCGCGGCGCTGGGCGACGTGTACCTCGAGCACGACATGACGAGCGACGCGCTGGCCGCTTACAAGGAGGCCGTCGCGCTCGAACCGGGGAACCTGGGCACCATGAAGGCACTCGCCGCCGCCTACGAGCGAACGCGCGCGTACCGCGAGGCGCAGTCGCTCTACGAAGAGATCGCGACGCGCGCGAAGGAGAAGGGCGACAAGGCCCTCGCCCGCGAGTCGAGGACGCGCATCGTGACGCTCTGGGGTCTTCAGCGCATGCTCGAGCAAGAGCTCCCTGCGCTGAGACGCCAGTTCGGTGCCACGCCACCCGACGCCGAGGCCGGCCGGATGCTGGCCGAGGCGCTGCCCCATCTCCGCAAGTTGCCGGAAGCCGAGGCCGTACTCCGCAGAGTGATCGAGATCGCGCCGGGCGACGCCGACAGCTACCTCGCCCTCGAGCGCGTGCTGGTTCAGCAGACCAAGGTCGCCGAGGCCATCGCCGTGCTCGAACGACTGGCCGAGGTCGAGCCCAAGCGAGCGCGCGAGCTCTATCAGCGCATGGCGCAGTACGCCCTCCAGATCTACGACGACGACGACGCGATCAAGTATGCAGCCCGCGCCGTCGAGCTCAATCCCGACGACGCCGAGGGTCACCGGCGCCTCGGCGAGATGTACCGGTCACGGCAGGACGTCGACCACGCGGTCGCGGAGTTTCGCGCGGCCATCGCCAAGAACGACCGGCTCTTCGTCGTCTATCTCGAGCTCGCGGATCTGCTCCTGTCGAAGGGCCAGACCGACGAGGCCGACCGGCTCTTCCGGTCGATCGTCCGCGCGGCGCCCGACGAGGAGCTCGTGGCGCGGGCCGCGCGCCTGTCGATGCAGATCAACCTCGGCAAGGGGACCCTCGGCTCCCTCGAACAAGACCTGTTGCCCCTCGCGATCGGCAATCCGCAGCGGCCGATCTACCGGCACCTGCTCGTCGAGATCTACGGGAGCATGACGTTCGGCCTCGTCCAGCGCGTCACGCACGCGGCAGCGACCAACGCCACGGGCGCCGCCGACGCGCGCAAGGCGCTGGCCCTCATCGGATCGCGGGCGGTCAAGCCGCTGCTCGACGCCCTGGCCGATCCCGACGTGAGCCAGCAGCGGATCGCCATCGACGTGCTCGCGTACGTCCAGAACCGGAACGCTGCGCTGCCGCTCTTCGCCTTCGCGACGGGCGCCGCGGATCCGGCGCTTCGAGCCCGCGCGATGATTGCGTGCGGGTCGCTCGCCGATGCGACGCTCGTGCCGAAGTACGAGGCGTTGCTCTTCCCCAGGGACGCCCTCGGCGATCAGGCCGGAGCCGCCGACGCGGTCGGCGTCGCGGCGGTCTGGGGCCTGGCTCGCATGGCCGACGCGCGCGCGCTCCCGGTGCTGCGACGCGTCGCGGGCGGCGCGGCGCCGGCGATGAGGGCCCTCGCCGTGCTCGGGCTGGGCGCCGCGCACGACACGGCTTCGGCGCCCGCGATCGCCGACATCGCGCGCTCGGTCGATGGCGGGGCGCTGACGCGGGCCGCTGCGGCGTATGCCCTCGGCGAGCTCGACGCCCAGACCTACGTTCCGGCGGTGATCGAGATCGCCGAGGGCGGCGAGATGCTGCCGCGGCGCATGGCGCTGGTGGCGCTGGCGCGCATGGCGCGCACGGCCCGAGCGGCTTCCGGCAAGGACCCCGACTTCGCGCACGAGGCGGTGCAGGCCATGGCCGACGCCGTCTTCGTCGAGAACACCGACGCGAGCGCCGCCGGCGCGGCGCTGTCGCTCTCCCGAACGGCGGTCGCGACCCTGGCGTCTCTCGCGTCGCCGCCCGTCGCCTCGAATAACTCCCGCGGCGCGCATCCAGCGCACGCGCGCGACAACGACGCCGCGGCGGTGAGCGTCCTCGACGCCGCGCCCGCCGACGCGTGGCGCTCGTCGCGCGCGCTCGACGTCGACGCCCTCCTCGACGGGCTGGCCCCGCACGACGCGTCCGACGCCGATCGCGGTGCGGCGCTGGTGCGTTTCGCCGAGCCGATCCGCCGAGCCGCGCTGGCGGCGTTGCGCGCGTCGGGCCCGCGGGCAACGGCGGTCATCGACGCGCTGGGCAGCGGGCAGGGCGAGCTCTTGCCGTTCGTCGGGCCCGGGCAAACGGGGGCGGCGGCAGACGCCGCGCGGGCCCTCGCCGCCGGCCTCGAGCCGAGCGTCGTGCCGCTTGCGCGCAATCCGGACCCGGCCATCCGGACGAAAGCCATCGTGCTCGTCGCGCGCTCGTCCGACGACGCCGCGATCGATGCGGTCGTCGCGGCGCTCGAAGACCCGAACGAGGCCGTGCAGCGGGTGGCGGTCGCGGCCGTCGGCGCTCCCCGGACCAACGGCCGCCCTGCGGCCGACGCGCGCGCCAGCGGCGCCGTCGCGAAGATGCTGGCGACGCACGACAGCTGGGCGATGCGCATCCTCGCCGCGCAGGCCCTCGGGCGTCTGGGCGCCATCGACGTGCTCGCCCGGGGCGTGGCGCACGAGATCAGCACCCGACTGACCGAAGCGGCCGCAAAAGACTCGTACGCCCTCGTGCGCCAGGCCTCGCTCGAGGCCCTCGCCTCCTTCGACACACCCGGCGCCCGCATCCTCGCGCAACGCATGGCCACCCTCGACCCCGAACCCCGCGTCCGCGAAGCCGCCGCCGCTCTGGCGCGGTAGGCTGTCTCGTCCCGCTCTCGAGAGAGAGATTGGCCGCAGAGGGAAAGCGCCGGGAGACCGGCAGGAGGAAGTAGGTGAGCAGACGGTGAGTAGACATCCGAAGCAAGTCCTACCCCGGGAGGAATCCGCCCCGGGAAGCCCAGATCTTGCGGAGTTGGGGGCGACCCCATCGCCGAAGCGTAGGCGGGTAAGTGCGCGGGCCGGGTGATCGAGCCTCGAAACGCCATTTTCGGAAGGAGCCGACGTCGTCCTCTGTGACGGAAGGCCATGGCGCCGCGGCGCTAGATGCGGAGAAAGCTGCGGGCTCTTCCGGGTTTCGGGTGGCTTCGGAGAGGCGAGCATCGACGGCTGGCAGCTGGGTTGGCGGCCGGGGGATTCGGGGCTAGCGATGGTGGATGCGAGACACCGAGCTGTACCGGGCCATCTTGGGCCTTGAGTCGCCGTGGACAGTGGCGCGCGTGGACCTCGACGTGAAGGAGCAGCGCGTGGATGTGTATGCCGAGCACGGCAAGCGCAAGACGTGGCCGTGCCCCGAGTGCGAGGCGGCGTGCGGTTTGCACGATCACGACGAGGAGAGGACCTGGAGGCACCTCGACAGCTGCCAGTTCAAGACGGTGTTGCATGCGCGAATTCCGCGCGTTCGCTGCGACGAGCACGGGGTGCTGCAGGTGCGTGTTCCCTGGGCTGACCCAGGGGGGCGATTCACCGCGCTGTTCGAGCGCTGGGCGATCGAGGTGCTGCATGAGACGAGCGTGGAAGGCGGCAGTCGCCTTCTTGGCATCTCGTGGGACGAGGCGCACCACATCATGCAGCGCGCTGTCGAACGAGGGCTGGCGCGTCGTGAGCCTCGGGTTCCGAAGCAGCTCGGGCTGGACGAGAAGTCCATCCGCAAGGGTTCTCGCTTCGCGACGATCGCGACAGACATCCAGGCTGGCGCCGTGATCGAGGTGGCGGAGGGTCGCACGAAGGAGAGCGTGTACCGCAGCCTCGGTTCGTATTCGCTCAACGACCTTGCTGAGGTTGAAGCCGTCGCGATCGACATGAGCCAGACGTACATCAGCGCAGTCCGCCCGTGTATCCAGGGCGCCGACGAAAAGATCGTCTTCGACCGTTTCCACGGCGTGACCAGAAGAAAGGCGGTGCAACCCAGCGAGTGAAAATCTCGAC
>ODAK010006036.1_pt1 | contig 12251 bp, 8 predicted proteins | sample 1539591 | NCBI WGS metagenome assembly ODAK01 (sample SAMEA3539303, study PRJEB22396) | soil metagenome | biome: tundra; feature: field; material: soil | place: USA | collected 2010-05 | depth 0.15 m | reverse complement strand
ATTACAGCGCCGCGCGCATGGCCGCGCGCGCGCTTGAAGTGTACGGAACGATCGCCGCGCAGTGACTTGCACCTTCTGTCCGCTGAAGACGAGTGTCAAATTTCTCGAACTGAAGTTCGCCGGCATACGGTATAATTCTTCACATCGGCTACAACCTAGGGATGGGCCGCAATGGGACCGGATGGCGAGATCACGCGTCTGATTTACGACTGGCAGCGCGGCGCTCCAGGCGCGGAAAGCGCCCTGTTTAACGCCCTCTATCAAAAGCTGCACAGCCTTGCCTTGCAATGCCTGCAAGGCGAGCGCCGCGATCAAGCCCCAGGCGCCACCTCCCTGGTCCATGAGGCGTACCTGCGGTTCCGTCAAGCGCAGAACCTGGAAATCGTGAACAGCAGCCACTTGCTCGCCCTGGCCGCGCAGGTCATGCGCCGCATCGTGGTGGACCGAGCCCGCGCCCGCCGCAGCGAGAAACGCGGCGGCGATGCCATCCCGATCGAACTTTCCGATGCCCTGGTGGCGCGGGATTCGGAAGCAGACGAGATCCTGGCCGTGGATTTCGCGCTCCGGGACCTTGCCCATCATTCCCCGCGGAAAGCCCAACTCGTGGAACTCCGCTACTTCGCCGGATTCAGCGAGGAAGAATCGGCCGCCTGCCTGGGGATCTCGGTGCGCACGGTGCGGCGCGATTGGCAGGTCGCCAGAACCCGGCTTCGGATCGCCATCGATGGAACCCCAGCCGCCTGACCGCATTCAGCTTGCGGACGAGGTCTTCTCGGCGGCGCTGGACCTGCCGCCAGCCGAGAGAACCGCTTTCGTGCGGGAGCGCTGCGGCAACGATACCACGCTTACAGAGACCGTGCTCCACCTGCTCGAGCAATACCAGCGCCTGGGAGATTTCCTGGAAGCGCCGGCTTTCGCACCAAGCCAACCGCAGGCCGGAGAGTTCCGGCCCGGTGAAGTCCTCAACAACGGCCGCTTTCGCCTGATCGAACTGGTGGGCCGCGGCGGCATGGGCGAAGTCTACCGCGCGGAAGACACCGAACTCGCGGATATCGTCGCGTTGAAGGTCCTGCGCTCGCGCTTTCGCGGAGAGGAACACATCGACGCGCGTTTCCGCGGCGAAATCCGCCTGGCGCGCAAGATCTCCCATCCCAACGTTTGCCATATCTTCGATCTGTTCGTGGAACGTCGCGGCTTGGATGAGGTCCTGTACTTCACCATGGAGTTTCTGGAGGGCCAGACATTGGCCCGCGCCATCGCCCAGGGCCCCATGGAACCCGCGGCGGCCCTGGCGCTGGCCCGCCAGATCGCCGCCGGTTTGGATGCAGTCCACCGTGCCGGCATTATTCATCGCGATCTGAAGCCCGCCAATATCCTGCTGGTCCCGGATCTGGCTGCGGGCAATGCCGGCGGGCGGCGCGCCGTCCTGACGGATTTCGGGCTGGCGAAAGTCTTTGACGGGCTGACGCCCTCCGGCCACACGCTGCCCGGCCAAATCGCGGGAACGCCGGAATACATGGCCCCGGAGCAATTTCTGGGCGCGCCCTTGACACCCGCCACCGACGTGTTTTCATTCGGATTGATCGTCCATGAGATGCTGTCGGGCAGCCGCCCGCCTTCCGAGCAAAATGTCGTGCGCCTGGCCATGCGGCGCATTTCGGAACCGCCCGAGCCCCTTTCCCGCTCCGTTCCCGGCGTGCCCGCGGCATGGGATGCCGTGCTTGCCCGCGCTCTGGCGCCCGATCCGGGGAATCGCTATGCGTCTGCCGCGGACATGATCCGGGCACTCGACGATTCCGCCGCTTCCGCCCTTCCTCAGCCTCCTCTCCCGCGGCACGTTTCGCGGCGGACCTGGATCGTCTCCGGAGCCGCCACGGCGGGCGTGGCCTGTTTGGGCGCGTTCCTGCGCTATATAGAGTGGCCGCCAAAAATTCCGGCGAAACCGCTTGTCATGCTGACGCCCACTACACAGTCGATCGATTCCAACGACGGCCCGACTGCGGCCGGCGCCATCGATCTGCTGCTAGCCGACCAACTCCAGCAATCCGCCCACATCCGCATCCTGCCCAAAGACCGCGTGCAAGCATTATGGCAGCGCATCGCCGGGGCGGCCGTACGTCTGCCGCCCAAGCTGACGCCCACGCAGGCGAGGGATATTGCCTTGCGCGAAGGCGCGCAGTTCGTGGTCTTCAGCAATCTCAGCCGGGTGGCCGATGAGCAGGTGTTGGAGCTCCGCCTGCAGTTGATGGGCAACGAGCCCGCGCACGCGCGCAAGGAATGGCCTAATACCTTTTCGGCGCGGCGCATGAGCGATCTGCCCTCGGCGGTTTACGACAGCGCGTCGTGGGTGCGCCGCACGGCCGGCGAATCGGCGGGCACGATTGAAAACAGCAGCCGGCATCCGGAAGAATTGACTACTTCTTCCTGGCAGGCGCTACAGGAGTACACGCTGGGCGATGAGGCGTGGGCGGCGTCCAAGAGCGGGGCCGCGATTCTGCATTTGAAAACCGCGTTGGACCTGGACCCCAAGTTTGCACGCGCGGCATCCCGTATGGCGGATATTCTGACCGCGGAGTCCCGTCCCGACGAAGGCCTGCCGTATCACGCGATGGCGGCCGAAATCATCGCCGAGAGAAATCTGACGGATCGTGAATCGCTGACTATCAGGGGCTTGTTCGCACTCGATACCGGCCAAAACAAAGAAGCGGAACAGATCTTCGACCGCTACGCCATCGAGTATGCCGATGACGGGCTCGCGCTGTTCTACAAAGCAACTGCCATCGACCTGCAAGGGCGTGCCGACGAAGCGCTTCAACTGACCCAGGCCGCGATTGCGCTTGACCCGCATTCGTATAGCTTCCTCATGCAGCGCGCGGTTTATCTGCTCAATGGCGGCCACCTTGACGAAGCCGGGGCTCTGTGTGACCGGGCCGCGAAGCTGAAGCCGACGGATTGGACGGACCAATTGCGCGGCGGCCTTGCTCTGGGCCGATTGGACTTGGCCGGGGTCTGGCGTAGTATCGAGCATATGCGTTCCAACGGATCGCTCACCTATCAGAGCCGGGCTTATGGTTTCGAGGCGTGTCTGCGAGCTGAGCAGGGCAGATGGGATAAGGCGGAACAACTATTTCGTGATGGCTTGGCCTTCGACTCCAGGATGGGCCTTGGCTCCCAGCCGCAGTTCACAAAGAATCGCTTATTGGTGCAGTTGTTTCTGCGGCGGCATCAAACCGCCGACGCTGTCCGGCTGTGCGCCGCGATGCTTGCCTCCAAGCCAGGGTATGAGAATACCATGAGGGTCGGGTGCATGCTGGCGCAGGCTGGCGAGCCTCGCCGTGCGGAGGGCTGTCTGATCCGGGGCTTACCGAACTGGCCGATTTACAATCATTGGATCCAGCGCCTGAAGGGTGAAGTGGCGCTTGCGAAGGGAAACGCAGGGCAGGCGTTACAACTGATGCAATCGGCCCCGCCGTCCCGGATCAAGAATGAATGGCCTGAGTGCATCGTTCGCGCGGCGCTGGCCTCAGGAGATACAATGGTTACCCGGCAGCATATGAGCACCCTCGTGCGAAATCCCGGCCGCTACTGGTTTCAGGCCGACATGATCGGCCCGGGCTTCATCTCTTGGGCGCTCGCAATCGGCGGATCGAGCCATCTGCCGGAAGCGGATCTTAAGTTAGCGGAATCATTAAGGCAGTGTATCGCAAAATTCAACTAGAGAATGGAAAGGACGACTATGGCAACACTTTCACACGGAGAGAAGATCGCGCTGTACCTCTTGCTTTCATCGGGATCAAAGCTGCGGCTTGACCTGGATGGGAAAACCTATCAGGATGATCCCGCCCAGCCCTTCGGGAACGCCGCCCTCCTGTATCAAGCTCTTAAGAAATTGCTAAGCGGGCGGGGCTGGAAGGTCAACAACGTGCTAACTGCCAACAACCTCAACCAAGCCGCGATCCAACAGTACTTATGGGATCCTGTCACGGGTCTGGCTAAGACCTCGGCGACGGCCATCATGCAGGCTGTGCAGATGGACCGAGACAAATACGACCCGAACAATCCCTGTCCTGTGGATCAGGATGAGACTAACGTTTTCAACGCGCTTGCTTCCATACCGTACGCTGGGCCTCGGGCATCTGAGGAGAAGCCTGAGAGCGCATGAGCATCGACCGGCGCAGCTTCCTGCTTCTCGGGGGGGCGGTGGGGGCAGGCCGCTTGCACGCAGATGAACCGCCGCCGCTATGTGTTGGATCGGACTTTCCCGAGCTTCCTCCGAACGCCTTTCGTTTTGACTCCGTACCGGATCTCCAGGTGGGGCAGTTCAATCCGAAGGCGCCGAAGCGGCGCCTGTGGTCCACACTCGATGACGGAGAAAAGGCGCGCCTTGCTAAAGATTTGAGGTGCGCCTACACCCGAATGATGAACAAGCGATGGACCAGCCGCAGGAGCTACATGTACCAGGCGTGGACGCATGCCTGGTACTGTAGCGGCAATCGGGACCCGTGTTTCGGCGATATCCACCGTTCGTGGGCATTCCTGCCCTGGCACCGCGCATTCCTGTACTTTCACGAGCGGCTCATTCAAGCAGAGCTTGGAAACCCGGATTTCCGGCTTCCGGTCTGGGACTGGGAGAACGATCCTTGCGTCCCCTGGATCTACAACTCACTGCCCTCGGTGAAGCATCTCGCCTGTAGCGCCTCGCGCGCGCAAAACCACATCTGCCCGGTTACTCAGGCCGATTTGAATGCGTGGTTCGGGAGCAGCAGCAGCTTCGACACGGTGGCCGGTGGGCTCACTTACGCTGGAACATCGTTTAGTGGTCTGCACCAATGCGTTCACGTCCAACTCGGCGGCTGCATGGGCGATTTTCTCAGCGCGGCATTGGATCCAGTCTTCTACGCGCACCATGCAAATGTCGACCGCTTCTGGGACGCTTGGACGGCCCAAAATCGACAATCACTCCCGCAGTGGCCCAATTCATGCTTTTACTTCTACGATCTGGGGCGACCCGTGCGCGTGAAAGTGCGCGACTTGCTGAACACCACTCGCCTCGGATACCGGTACGACCCTCCGTCCATGCCCCAGTACCAGTCAAAATCCGTCAGCGCGGTGATTGAGAATGGCCGCGTGACGCTTGATGCCTACTTCCTCCACCAACTACTCAATCTGCTGTCCCTCGATTCGCGATTTGACCTGGCTGGACAAGTCAGGCGGGTCCATGAGCCGGACTCTTTGGTAACGGTCCAGTTCCGGGTGAGCCTCCCTAGCCTTGAACATGGCAAATATTACCTGTTTGGTATGCAGGACCAGAGCGGCAAGTTGGGCGTCGTCCTCGACCCCTGTGCGGGTCTTCTAGCGATGCACGAGGCACCTTCGCAGGCGGTCCTGGCCGCCCATCTGGGCCACGACGCACTGGCCTATGTGCTCGGCAACATTGACCATGGCATCCAACTGGTTTATGGCCCGGCTTCGAACGTGAGCAATCCGGCCTGTGGAGGCGCGTCTATCGCCAATCCGACGCGATTCGCCCCGGAATCGTTCGAGATCAGAGTCGCCAGTGCTGGAGCAGTCGCATACAGATAGCGACCGCTGACGCTGGCTCGTAAAGTGATTGAGAAGTGGCCGGCTGACAGAGGGACACGCGTCGCTTGCCCTAGCGAGCCTGCACGCGCGTGCGACAATAGTCCATGGTTCGGCACGGAGCCACCCGCATCTAACGCGCTGCCTATGCTGGACGTCTCCCAGATCGCCAAAACGTACGCGACCCCACGCGGGCCGCTCTCCATTCTCTCCGGCGTTTCGTTCAGCCTTCAGCGCGGCGACGCAGCCGCCATCATGGGCCCTTCCGGCGCGGGCAAGAGCACGCTCCTCTACATCCTCGGCGGGCTGGAACAGCCCACTTCCGGTACGGTCGCGCTCGATGGACGCGATCCTTTCACGCTCTCCGAGAAAGAGTTGGCGGCGTTCCGCAATCGGGCAATCGGCTTCATCTTTCAGGACCATTGCCTGCTGCCGCAATGCTCCGTGCTCGAAAATGTGCTGGTGCCGACGCTGGTTTCGAGGGATGGCGACGGCTACGTCGATCGCGCGCGCGGCCTGCTCGCGCAAGTGGGCCTGAGCGATCGCCTCGATCATCGCCCGGCCGAGCTTTCCGGCGGCGAGAAGCAGCGCGTAGCGCTGGCGCGCGCCCTCATCAACAAGCCGCTGTTGCTGCTGTGCGACGAGCCCACCGGCAATCTCGACCAGGCATCCGCCGACGTGGTGGCTTCGCTCCTGCTCGAACTGCACCAGCGGCAGGAGACCATCCTCATGGTGGTGACTCACAGCGCCGAACTGGCCGCCAGATTCCCCTTGCGGTACGAATTGCGAAATGCGAACCTCCACCCTGTTGGCGCGTAATCTGACGTGGTATTGGCGCACGAACCTGGCGGTGCTGCTGGGCGTCGCGACCGCGGCGGGCGTGTTGGGCGGCGCGCTGCTGGTGGGTGATTCGGTGCGCGCCAGCCTGCGCGACCTGGTGCTGGCACGGCTCGGCAATACCGATTACGTCGTCGCGCGCAACGGTTTCTTTCGCGAGGATCTGGCCGCGGCGTTCGGCAAGACAGGCCAGGAGGCCTGTCCCACTATTGCTATCGACGGCATGGTCGCCCATCAAGCCAGCGGGCGAAGAGCATTGGCCGTGCAAATTTACGGAGTCGACCAGCGCTTCGGCCGAGCGCCCGAAGGGCAGCAGATTCTGTTGAGCGCCGCGCTGGCGAGTGAACTGGGCGCCAAGCCCGGCGACGCGCTGCTGGTCCGGGTGGAGAAACCTTCGGCTATCCCGCTCGAATCGCTGCATGGCCGGAAAGAAGACGTCGGCAAGACCATTCGGCTCACGCTCGGGGCGGCAGCGCCGCGCGAGTTCTCGCTGAATCCGCAACAGGGTGATGTCCGTGCGGCCTTCGTGCCGCTCGCGCGCCTGCAGAAGGAACTGGGCGAGGTGGGGAAGGTCAACACGATCCTGGTGGCGGGTGGACCGCTCCCTGACGGTCACGGCTCAGTAACTCTCGAAGACCTCGGCATCAAAATACGCACGCTGCCAAATGGCCTTTCGCTTGAAACCGATACAACCCTCGTCCCCGATGCACTCGCCGAGCATGCCACCGCTGCCGCGAAATCCCTCGGCCTGAGCACCGAACCGGTGCTCACCTACCTCGCCAACAGCATCCGCGCCAACGGCCGCGAAATCCCCTACTCGGTCGTGACCGCGCTCGCCGCGCCGCCCGCGCCCGCCGCGCCATCTGAGCCCGCCGGCATCACCCTCAATCAATGGGCCGCCCACGACCTCAACGCCAAGCCCGGAGACGCCGTCACCCTCGACTACTACGTGTGGAAGTCCGATGGCCGCCTCCACACCGAAAGCGCCCAATTCCGCCTCGCGCAAATCGTCCCGATCGCGGGCGCGGCAGCCGATCGCGGCTACGCGCCGGAATATCCGGGCATCACTGAATCGAACAGCCTGCGCGATTGGGACCCGCCCTTCCCGCTGGACCTGCACCGCGTCCGCCCCGCCGACGAGCAGTACTGGAAGCAATACCGCACCACGCCGAAAGCCTTCATCGCACTGGCGCGAGGCCAACAGATCTGGGGCACGCGCTTCGGCAGGCTGACATCTATCCGCATCTCTCCGCCGTCGCCAGCCTATGCCGACGCGCTGCGCGCCGCGCTCGACCCCGCCCAAATGGGCCTCACCGTCATCCCTGTGAAAGCGCGCGGCCTCGCATCATCCCAGGGCGCCACCGATTTCGGCGAGTACTTCGTCTATTTCAGTTTCTTCCTGATGGTCTCCGCCCTCCTGCTCACCGGGCTTTTCTTCAAGCTCGGCATCGAGCAGCGCATGCGCGAGATCGGAGTCCTCCGCGCCCTCGGCTTCTCCATCTCAAAAATCCGCGCCGTGTTCCTGCTCGAAGGCGCAGCGCTGGCCGTCGCCGGATCGCTGCTGGGCTTAGCGGGCGCGCTGGCATACGGTGAGATCATCGTGCTCGGCCTGCGCACCTGGTGGATCGACGCAGTCGGCACACGCCTGATCTCCCTGCACCCATCGACCGCATCGCTAGCTACGGGCGCGCTGGCTGGAATCGTGACGGGCCTGGGCGCGATCGCCTGGACCCTGCGCAAGCTGGAGCCAGTCACGCCGCGCGGACTGCTGGCGGGCGAAACGAAGCACGGCTCCGCCAAACGCGGCGTCCTAATCGGAATCGCAGCCGCCATCCTGGCGTTCGCACTGATCGCCGCCGCGCTGCTGCGCGCCCTGGACCAGACCGCCGCATTCTTCGGCGCAGGGACCCTGTTGTTGATCGCCGCTCTCGCCCTCCAATCCGCCTTCTTAAACGCGCGCGCATTCGTCAACATTGGCGGCCTGAAAACTCTGGCGCTGCGCAACGCCGCTTACCGGCCCGGCCGCAGCATCCTCTGCATTGCGCAGATCGCCTGCGCCACGTTCCTCATCGTTTCGGTGGACGCCTTCCGCCAGGCCGGCGATTCCGCAGGCACAGGTGGCTACCCGTTGATGGCCGAGTCCGTCCTGCCGCTCATTCACGACCCCAACACCGCCGCCGGCCGCGATGCCCTCAACATCCCGCCGCTTCAGGGCGTCCACTTCATCCCTTTCCGCCTGCGGCCCGGCGATGACGCAAGTTGTCTGAACCTCTACCAGCCGCGCAATCCGCGAATCCTGGCGCCGCCCGCGGCGTTCCTGCGCAGTGCCCACTTCGCATTCCAGGATTCGGTCCCCCACGCGGCGAATCCCTGGTTGCTGCTAGAGACGCCGCTGCTCGAATCGCAGCCCGCCGATGGCGCCGTCCCGGCCATCGCCGACGCCAACTCCATGACGTACGTGCTGCACCTCAAGCTCGGCGAGGATTTCGTGCTGAACCAGACCCGCTTCCGCATCGTCGCAGCCCTTCAAGACAGCCTCTTCCAGAGCGAATTGCTGATCTCCGAGAAGAACTTCTTGCGCTTGTTTCCGGATGTGGAAGGCTACCGCTTCTTCCTGCTCGACGTCTCACCCCAAAGGGCGCAGCAGGTGACCGGTCGATTGGAGGAAGCCTTGTCCGATTACGGATTCGACATACAATCCACCGAAGCGCGCCTCGCCGGTTTCCACAAGGTCGAGAACACCTACCTCTCGACTTTCCGCAGCCTGGGCGCTCTGGGACTGGTGTTGGGCACGGTGGGCCTCGCGGCCATCCTGCTCCGCAGCGTGCTGGAACGCCGCCGCGAGTTGGCGCTGCTGCGCGCAGTCGGGTATCGTCCGTCGCACCTGGCTGCCATTGTGCTGGCCGAGAATCTGCTCCTGCTGCTGATGGGCCTGGCCACCGGCACGGTGTGCGCACTGCTGGCCATTGCGCCCGCGGTTTCATTGCGCGGCGGTCAACTCCCCGTCGCGTCGCTCAGCTTGCTGCTGACGGCGGTGCTGGCGACCGGAATCGGCGCATCGCTGGCCGCCACGCGCGCGGCTCTGCGCTCGCCGCTGCTGGCAGCGTTGAGATCGGAGTAACCTGAATCATGCATCGCCGCTTGACCCTTTGTATCGCCGGTCTCCTGGTAGTCGCCTGGGCCGAGGATTGGCCGCAGTGGCGCGGTCTGCATCGCGACGGGACCGCCGTCGGCTTCCCGGAGCCGAAAGCCTGGCCGGAAAAACTCACGCTCAAATGGAAAGTCGCCGTAGGTGAAGGCCACTCATCGCCCGTGGTGGCCGATGGCAGGGTCTACGTCCATACGCGCCAAGGCGATCGCGAAGTGGTCACCGCGCTGCGCCCCGAAACCGGGCACACGATCTGGCAGGAAAGCTACGACGAGCCCTACAAGATGAATCCCGCGGCAACCAGCCACGGCAAAGGCGTGAAATCGACGCCCGTGGTCGAGGACGGCCGCATCTTCACTTTCGGCATCAACGGCACTCTCTCCTGCTTCGATGCCAAGACCGGCAAGCCGCAATGGCGCAAGGAGTTCGGCTCGCCCGATTTCGGCGTGGCCACCTCGCCGGTGGTCGACCGCGGCCTGGTAATCGTACACGTGGGCGGCAACACCCAGGGCGCGCTCACCGCCTTCGACGCCGCCACCGGCGCCGAAAAGTGGAGCTGGAAAGGCGACGGCCCTGCGTATGCATCGCCCATCGTCGTGGAGCTTGCCGGAACTCGCCAGGTGGTGACGCAAAGCCGCCACAGCATCGTGGGCGTCTCGGCCGCCACGGGCGACCTGCTCTGGCAGATTCCATACAAGACGATGTACGCGCAGAACATCGTCACGCCGGTTCTGTATCGCGACACGCTGATCTTTTCGGGCATCGGCAATCCGGTGATAGGCGTCAAGCTGCTCAAGCACGGTGCGGAGTGGACCACCGAGACCGTCTGGCAGAACAAAGATTTTTCGATGTACATGAGCTCGCCGGTGGTGAGCGGCGACCTGCTGTTCGGCTTCTCCCAGCGCAAAAGCGGGCAGTTCTTCTGCCTGAAGCCGGGCGACGGCACGACGTTGTGGACTTCCGAGGGCCGCCAGGCGGATAACGCCGCCATCGTGGCGGCCGGTTCCGTTTGGCTGATTCTCACATCCGACGGCAACCTGATCGTGGCCCGCCAAAGCGACAAAGCGTTCGAACCGCTGCGAACATACTCCGTCGCCGACAGCCCCACCTGGGCGCATCCGGTGGTCATGGGCCACGGTATTCTGATCAAAGACGCGACCAACCTGGCGCTATGGGACCCGTCATGAAACACCGTGCTCGCTTGTTCGCCGCGGTGCTCGCCTGCACCACGGCCCAAGGCGGGTCGCTCGAATGGCCCCAGTTTGCCGGCCCGCATCGCAACTTCACATCCGACGCCAAAGGACTGGCCAACTCCTGGCCTGCCTCGGGACCGAAGAAGCTCTGGAGCCGCGACCTGGGCGACGGCTACTCCGGCATCGCCGTGGATGGCGCGGTCCTCTACACTATGTACCGCCACGGCTCCGATGAGGTCACGCTGGCCGCCGCCACCGCCACCGGCAAGACCATCTGGGAACACACGGAGAACGCCTCCTTCCGCGGCGGCATGGCCATGGAGAATGGTCCCGGCCCGCATGCCACGCCGCTGGTCACCGCCGACGCCGTGTACGCCGTGGGCATCCTGGCCCACCTGCTCTGCCTGGACAAGAAGACGGGGCACGTGCTTTGGTCGCACGATCTCTGGCACGAATTCAACGGCACTCCCATGGACCGCGGATATTCGGGCAGCCCGATCGCCTGGAAGGACATGGTCATCATGAAGGTCGGCGGCGCCGGTCACGCGCTGATGGCCTTCAACCAGAAGGACGGCAAGGTCGTCTGGCAGAAACAGGATTTCAAGAACTCGCCCTCTTCGCCCATCCTTATTAAAGTGGATGGCCAGGACCAGGTGGTCGCCGTGATGAGCGATGAAGTGGCCGGCCTCAATCCGGACACCGGCGATTTGCTCTGGAAATACCCGCACAGCACCAGTTGGGGACTCAACATCGCACTGCCGCTGTGGACCGGCGACAATACGCTGTTCGTCTCCTCGGCTTATAACGGCGGCTCGGTGGCGCTCGAACTGCACGTGGTGAACGGCAAGACGCAGGTGAAGGAACTCTGGAATACGAACCGCCTGCGGGTGCACATCGGGAACCTGCTGCGCATCGGCGACACGCTCTACGGATCGAGCGGCGATTTCGGGCCGGCCCCGCTGACCGCGCTCGATGCGAAAACGGGCGATGTGCTCTGGCAGGATCGCTCGTTCCCCAAGGCCGCGTTCCTCTACGCCGACGGCAAGCTGATTGCGGTCGATGAAGACGGCAATCTCTCCCTGGCCACCGTCTCGCCCACAGGTTTGAAGGTGCTGTCGCGAGCGGAGTTGCTGCGGAGCAATGCCTGGACCGCGCCGGCGTTGGCGGGGACTGCGTTGTATGTGCGCGATCGTCACAGCCTGATGGCGCTGGACTTGCGTTAGGTGGGGCAGACCTCCAGGTCTGCGCGGGTCCTCCAGGACCCGCTGGCCGCGAACAGGGCGACGTGGACGTCGGCCGCAGGACTGGAGTCCTGCCCCACGTTCAATCAATCACCGCGCTGATCGGCCTCCCCAGCACGCCGGGATAGCTGCCGGCTCCGATGCCCAGTAACTCCAGCGCCGTGGGCGCGATATCGCGCTGGTGATACGTACTGGTGTTGGTGGCTTCTCCCTTGGCCGGCGTGTCCGGCCCAATCACCGCAACCCAGATCT
>ODAK010006035.1_pt1 | contig 12252 bp, 28 predicted proteins | sample 1539591 | NCBI WGS metagenome assembly ODAK01 (sample SAMEA3539303, study PRJEB22396) | soil metagenome | biome: tundra; feature: field; material: soil | place: USA | collected 2010-05 | depth 0.15 m | reverse complement strand
ACTCTGTTCCGATGTTCATTGCGCTGCCCTCGGGAGATCCTTCAACTAGCTTCCCTTCCGATCCACGCGGAACCTTGCCCGCAGTAACTTACTCGGCAAACAATCAGTCTATCTTTGCTCGCAGTGCTTGGGTAACGAATGGGCCTGAATCGCCGTCTGACACCGGATCTCCCCCGGCGACAACACAACAGGTTTTCTTCTCGCGCTGCCCTAACACCCGCATCGACCACGAAGTAGAAGACTGCGGGAGGGTCGATATCTTGTCGAATGGGGAGTACATCAGCAAAGCGCGGGCAATTGCTCCTGAATATAACTACTATCTTTCCTCCGCGGAGCACGCAAATCTGTTTGGGGCAGGCGTGAATCAGAGTCAGACGGCCTGCACTTACACTGGGGGAGTGCAATTCATCGCTCCAGAGTGCCAAGGGATGCAGCAGTGGGCAGCCCAGACTTACACTAACGGAAGCATCGTCGGCTATAACGGCACTTCTTACTATCAGGCCAACACAAACACTTTGGCCACTGACGTACCGGGAACGGCTGGCGATTGGACCAGCGTCTCCGCTACGGCGACCAGGGGGGCTGGGCAATTCTTCCACGGGCTACAGGCTGGCAATGCGACACTCAAGCATTCCGAATTGCCTAGCTACATTGCTTTTGCCGTAGACCAGACACTGCTGTATTGTGGAACATCGGTAACTTCGGCGGGCCTTGGAAGTGTCACCCCATGCCCTACGGCGGTTTCCCGGTCCTTGCTCTACCTGCGGGGAACCAAGCAAGTCGTCTATTACGACCGTGAGGCTGGCGCATCCAATTCGCGGGACTGGGTGAACACTACCGGAGCCATCACGATCTCAGGCAACACGGCGAGTTGGCCCACGCAGTCAAATACGCAGAAGGCTTACCTGACCAACCTTCTGCCGACATCTGGAGTCACCATTTCGAATGCTGGCGGATACCTGACCAACGCCAATGGCTATTCCGGCACTCCTGACTGGGAAGCGGTTTCGCATGTGTTGGAGGATCTAGGCAGCCCATCGAGTGCGCAAGTTTTGAACGTGCTGGAGTGGGGCGCAAGCGGATTTAGCAAGACGACGACGACTTTGGTTCAATCGTCCTCCGGGCAGAATTTCGATGGGTCACTTATTGGTTTGAATGTTGTCATGTTCATGCGAACCCCAACGACCTTTACCGGAACGGTTTACCCGGCATCGGGCGGAACAACTCACTACGTCTCCGACCTCACCCCGAATACCTCTTACTCTGTTACGGGAGCCGGGACGCCGGGCGGGGGCGTACTCACCGACACGGCCGGGGTACTGACCTTTGAGGCAACGGGGACGGGGAATATCACCATAGGCACTGCGTCCCCAACGACTCCGCAAGTCGTATTCTCAGGGACCGACTCAATCTCGGGGTCAGTGGTGACCAAGTGAGGCCCACTCTTGTCCCCCTCACCCCGCGTGAGGAGCAGGTCTATCGCTTGATTGTCGACGAAGGAATCAGCCGCCCCGATATTGCCGAACGGCTCGGATGCGCAAAGAACACGGTGGGCAGACATATAGGCACCATCTTGGCCAAGACTGGAGCGGATTCACAACTGCAAATGGCTGTTTGGCACTATACCAAGACGGCAACTAGCCCATAAGCTGAGTGTTATAAAGAGGTAAGCGAACTGCGGAGTATTACCGCAAACCCTCGGGTGTTCGTGGCAGGCATCTAATTGGGGAGTAAACTTTGTCTCACGAGGATTTCACGTCTATGGCAGATGTAAGCGCAGAATTGAATTCCATTCGCCGAACGCTTGAGGCACGGGATATTCTTGACGCCGAGCGCCGTAAAGTTGACGACACGCGGGACGAAGGAGCGCATAAGGAGCGCGTCGAACTAATAGAACGGGTAAACAGACACGGCCAGCGCATGACTGCGATCGAAACGAATTGGGCTAACTTCTTTGGCGAAAATGGTGCATTCACGATGGTCAGAAAGAAGCTCGAAGCCTCCGACGTACAGAATCGCTGGATCATCGTGTTTGCCTTCTCCACGCTGGTTGGAGTGATCGTGAATCTGTTGACGAAACACTGACATGACCACATCCCCAATAGGCCGTAAGCTAATCGAGTCCTTCGAGGGGCTTTCCTTGAAAGCGTATCTAGACCAGCGCCATATCCAGACCATCGGCTACGGCCACACGGGGCAGCTGAAGCCGGGCGACACTTGTACTCCGGAACAGGCTGATGCGTGGCTTGTGGGCGATCTGGCGACGGCCGAGGGGGCGGTAAATCGACTCGCAACCGTCCCGCTGAATCAGAATCAGTTCGACGCGCTGGTTAGCCTGTGTTTCAACATCGGGCAGGGGAATTTTGAGCACTCGACCCTGCTCAGCCTGCTCAATCAGAAAGCCTACCTCGGCGCGGCGAACCAATTCCTCGTGTGGAAAATGACGAACGGGGTGCTCAACCAAGGTCTGCTGAATCGCCGGATGCAGGAGAGGGCGCTATTTCTGTGCATGTGACCCCCTCGGCAGGGGCCATGAGGCCGATTGCCTCGCGAAGTTGAGTCTTGCTAATAGGCTCATGCGGGAGCAGTGCTATCAATCCGCCGATCCAGTCCACTGCCTTCCTCTGGCTCTCTCGCAGGGTGGCGAGTTGGGCTTCGGCTAGTTCGGCGCGTTGCTTGAGTTCTAAAACTTTATCGCTTAGTAAGCCTGTTGGCCATTCAGTAGGATCATCGTCGTTGATCGGGTCAGAGTTCCCAAATACCTTAGTCTCGATGGCGATAAGTGTATCTGCAAATCCTCGGGCATAGGTTTTCCAGCGAGACGATTTTTCCTCCAGCTCGGCCACTCTCGCGTTGGCTACGGATAGCTGGCGTTCGCGGCAGTGCAATGCAGCGTGTTCGTTGCGGATATCTAAATACTGATCGTATCCCGCCTCCACATCCTCTGGCAGTACATCCAGCGGCGGCAATTCGGGCGTGATCTTATGAACAGTATGCGCGCGGTGGCATTGAGGGCACCCGCGCCAATGATAGCCGTGTGGGCAAGGTAATTCGTTCTCTGTGGCAGGTACAGGCTTGTTAGTCATTTGGCTCCCTTTTCGTGCTTTTGGTGCCTTGAAACTGCGCCTCGACCTTCGCATTGGCTGAAGGTATACCCAGTCTTCTTGTTGGTCCATACCGTGAAGAGCTCACACTGAGGGCACCTGCTTTGGCCATGTGTCTTCACGAGATCGATACCCCAACAGTAGTTGTACTCGTTTGGATTGAAGTTGCATCGTGTGCTCACTTCATATCCTCCGTAGGTGCCGGATCAATCAAGTCCATCTTCTTCGCCAACTCCTGCAAAATATAAAGCTGTCCGCGCCCGTAAGAACTCTTACCCCGCGTCCCTTCTAACTCAGCCATAGCGTTCCACAATTCGGCTAGAACGCTTTGGCATCCAAGCTCGAAGAAATGACGACCTTGCCTCTTTTTTATCTCGTGCAGGTCGGAGCAAATCCAGAGAAAGAAGGCAATCATAACGCCGAATTCAAATTGATTCATGTTGCCTATCTTACTTGGGCGTATGCGCTGATAGCATGGCGGGATGTCACTATCTGCCGACGACCGAATCTACCTGATTCGGGTAAAAATTGAGCGGGCCAAGAAGCATCTCTTGGATGTTGAGCGGGAAGTTCTCGTCTTCAGGGATAAGCAGCGTCACGTTGTTTTCTCCGATGCAGATTTTGCACCGGGAAAGTTCTCTGCGCCAATCCATGATGTGCACGTCGTTCGGATTCTTACCTTCAACATTTTGTGTGGTGCCGGAGATGTGATCCAGAACCTCCGAACTGCACTTGACCACCTTGCAAATCATCTGGTCGCCGTCGCGGGAAAACCTCCGACGCGTCGTATCGAGTTTCCTATCGCGAAGGACTCCACAACTTACGAACGGGACAAGGCTGCCAAAGTAGAGGGTATGCGTCCCGAAGCTGTAGAAGCTATCGATCGGCTTAAGCCGTATAAAGGCGGGAATGATCTTCTTTGGAAGATCCACGAACTCAACAATATCGACAAACACAGGATGGTCTTTACCATCGACAATGACGCAATCATGGAAGATGACTGGCTCCCCCCTGGTGGGTATGCAGTCAGAACAGGCAATCCAACGTTCGCCAGTGTCTTTGACGACGAGATCGAGAAGAATGTGGAGTTCGAGATTGATGAAGCGATCAGCAAGTCTCAGATTGTGCAAGGTGACGCGCTGCTCCCAACGCTCCATCAGATGATCGATTTTGTCGAAGGTCTCGTTTTTAGCTTTGAGCCGCTCTTGAAGTGACACGGGTCCGCCTTTCCGCCGCGTGGTATCATGCGGCTAGATGAAGGCTGAACCCAAAGCGAGTATCCCGAACCAGACCGCCAAGAATGAGACGGGTGACTTCGCGCAGTTCACGAATTTTATGAGGCGGCTTGTAGCAGTGCCTCATTCGACAATCAAAGCGAGACTAGAAGAAGAGAAGCGAACTAAGAAGAAACGGGTTTCCGTTTCCCCCGGCCCTGCCGTTTAGCAGGTCGCCCCTTCCTCCTTCCCGGTCAGTTCAGCATACGTCAAACGCTTACCAGCCACTTGCCCTAACATCTTCTCAAATCGCCTAGAATCGCTCTGCTTGCGATTGTTGTAGCGAAATACCTGCTCATCCACATACGAGTCCATATGAAACGGCTCTACCGCAACGTAGGTGCCGGACAGGCCGCGCTTGAGTAAGCTCCAGAAGTTCTCGATTCCCTGAGTATGGACGCGCCCGTTGACGTACTGGTTGATGTGATTCACGGTGCGGTGAGTGAAGTTCTTATACTCTTCCAGCCCAACATATCCCAGCCAACCATCGGTGTAGACGTGAGCGTTGAATCCAACGTGAGAGAGGATTTCAGCCTGTAGAGTTTCGCGCTTCACGTTCGGGATCACCTTGGCCCTGATCTGGCGAGTCTCACGATTGAGCATGCCCATAACAATCGTCTTGCGCTCGGTCTGCTTGCGCTGCGACAGGTGCTTGTTCTTGGACTTGCCGCCGATGAAAGTCTCATCCACTTCGATGGGGTTCTGTGATCCAGTTCCGATTGTTTGAATGCCATGATCCTCGCGCATTGCAGTGCGGATCCGGTGCAGCATGAACCAAGCTGATTTCTGAGTCATACCGATGGACTTGGAAAGCTCGTAGGAGCTAATCCCATTCTTGCAATTGGAGAGCAGCCAAGAAGCCGGGAGCCATTTCTCCAGACCAATCGGAGAATCCTCGAATACAGTTCCCACCTTGAGCGAGAATTTAGCCTTGGGATGCTTGCCGTAGCACTGGTAGACCTTGGCTTTTTCGAGGTAAGTGACCTTCTCAGAGCCGCAGTGAGGGCATTTCACGATGCCATCCGACCAGCGAACGGCGATCATGAATTGACGGCAATTCTCAGCATCGCTAAAGTATTGAATTGCTTCGAGTAATGTCTTTGGGCTGTCCATGTAGAATAAGGTAGCACACTGAGTTCACTCAGTCAAGTATATTATTACCACTTATGCCACGGCCAGCGTACAGGAATATCGTCTGGATCGAAGAACTCTGTGACAGGATCGGCATAACACCCTGCTGCCCTAGCCATCTGTCCACTCGTATGCGTATCGTCATGCTCGGGCGCCCAACCCTCGACTGCTATCTGCCGCGCTCTCTCTGCTGCAATAAGCTCAACTCCGCTCACTGGTATCCACCTCTCAGGTGCAGGAGGGGCGGTAGGGTCGATCTCCGAGATGAGGCGGATGTCGGCGAGGAGCGCGGCCCTCTCCGTGGGTGAGAGGGCATGACGATGCTTCTCGCATTTGGCGTAGAAGACCCCCGGCGTTGTTTCGTCTCCATAAGCATGACCACCGCAATCAGGGCAGAACTCACTCGGCGATGCTGGCTCGATGGGTGCTTTGGGCGACACGTCATTGGGGCTAATCATGCCACTTGCGGCGTCACTCCACGCAGTTTCCTCTGTCGCGAAACATTCAGACAGCGGCTCCATGCCGTCGTGGATGCTCCATTGGCCCGGCATATAGAACGCCTTCGCATCCGGCCAAACCTTCAGCACCTTGTCCTTCATCTCACTTGCCATTTGCATCCTCTTTCTTAGTCGCCGCGGGGGTGGGTTCATCTAGCGTTGCGTCCATACACGTCATAGTGAACTGGTTTCTTGACGAGCCGGTAATGACGCATCGCCATTTGCCCGACGGATCGGTGAATGTTTGCACATAAGCGCCATCTTTGGTCAACTCATGCTTCCAAGTAAGTTCAGGCTGAGCTATGGGCGAATACGTGAGGCATGGACCGTCGCAAAGCCAACTTCTAGTGTCTGCCGGTTGCGGCTTGACCTGCTTCGCTTGGTCGCGCACGAATTGAATTTCCCTAGCACAGGCCTTCGAATCGGCGTAAGGATTCGGACACTTCGGATTCTGCCCGTAGGCTGTCCCCATAACCACTAGGAGTGCGACGATTGCTATTCTCATTTGGATTTCTCGCTTTCAGTGGAGGCTAGGAAGTCGCAGGCTTGGGCGATTCGTTCCTTCAGTACGGAAAGGTTAGTGTTGCCGATGGCTTCACGAATTTCGCCCTCCGCGATGCCTAGTATTCCAGTGATTTCATTCACGCACTTCTGCATCAACTCCCTCGCTGTCGCCAACTGCTCTCGCGCTGCGGTTCGGTCAAGTAGGAGGTCAATGGCGATATCCACCATCCAGGCCGGCCCCGCGGTGGCGTTGAACGGCATTCGTGCAAGCAGCTCCGTCGCTGCCTTCTCTCGCTGCTCGTGCGTATATTGGCTAGTCATTTGGAGGACTCCAGATTCAATACTTCAGCGAGGATTTCCCGGCACGCCTGCGCCGATGCTTTGAAGTTGAAGGCTTTGCCATCTTGCTGGATTTATCCGCGAAGAGAGGGTTATATGTGTCTGTCATGACTTCGGCTCTTTCCACTTCGCAGACTTGCAGGTTGGGCAGATGGTCGGCATCTCTGGGCGTCTACGATACCACGTATGTCCGCATCGCTTGCATTCGAGTTTCTTCATACCTAGACATATACCTAAAGGTAAGTAATCTGTCAAGCGGATAATTTACCCTTGCGTATCTACTTATGGGTGGTACACTTTACCCATGATTCGCAATTGGTTCCAGCGGTTCCTGCGCTATCTTGGGTACGGCGTATGAACCTCGCCTTCTGGAAATACGTCTGGACATGCTTCGTTGCGGACAAGGCCAGCATCCTTGCGTTCGGGCTTTTTTTCATCACAGCGGGAGTCAAGACTTCACCAGTCCCCACTACGCCCGTGAGGATCTGGATGTACGATTGGCTACACCAACTGTTTAACATCACGAATACCCGACTCACGACCGCGACTATCCCCACGCCGCCTGCAACCAAAGAGGCGATAGTAACCGGCCCAAACGTCCCTTTAGTCCCAAAGTAGGAGCCACAAGTGAAGCGTCCATATTGGATTCCGATCTGTATCGTATTGATAGGGTTGTGGATCACGTCAATGATTCTCTTTCACTAGGAACTGCCGATGAATCCCTCGTTCAACACCGTCTCCCAATTCGCGCACGCAGGAGTGGCTTACTCGATCACTCTGAGCGTTCTGATGCTCGGGGGTATTCACGCTCTCTACTGGTTCCTCCCAGCGAGCGTGGGGCTGGCGGCAGCGAAGGAATTCTGGTACGAATACCACTACGAGACGGTGGAAGTTCGGGGTTCGAGCCTCCAGGACTTCCTGTTTTACTCGCTGGGGATAGGCCTAGCGATTCTATTCAACCTGTTCCGTTAGGAGATACCTATGATCCACCGCGCAATTCTCTGTCTCGTCCTGCTCTGCCCCATCCTAGCGGGTTGCCCGTCAGCGACCGCTCCGCCTCCAGCCCCAGCGGTCATAGCGCCGGGATACATCAACGCAGCCGATCAGCAGATGGGCCAGATACTCGCCGGAGCGCGGTCGTTCTACGTGACGATCCAGACGGATTCAGCCAGCGGGAAAGTAACTCTCAGCGCGACCGAGAAAGCGGCTTTCAACGATTTTGGTATGAGCCTGAACCTCGCGGAGACGACTTACTTGGCCTTCCATGGCGGGACGGCGACCCAAGCCGCAGCGCAGGCGGCAGTGAACGTGGTGCAGCAGAAGCAGTCGGCACTCCCGGCACTGGCGGTGACAAAATGAGCACACCCCCTATCACTGTGACGTTCCCGTACTCCTCGCCCTCTACCGGTTTCGACTGGAAGTCGTTGATTAGTGTGATCGAACTGGCTGGCAATACCGCACTCAGCATCTTGATTCCCGGCGGCGCGGCCTTCGCTCCTCTGCTCGCGGGACTCGAAGCCGCAGTCAATCCGTTGCTCCAGTCCATCGGCACAAAGCCTTCGGTGAGCGTCGAGATTATGAACGTCTACGCCACCATCATTGGCATCCTGACCACGCTCAAGCAGACGCCGGGGTTGCCAGCCGCAACGCTTGCCAAGATCGACGAGTATGTGACCGCAGCCCAGAACGGGACGGCGGCATACCTACAGGCAAGCCAAGGCTTCAATCCAGCCAATTACGCCCCGGTTGCAGCGATTGTCTAGGACGAGACTCCAAGGATCAGCCGCCTCTGCTCATCTCCCTTGCATAACGATAGTTGCACCATAAGGGCTTTAGTCAAATCAGATTTAGCCTGGTGGCTGAGTCCAAACCGCGCGGCCCAGTACTCGCGTTCTAAACTAGGTGCGTTTGGCGGTCTTCCCCCGGCGTGCTTCATGCCTTGCTCCTGACTGGCTTTTCCATGCTTGGGCCGTAGGCGTGGAACTTGCGGTGGCAATCGCCGCACAAAGTTTCGACGTTCTCCAGCGAGTCGCCGCCCATGCGCTTCGCCTTGATGTGACTCATGTGGTAGGAGTTGGAATCCCAGTGTGGCGCATAGTAAAAGGTGTGGACTCCGCACTTGACGCAAGCCTCGTTATCTTTCAGCCAGCATTTCACTCGTAGGTCTTCAAGTGCTCGGCCCTTGAGCCTGCCCGGTCGGGCTTTCTTCCTTGGTCGGATCACGCGATCACCTTTTTCAAATCTTCAAGGTTGCGAATGACGGCGTACCGATGGCCTTCGCCTTCGACCTGTGCCTGAAAGGATTTCTGCAGTTCGGTCTGCTTTCCTTTGGCGGCCTTGAGTTCGAGCCATGTTGGAACAATGAATGACATCACCACAATATGCACCCCATCTGTGGACTTGACGACAGGGAACGCCAGCACGTCTCCCATGCCCGGTACACCGAAGCGGAAGAAACGATTCTCCGTCTTCACCGCGCCCGTGTTCATCCGAAAGGCTAGGATATGCTGGGCGGCGAGGTAGTCTAGAACGAGACGGAGTAGTGCTGATTCAGGTGTTTGCTTGCTCATAGCCATTGTCCAGTCGTCTGCCAGTATTCCTCGCGATAGATGCCTGTCCCTGCCCACTCCAGCCCTTCGACTACGCCGATCCAAGTGACGTCTTGGATGCGGTCGAGCCATGTAAATCCGCCTAGCCGGACGAGCAAGGGAACGCCACTGATCTGCGGTGGGTTGGTAGACCAGTTATGCCAATTGCTCATATCTCAATGCTCCCGTAAACTTCTGCGATGGTGAGTTGCGAAGTATCGTCGTCTACCGGATGATCTGGCGGTGAATTGGTAGCTGGCGGCTCAGGCGGAGCGAGACCCAACAGCAGAGATCCCTGCATCTGCTCACTCAACCGGAGCCGCAGCGCATTCTCTACTTCCCAATCTGCGAGCGTGTATCGCTTCCCAATCTGCGCGACTCCCAAGCCCTTCATAAAGCACTGGACGATTAATTTATGGGTGACTGGCATTTCCCCTCGCTTCCGAGGCCACGATCAGCCTTGCCTTCTCTACTGCGGTCTTGGGATCGTCGCCCTCATTCCAGCGCTCCAATAGATAGCGGAGTGTCCGATAGGGTAACGTCACATCCCCGCTAGTGCCTCGATACAGCCGCTTGAACTCGTACAACCATTGCTCGAACTCCATCATCGCGCCCTCCCAGATGTTTGCTTTTGAATTGTCACCCTCAGCACCTCGTCATACTTGCCATAGCTAACCCGGACAAGCCTCAAATCCTCCAAGCCTCGCAACGCATCTCGCCACGAGGGATTTATTAGGTCGAGAAAATCGAAATTTCTGGTGGTAGCCACCGTTCCGCCTCAGTCGCACTAGAAGTTCTACGCGCGTCATTTCGCTTCGTCCGCTTCTGACCACACAACGCCCCGCTCACTTCCAAAGGCATAAATTACCTCGATCAGCTCGCCCATCTCTCCAATCGACATTTGGCTAGTTCTCATCCCCAACACCACGAATCCATTGCCATCCACGTTCGGCACGGCGTCCTGCTTGCGGTAGCTGGCTGTCAGCACGTCTTTCCAGTCATCGGGACTCAGCTTGCGACCGTACCAGTCAACCTGCTTTGCGAGGTCGCTGAGCAGGCACCACATCTTTGCATTGGCCTGAAGGCTGCGCTTCGGCGGCTGGATGGTGACGAGGTAGCCATCGGGCGCTTCCATGATTACCGCGCACAGGTTCGCACGAACTGGATGAGGCTTGGCGCGGAGGATGAATATCGCCTTATCGCTCATACTGTCTCCGGTTCCTTCTTGCGCGGGATGTTGACTTGTCGCCGTCCCCACTGCGGGGTGTACCTATCTCGCCAATAATCCAGGCAAAAATCGCAGTAAGACACACTGGATGGATTGCGCTGCTGCTGAGGATGCCTCACGCACATCCCGCTTGCTCGGGCTAGCTCGCGCCTAATTTTTGCACATTCAGCCATCCTCATGAGGCATCTCCCTGACGGGGGTCAACGAAGTTCCACACTGGCTTGCCAGCGCGTCGACGCATCTCGATCACTTCGCGGATACAGTCCGCGAGCGCAACGTAGTTCTGTGGGTTCCTGTGAACATCACGCAAATAGGCGTCATGATCAAATTCAGGCTTGCGAGGCTTGTAGGCCGCTTTTTGGCAAGCCTTCACCAGTTCGTCAGGCGTCGGGAATCGCCTATATTCGCCCTGTGGCGCGTCCTCAAGCGTTCGGCAACCCGAATCTATCACCGCCTCTGAGAAGCCGCTCAGAGAGCCTGCCAGACGGCTTAGGGCGTCAGCAGACGGAACCTGGATTCCGATTACCTCCGCCAGAACCTTCAGCCTCTTCACGATCCATGAGTTCAATGGCTTCACGAACGTTCCGCTCTGCCCGCGTTTCCGATAATCGCCCATTGGTACTCCATTCTTGCGGGTCGTCAAGATACCGACCCTGGTTGAACCACGTTGCCGGGTGTGGTGTGAATTGACCTCGCTGGCCAGCCTCCGAACAAGAAAAGCGAATTGTCGCCCGCAGAATCGTTTCTCTGGCCAGCGTTTCGCCCATCGTGCGAGCCATCTCCCGAACAGCCTTCGCTATGGCTTTGAGTGCGGCTAGCCTTGCGATGTGGCGAGGATAGGCTTGATAAATATCGAGGTCAGTCATAGGCTTTCATCATCTTCCTTTGGGTCGTCCCCCGCGTTCTGGCAAAAGATCGAGCAGTAAACGGCTGGCTTGGTAGACGTGGAATCTTGGAATCGGTAGCTCTTGCCGCACCAGACACACACTATTGGATTATTCCCCTGCATCCTCTTCCTCCTCTTCCTCGTCAGTCCAGTTGGGGTCTTCGCCGAAGTCGAGTCCATCGGGCGGGTCGAGTTGCTGTTCGGGAACTGGGAACATGTTTTGTTTGCCCATTTCAGCCCTTTCGATTTCGTTCCCTTACTTTGGGACTTATATAGATAACTCCCTTTAGCTCCCATTGAGCGATCCAAGCCGAACTGTCGAACTCATCCGGCGCGAAACCTCGTTGAACTTAGCCTCGATCTCCGTACTCAGGTCTAGGCCGAGCCGGGCGGCAAGTAGGTCGCAGTAAATGATCGTGTCGGCGAGTTCAGAACCTATCGCTTTCAGGCACTCGCTTTCGTTTTGTGGGTCTTTCGCGGTGTTGGTGCCATCTGCAAGCCTCCGAAGTTTCTTGACGGCATTGCAAACCTCACCCGCTTCCCCGGCCATCGCACAAGCCCAGTCGGTTGGCGACCAATGATGCAACGGATGGAAGACTTCTTCGCATCGCTTCACATTTGCAAATCTCAAAACACTCAATTTCATCGTTTATCCTTTTCAGATTCCCTTACGGGAGTCAAGTATGTAATTCCCCTTACTT
>ODAK010006034.1_pt1 | contig 12252 bp, 12 predicted proteins | sample 1539591 | NCBI WGS metagenome assembly ODAK01 (sample SAMEA3539303, study PRJEB22396) | soil metagenome | biome: tundra; feature: field; material: soil | place: USA | collected 2010-05 | depth 0.15 m | reverse complement strand
CAGCGCGCGGGGAATCCAGTAGCCGGCCTGGCTGATGCCGATGGTCGCGGTCCGATCAGGGTCGACATCGGGACGTTGGAGCATCGCGTCCAGAACGGGTGTGAGCACCGCCTCCCAGTCGGGGCGAAACGGTATTCCCTGCTCGTAGAGCGCTGCCTGCTGGCCGGGACCGTCGAAGGTCATCCAGTGATAGCCGCGTTCGCTGGCGGCCGCGCCGCCGTGCACCCACATCTGTGAGGTTGCGCCGTCGCTTCCGTTGTTGATGATCACCAGCGGCCGGCGCTCGCCGGGATCCGAGTCGGGCGCCCGGAAGAAGTACGCCGGAAGGGTGGTGCTCTCGTAGGTGATGGAGACGCGCTCGCCGGGCACAGGCAGCAGGTCGACGATGTGCTCCCAGCATTCACGCTGGCGGCCCCAGATCTCGAGCTCGCACTCGGGCTCGCGGTGCGTGGCGTACGAGATGCGATACAGGGCGGTTGCGTAATAGGTGGCCGCTCGGCGGTAGTAGGCCAGCGCACTGACCCGCCTGCCAGCCGCTTCGGCCTGGTGGGCGGCGGCCCAGGAGGCGCCCGCGGTGGTCGTCCACTGCTGCACCCAGGAGTCCGAGTCCCCGTCCTTGATCCGGCCGGCGGTGGTGAGAACCTCGCCCACATCCGCGGCCTGGCGGTAGGTGCATCCCAGCGTGGTCTCCAGGCCGAACTGGAAGTCCCCGTCCGTGAACTGGACGGTCATCGTGCCACCGCACCCTCGCCGCTGCTCGCCGCGGTGCGCTTGGCGGCCCAGACGATCAGCACGATCGGCACGACCCAGTTGAAGACCGTGTTCGCACGCCTGGTGTCGATCGCGCCGGCGATCAGGTGCGACGGGATCATCGCGACGAACACCCACGACCACATCAATGTCAGGCGGTGGTTGATCTCCTTGAAGCGAGGCGAGGACCAGAGCTCGCGGGGCACCGACTCCCGTGCGTACTGCTCGGTGAACGGAGTCAGCAGCAGCGAACCGAAAGAGATCAGCGCCAGCACGCCGGCGGCGATCGCTCGCGCGTAGCGCGCGACCCAGGCGCCCGTCGCCGGATCGGCGCTGAACGCCACGACGGTAAAGCCGGCAAACGCCGCGATCGCGCCGAGCTCGAGCATCTTTGGACGGCCTGCGGTCAGTGACGGAAGCGCGATCGCCACGGCCGCGCCCAATGCCGCGATCGCGGCCGCCTTCAGGCTGTCGTGCTGGGTGATCAGCGTGAACAGCACCCACGGCACGAACGCCATGTAGATCCCAAACCCACGCTTGTCGTTTTTCTCTGCCCGGCCTGCTGCGGTCAATCGTGTTGTCGACATGTTCTCCGTCGTCCTTTTTGTGATCGTCGCGCCCTACGGCGCGTGGCTCGTGTTTGCGTAGAGCGAGATTGCTGGGAGACGAGGTCCTTGTCCTCAGTAGTCGACTACTGCAATCCGAGACGGCGGGCACTGAGAACCAAGAGCTGTGAGACCGTTGGGCGGTTGGTCGGCCCAGCGAGTGGTCGATACTTCCGGGGGTGGATGAGTTGCGAACGCCACGCCTGCTGCTGCGGCGCTGGCGCACCGAGGACGAGCCTGCGATGGCGCGGATCAACAGCGATCCGGAGATAGGTCGCTACCTCAACCGGCCCGTTGACGAAGCGGCGGTTGCAGCGTTCTTCGGGCTCATGATCGGTCACTGGGAGAGCCACGGTTACGGTCCGTGGGCGCTGGAGTCACGTGAGCCCGAGATCGAGGGGCGCTTCCTTGGCTTCGCCGGTCTCGCCCACGTGCCGCCCTTCCTAGCGGCCGCTGGCTCGGCCCCTGAGTTGGGGTGGCGCCTGGGACGTACCGCGTGGGGGCACGGGCTTGCGACCGAAGCCGCGATCACGGCGCGCGACGACGCGTTCGCTCGGCTGGCGCTGGGCGAGATCATTTCGATCATCCATCCCGAGAACGAGCGCTCCCAGCGCGTGGCGGTCAAAATCGGCATGCGGCGCTGGAAAAGGATCGAGAACCCGGTGATTGGCATCGAGGTCGACGTTTGGCACCAGATCACGGACAGGCCTCGCCCGCTTCGGCCGGCGGACCGGACTCGCAGATGAGCGCAGGCCATCGCTGATGCCGGCAGCGCCGTTTTGGCCTCTGGTCGGCCGCGCTGAGGAGCTGGAGCGAGTCGTAGTCGCGCGAGGGCAGGGACGCGCCGGAGTCGTCATAGGGGGACCGCCCGGGGTGGGTAAATCGCGGTTGGCGCGAGAGGCGCTCGCCGCCGCCGAGCGCGATGGTTGCGTCACTGGCTGGGTTCAGGCGACCCGCAGCGCGATGAGCCTGCCTCTCGGCGCGTTCGCCGCGGTGATGCCACCCGATGTCCGTGCCGACGACCTGTTCGAGCTGATGCAGCGCAGCGTCCAAGCGTTGCGCGAACGGGCCAGCGGACGTGCGCTCGTGCTCGGCGTCGACGACGCCCAGTGGCTGGATCCGACCTCGGCGACGCTCGTCTTGCACTTGGTGACCACAGGTGCCGCGTTCGTCGTGGCGACGGTGCGCAGCGGCGAACCGTGCCCCGACGCGATCGTCTCGCTGTGGAAGGACGCCGGCGCGCAGCGGTTTGAACTCGGTCTGCTCGACGACCAGGAAACCGAGACCCTGATGGAGAAGATCGTCGGCGGACCCGTCGAGCTGGGAGCGCGCCGCTGGGTTGCGCAGACCAGTCGCGGCAACGCGCTCTACGTGCGTGAGCTGGTGCTCGGTGCGGTCGCCGGTGGTGCGCTGGAGCAGGTGAGCGGGTTGTGGCGGCTGCCGTTGCGACCTCCCGTGAGCGCGTCACTCAGCGAGCTGGTCGCCGCGCGGATGGCGGGGCTGACGGATACACAGCAGCGAGTGCTGGAGCTGCTCGCGCTCGGCGAGCCGCTGCATCTGTCTGAGGTGCTGGATCTGGCCGGGAGCGTCCCGCTTACGGCAACCGAGGCGCGCGGGCTTGTGAGCATTGACGGTGCTGCGGCCAACGCCGAAGTGCGGCTCTCGCACCCGCTCTACGGCGAGGTGATCCGGGCGGCGCTGCCGTCGCTGCGAGCCCGTGAGGTACGGCTGCAGCTTGTTGAGACGGTGCAGGCGCGCCCGTCGATGGAGCCCGAGGACACGCTGCGCCTCGCGCGCTGGCTGATCGATGCCGGCGAGACGATCTCGACCGATCTGATGCTCCGAGCCGCCCGGGCAGCGAACCTTGCCGGCGATCCTGGGTTCGGCGCCGCGCTTGCCAGGCAAGCGTTGGAAGCGGACGGCGGGATCGAAGCGGCGCTCCTGCTGGCACGGGCGTACATCGTGCGCAGCCGGTTCACCGAAGCCGCTGCCGTGCTCGCATCAGCGGAGGACAGCATCGGAACGCAAGATGCGGCGCTTGAGTATCTCGAGCAGCAGAGCGAGGTTCTGCACTGGGGCTTGAAGCGGCCGTCGGAGTTACGCGAGCTGCTCGATCGGGCAACGGGTTGGTGGCGGGAGCCCGCGTGGCAGCGGCGCCTGGAGCCGCTGCGATTGCGGGTCTCCTCGTTCGAACGCCTTGGGTTTAACGTCTCGGCCACGACGAAACTCCTGTCAGTAGCGGAGGTCGGAACCGACGTCCGTGGACAGGTCGAGCCGGTGCATGTCGCCAACCTCTTCTACAGCGGCCGCACCGCAGAGGCGCTTGAACTCGCGGACCGCATCCGCCCCGAGCTGCCGCTGAGAAACCTGAGCGAGGCAATCGCGCTGTCGCTGTGGAGCCGGGTCATCCTCGAGACCGGGGCGCAGTGGGCCGAGCTCGAAACCTGGATGAGCACCGCGCTGGAGGAGGGCGTGCGACTTGCCGACCCCGCAGCGGCCGGTCAGGCGGCCTACTCGCTCGCCTGCCTGCGGTTCTCAGCCGGCCGGTACGTTGACGCCGGTGCGCTGCTGGCGGAGGCCGAGGTGCAGCTAGAGCACCACGATCCGGTCGGGCTGCTGCCGGTCGCCAACGCAATGCAGGTCGGGGTTGCGTGCTTCACCGACAACCGAGCGGCAATCGCTCCCGCACTGGAGCGATGTCATGCTCGCCTCGGCGACGCCAAGCCCCTCGCGCATCAACAGCCTTATGTCGTGCGCGCCGAAGCGTGGGCAGCCCACGCCACCGGGGATCCGGTTCGGGCGCGTCAGCTGCTGCTTGACGCCGCGACGCAGCTGTCCCCGAGCCCGGTGCACGCCGCCCGGCTCACCTATGAGGCCATGCGCGCCGGAGCCTCCGCCCCGCGCCTCGTCGAGCCGCTGGAGGACATGCGCGCACGGTGCGACGCGCGCTTGGTCGCGGCGTACGCCCATCACGCCGCCGCGCGGGCCGCGGACGACGGGGTAGCGCTGCTCCAGGTCACCGACGAGATGGAGCAGATCGGCGCCCTGCGCTACGCGACTGAGGCAGCCGCCCACGCCGCCGACGCCTTCGCGCGCGAGGGCCGTGAGGACTCCGCCCGCCGAGCCGCGGCACGCAGCCGCGACCTCAACGCACGCGGCCAGGGCGGCCTGCTGCCCGCGATGAACGAGCTGAATGCAACCGCTGTCGCGTTGACCCCGCGCGAGACGCAGCTCGTCCAACTGGCCTCCGACGGAGTCTCGAACGCCGAGATAGCCGATCGCCTGGTGCTGTCCGTGAGAACCGTCGAATCGCACCTCTACCGAGCGATGCAAAAACTCGGCGTCAGCGACCGCCACGAGCTCTGACGCTGACAGACACCGGCGGCGTTCAGCCCGTCATCGCATCCGCTAGCGGAGCGACACCCTCGGACCTGCCACCAACAGCAGCAGCGGCGGACCGGCTGCAGCTGAGAACGACAAAGCACGCTACGCAGCTGCGGCTCACTTCCGCATTCACGAACCAGCAGCACTCTCCGCGAGGCTGCGGCGCGGTGCGCGCCGGCAGCGGCGGTGGATCCCTCGGCTACGGCTGGGCCGGTCCAGCTGTGCGTGATACGATTAACCAAATGGTTAACGATTCGTTCAGGGCGCTCTCGCACCCGATCCGCCGCGGCATCGTCGAGCGCCTCGCGGCAGGTCCGGCGACCGTCGGTGAGGCCACCGCCGGCTTCGGGGTGTCGAAGCCCGCGATCACCAAGCACCTGCGGGTGCTCGAGGAAACCGGCGTCGTGACGCGCGTGGTCGAGGGCCGGACGCATCGCCTCTCGCTCGAGCCCGACGTGCTCAGCGAGGCGGCCGACTGGATGGATCGCCAGCGCGCCCTCTGGGGGCGCCTATTCGATGTCGTCGACGAGTACCTAAAGGAGGAAGGTCCGCAATGAACACACCGCCGATCGTCTCACCGCAGGATTGGGAGGCCGCCCGCGAGGAACTCCTCGTCAAGGAGAAGGAGCTCACCCGCGCCCGCGATGCGCTGGCCGCCGAGCGCCGACGGATGCCGCGGATGGCCGTGGAGAAGGATTACCGCTTCGAGGGCCCGAACGGCCCGGCGAGCCTGCTCGACCTGTTCGACGGGCGCCGGCAGCTGATCGTCTACCGCTTCTTCTTCGAGCCTGGCCTGGCCGGCTGGCCCGAGCGTGGCTGCTTCGGTTGCTCCTTCCTCGCTGACCAGGTCGCTCACGTCGCTCATCTGAACGCCCGCGACACCACGCTCGCGTTCGTCTCGCGCGCCCCGCAGGCGGACATCGAGCGCTGGAAGGCACAGATGGGCTGGGAGCAGATCCCGTGGTACACGATCACGGACAGTTTCGCCGCCGATTTCGGTGTGGATGAGTGGCACGGCACCAACGCCTTCTTCCGCGAGGGCGACCGGATCTTCCGCACGTACTTCGTCAACAACCGCGGCGACGAGGCGATGGGGAGCACGTGGAGCTACCTCGACCTCACGGCGCTCGGACGCCAGGAGGAGTGGGAGGACTCGCCGGAGGGCTACCCGCAGACTCCGCCCTACAAGTGGTGGAACCTGCACGACGAGTACGGCGAGGCCGCATGATCGCTCACATCGCCGGCGTGCCGGTAGAGGAACTCCTCCCGTCGATGACCGGTGCGGGCGCTGGACTGATGCTGGCGGGCGCCTGGATAATGCTGCGCCTGCGACCCAGGCGGTAGCCCGGCAATGACAGACAAGACGACGCTGCGAATCGAGCGCACCTACCACGCGCCCGCCCGGGCGGTCTTCGACGCGTGGACCAGCGAGGAGGTGATCCGCCGCTGGTGGCATGCCGAACACGACTGGGAGACGACCGAGGCCCAGGTCGACCTGCGCGTGGGGGGCGTCGTGCGAGTTGTCATGCGCAACCCCCACCAGGACGTCGAGTACGGCGGCGGCGGCCGCTACACCGAGATCGAGCCCCCGACCCGCCTGGCGTTCACCTGGATCTGGGACGGCGACAGCACGCGGCAGCTGATCGAGCTCGACTTCGAGGAGACCGACTGCATCACCACGGTCCGCTTCACCCACAGCGGCCTGTGGAACGAGGAGGCCGTGCGCTCGCACGAGGATGGCTGGCGCAAGTGCTTCGACAACCTCGAGCGCACGCTCGCGGCGGGTCGCTCAGGGGAATAGCGCAGCCCGCCCAGCGCAGCGCCGCCGTCGCCGTCGCCGTCGCCGTCGCAGACGCCGCGCCCTCACGGCACCCGCGCGCGCTGCGCGAGGCTGCCGCAACGGACGGTGCGACGCGAGGTCGCACGCAATCGAGTGAACACGCAGGATTGGAGGTTCGGCTGATGTCGTGAAGCGTTGTTTCAGGTCCGTGCTCGACGGCCTGTCCCCGCCCCTGGCGTGCCTCGTCGATTCCTGGTCGGCGGGGTGCGGAAGCCTCAGGGGGAGCTGCTGTTCGATCCCGCCACCAGCGATGTGCTCCAAACCCAAGAGATCCAGGTGGCGCCCTTCCATTCGCCGAAGACTCCGCCGCTGCCCGCGGGGACAGTCCTGAACTACACCGTGTTCATCAGCCGGGGGATTGTCAATTCGATCAAGGATCTCCCAGGCAACATGTGCCGTTTCATCCGTTCGTTCCTGGTCGGTGAACCCGGCTCAAGATGCTGGCTTGAGCACGAGCAGCTGGGCGTCTGGCTCCCAACGGCTCTGCTTGGCCGTCGACGATGCCAGGCATCGTGATCAAAGGGTCCGGCTTCTAACCGCAGGTCGCCAAAGACGTCGTGCGGACTCGCGAGCGCTGGCGCATGGGTTCCGCTGGTTGGGAGCGTCCGGCGGAAGGCCACCGCAATGACCCCGCGTGCGAAACGCCCAAGCCGATCGCCGGCTGTCATTCGACCGTCGTTCTACAAGTGCTAGCCCGCTGCGCACGAGATGCCGTGCTAGAGTCGCCGCGCAGATCGGCAGCTCTCGAAGACGAGCAGATGATGATGAGGGGGCGGAGTGGGCGTTTCGGGCGATCTCAGGGCTCGAGCATCGGGCCGGATGGTGGCTTACTCGATGGTCGTCTCGGCGCTGATCCTCGGCTGCATCGGTTGCCTGAGCACGCCTTTGGCGTTTGGTAAATCGGCCGGCGACCCGGCGATCACGCAGAGCCTGCCGGGTGATTACATCGCCAACTACGGCCGTCGCGCCAAGGCCTGCCACGGGTTGATCACACCCCCGTGGCTGAGCTGGCTCAGCTATGCCAGCGTGACCGTCAGCGACAAGTGGCGCGTGTATGCGAGCTCTCTTGCGCTGTGCAAAATGGCGGAGGGCACGGCCGACGCCACGATAACTGCTGCACCGTTCCACGACGGCGCCGGCAAGACAATGACCTTGATGCTTGCCTTCGGCCTGCATCACCACAGCGCGTCCCTCGAGGTCGCGCCGCGCCCCGCGGGTCGCCGGTGGACGTGTGGCGTGCTGCCGAGCTTCTGGGGTCAGCAGGCCTGGGATCTGGCGCGGCTGGCTCATCACAGTGGCGCGCCGCTACCGTCCGACTTCGCCGTTGCCTCAGGCGCTGCCGCCGGCGCGGGCTACTGCGAGCTCAAGGCGAAGCTGGACAGCACGGCCAGGTGGAGCGGCGGCAAGTTCTTCTCCTGGACGCCGGACACGCTCAGCTGTGAGGCGCGATACAAGCTCAAGGACATACCCGACCCGAACCATCCGGGCGAGACGATCAATCCACCGTTCCCGGCCGAGCTATTCGGGGATTACGACTCTGTGAGCTGCTGAACGGGACAGGTTCTCGGGCGTGCTCAGCTGCGACCACCGCGAACGTTCAGCGTGGCTATTCGTCTCGTACTTGACGATCTCGGTCGCGGCTAGGGTCGTCTTACCGCAGTGACTTACTTCGTGGGTCGCCGGCTCGGGTCTGCCGCGGAGGCCGAATGCATTCGTGGCCTCGGATCGCTCGACGCGCGTACCAGAGGTACAGCTCGAGCTGCTCAGCCCACGCATCGAGAAGGACCTGGTGATCGGACCAGCCCAATTGTGCAGACAGCGTCTGCACTTTTTCGGAATCGGGCCACGCGGCCGCGAAGCGGCGCATATAGAACAGATTGCGCCGAGAGAACCCGCGCCGAGCCGGTCATAACACGGAGATCATCGGAGATGCGGCCAACGATGTCGTCACCCCAACCGCCGGCCTGCTGTGCGCATTGCCGCGAGGGACGGGGTGGTCGGTCACAGCTTCACCTTACGTCGGACAGCGGACCGAGCCGCTCCGCTCCGATGGGAGCCCAGTTTCATTCGGAAGCGCGACCGGCTGCGGAGAAGCCACGTCGGGGCATGGCGCAGGTCCGTACCGAGTACGGGGCGGCCTGCGCGGTTGACACGATGACCACTGGCCGCCAACGCCTTATGGTCCCTGTCGATGACGCCTGCCCCCTTCGCCCGCATCCTGGTCGGCTACCTACCGACCGAGCAGGGCGCCGACGCGCGGGCGCTGGGCGTCGATCTCGCGGCCGTGTGCGGCGGTGATCTTCTGCTGGTGAGCGTCCTCGCTGCCGTGTGGATCGAGAACATCGGCGAGCAGACGGGTCCCGCGGTCATCCACGGCGGCGAGCGCGAGCGCGCCGCGTCCGCGCTCAAGGAGGCGGTCGCTGAGCTCACCGCTGTGCCTGGGTTGGGCCACGTGGAGCGGCGGCTCGAGGCCTCGAGCTCGCCGTCTCGCGGGTTGCATGACACTGCAGTGTCCGAGCAGGCCGACCTGGTCGTCGTCGGTTCCTCACATCACGGGCCGCTCGGCCGGGTGCTGTTGGGTTCGGCCGGCGAGCGGCTACTCAGTGGGGCGCCGTGCGCCGTCGCCGTGGCCCCACGCGGGTACGCCGCGCACGGGCCGAACGCGTTTGGCGTGATCGCAGTCGCGTTTGACGGCTCGCCGGAGGCGCGAGCGGCGCTGCGCGCCGCTCACGATCTCGCGACACGCACCGGTGCTGCGCTGCGGGTGTTGATGGTTGTGGAGCCGCCCGCCGCGATCCCAGGGCAGTTCGTGCCTCTACCTGGCCTGGAGCCGCTCGTCACGATCGAGCGCGCCGATGCGCTCCAGCGCCAAGAGCTGGCCGGCAAAAGCGCACTTGACGCCGCGGTGTACTCGCTCGGCGACGGCATCGCGGTCGAACAGCAGGTGCTGTTCGGCCGCGATCCCGCAGCCACGATCCTCGACGTGTCCGCGGCGGACGTCGATCTGCTCGTGCTCGGCTCGCGCGCCTACGGGCCGGTGCGACGGGCGCTGTTGGGCAGCGTCTCCGGTGGTGTCGTGCGGCACGCATCTTGCCCCGTGCTCGTCACACCGCGGATCAGCGATAGCCCGGGCTGACCGAACTCGGTTGGCCGCCTTCCTCCAACATGGAAGCCATGCGAGAGCTCGCACACGAGACCTGGTCTGAGCAATTCGATGCTCTGAGCAAAGAACTACTCAATGCTCAGGTCTCGGCCGCGATCATTTCCGCGCCTGCCCCGCCCGTGGTGGAGGCGCTGGCGCCGATAACGATCGCGGCCGACGGGCAGCATGATGTACGAACCGTCATCACGATCGAGCACGAGCCCGAGCTCACCTGAAAAGGACGGGCAGACGATGCGCACAGCTCAGCATGCTCGACAATCGCAGCGTTAGCGCGTGCGAACGCAACGCCGACCGATGACGAATACTCAAGATCCCGCCGAACGCACATTGCGGGCAGAGTGCAGAGCGCACGTCTACGCGCGCGAGCAGGGCGTCTCGCGGCCTTTGTACGCGTTCGTGCGCTTGCTCGCGACGGTGCTGCTGCGGCTGCTGTGGTTTCGCTTCCGAGTCACAGGCGCAGAGAACGTTCCGGCCGAGGGCCCGGCGATCCTCGCTCCCAACCACAAGAACTTCCTCGACGCCTTCTTCATCGGGCTCGCGCTGCGCCGCCACGTCCGCTACATGGCCAAGGTGGAGCTGTTCAAGGGCCCACTGGCGTGGCTGTTCCTGCGCCTTGGGGCGTTTCCCGTGCGCCGTGGCGAGTCCGACACGGAGGCGCTTCAGACCTCGCGTGCGATCCTCGGCGCCGGCGGGCTGGTGGTCGTGTTCCCGGAGGGCACCCGCGTCGAGCAGCCCGACGCGCTGGGGTCGCCGCATCACGGCGCCGGCAGGCTCGCACTCGAGACCGGCGCACCGATCGTCCCCGCGGCGATCACCGGCACGTCCCATCTGTGGCGAGGCGCGCTGCCGAAGCTCAAACGCGTTCAGCTTGCGTTCCTACCCAAAGTCGCGCCGCAGCCCGCAGAGGATCGGGACGAGGTCTCGGAGCTGATCGAAGATCGCGTTTGGCCGGCTGTTCGGGAGGAGTACGGGCGCTTGCGCACCAACCCAGGGCTTGTCGCAGCCGGCTTCGCCGCGCTCGGCTTGGGCGGCGGCCTGCTCGCGAAGCGACGGCTCGAGGCCAGGAGGAAGCCCCGCCTGCTCGGCAAGGTCGAGCCCCGCAAGCTACGGCGCCAAAAGGCGCGCTGCCGGGTTCTGAAGCGCGTGCGGTCTCGGCGCTGAGTCCCCCACGCAAAGCTCTTCTCGATCCGTAGCCTGCCGAGCGTGCGGGCGGTCAAATCACCGATGAACTCGCCCTACTCGCCTGACAGCGTAATCGTATGCCCGGTCGCAGCATTCGCGTCGCTCGGATCGCGGGCATCCCCGTGGGTGTCAGCCCGCTGTGGCTGATCATCGTCGCGCTGATCACGTGGTCGCTGGGCGCCGGCTACTACCCGGGCGAGGTCCACGGAATCGCGCCAGCCGACTCCTATGCGCTGGGGCTCGCGAGTGCGCTGTTGCTGTTCGCGAGCATCCTCGCGCACGAGTTCGGCCACGCACTCGTCGCCCGCCGCCGCGGTGTCAAGATCGAGGAGATCGACCTCTGGCTGCTCGGCGGCGTGGCACGAATGAGCGGACGACCAGAGACTGCCGGCGACGAACTGCGCTTCGCGCTTGCAGGGCCCGCCGTAACCGCAGTGGTCGCCGCAATCTTCGGCGCACTCGCACTCGCGCTACCAACCTCAACGCCGGCAGCCCTGCGCGCCGTTGTCGGCTACGAGGCTGAGATCAACCTGATCATCCTCGGCTTCAACCTCATTCCCGCGTTCCCGCTCGACGGCGGGCGGGTCGCCCGGGCGCTGCTTTGGCGCCGCAGCCGCGACATCGGCGCGGCCACCGACACCGCCGCCGGTCTGGGACGAGGGTTCGGCTACCTGCTGATCGCCTTCGGCGTCCTGCTGACTTTCAACGGCGCCCCGGGAGGGCTGTGGTTCGCGCTCATCGGCGTGTTCCTCGTCGTCGCGGCGAACGCCGAACGACTTCAAGAGCAGGTCGTGACGACGTTCACCGGCGTTCACGCGGAAGAGCTTATGTCCCAACCCGTGATCAGCATACCCTCGGAATGGGCCCTCGAACAGGCACAGCAATACTTCGCGCGCTACCGCTACACAGCCTTCCCGGTCACCGACTCGAGCGGCCGAGCCGTCGGCATGCTGAGCATCGATCGACTCGAAAGAAGGCCTCGTGGCGCCACGTTCGTCGAAGAGCTCACCGATCGAGACCCGGCGCTGCTGATCGGCGAGCAAGAGGACGTCGCCCACCTGCTCGAACAGCCGGCATTTGTGCGCGTCGGCCGTGCCGCGGTCGTCGACGACCAAGGACGGCCGGTTGGCATTGTCTCGCTCACAGACATCCAGCGGGCGATCCGCGCGGCCCGCTTACACAACAGCACAAGCGGTCCCGCCAACCTCGTCCCGCACTAATCGACCGTCACGCGGTCAACTGTCCATCGGGGGTACGGCCTGCTCCCACTTTCAGGACCAACCCAACCGCCAGGATAACCATCAACAGAGAGCATGCTCTACGCCACA
>ODAK010006031.1_pt1 | contig 12258 bp, 9 predicted proteins | sample 1539591 | NCBI WGS metagenome assembly ODAK01 (sample SAMEA3539303, study PRJEB22396) | soil metagenome | biome: tundra; feature: field; material: soil | place: USA | collected 2010-05 | depth 0.15 m | reverse complement strand
GTGCCCGGGAATTAGGGTTTACCCTTGACGAAATTCGTAACTTGCTCGGCCTGAGCGAACCCGGCCGGGCATCTTGCGCCGAGGTTCAAACCTTGACGGCAGCCCATCTTGGCGAAGTTCGCGCGAAGATCGACGATCTTCGCAAGCTGGAAGCACTTCTCGCAAACGCCTTGGAGCAATGTCTTGTGGAGCCCGCACCCGCCTGTCCGGTGCTCGATATGCTCGCGTCGCCCAGGATGCCTTGAGAGTTTGGGACTAATATCGTTACCCAAATGGGGCTCGTCGCAGCGTCCCAAAACCCCGCGTTAAGCCTAATTAAAGCCGAAACCCTGCCGGGCGGCGATTTGGCCTATATACAAAAAATGGCCGTTCGCGCGGCTTGGTTTCAGGCAAGGCCCCATCCAATCGGTCGCGGGCAAGAACACGGGCACACCATGGGACAAACGCCGTTTTTAAAAGAGGACAAGACGGTCTCCTTCGGCGAGAAGCTGGCGGCGTCCGAACAATTCCTGGCCCTCTTCCGGGAGGGCATGGATCTGGTGAGCCGGGCCGCCGCCTACCTCGACGGCGAGGGCCGCGAGGAGGCGAAGCTCTTGCCACGCCAGGCGGCGATCGCCTATGCGGTGGAAAGCATGCGCTTGACGACAAGGCTCATGCAGGCCGCGTCTTGGCTGCTTCTCCAGCGCGCCGTCAATGAAGGCGAATTGACCCGCGTCGAGGCCGCCACCGAAAAACGCAGGATTCGATTGTCCGAGCAGGATGTTGTCTCGAACGCGGACGTTCTCGCCAAATTGCCGCAGCGTCTGCGCGATCTCATCGGGCTATCCCTTCGCCTCCAGGCGCGCATCATCCATGTCGATCTTTTGATCTATAAATCGCGAGACGCGCGCGGCAACGGAAAGCCGCCGCCAAGCCCGGTGGAACACCAGATCGAGCAATTGCGGGCGGCGCTTGCCGCACCGCGTGTGCCAATGCCAACAATGTGACATCTGCCTGTTTTGGGAGGTTGCTCGTTCTGTCAAAGCTCGCGCCGCCTTCAGAGCTTCGTCACCGACCATTGGGTCACCGGCAGCGCCGGACGCCAGCCGTGATAGGAGCCGAGAGGATTTGCGCGGGCAATGTCGATGCGCAGCAGATCGCCGCCTTGCGCCTTGAACCGGGAAATGAGTTCCGCTTCCGTCTCGATGGTCACCGCATTGACAACAAGCCTCCCGCCCTGGGGCAGGACGGCGAAGGCCTTGTCGAGGAGATGTGTGTTGCTTGCGCCGCCGCCGATGAAAATCGCATTCGGCCGCGGCAGATTCGCGAAGACCTCCGGTGCCGTGCCGGTGATGATCTCAAGATGTGGGACGCCGAGGCGCAAGGCATTGCGCGCGATGCGGCTGGCGCGATCGGCCCGCGCCTCGATCGCGATCGCCCGGTTCGCCGGGTCGCAAAGCAGCCATTCGATCGCGATTGATCCCGAGCCCGCGCCGGCATCCCACAACAATTCGCCACGCCTCGGCGCCAGCGATGATAGCGCAACGGCGCGAACCTCCCGTTTGGTAAGCTGGCCATCGGTTTCGAACCAACTATCCGCAAGACCGCTGACGACCGGGAGAATACGCGACTGGGCCGTCGCGGCGATTTCGATCGCGACGAGATTCAAGGGATCGATTCCCTCCATGCTGAAAGTTTCGGCGCTGCTGGTCCGCATGCGCTCCCTTGGACCTCCCATCGCCTCCATCACGACGATCCGCGATAGACCAAGGCCTCTCTCGCAAAGGAGCTTTGCGAGGCGTGGCGGTGTCGTCTCGTCCCACGATAGACTAAGGATCTTGGCGCCGGGTTGCAGCGCTGGAATGATCCGCTCGAATTCGCGCCCATGCAGAGAAACGAGACAGCAATCTTGCAGGCTCCAAAGGAGCCTTGCCGCCGCGAGGCTGAAAGCGGAAGGCGCCGGCACGCATTGCATTTCGTCCGGGCCAACATGCGCGCTAAGCAGGCCGCCGATTCCGTAAAAAAAAGGATCGCCCGAGGCCAGGACACAGACCGGAAAACCCCGCCGCGCGAGAATTTGGGGAATAGCGTCCGCAATGGGGGAGGGCCAAGTCATGGTTTTTCCCGCGAGCGGACCCGCAAGCGTGAGGTGGCGGGCGCCCCCCACGACCAATTGGGCTTGCGCGAGCAGTTTTCGCGCGGCAGGAGTAAGTGCTTCGATGCCGTCCTCGCCAATGCCGATCAGCGACAGCCATTTTTCGCAAGAGGGCGAAGTCATGACGGTGAAGCTCATGACGGGGAAGGTTCTGGAGATGAAGGCGGGAGATCGGGGAACAAGTGATGCGGGTTCTCTTGCTTGGCGGAACATGGGAGGCGAGTAAGCTCGCAAGCCTCCTTGCGGGACAAAGTGGCATCTCCGCCATGTTGTCCTTCGCCGGCCGCACGACGGCGCCGCGCGCGCCAAATATTCCCTATCGCAGCGGGGGGTTCGGCGGCGTTGACGGACTTGCCGTCTATCTCGAAGCCGAGCGCATCGATGTGCTCGTCGACGCCACGCATCCTTTCGCGGAACAAATGTCGCATCATGCGGTGATCGCGGCGGCGCGCGCCAACATTCCGCTCGTATGTCTGTCGCGCCCTGCTTGGCACCCCGAAGACTCCGATCGCTGGATCTCTGCTTGTAACATGGCCGCCGCCGCCGCCGCGCTCGGGCATGAACCCAAACGCGTCTTTCTGACCATTGGGCGGCTGCAAATCGAGGCCTTCGCGGCGGCGCCGCAACATTTTTATCTTGTTCGCGCGATCGAGCCGCTCGTGCCTTCGCCAAACCTGCCGCGCCATCGCGTCATCCTGGGGCGCGGCCCTTTCACGCTTGAGGCGGAGGAAAGGCTCCTGCGCGACGAATCGATCGAGGTGATCGTGACCAAGAACAGCGGCGGCGACGCGACATTCGCCAAACTCCTCGCGGCGCGGACTCTCGGTTTGCCGGTCATCATGGCCGCCCGGCCGCGGCAAGCTCCTGGACCGGTACTGCACGATCCTGCCGAAGTCATGGAATTTCTCTTTCATCATCAGAGAAGTTTGCGTCATCGCGGAACCTTGATCCCGCGCGGGGTATAGACGAAAGGCGTGGCACCCACGCGGGGAATAAGGCGAGTCTCACTGGAACCGACGATGATCAGCGTGCTCATATCGGCAAGGCCAGGGTCCGCGCCGGCCAGCGTCACGATCGAGATGTGTTCATCCTCCCGCCCCACCGCGCGCGCGAAAACAACCGGCGTCGAAGCAAGTTTCAGGCTTCGCAACAGCGCGAAGGCGTCGTGGATGCGGTCCGGCCGCGCGGCCGAGGCGGGATTATAAAGCGCGATCACGAAATCCGCGCTTGCCGCGAGCGCCAGCCGCTTTTCGACCAAGTGCCATGGCTTGAGATTATCGGACAAGGAAATCGCGCAGAAGTCGTGCCCCAAAGGCGCGCCGATCCGCGCCGCCGCCGCTTGCATGGCCGTAATTCCCGGGCTCACCGCGACGTCGATGTCGCGCCAGCCAGGCTCGCCTTCATCGATCGCCTCGAAAACCGCCGCCGCCATCGCGAAGATGCCGGGATCGCCGCCGGAGACAAGGGCGACATGGCGGCCATCCCCGGCCAAGCGTAAAGCATGGCGCGCGCGCTCCAATTCGTCCCCGTTGCCGCTTTGGTGGCGCCGCTGCCCCTGTTTGTGAGGGAGCCGTTCGAGGTAAGGCGCGTAGCCGGCGAGGTCGGTCGCGTTCGCGATGAATTGTGAGGCTTCGGGCGTGATCCAGGCGTCGCCACCCGGGCCAAGGCCGACAATCCGCAAGCTGCCCGGCGCGCTCATGGGCGCCTGCCTTGGCCGGGAATAAGGATGGACGCGAAATACGGCGCGTGATTGTCCGTCTTGGCGGCAAGGGGGACGATGTTTTCGGCTTCGCTCGTGCCATGTTCGACATAGATCGCGGCCGAAAGCCGTCCCGCATCAGTGATCGCCGCGCGGATTTTCGAAAGATTGGCGCCGATCTTGATAATGACCACCGCGTCGGCTGTACCGAGATGACGGAGCAGCGCGGCGCGATCGAGCGTGCCGGGAAGAACGCTCAAGACATCGTCGCCCCAGGCCATCGGTGCTTTCGCCGCGCTCCAGCAGCCCGACATGCCGGTGACGCCGGGGACGATTTCGACCTTGAATCGATCTTTCAGCCGGACGTAAAGATGCATGAAAGACCCGTAGAAAAGCGGGTCGCCCTCGCAAACGAGAGCAACATCGCGGCCCGCCAAAAGATGCGCCGCGATGGCGGCTTCCGAATTCGCATAGAAGCCGCGCAATTCCTCGACATAGGCGGGGTCGCAAAAATGGGTTTCCGTCGTCAAGGGATAGAGCAATGGCAATTGGAGGCAAGCGCCGCCAAGCCAGCGTTCGAGGATGGCGCGGGCTTTTCCGCGCGCTCCCCTTTTGGCGAAATAGGCGACGACCGGAACGGAGGCAATGATTTTCGTGGCCTTGATCGTCACAAGGTCGGGATCGCCGGGGCCGAGGCCGACGCCGTACAGGCAGCCGTTTGAAGGAGACGGCCCGCTCATTCGGCTTCGCTCGCGATGGCATTCAAGGCCGCGGCGGCCATGGCGCTGCCACCCTTGCGCCCCTTGATGGCGATGAAATTCACGCGGGCGTCGGCAATGAGCGCGTCTTTCGATTCCGCCGCGCCGACGAAGCCGACCGGCATGCCAATCACGCAAGCCGGCCGCGCGGCTGTTTCGTCGAGCATTTCAAGAAGGTGAAACAAGGCGGTCGGCGCATTGCCGATGGCGACGACCGCGCCATCGAGCCTGTCGCGCCAGAGTTCGAGGGCGGCGGCGCTGCGTGTGGTGCCGAGTTTTCGCGCGAGCGATGGGACGGCCGGATCCTCGAGCGTGCAGATCACCTCATTGGCGGCTGGCAGACGCGCCGCGATGATGCCTCGCGCAAGCATTTTCGAATCGCAGAGGACCGGCGCGCCCTGCCGCAGCGCGCGCCGCGCTTGCGCCACGGCTCCGTTCGAAAACACGAGATCCCCGGCAATCTCGACCATGCCGCAGGCGTGAATCACGCGTACCGCGACATGTTCCTCGCCGCCGGCGAAGCGGGCAAGATCGGCCTCGGCGCGGATCGTCGCGAAGGAGCGGCGGTAAATTTCAGCTCCGTCGCGCAAATAATTGAAACGGCTCAATGGTGGCGCCTCGCTCATCGCTTTTCCAACTCGCACATATCTCCGCCTATCGTTTCAAGCATGTCATGCACCGCCGCCAAACCGAGGCGATGCGCGTCGCTTAACCCCGCATCGCGCCCGGTTTGATCCGTGACAAGATCGTAAAGCCCTTCATGCGCGACGAGGGTCACGGGCGCTGACGCTTGCCGGGCGCAGCCCTTGGCGCAGCCCGATACATGCAGCGCGACGCCGGTTTTGCAAAGTTTCCGTGCGAAAAACATCAAGGCCAAGGCATCGGAACGGGTATCGGTGGTGCCGCGCTCGCAGGTGGATGCGCCGCCGCATGCCGCGACCGTCAATCGCGCGTCGCCGCGATCAGTGATGAAACCACGCGCGGCGCAAAAGGCGCTTATGGCATCGGCTTGCCCCGCGGATACATCTGGAAAAATCAGGGCGCGCCAAGGCGTCAGCCTGATTTCACCGGAGCCGAAAATTCCGGCGGCCATCACTGCTGCTTCGAGCATATCTGCATCAAGATTTCCGAAAGCCGCGCCAATCCCAAAGCAGCTTTTGTCATGGAAGCGCATCAGGCCAATCGGACATGGGTCCTCGATGACATCTCGTATTGGTGGCTCGGTGAGGCACAGCCCGGCTTCTTTGGCGATGGCATTCGCTCCGCAAATCGCGATAAGGCCGGCCATCCGGCGTGGCGGCTCCGTCATTGACGAACCGAGTTGCAGGAACGCCCTTGCGAGACGCACCACGATGCCGGGAATATCGGCGCCTCCGCAGCGTCCCAGGAAAATTGCCTCGCTCGCGTGTCCGCCGGCCCCGGCCGCGAAAGGTTGCGTGCCTCCGGTCCAATCGAAGCGGATGTCGGCTGGGATAGCGCCAAGCGAAAGCGCGCTCCCGTCATCGATCAGAAAGTTAAACTTTGCCGGTAATGCGTGTAAATCCTTGTTGGCGGCAAGTGCGGCTTCAAGTCCCGTGGCCGCTTCCGATGCCTCGCTCCGTCCGTCGAGCCCGGCAAGAGGGTTCAGCAAAACATCGCGAACCGCCTCCATTGCCGCATTCTTATCATTGAGCCCAAGGCGGTCGAGCGTTTCGATCAATGCGGGCAGGCTGCCCTCGCGCACTCCGCGAATTTGCAGATTGCCGCGACTGGAAAGATCGAAAAACCCATTGCCATGATCGCGCCCGGCTTGCGCAAGCGCGCGCATGGTAGGGGAGGTTACAATGCCACCGCTGATCCGCAGCCGCACGAGCAGACCGTCCTTCGCAGGCATTGGCCGCCGCGCACTGGGACACCAGCCCTTGCGCAATGGAATCCCGCGGGTCATTCGAGTGACTCCCGCAATGACGCAAGACACGCAAGGGTCGAATTGCGCCGGCTCCGCCAAAAGCCGCGCGCAAGCGCCTCCTCGAAGCGCTTGACGATCGCATGCGCGGCCTTCGAATTGGCGCTGACAAGAAAATCCCGCACGGCAGGCGTGCCAAGCGTCGCCTCGAAGAGAAGCTCGAAGTGCCGGCTTGCCACCGCGTCGGTCAGCACCGCGAGAGCGTAGAGGTTGTCGATGGTCCCGGCGATTTCGGCGGCGCCGCGATGGCCGTGGCGCATCTGCCCGGCGATCCAGCGCGGGTTCGTCGCGCGGGCGCGCACGACCCTAGCAACTTCCTCTTCCAATGTGCGCACCTTGAGGGCGCTGGGGCGCGCGGACAAGACATGATAGACCGGAGCTTCGTTCCCGAGCATCTTCGCGGCAGCAACAAAGCCGCCCTCGTGATCGACGATGGCGTCCGCGTCGAGAATGTCCTGCTCGTCTTGATCTTGCACATGAATGAGGGCATCGGCGGCGGCGACGCGCCCAGCGAAGGCTCCAGTCGCGACGCCTTCTCCTTGCGCGCCGCCATAGGCATGCGAGGCGGTGGCAAGATAGCGCTCGCCAAGTTTTTCGCGCGCGAACGAGGAATCGCCGTCGATCGCCCGCGTAAGACCAATCCCATAGGTCCCCGGCGCGGCGCCGAACACGCGGAATAGAATCCCCGGTATGAGCCTGCGCTCGGCCGCGAGCGGATTAATGTCATCGTCTTCGCAGCACTCGCTCAAGGCTTGCACGGCCTGATCGAATAAAGCGATCTGAGCCGGAAAGACATCGCGGAATAGCCCGGAGATCCGCAAGGTGACATCGACGCGCGGATGTTTTAGGCGGGCGGGCGGAACGATCTCGAACCCGGTGACACGAGAAGACGCGTGGTCCCAAAGCGGTCTGACACCCAGGAGCGCGAAAGCTTGCGCGAGATCGTCGCCGCCGGTGCGCATGGTGGCGCTCGCCCAAAGGTCCATGACAATCGCTTTCGGCCACTCGCCATGATCCTGGACATAACGGTTCAGGACTTCGGTCGCGGCGCGTTGACCGATCTCCCAGGCGGTGCGCGTCGGCACCGCGCGCGGATCGATCCCATAAAGATTGCGTCCCGTGGGGAGCACGTCGATACGTCCGCGCGACGGTGCGCCGCCGGGGCCAGGCGCGACGAAGCGGCCATCGAGCGCGGCAAGGAGCGAAATACTTTCAGTTTCGCCGCAGCGATCGATAAGCGCGCGCATCCGCTCGCATTGAGAGTCGCCTTCGTCCGTTTCTGGCGCGGAACCTTGCCGCAGTGTCCGCGCGAGGGCTTCGACGGTTGCATCCCGCAACGCCGGCTCGGGGGACCGCCCAAAAACATGCAAGCCATCGGCTATCCGCATATCCTTGAGATCGCAAAGCCAGGCGTCGAGATGGCGCAAGGCCACGGCTGGATCGGTCGCGTCCTTGAGCCCGCTATCTTGCAGCAATCCCGTGTCCCTCGCGCGTTCAAGGATGGCTTGCGCCAACAACCGCGCGCGCTTTGGATCGAGCGACTCGGCGATCGCATATTCATCGAACAGGGCTTCGATTTCGAGGGCCGGGCCATGGCTTCCGGCGAGTGTGAGAGGCGGCGTCATATGGCCGATGGTGAGCGCGCAAATACGCCGTTTGGCCTGTGCCGCCTCGCCAGGATTGTTGACGATAAAGGGATAAATGACGGGCAGAGCTCCGAGCACCGCCTCGGGGGCGCACGCAGCCGTGAGCGCCACGGCCTTGCCTGGCAGCCATTCAAGCGTGCCATGGGTGCCGCAATGGATCATCGCATCGATTTTTTCCTGTTGGCGGAGCCAGACATAAAAGGCGACGTAGGAATGGCGCGGCGGCAATCCCGTATTATGATAATCCGCCTTGCGGTTTGCGGCGGTGCCACGATCGGGCTGTAATGCGACGAGTAAATTCTTCGCACGCAGCACCGGGAAGGCGAATGCGCCGCCGGGAGCCTCCGCGTCCGGCGGACCCCAATGCGCGAGCATGGATTGCACGAATTCCGGAGGCATGCCGTCGAGGGCCAAGACATAGTCGTCAAGCGTCAGGCGTTCGCCCGGCGCCGCCTCCTCGAGACCGCGCATCAATTCGTCCGGGTGCGGGAGCGGCCCGATGTCATATCCGGCCTCGCGAAGGGAGCCGGCAATCGAGACGACGCTCTTTCCCGTGTCGAGACCGACGGCATAGCCACCACGCCCTTGCTTGCCCGGATAATCCGAAAGGACGCAGGCGATTTTACGATTGGCGCTCGGGGTCTTGCGCAGTTTAACCCATGCCGTTGCGAGGTCCGCGACAAAGTTTATGCGCGCCGGCAAGGGCGCATGGATTCGAGGCGTGAATTCGAGATCCGGCCGATGTCCGGCCTCCGCCTTGCAGGCAATCGCGCGAGTGATCAAACGCCCGTCCATTTCCGGAAGGACGACATTCATGGCAAGATCGGCGGCGCCAAGGCCGCGCGGGTTTTCCCGCCAATGCGCCTCTGTCGTGCCGGCGAAGATCGCTTGCAGGACCGGCGCATCGGCGCCGTCGAGAACGCCTGCCTCCGCATCGAGCCGGGCCGAAAAGCCCGTCGTATTGAGGATGACATCGGGCCTATCACGGGTGAATGCGGCGCGAATGAAGGCGATGGAGTCCGCGTCCTTGAGGCTGGCGACGAAGATCGCGGTGACGTCGAGTCCGCGCGTGGCGAGCGCATCCGAAAGAGCGCATATCGGCGCCGTGTCCCCGGCAAGCATCAAGGAACGGTAGAAGACGACGAGCGCGTGGCCCTTGGCGCCATCGCGCTTACGGCAAGCCGTCTCGAAACGGCCGGCCGCCGGAATTGCCGTCAGGCAAGGCGGTTCCCGCCAAGCGAGCGGCGAGCGCGCCCGGCTCTCGATGAAATCGAGGAGCGCCGCGATGTGTTCCGTCCCGCCATGCTGGAAGGCGGCGTGGACATGGCGGAGATCGACGGCGGTCACGGTCGAGGCGGCGTCGAGCCGTGCGTCTTCCATCGCGTCGCCAGGCACGATGGCGAGCGCGAAGTTTTGGGCGCGCGCCGCGCGGGAAAACTCCTCGATGCCGTAGCGCCAGTAATCAAGACCACCGAGCAGGCGGATGAGGACAAAACGCGCTTGGCTAGCCGCCTTCTCGATATAGAGATCGACCGAATAGGGATGTTTGAGCGTGCCGAGGTTGGCGAGCCGCAAGCTCATGGCGCCGTCCGGGCGCCGTTGCGCGGCCGCCGCGACAAGGCTGAGATCGCTGTCGGAAAAGGAGAGAAACAGGAAGCCGGCCGGGGTTTGCCCGAGATCAACGGCGGCCTCGGCCTCGTCGAGCGATCGCGTTTCCATGCGTAAAAGATGCACGACTTAGACTCCCTCGCTCGAAAGCTGCCGTGCGATCGACGCCTTGTCGAGACCCTTTTCGCCGATGACAACGAGGCGTCCGCGACGCGGTTCTCCGGCGCCCCAAGGCCGGTCGAAACTTTTTTGAAAGCGGTTGCCGACGCCTTGGACGAGAAGCCGCATCGGCTTGCCGCGCACCTCGACAAAGCCTTTGATCCGTAAGACATCGTGGCGCTCGGCGAGATCGGCCAAGCGGGAAAGCCACGCGTCGCTATCGTTTATTGCGCCAATTTCAAAGGCGGCGCTGTCGAAATCGTCGTGATCGTGCTCGATCAATCCGTCATGGTGCGATGGCCTTCCGGCAAGGTCATCCTCGGCGGCGGCATCGAGGCCAAGCAGGATCGCGGAGTCGATTTTGCCCTCGCGGGCCGGCACGATTTTCACCGCGCGGGGGACGCGCGCCGCGATGCCGGCGGCGATGCGGCGTTGCTCGGATAAATCGATCAGATCCGACTTATTGAGCACGATGAGATCGGCGCACAAAACCTGATCCTCGAAGACTTCTTCGAGCGGATTGTCATGCGCGATGGAAGGATCGGCCTCGCGCTGGCGCGCCACTCTCGCGGGATCGGCGGCGAAGCGTCCATCGGCGACCGCCTTGCCGTCGACCACCGCGATCACACCGTCGACGGTTAATCGCGCGCGAATGGCCGGCCAATCGAAGGCCTTCACCAAGGGCTTTGGCAAAGCAAGGCCTGACGTCTCGATGACGATATGGTCAGGGAGCGGATCGAGCGCGAGAAGTTTTTCGATCGCGGGCAAGAAATCGTCCGCCACGGTGCAGCAGATGCAGCCATTGGCGAGCTCGACGATATTTTGGGCGCCGCAGGCGAGATCGCCGCAGCTGTCCAAAATTTCCGCGTCGATGCCGATGTCGCCAAATTCGTTGATGATGAGGGCAATGCGGCGCCCCTTGGAATTCTCCAGGAGGTGGCGAATGAGGGTCGTCTTCCCCGCGCCAAGAAAGCCGGTGACGATCGTTGCCGGGATTTTGGAATGAGTCATGAGAGAGCACCCGGTTCCTGGAACAAAGAGGGTGCTGCAATTGGGGGAGCCGGACGAACCCGGATCCTTCGCCGGCGGCGGGCAAGCGCCGCTAGCATCGATGAAAGGCCGGAGCGCCCCGCCGGTCTTTGCTCGATCGAACGGCAGGTTTCCTGGCTCGCGGATCATCGCCTAACGCCGCCTTCCCAGGTCGCGGTTGCCCGGATCCCAGTGGCGTACCGGCGTAAGGCTACCCGCTGACAGTTGCGGGGGCAGCTGTGGCTTCGAGCGCGGATCTTAAAAGAACCGCCGCACCACATTCCCTTTTACCCCTCGAAGCGAGGGACCGTTACACCGGCGACACTAGACCGAACGGCGCGTGTGTCAATCGCGGGCTGATCGAAGGGCAAGGGCGTGGTCAAACTAACGTTTTTCTCTACGACATAACGCTATGATTTTACGGAGACCATCGTAACCCGGGTTGCGATTTGGAATTGGTCGTCCGCACCGGCAGCTACGAGCTGAACAGACAAACCAGAACGGAAGGCTCCTCGCACGGCCACAAGAAAGAATCGCCGGAATCCCAATTATGCGCGGTGCGGTTGTGACCTTCATGCAAATGGCTTGGCGGTACATTTTTCGCCGCCAGAGTGGAAACATCCGGCCCACTGGGCAGTGTATCGAAATGAGCGGCGCCAACGGCAAACTTACTTTATTAATGCCGCAGAGCAGGAGGCAATACCGTGCCGCTGCCACATTGTATTTGGATTACCAATCGGATCAATGTCCATGGCCGATGAAATTTGCATGCGAGGGGGCTCCGCCGCTTCTGATTCGGACCGCCGCATGGTGCAAGCTGTTCGCCTTAATAGCATCTGAAACCAGATTCCAACCGGCCGGCCGGCAAGCCGCGGCGGGATCGCGGCGCCTGCCAGCCCGGCGAAGTTTTTTTAAAAGCCTCCTGTGCCTCGAGGCCGCTTCGCGGGTGAAGCGGGCACCCCGGAATGCTGCTGAAATCAAGCGCGTGCAGCAGCTTGCCGGCGCCATGCGCATGCGGATGAACATTGAATTTGGCGGCGATGCGGTCACGCGGATCGGCACGGCGCCAGCGCACCACGCCACCGGTCTTGCGGCCAGGGCCGTCTTCCACCCACTTCGCCACTTCGCTCCGCGGGACTTCGGCCAGACGCCGCGCATGCCCGTCCAGAACCATGGCAATCGCCAGCATGCGCCGCGCCTGCTTGACATCCGCCGCGCGAGCCGCCTCCGCCCGCAACCGCGCAACGCTCCAATCCCGGCGCGTAATCTCAACAAGCGCC
>ODAK010006030.1_pt1 | contig 12259 bp, 8 predicted proteins | sample 1539591 | NCBI WGS metagenome assembly ODAK01 (sample SAMEA3539303, study PRJEB22396) | soil metagenome | biome: tundra; feature: field; material: soil | place: USA | collected 2010-05 | depth 0.15 m | reverse complement strand
CGCGAATCTTGTCACTGACTGCGGTCGTGCTGTAGCCTTTCGACTTCGTGATGTCGATGCCAACGGCTTCCTTTCCTTCGAGGTTGTTGGCCGCTGTCGAATCTCTCTTCCAGTAAAGAGCGAGAGTGCGCTGCTCTTCGGTGCCGTCGACGGCGTCAGCGACCTGCCCAAGCCTGATAATTTGTCCGTTCTTCTCGGCGACAACGAGCTGCATGAAATCCCTGGGGCCATCGAGACGGCCCTGCAAACGAATCGCGCGCTCGTCCATCGCCCCGTTCACGCTTCCAACGGGAGCTGCAAGATTTTGTGCGCCGAGCGCTTGCACTACCTGCGCTACACTGATGCCAGACGCCTGCAATGCTTCGGGACGAAGCTGGATGGTCATCTCGCGCTTTACCTCGCCGACGATGGTGACCTGCGATACACCTGCAATTCCCTTGAGCGCACTCGTTATTTCCGGATCAGCCATGCGGGTGAGCTGAGCGGGCGAATACGAATTGGATGAGAGCGTAAGAGATACGATCGGCCGGTCGGTCGGATCCATACGTTGAAGAATCGGCTCCTTCATTTCGACAGGCAGATCCGTTCGTATCGAGGAGATCGCATCGCGGATATCCTGAGTCGCCTGCGATACGTCTTTCTCGAACAGGAACAGCACCGTGATCTGCGCATATCCGTCGAACGCGGTTCCGTAAATCTTGTCTACGCCGGAGATGCCCTTGATGGCATCTTCCACGGGCTTGAGGACTTCGCGCTCGACTCCTCCGGGAGATCCGCCCGGATAAGGAATGCCAACGAGCACGACCGGTTGTTGCACATCGGGGAATTCGTCAGTCTGGAGCCGTAGCAACGCGAATAATCCGAACACAACCAGCGCCACCATCATCACGATGGTGATCATCGGGCGCTTGATTGCGAAATCCGAAATTACCATTTGCTAAGCTCCTGGCGTTTTGGCCGGCGCCTTGTCTGAGGGCGTCGAAACTTTAACGATCGTGCCTGGCGTGATTCCCTGCGCTGCACCGAGGAGAAGCGTATCGCCTGCCTGAACGCCTGATACAATCTCGATCGTCTCGGACCCTTCGTCTCTGAGACCGAGCTGAACGGGAACGCGCTCGACCCTGCCTCCCTTGATGCGAAAGACGGCAGGCACATTACTGCGCGAATCGACTGCGGTCACCGGGGCGACGAGTCCCGTTCTGCTCTCGGCAGCAAGCCGTCCGTTGGCGAACAGCCCGCCAACCAGCTGCCCTTGTGTGTTCGGGATCGAGATGAAGACGCGCACCTGGCGTGTTGCCGGGTCGGCTGTCGGGTTCACGCGTGTGACGCGTCCAGTAAACGAGCGGCCCGGATATCCATTTACGGTGAACGATACAGGTGCGCCGACCTTTACCTGCGAGAGAGCTTCCGAAGGAACCGAGCCTTCGAGTCGCATGCTGGACGGATCGACAACCGTGAACATCGCCGCGCCGGCCTGCACCACATCGCCGGCAGAGATTGGACGCTCGCTCACGATTCCGGACATCGGTGCTGTGACGACAGTATTTCCGACCTGCTTCTGTGCGGTTGATAGACGGGCGCGGGCGTCGGCGAGTGCAGCGTTCGCACTGATCGATACGCGGCGTGCTTCTTCCAGGTCGCGCTCTGCGATTGCGCCGGCGGCGAGAAGTTTTTGCGATCGTGCGAGCTCGCGATCGGCGACGTCGGCAGCGTTGGCCGCGGCAGTAACTCCGGCCCGCGCCGAGAGAAATACGTCCTGAAGACCACCGGCGTCGATGCGTGCCAGGGTTTGTCCGGCGCGAACTGCTTGTCCTTCATCAGCATACGTCTGAAGCACGCTGCCTCCGACCTGTGCGCGAATCATCGCTTGCCGCTCAGGTGTGAGATTTCCGGAGACAGTCGGTCCATTCTGAAGAACGCCGCTTACGACGACAGCGATGTTCTCGTTTCCAATCGTTGCCGTTTCAGGCGCAGCGGCATCGGCAGCCGCCGCCGATCCGCCTTTGCAGGCCGCCAGGGAAATTACGGCGGCAGTGGAAATGGCTGCCATCGCATTCCTCGTCATCGATCCAATCCTGTGTATGTCTTTCATGAGTTAGAGTCCGGGTGGTATTTGCTGATTGGCCAGCGTTCCCTGCTGTGACTGCGTTTGCTGCTGTGTAGACTGCTGCGGCGTGGTTGACTGCTGCTGCGTGGACTGTTGCTGCGTGGATTGCGCCTGAGTCGTGGTCTGAGTGGAAGTGCTGCTTTGCAGAGGAAGATTCGCGAGGAGAGCGAGCTTCATTCGAGCGATCTGCAGATCTCTTGCGGCAAGCGCACGGTTCGCGTTTGACTGCTCGAGGGCGATCCGCTGGTCCGTGAGCTCGGTCTGCGTCGAGATGCCTTCGCGATAGCGCACTTCGGCAATTGAGTATGCCTTCGTTGCCTGATCGGAAGTTCCCCTGCTGGCTTCCCAGGCGGACATGGCTTGATTCAGCGCGTTGATCGCAACGTTGGCATCGAGCGAAGCGAACTCACGCGTCTGCTGTAGACGCGCTCGCGACTCGGCGAGATTTGCCTGTGCTACCATTTCGTCGCCGCGGATACGACCGCCGGTGGAGATGGGCACCTGTGCCGCGACGCCGATTGTCCAGTTCGCGCGAAAGTCGTTTCTGCCCGGAAGTCCGCTGGTGGGATATGCGACACCTCCGTATTGGGAGGATACCGAGACAGATGGAAGGCGCTCCGAGCGCGCAACGCTCAATAACTGCTCCTGCGCTTGAACTGCTTCTGCGGCCTCTCGCACCGCTGCGCGGTCGGACGTCGCAGTGTCGGGCGCGTCGAATGGCGTGACAGTGAGTCCCGTCAAGTGGATTCCAGCCGGGAGACCTGATGTGTCTTCAATCGACGTCGTCAGGTTCAACGGTTGCTGGGCCGGAATATTGAGAAGCTGTTTCAAGCGGAGATAAGCGACTTCACGATCGCTCCGACGCTGGATTACCTGCGGACGCTGATTGTCCCGCGTTACCTGTGCGCGGAGGAGCTCGAACTCCGATGTGTTGCCGACGTTCTTGTTGAGCTGAACCTGCTGGAGAACGTTTTCGGTCTGAGTGAATGATGCATCGGTGATCGTCACAAGCCGGTCCGCGAGCGCAGCATCGTAATAAGCCTGCGTCACGTCGAGAATGACCTGAGCGCGCTGGGCCGTCAGCTCGATCTTCGCCGACCGGCCGCTTGCTGCGGCCGCTTCGCTCTGCGCGCCGATTCGTCCACCCGTAAAGATGTTCTGCGAGAAGGACAGGCCGAGGTTGTACTGATTCGCCTGGCCGAATGGAAGGCTGCTGAGCGATGCGAATGGATTCAAGCCAAGCGAGCAGCGCGATGATTGCTCGAGTCCGGCAAGCCGGTCGGCGACGCTCGCGCTCGCGTCCTTGAGGTAAGCATCGCAGGGAGGCGGCGGCGCAACGACCTTCGTCGTCGTCGTGTCCGTCGTTGACGTCGACGCAAAACTCGAGTACTGCGACTTCAACGTTCGGGTATAGCTGCCCGACCCCGATATCTGCGGCAAGTACTGGCTGTGTGCCTGCAACAGCTGGCCTGCGGTGCGCTGAACTCCAGCGCGCGCAATGTTGACTGTCTCACTCTGGCCTTCCGCGATCTTGACTGCATCGTCGAGAGTGAGCGTCATTCCGGCCGGTTGAGACGTCGTGACTACCGCCGGCTGTACCGGCGATTGCGCCCGGGCAACCGCGGGAGCGAAACCAAACAGAAGGATGGCGACGATTTGCAGAAGCGGAGTCGTCCGGCTTACCGAGTTCAAAGCTTTCATATAGTAGGTGTTGACTGTCTTGTACGAGCTTCGACGTCGCGGACTCCGAGCGCGCGAAGAATGAACTGCGCATACTTTCCCGGAGCCTTGGCCGACGGCTTTGGATAGGCGTCCGGCATCATGTCCCGTCCCATCGCGTCATGAAAGAGAGAGCCGATCAACATCGCTGAGGCGACATTCGGGTCGAACTCCTCTTCAGTAAAACCGTGTGACTTCAGATGACGGAAATACGCGCAGAGCTCGTTCGTGGCGCGGAGTGGAGCGTCCGTAGCCTGACTGCTGAGCTCGGGCCTTTCCTCCATCTCTCCCATGCACTTTCGAATTACCGAGCTTCTTGAATGAAGATGGTTGATGACCGCTGTGCACCACAGAGTCAGCTCACGAGCCGGATTTTGCGGAATCGCGGGGAGCGGACTCGAGAAGGCATCGACGTCTGAGCCACGAATCGCCTCCTGAAGGAGCGCCTCCTTGGATCCGAAGTAGCGGAATATCGTGACTTCATTCACCGAAGCCGCATCAGCGATGCGACGGGTGGTCGAACCCCGGAAGCCGTGCTGTGAAAACACCTGCACGGCCGCATTGAGGATTGTTGAGCGAGTGTCCATGGGGCCGGAAACTAGAAGAGCCCGGCGATGTTGCAAGTGGCTACTTGCTTACATCAGATGTTTCGTCTTGCCGTCCGGCAACGAAGGCTGGGGCGCATCCAATGGAGGAATCCCGGGCGGTGAATCGCGAGGAGGAGGTTGCTGCTCCTGCTTCGGACCCTTCGACGGAGCACGTTTCACTTTCAGGGTTTCGAGATTCGCGAGCGAATCCGCCATTACCGACCCGACGGCAATCCACTTATGACCGATTACCCCCGGCGGACTGCTCAGCAGGAACCGGAAGCTCAGCAGCTTCTGCGTTTCACGAGACTCTATTCTGTTGCCGCCAACCTTTATCACGCCGAGAGGCTGGACGGATTGAATCTCGCCGAACAGCGCAACGTTTGGCAGAATTTCCCTGTACAGAGTTGTGACCTCCATGCCAAGTATCGCGGGCTTTACGGAACCGCCTTTGGTGAGACGGAACTCTGCGCGCAGAATCTTGTATGTCGCGCTGTCCATGAAAATCGATCCTTCGACATCCGGCGCGATGAGAAGTGAATCGGGAAGAAAATCGATGCGATGGGTTCTTACGCCGTTCTGATCCACAACGCCCGCGTACTTGAAGCAGTGGTTCGCGAGAAAATTCTTGTCGGCGAGATCGGCAAGAGTTGGAAGGCGCATGAGCCGGACATCTCCGAACAGCTTGTCTCGATCGCTGCTCACGACCTTCCCACGTCTGTATCGCCAGCTGTCGTCACTACGGAAGATTGCTGTGTCGTATTGCAGAGTATGCTTTCTCATATCCATGTCGTACGTGTCGTGCGACTGCGCAATTTTGTACTCGAACGGATATGTGTGCCTCAACAGTGTCTCTCGCTCGGCGTTCTTTTTTGCTTCCTCGAGAACGGTCGCGAGCTCGGAATCGGCAACGACTCCAAAATCGTCGGGCGTGAGACATAAACGCGGCGGCGCGCTGACTTTTACTGCATCCAGCGCCGTTGCTATTCGCACCATTGTAACAGACACTCGGAGCGGCACATTGGCCGTCACTACTATCGTGGTGTCGTGCGGTAGATACCCGACCTGTCGCACGTACAGCTCGTACTTGCCAGGTGGGACAGCGTAGTAGACGAATGCGCCGGCCTGATCGGTGAATCTCTCACGGCTGAGCGGCTGCAATCGCACGGTACTGTACGGAATCGGCCGGCCAGTTCCATCAGCGACAACAGTCCCGCTGATTATGACCGAGCCGGGAATTATCTGCTCGCCTGCCGCAGGCGACGGAGTGTCTTGTGCACCGAGTCGGTTTACGACAGCCGCAAGAAGCAGCAAGAGCGGCATTTGATACTTCATTTACATCTTTGAGAATGTCGTAGGAGTGCGCAACGAGCCGTTCGGGACAGGCGCGCCAACATATGACGCTGGCGCGCGCAATGTCAAACGATTTTGCGCCGTCTTCGATACACGAACCACGCCACTGCTGCGATTGCGCCCAGCGGGATGAGTATTCCAAGGGAAGCAATGAACGCGGCAATGAAGGCGATGAAGTTACGCCATGCCTGCCGAAAAGCAGTGGCGATGGGATTCTCACCAGGGGTGCGGCCGAGTATCGGAACCGGCTCGTGAAGCGTCACCGTAAGCGTGCTTACCGCTGCGCGAGTTCGCAGAAAACGCATACGCCCATCATATCGCTCGATCTCTTCGCGAACCCGAGCCAGCTCTCGCTCGACTGCTAGTACGTCTTCGAGCTTGCCCGTCCGTGTCGCAAGCAGCGTTACAAGCCGATCCTCGAGACGGCGTGAGTTCGCGACACGCGCTCCGATATCCACGTACTCTTCACCGACATCCTCTGCCGTGGTGTTGATCGATTCAAGTTTACCGATTCCGCTCAGGCCCCCAACCGCCTGATCGTATTGCGCTGCCGGAATCTTGATCTCGAGTGTCGCTGTCTTGACTTGATCCCGGCCGCCAGCGAACGAAGAATTGGCGACATATCCGCCAAGCTGTGAGGAGAGCCGACGCAATTTCGCGACTGCCGGGTCAAGTCCGTCAACTTCGATGGATACTTGTCCGGTTCGTATCACCATGCTCGGCGAAACTTCCGGGGACGTTCCCGCGATTACGGCTTTTGCATCGGGAGGTGTTGCAACGGCCGACTGGCTGACGGCGTCTGTCGCGCCATTTTCGGACCTGAGCTCTGATACCCCCGCCGCGCCGGCAGCGGCTTGCATGCTCATCGGTCTGGCGGTCGCGTTTCCCCCGCTGAAACTGTCCTCGCGCGATTCTACCGGATTGCTTCGCCTGCTACAGGCGAGGAGTGCAATCGCCGCAAACGCGACGGCCGATATTCGGATCATTGTCAGCTCGAGTGTGGGTCTTCAATTGAGACGCTTCACTCTCGAACACTTGCACACCTGATGAACCGGCGCCTTCCTGATCCGTCGTCAGCCCACGCCGACGACCTCGCGACGGGGAGCAATCGCCAGGTGTCCGGGCGGCGCAGCAACTTGTCTTCGCTCGCCCACCTGCTGCCTCCACATCGCATAGTAGAGCCCTTTCCCGTCGATAAGCTCCTCGTGGCGACCGGCCTCTACGATTCTGCCTAGCTCCAGCACATAAATCCGATCAGCGTGCATGACGGTCGACAACCTGTGCGCAATGAGAATGGTCATCACGGCGCGGTCGCTCGCAACATCGCGCATCGTCCGGCTGATCTCTTCCTCCGTCAGCGAATCGAGTGATGACGTCGCTTCATCGAAGACGAGCAGATGCGGCTTTCTCAGCAGCGATCTCGCTATCGACAACCTCTGCTTCTCGCCGCCGGAGACTTTCACCCCTCCTTCGCCAATTACGGTATCGAGTCCGTTGTCGGCTCGGGCAAGAAGTGTGTGCGCCGCGGCCCTGTGCAGAACGTCGAGACATTCTTCATCGGTTGCATTAGGACTGACGAACAGCAGGTTGTCGCGAATCGTACCCGAGAACAGCTGCGAGTCCTGCGTCACGAACCCGATACTCTCGCGAAGCGCATCGAGGTCGATCACCTGACTCGACAACCCGTTGTACAGAATTTCGCCCTGCTGTGGCGGATAGAGCCCCACCAGGAGTTTTACGAGCGTCGTCTTTCCAGCGCCCGAAGGACCGACAAAGGCGATCGTGTCGCCCCGTTCTATACCGAACGAAATGCTGCTGAGCGCCGGCGCCGTCGCCGTCTGATGCGTGAACGTGACGTCCCTGAACTCCAGCGTCTCGAGATCATTTACAGGAACTGGATTCGCCGGCTTGGGATCCTTCGGGATAGCAGGGATATTCCTGAAGTTCTGCAGCGACACTTCGGTCTCGCGATACGTGTTGATGACGTTTCCGAGCTCCTGCAGCGGCCCGAAGATGAAGAACGAGTAAATGAACAGAGAGAAAAACTGACCGACTGTAATCCTCTGAGTGAAGATCAGATACAACATCAGGAAGAGAATGCTCGTCCGCATCAGATTCACGAACGTTCCCTGAATGAAACTGAGACTGCGCAGGTAGCGAACCTTCTTAAGCTCGAGCTTGAGAATCTTGTCGGTGGTGGAATTCAGCCGCCGCACTTCCTGATCTGCCAGCCCGAGGCTTTTCACGAGCTCGATATTCCGCAGAGACTCGGTAGTAGATCCGGCCAATGCCGTCGTCTCAGCGACGATCACTTTCTGAATCACCTTGATTCGTTTGCTGAGCACTGATGACAGAACGCCAAGAAGCGGAACCGTCAGCAAGAAGGCGGGCGCTATCACCCAGTGAACGCTGAACGCGTACGCAATCACGAATACAAGGCCGACAAGCGTCGTGAACAGCATGTTCACGGAAAGCGCTATGAACTTCTCTACGTCGCTTCGAACCTTTTGAAGCTTGCCAAGTGTCTCGCCGCTTCGCTGGTCCTCGAAAACGGAGTACGGAAGCTCGAGCGAGTGGCGAATTCCGTCAGAGTACATCTCCGCGCCAAGGCGCTGAACGATGACGTTGACGAAATAATCCTGAAAATTCTTTGCTACCCGGGAGATGAACGCCACACTGACAGCGGCGGCGAGCAGCAGCGACACTCCGCGAATGAACTGGCCCGTGGTGTATTCCTTGAAGCGGGTCGCGTACGAATCGATGATGTGCCGGAAGATCAGCGGATCCAGAAACGAGAACACCTGGTTCACCGTCGCCAGAAAGAGCGCGAGGGCAACAAGGGTCCAGTATTTCCTGAGATAGCCGTAAAGAATATCCATCAGCGAACACCTCTGGTGCGCCGCGACACCCACTCAGCCAGAAGAGACATGGAGAGAAGCGCGAACAACCACCATAATGATACAGGAGCCGCGGACGATGCCAGCGCCGCCTTTGAAGCGGACGTCGAAGGACCGAGAGTCTCAACGAGATTTGCGACCGGCGCATTGTCCGTGACGCTCGCTCGAGCCAACGCCGGCGCGTATGCAACGCCAGCGACAACATTCGACCACCATTTCCGGTGCTCCGCAACGGAATTCTCTCCGCCGCTCATCCGCCAGCGCCAGGTGTCGAGATATCCAAGCTGCACGACACGTCCACCGAGGTAACGGCGAGCTGCGACCGCAACGTCGTTTCCGCGCCGGTCGAGCGCGACAGCGTCTCCTTTCATTCCCGTCACGGGAAGTACCGACAGCGACTGAAGCGTAACTGACCCCGGCTCCACGGCTGTCGCTGAGGCTACATCGATTCGGCCAATGTTCCCGGCGCGAAGGGGCGCGAGACTCTCGACACCCGCAGCGTCAGCTTCGATCACTACTCCGCCGCCTGTGCCCGCATATCTCACGATCTCCGAACCGTACGCGCTTGCTGAGCGGTCAAGCGCAACGACTGCAGAATAGCGAGACGTGTCGATTGGATTGACGGAACCCTGAGTAATGCTGACGCCGGGTGCAAGGTGAGTTTGAGCATCCACCTTCCAGCCATCCTCTTCCAGAGCCGCAATCACGAACTTCGACTCCCAATCCGCGTCTCCAATCACGAGCACTCGCCGAATCTTCGGCGCATCAGGAAGACTCGCTCGAGCGGTAGTTCCAGACGATGTGCCGGTCACAATCCCTGATGCGGTTGCAGTCGAAACGAGCGCGCCGCCTGCGCTGGCCCTGACCGTGTCGATCGGGCCGACTTCGTCGCCAACGACCACCGATGAGCCCGAAGGCGCGCTCAACAGAATCCTGTATCCGCCGCCTGGCGCAGCGATCGATTGTACGTCGATTCCGACGGCAGGCAGGTTCCCCGCCCACGAAACGTTGCTGCCCGACGAGCGAAGCGCTGCAAGCCAGTCGCGCGTGCCCGGAGCAGGAACGCTGTCGAGCTGCACCGAAATCTTGTCGGGCGCGATTCCGCTCCGTGTCCAACCGTGAAGCGCTTGAGAGAGATTCGCACTTCGTGCGCTCGCAACCGACTCCCGTCGCCCGTGGTCAAGCGAGTTCCACAGCATCCATCCAATGATGCCGACACTGACCACGCGCAACGCCGTTTCAACACGGCTTCGGAATTCAACGCGTGAGGGCATACACCACGATGTTCACGCCGAAGCGCGTGTTGTCTACCGCCGAAAAGCGCTTGTTGTCAGGATGGTAGTTCCATTCGGAGCTGTAGTCCTTGTTGCTGAACAGCACCTGAATGCGATCGCCCTTCATTACGGCCTTGAGATTCTTGTGGACGAGATTGTCGCCCCATCCGTTCAGCTCGTGACTCGTCGCGGGCGGTCCATCATCGAACTTGAAGAAACATGAATAAATCGGATTCGTATTTGGAAGGTCAATTGGCTTTCCGAATGTGCGAGCGATTTCCTCAAGCGCAGTCTTGCTGAATACTCCGTCGATGTCGTGGTTGTGGTCGTCGATGAAAATCATGCCGCCGCGATCAACCAGTTTCTGAACATTTTTTCGCTCCGCTTCAGTAAACCGAAACGGCATGTGCCCGGTGAGATACACCAGCGGGTATTCGAGAATTCGCTCCGACGAAAGCGGCACGATCACACCAGCGGGAGCTGTTGCGATTTCGGTGTAACGTGCGACCGAATCGATGAGATTCGCCGGGAGTGTCGGTGCGCTGTCCCAGTCCCCCGACTCGTAGCGGCCAGTGCAGAAGATGAACTCGCTCACCACGTACCCGACCAGGATGAAAGGCCGCTGTGCCCAACCGGATCACCCGAGAGTGCACGACGCGCGCGAAGCAAGGGAAGCGTCGCATCCTTTCCTTTGCGGAACGCGTCGATCGCGTCGCTCAACGCGGCTGCAAATGCCGGCGATTCTGACAGAGCTTCGACGCGCAACAGAGTAAGATCGCGAATCGCGCTCGCTGGAGCACGCTGAAGTAGCTCGATCGCGTCGCCAAAGCGCCGTTCAAGATCGGCGTGCGCCGAATCGGCAGCCGGCCTCGGCGTGCGAGTGCTCGTATTTCCTTTTTCCTTTCCCGCCATGCGAACTCGAGCAATATCCACAATCACTTTCGGCGGCGTTCCGCGGAGATAGAGCCGGTTGGCGAGCCGAGCTCGGTCGAGTGCTTTCAATGCGACACGCATCGGCGGCAGTGCTGCGTCCGGCTCTGCGATCTGGAGAGATCTCACCGCATCCCACAGGGCCTGATAGGCCTGAAACATATCTGGATTCTGAACGGCATGCACTTCTTCGGACGGCTCCTCCGCGATGAGACCTGCTGACGGATCAGGTGCTACCTCCTTACTTCCGTCATCCAGCTCATAGAGAATCTCGTGCACACGATTCTTGACGCGGTCCTCCATGTCGCCGATCTCGCCCGAGCGCCGAACCATTTCAGCGTGACTGATTTTCTTCTCTTCCTTCACGAGCTGCTCGGTCATCATGATGAGCATTCTCTGGCTCAGCGCAGAGCTATCCACCGGGGGAGGTGCAGCAGCAGCAACGTCAACCGAGTCGTACTCATCGGCGCGCGCGATTCTGAAAGTCCGGGTATCGGATGTCGCGAGGCCTGGTCCACTCCGTGTATTGCCGTCCTGCGCAATTGCGCGAATTGAAACGACGTCGCCCTGGTTCAGCTTGAGCGTCGCGAGATCGAGCGTTGCGGAAATAGATCCGCTGCGCGCTCCGCCGAAGTGAATTACCGGCGTGGTGACAGTTCGCGCGCTGAAAACTTCTCCTGAGCCTGTCGTTATGAGATATTCGAAATACGCGCTGTTGAGTCCGATGTCATCAGTTGCCGCAGCGTTGAGATGGAGGACGAGTTGCGCGACTCGCATCGTCGTGTCCCGCGCCGGTGACAGCAGGACGATCTTCGGTGCGTTGTCCGTTGTTGGATCGAGCACCACAATTCGCTCGAATTGCCTGTCGTGCAGCGTCAGAGCGACGGGCCTGACCGGCATTGCGGCTGAAAGCTCCCAGCCGTTTTCAGAGCCGCGCGTCTGAACCGCCGAACCGCCAAGATCGGCCGTCACGCCGGATGGGGAACCTTCTCCACGAACGATCAGGCGTGTTCCAATCAACGCCTTCACGGATGACGGGTCGTCCAGTGTGGTGGCTCGCTCTCCCGTGTACGACGGAGGCACGAGATCGACACTGATCTTCTCCAGTCTCGAGCCGGCGACAGCGGATGAGCTCCTTCCCGACCCGGTCAACCCGCCGAGAAGTCCACCGCGCGTGAGCGTTGACGCCGGCGATATATATAGTAGTGCGGCCGCTATTGCCGCTGCGCCGACGGCCGGCAGCACTGTACGCAGAACCGCGCGCGACGCGACACCCGGAATGTCCTCGCGAGCGACAGCCGACTCGATTACATCGGCGAAAGGCGATCGCTCCGGCTCGATTGCCGTCACAAGCGTGTACTGCAATTCCGGCAAGGTCTCTTCAATCCAGAG
>ODAK010006027.1_pt1 | contig 12263 bp, 17 predicted proteins | sample 1539591 | NCBI WGS metagenome assembly ODAK01 (sample SAMEA3539303, study PRJEB22396) | soil metagenome | biome: tundra; feature: field; material: soil | place: USA | collected 2010-05 | depth 0.15 m | reverse complement strand
GACCACCGAGATCTACACTCTTTCCCTACACGACGCTCTTCCGATCTGGAGTGTGCCGTGCGGCAGCCTGGCGCCTGTGAGACGCGCTATTCTCAGTTATCCATAGCTAAGAGCGCAACAGACCGAGTGGACCGCCAGACTTAAACCGGTGACGGCTGTGACAGCACTCTCCATATAGTCCAGTAGGAATTGATCGGTAGTTGCCATCTATTGGAAATAGCTGTCACACCTGTCACTCCGTTACAAATTCAGTTCTGAAATTTACGTGATTATATACTTGACAACGGGCTAGTATCGACATAGAATCTACTTAGTGGCAAGCTTTCCTTTTGACTTAGAAGCCTTTGCGTTGAGTTCTCCTACGTGTCGTTTCAGTTCCTTGACGACTTCTGGATGGAACAGGTGCTTAATGGCTTCGTCAGTCGTCATTTTGGAAGGGTGCTTCTGAGTCTTAGCCATGGACACTAACCTTGTAGCCCTGATGGAACAGTTTGGCGGCGATGAAGAACGATGTCGCGAGTATCTAGCCGCTTTGCGCTGGCCCACTGGCGTACGCTGCCCACGTTGCCCGGAGCAGACCACGATTTCATGTATCTCCGACCGTGCCGTGTATGACTGCGATTCATGCCGCTACCAATTCTCCGTAACTGCCGGTACGATCTTCAACGATACGCACCTTCCGCTCTGGAAGTGGTTTATTGCCGTGTACCTGATGTGCGAGGGGAAGAAGGGCATTTCCGCTAACCAGCTTGGTCGCTCGATCAAAGTGGCCTATAAGACCGCTTGGTACCTTTGCCATCGCATCCGCAAGGCAATGTCCCAAGGGGACCCGGAGCCAGTTGGCGGTAAGGGCACCACCGTAGAAATGGACGAAACGTATGTTGATGGCAAGCGCCGTCAGGTCGGCTCGGGCTACGTGGGTAACAGGACCATGGTTCTTGGAGCGCTCGAACGCGGCGGCCCGGTCAGGTTCAAGGTAGAACGCCGCACGAAGCGCGGAGATAAACAGTCTCTTCACGGATTCGCAGGTGAGGCCACAAAGCCCGATACCAGTCGAATCTACACTGATGACAACCCCGGCTACGTCGGGATCGCGGACGCCGATACGAGCCATGAGAGCGTTAACCACAGCGCGGAAGAGTGGGTGCTCGGAGACGTGCATACGAACGGAAGTGAAGGCGCGTGGTCGCTCTTCAAGCGGTCGATAGTCGACTCTTACCATCAGGTTAGCGCAAAGCACCGTGACCGCTACCTTGAAGAATTCGAGTGGCGCTTCAATCAACGGGAAAATCCTTTCCTCTTTAGGGATACGCTGGTCCGATTGCTTTCTACCGAGAAGATGGAGTACAAGGAACTCATTGAGAAGAGCGCCTAGCAGCGCGTGGCAGAAGTCTCTCGACCCCGAAAAGACAGGCGAAACCGCCTGTCCAACCACGAAGGATCAGCAGTTTGCAAACACGGTGGGACAGGCATTCAGCCTGTCGGCACTTCTGCCACAGGCTGCTAGGGGACATAAAACTCATAATCCAATCCGCGAACTATACGAGCACGCCAATTTACCCCGCTCTACGACAGTTTGTCGTTGACATATTCAAGCGGAACGGCATTGACATTTTCCAGGGCCGTTTCTGACGTCTTGTGACTATCGGTGAAGTACTGGGAGCGTATCTTGGCGACGACATCATATCGGAGCAGGTATCCGGGTGACATTCCGCCCCTACCGTACTGCCGGATCTTGGCATCAATAGGTTTATGCAGGGCCTCCTGAGCCACTTCGTAACCAGATCTAGCGGGGGGACTCCACAACGTATTGCTGTCTACAGAGCCGCCCGCTCCGCCAGCGGCAAGGCCGTCACCCATGCACGTCGCCACTTCCACCGTCTCCTCCGCGACCCCGCATTCCCGCTTGACCGCCGGGACCGCCAATAGCAATACCGTCCCCCTCTACCTTTGCGCCTCCTCCCTTCCCTCCTTGCCCCTCAGACGCATCGGCTCCTCTAAACTCGCCAACTTTAGGTATTTCTGGCGGAGTACGAAGCTTAGATTTCGCCTCAGGCTGCACCGAAACAGGCAACGCTACTTTGGGCAGAACCTCTTGTGTTTGCGTACTCTGCGCTTCGCGCGGCCCGCTTACTGGCGGCCTGATCCAATAGCTCACAAGGAAACAAAATCCGGCGAGACCCAAAACGCACGCAGTTATTGGCCTGAAATCTCTCATTCCTGTACGCAGAATCGCTAATGAACCCACAAACCACACTCCGGCCAGCATAAACTGAGCTGCGTGCTGACTGAATTTTCCGCTCACTGCCAGCACACCCAAGAATAGAGTAACGGCGAGCGCGAACAGCGGGCTTTCGAGGAAGCCAATAATATTGCTGGCCATGCCCAAAATTCTATCACGCTCCTTGCGTGAAGTATATTATCACGGACATTTTCGGATATAGTTCGGCCCTATGACCCATCACGTCACGTCCAGAACATTCTCAACGCGATATGATTGCCGGTAGCACTTAAGGAGAATCAAACGATGGCAGATGGAACAAGCGGCATTCTTAAGGAACTCCGGCGTATGCGAGAAAGCATCGAAGAGGCTATTCTGGCGCTGGAGCGTTTCGAGTTTGTTGAAGCATCCCCGAATACCCCAGCTGCTGTCCCTGCAACGAAAAGCGTGGCGACGAGCCGGCGATCCGAAGGCCAGAAGGCTCGGTATGCCGCGAAGAGGGCGGCGGAAGCAACCGCGGTTGTGACGAAGACTGCGCCGCGCAAAGGCGGCATGTCGGCCGAAGGCAAGAAGCGACTGATCGCGGCATTGAAAGCGCGGTGGGCAGCGAAGAAGGCAGCGGCAAATGCACCCGTCGTGAGTGCGCCAATTCCAACCACAGAGCAGCCGGTTTCACGCAAGCCGAGGTTCACAGCGGAGGGCCGTAAGAAACTGGCCGATGCGATGAAACGCCGATGGGCGGTCAAGCGGGCAGCGTCGGCGGTTAAGAAGACAGGAACGAAGAAGAAAGCGGCCTGATATCAATCGAAGCTGTCCCATTGATGCCGCGCGGCGTCGTCCAGCGCGGCCGCGAGGAACCGTCGTTTGACGATCGCATGTGTTGATGCTACGGATGATGAAGACATGTCCCGCTGGCGTGGCGCGTACCCTTCAAACACCGAAGTTTTTGTCGAGACCCCGTCCTTCCATTGATTGGCGGGCTGAGGAAGGATCTTCGGATTGTCGCGCCGCCATTTCCATACATCCCCCAGAAGCTTGGCCGTTCCGCTAATCATCATCTTCGTGCTTTCCAGCAGGCCGTTCAGGGTCTGAGTAGCGTTTTCCGCGAGCATCAGGGCATCAAGCGGAGCATTTGCGTTCGCCGGTGCATGACGCCAAACCTCCACATCGGATTTGCCGGGATCGCGGGGCAGATAGGTAAGCCGACGGACGCGCGGGAACTCGTTGCCTTGAGGATCGAATATGGCAGGGAGCTTGGGAATAAACTGACCGTTCTGAATCCTCCGCCCCCGATGAACCAGCATAATTCTGAAGTCCAGCGCCCATTCGAGCCATCCGTCCGGTCCAGCTGAAGCGACCACATCAGTAAACTTCGTGTAGAAGTCAGTTTGCGCCCGCTCACCTGGCGCCGTTCCCTTGCTGATCTTCGTGAAGGCCGTTTCCAGCTTCCCCCAATCCGCTTTGAGGATGGAAACGGGAACTGCTACTACGCCGATAATCGTCCCGGCGACACAGTCCAACGCCGCCGAAAGCCCGCGTGCCATCCCCACGATATGCATTACTGCGATGTCATCGCTGATTTCTTCCAGCGCATTCCGCGCACGGGGTAACGATATGACTCTTTCCGCTCCCTGGACTTGGACCATATCCACATAGCGCTCGCTATCACGCTCGGCACAATCCTGATAGAGGCAAGCTCAACCGCCTTAGTTTCTCCGGGAGACTCTTCTATATTGAGAATCGAGTGAAATTGATTCTTTTCCAACCGTGCGGGGTGTCGATGCGCGACGCGCAAGCGAACTACCTTGGCCTTGTCCTCACGACAGCGATCTGCGCTGGCATTTCGGCGGCCGGCACGTTCTTGGCCGGGAAGCGTGCAACGAAAAGCGGGGATGACAAGAAGTTCTTCGTCAGCTTTGTCACTCAGTACATGGACCCGGTATTGCAACGACGAATCAGTTCCGGGCCGACGTGGGCGAGTTGGCTATACCATCAGGTTCGATGTGGGCTCGCTCATGGCTTCACGATAGAGTCCGGTGGAATCGAGCTTGGCATAAAAGGCTATGTCGCCATGACACAATCGGGACCAGAGATTGATCCACAGGGTCTCCTTGATGATTTCGCTGCTGGTTGGTCCAAGTATCTTGATGACGTCAGGATTGCAGGGGAGCACAGTGGCTTGGGAACAAAGTTTTCGGCCCGATTCAGGGACGTCTTCCATGATTGACTAAACGGATCGAAATACCTCCGGTGGTAGACTGGGGTGCCAGACGCAAAGCGCTCTGTATATAAGCTTGCAGTAACGCTTCATATGGTCGGGAGACGTTACATGAATACGCCCACACTGGTCAAAAAAGTGATAATTGTTTGAGCCAGATATGTCCACTCCGACGGAGTGTAAATTGGACCATCTTGACCATATCTGGGTCTTCTATCTGGTCTTTCGAAATCAGGCACAATGAAATAGCGTGGTCGTAGTTCGATTCGGTTGTCGTTGAGCCGGAGAACCATTACGAACGGGAAGTAACCGGAGCTGTTGTAGGGTTCGCCGTTCGGTGCGTCGCTGTCGAGACGGGCGATGTAGAGTACCTCGTATGGGACCGGTGGGTGCCGGTCTGCCAAGGCTTTAGGTACCGGCCGTTCACCAAACCAACGTACCGGTAGGTCGCACGTCGAGCACGAGTAATCCGGCTCCCAGTTCATTGCGGCGAACCACAAGCCTCGATTCGCAAAATCTGCAGCGCTATGCCCGTTGTCACAGCGAAAGGATTCATTGGCCACGACTCTGAGTGTGAGGCTCGGAACCCGTTACAGTCAAATCAATGCCGAGCTGACCGAAGCGGCCCTCATGACTGGCGGAGCATTCGTCCGAGTCTTCACTGGATCGTCTGCCCGAAATCATCCTTGCCGCTCAACGCTTCACGCTGGTCCCAGGTCGCGGCCAGGGCGTCGGCGGTAACATCCAATAGATCCAGCAGGCCATCTAATTTCTTTGCGAATTGCACGACGCCGAATGCACGATAGTATTCCGACACCGCGGCTGGGTCTTTCGCTCCGAACCGGATCGCACGGGCGACCGGATCAAAGGCTTCGACTTCATTTACCAAGGTACTGAAATCGGCCAGCGACGATACGCCTTCGCACGTGAAGTCGTGCTCCCATCCGACAGTCCTGATGACCTGGCAGACAATCTGCGCCAGCCATCTCAGGGAATGTGTGCCGGCCAGCGAGATCGGATCGGTTCTCGTTTTCAGAGAGTTGCTGCCTTCTCAAACCACCGATTTCAGGTGGATTTCGAGGGCTTGTCGATAGCAGGAGGGGTCGTGGCGCTCGAACTGAAGCAGGAGGCCCTGGTCAAGATGTCGCGGAACAGAGAAACATCGAGATGATTTGAATCATCTGCCCAGCCTGTCTCTGCGTGAAACAAAGTTCCGGCGTAAGACATCGTATAATGGCGTTCAAAATCATTCAAACGAAATGAGGCCGAATTGATGGCACGATCGCGCCCGCCCAATCGGGCGGCCATGTCTCCGCTGTGGGTCATCTCGTTGTTCGTATCGTTAACTGAAACAGTGTTGGGTGTTGCTACCACAAGAGTCAGTGGTAATGCGCAACTGGCTTTGATCATCTTCGTCATAGTGTTTCCAGTCCTTATCGCGGGAGCGTTCTTCGCAGTGCTCTGGAAAAAGCCAGGCGTCCTCTACACCCCGAGCGACTTTGTGCAGACTGATGTCCAGAAGTTCTTCGATGCGACGACGGGGCGTCCGCCGCTGGTGACAAAAACGAGCGACCTAAAAGGGAAAGTCAGCATCTTCGGCCGGCCGGACCGTTTCAAACTCTTGTTCAAGGCTACGGGTGAGGGATGGATACGGAGCACCAAGGCGATGGAGGTTCCCGGAGGCTGTCTCGTGCAGGTTTCAACGAGCTTCTTAGACTCGATAGGCGAAAGCGGCGCAGAAGCACTGTAAGCGTCAGAGCTCGGACGCTTACGAAGCACTCGCGTATGTACCGAACGCGATAATAAATCAGGAAATCGATGGCGAGGGGTGTTTTCTCGCCAATATGCCAGACGGGCTGAATGCAAAATGATCTTCATCTCATACTCGTGGGCTGATGCGCACGCGACACATGCCATCCACCGCTGGTTAACCAAGTCGGGATGGGATACCTGGATTGACATCGAAAGACTTGATCTTCAGTCCGACATACCAACTCAGCTTGAAAACGCGGTCAACCAATCCAGCATCGTTCTCTTCATAGACTCCCTGGATGCATATGCCTCCGAGTGGACGCGATTTGAACTGGCCTGCGCGGAGAAAGCACAAATTCCGGTGAAGCGAATCTGCCCCGATTGTGTGACTGTCTGGGACCGTGCGGCTCCAGATTCGAATGAACAAGATGACCGGCTGACTCCGGATATCAAATGTATTCTTTTGGAATCCGTCATCAACGAACGGCCTCTCTTTCCGGCCAAATGAACTGCGCCACCTTTCATGTAGAACTCGACCTCGCCGTCCGGGATGCCGGCGGCTGCCAGAACTCTGGCTCGGCCACGATTTCCACAAAGCCGATACTCCGGCGAAGAATGACCGCGTCCGCTACCAAAGGCGAGCGCGCTGCCGAAGCCTCCTGTTCGGCGGCTTTTATCACTGTGGGATTTGGTTACGCGGCGGGTGTGACTTAATTTTACGGTGTTATCCTGAGGCGCACAAGCCGCGAACCATGAGCGTGTCCATATTCATAGCGACGAATGATGAATCAGTGAGAGAACAACGCCGTGCGGCGGCGCTGAAGGTAATCGACTTTTTCGGAGCAACACTGCCCGACCTGCGCGTGAAGGTTCTCTTGGATCGAACGGACTGGCCGAAAATGAAGGCCCAGGGTGCGGAAAACAGGGGCGCATTTCATCCTGTCAATGAAAGTGTTTATCGCGGTACCGGCTGGCCGGAGCGACTTCGGGACGAATTGGCAACGGTCGATTTTGAGGCATCCAGGCTCGTGTATAAATGCGATGCTGCAGTGTATCTTCACGACAGTACGTGCCAACACACGGATATGCTGACGATGACGCTCGCGCATGAACTACAACACGCTGTTCAATACGGATGCCACCGGAAGGTCTGGGCATATAACACCATCGTTACGAGACTGAAGCGGGAAACTATTGCGGCGTGGAAACTCACGGTACACGATATTCCCGTCGAACGCGAGGCACGGATCGTCGCAAAGCGCATCTCGGAAGCCCTCCTCAGGACTGAAGCGACAGAAGCTTACATCGACTCCCGGATAAGCTCTGGCGACATTTATCGCGATATTGCCGACTGGAAGCAGATCAAAGAGATCGACGCATCACCCGATAACCAATACGACTGCGCGGGCGAGACACGCCGCTTATATCAACGACTCCGACCAATCCGAGTTGAGCTGGAAGAGACGCTGAACAAGTTGAGGCACTCCTCTGACTTCGCAAATCTGGATCTCGACGGCGCCTTCGGCCCCGAATAAAAAGAATCCCACGGTCTCGGGGACATCAAGGGTGTGATCGCAGTGCATAACGACCCGATGTTTGCGGGCCGAAATATCGGCAACAGATTTGTCTTCATGTCGACTTTCGATCCCGATGACAAAGTGGAAGTTTTCATCGTGGATGTCAACGGTGCTTGTGTTGCGTTTCCAGTTCCCAAACGCCACTAAGCAGCAGTTCAGTGCGCGGATTGAACGCTTAGTATGGAGCTGCTCATTGGCCTCCGTCAGGTAGCGTGAGGGCAGTCTTGCACGGATTGCGAACAGCGAGGCCGCAGCCGACGTCACCCCGCAAAAAACATTTTATCGCAAACTTGTTTTTGACTATTCAATCTGCCACTATGACAGAAAATGTCCCAGCGATCGATCATGTCCGATTTCTCCGCGCTTCGCCAGCAAGCCGGTTTGTCTGTGCCAGAAACGGCAGAACGAACCGGGTACGGCGAAAGAACCATCTATCGCTGGGAGACCGGAGAATCAACGCCGCGTAAGGCCGTCATCGATCTGCTCACCGCGATCAAAGACCGTCAAAACTCAGCCGAGAGGCCTGCTCGATTCAGATTCATCGATCTGTTTGCCGGGATCGGCGGGCTGCGCAGAGGTTTCGAGCCAATCGGCGGGGATTGTGTCTTCACATGCGAATGGGACCGGTACTCGCAGAAGACCTACCGCGCGAACTTCCCGAACGACACCCACCTGATCGCTGCGGACATCCGGAACGTGAAGGCGGAGGAGATTCCTGCGCATGATGTTCTGCTCGCGGGGTTCCCCTGCCAACCGTTTTCCATTGCCGGTGTGTCGAAGAAGAATGCCCTCCACCGCCCGCACGGATTCGCATGCGAAGCGCAAGGGACTCTTTTCTATGAGGTCGCGCGCGTCATCGGCCATCATCGACCGAAGGCGTTCCTTCTGGAGAACGTCAAGAACCTGCTCAATCACGACAAAGGCCGGACTTTCCGCGTGATTCATGACGTCCTGAAAGAGGAACTCGGATACCACCTCAGCTGGCGCGTCATCGATGCGAAATCATGGGTACCGCAGCATCGGGAGCGGATCTTCATCGTCGGTTTCCGTGAGCCGAACAAGTTTTCATTCGATGATATGGCGATGCCGTCGGCACTAGATGGACCAAAGCTCTCGACCATCCTTCACAAGAAGGGCGATCCTGCGGACAAAACATTCACCCGTGAAGATGGCCGGGCCGCGGAGAAGTACACATTATCAGAACATCTCTGGCGATATCTCCAGGATTACGCTGAGAAGCACCGGGCGAAAGGGAATGGCTTCGGTTTCGGCATATTCGGGCCCGACGATGTGGCCCGCACGCTGTCTGCACGCTACTACAAGGACGGGTCGGAGATTCTGATTCGGCAATCGGGGAAACCGCCCCGCCGGCTTACTCCGCGCGGGAATGGGCCCGACTGATGGGTTTTGATGCTCCCGGGCGGGCGCCGGTCCGGATTCCGGTCTCAGATACCCAGGCATACCGGCAGTTCGGTAATGCTGTCGTGGTTCCCGCCGTCGAGGCGGTTGCGCGTCACATGGAGCCGTTTATCCGGCAGGCGGTTAGTGACCGCGGAGCCTCGGCCCACGACAAGGCTGTAGCCTGACACCGACTGCGCTCCTGAAGACATGCCCGGCCTAAAAGGAATCGGCTCACAATGGCGCTCGCTGATTTGACCGACTGGCTGGACGAGTTCGAACGTCCGGGTTTCGTGTGGTTTGTTAAACGGCTGGCTGCGAACGATACCCTGGCGACGAATGCCCACCAAGCCGGGCCATACATTCCGAAGCGATTCCTGTTCACAGTCTTCCCGGGTCTGGACACGATTGTCACCAAGAACCCGGAACTCTGGTTCGACCTCTATATCGATTCAAACGCTGATCATCGCAACGTGCGGGCCATCTACTACAACACGCGTCCACGGGGCGAGGGCACGCGCGATGAGGCCAGGATCACGAACTTCGGAGGCCGCCAGTCTGCGTTGCTCGATCCCGACAGCACCGGCGCGCTGACCGTGTTCAGTTTCAATACTGGGGACGCGGGGGTACCCACTGCATGTCACGTTTGGGTCTGTCGGCACGCAACCGAGGAAGATGTCATTGAAGAGCGGATTGGGCCGGTTGAGCCCGGCGAGTACACGGTTTGGGCGCCGTCGATCGGGCGCGAACAGGCTGGCCCCCTGCACAGAACTAACTGCCGCCTGACCGCCGCCGAGATCCCACCGGAATGGCTCGTTAAATTTCCGAGTGGCGAGGACATCATCCGAAGGGCGGTGCAGCTCCGGACCACCACCGGGATGAATCCGGACGAGAGGCTTCTGCGACGCCGGGATTGCGAATTCGAGGTGTTCCAAAGCGTTGAAGAAGCCTTCTATTCGCCCCGAATCGGGAGGGATTCACCAGCATTGAGGGCTTCATCGGCCTCGCTCAGTCCATTCTGCAGAGCCGCAAATCGCGGTCCGGGAATTCCCTGGAACTTCACGCTCGCGAGATCTTTCTGGAGGAAAGGCTGCGGAGCATGGTCGACTTCCAACACAAACCCGTCATCGAAAACGGCAAGCGTCCGGACTTCGTGTTCCCGTCCCAGGCGGCTTACCAGAATCCCGCCTTTCCAGCGATACGGCTGCGAATGTTGGCGGCAAAGACAACCTGCAAGCATCGGTGGCGGCAGGTCATTAACGAAGCCGACCGGATTCGCACGAAGCACCTCTTGACCCTGCAGCAGGGTGTATCGGAAGGGCAGTTCCGGGAAATGCAGGAAGCGGGGATTCAACTGGTCGTTCCCGCGGGTTTGCATGAGGCATTTCCCGGCAGCGTTCGTCCGCATTTGATGACTCTCGAAAGCTTCCTTGCGGACCTACGTTTGGCCGGATTCGCCGCCGAAGCGTGAGGTGTGGACGGGCGGAGCAAAGACGACGAATACCGTGGTTCGCGGGCCCGAGTCTTTACAATCAGGCGCGCTTCAGGGTTACCTTCAAGAAACCTGTAGAGCGTTTACAACCCTGCCTCCCGTTTTCAACTGGCGGCCCCTCCATCAGCCTCGTTTCATCTGTCCGGTTGAACGCGCCAAGCACATCGCAGCGCGGGTCGAGCAATTCCCTATTTCCCCTGCACACCTCGGCGCTCAGCTCGTGTTCCGGGTGGCGTTTGCACCCTAGCTATAAATAGCTACGAATCAATCAATTGCGGTGGCTCCGGAGGGTTGGCCAGTTCGAATCCGACTCCTCACCGACAGACTGGATGTCGCATCGCCCGACCGGAGAAAGTTAGGCTGGAACGGCAAGATTGCATACAGTATCCAGCACGCGGTGTCCTTCGGGTCTCGGAGCGGCCAGGAAAGTTCGATAACTGCCCACGAAGGGGAGCCAATATTTTTCTGCCCCGACTCAGAGGGGCGTTTTGTTGACAGCAGCGCCTTTCCTCTTCCCGCTCGTAAACCCGACATTGCGCGGGTTTTCGTGCCCCACGGTTTCTCTCCCATTGGATGGGAGGTCCGTGGCAATCCGCGCTCAACCCCAAAGTTGAGGTCGAACCCCGAGTTTTTGGGGTACATGAGCTACTGGTGACTTTTCTTATGGCTTACAAAATCCATGTAGGCCTTATGGCGTTCGTCCGCGGTTCGTTGCTGTTCCGCTCTTAAAGCGTGATATTCCGCCACGTCCGACACACCGGCGGAAAATTCATGCACGATGAGATAACACCTTAAAGCCGTCTCGGATTTATCGGCAGCCACCAGCGATTCGAGGACGAGCCGCTCCACCCGTGAGCATTCATCGCAATTCATATCCCGGATTCTACCGCGGTTAGCGCGCCTGCGGAAGGTGAGTCGAAACCGCGGCGCAATATCAGGCGATATCGCTGTTTGCGCGCGGTGGCTATTCGAGTCTTCGGTACACCCTCTGCTGTCGTAGGCAGCGTGGACGGGAACCTGCGAACTTCAAAGGAGGAGTTCCAATGGACGAAGATTTTGACGCCGCTGACAAGTGCGGACGATGTGGCTGGGCGTGAACACTCACCAATTTTCGCCAGTCACCCGAAATGCAAAATCTTTTCAGCTCCGAAAGCTCAGAAGACGAAGAAGCGATGATCGCAGTCTCCAGTTCCTTCCGCCGCAGGGTTGAAAACGGGGCGCTGAAGGTGCCGGCGGTCGCCGAGGGGCGCTGTGGGCGGATGGCGAGGATCTGGCAATGGGAGCAACCACGATGGACGCCGGCCTTGTGGTGCGCTTCCCGGTGTAGGCCGGGAGGGTTTTGGTTCTGTCCGCTATTCGTCCGCTACAGACGAGTCAGGTTGCTACACTGTCCGTTAGGGATTCGGCAATGATGGTGATCTTCAATGCGATGGGCCGCTATGCAGTGTTGGGGGTTGTTTATTTTTGACAATAGCGGACAAATAGCGGACAGAAAATCAATGCCTGAGTTGCTATCAAACGACACAAATCGTTTGTAATCAGTAAGAAGAGCCGGTAGCTCAGTTGGTAGAGCATCGCACTTTTAATGCGGTGGTCGCGGGTTCG
>ODAK010006026.1_pt1 | contig 12265 bp, 12 predicted proteins | sample 1539591 | NCBI WGS metagenome assembly ODAK01 (sample SAMEA3539303, study PRJEB22396) | soil metagenome | biome: tundra; feature: field; material: soil | place: USA | collected 2010-05 | depth 0.15 m | reverse complement strand
ACGACGGCCATGGGCATTTCAAGCTCACGGGCGCCCGCGAGAGCATCAGGATCTCTGGGGTGTCCGTCGCCGGACACCCCAGAGATCCTGATGCTCTCGGCGCCCGCGATGTCGATGCGCCCCGAGAGCACGACTTTAGTGACGTTTCCGTCAAGTTCCAGTATCGAAGTCGGCATGACGACCTTCGAAGTATGGCGGTCGATCGCCGACCGCCTGAGCTTCGCATGATTGCCGGTGCCGTCACGCAAGTGCAAGATTCCGAATCGGCGAATGGGACGAAATGCCCACGGAAATCCGTGACGTTTTCATGACAGCGAGCACCGTGAGAGCGAGCGGACAATGCGCGGAAGGGCTCCCTTGCAACACCCCGCGTCGATCTCCTGGGCTCCGGTATGTCCGGCACCTTACCGGGCGATTACCCGCACGACAGCTTCCACCCCAACCTTAACGGATTGTTAGCTCGGTGAAGTGGTTGGCCGGTGCGAGCCGGTCGCCGCTGACACAAGCCAGTTACAAGACCCTGGCATGTCTGGGTCATTGCTTACCTGTGCATGGCGGCAATGCTCGGAGCCGGTGGGTACGGCGCTTTCCTTCCGCCCATCACGCGGCATATGAATGCGGGTGCAACGGCGGGAGAACTCGTGTCAGTCACGTCAACGTCATTGCGTATCGCGGACTCCATCGCCGACATGGCGGGCGTGTTACGCCGGCCTTTTCGCGTGGAGGATTTGCTTGCCCAGGCGCGGAGGGAGACTGGGTTTTCGGACTTCGGGGACGTTGAGTTCCTGGAGCCTTTGCGCCGCTTGCTGGCCGCCTGTTCGGCGCCGGAGGCGAACCTCAGTCTGTTCGGCCGTCTCGCCACGCAATGGGACGTGGTGCGGTTTCTTTCCAATTTGTTACGCTTCGAGGCCGAGGAAGCAAGCCGGCCGGAAATCGCGGACCAGCGTATCGAGCGGCCCATCTTCATTACCGGCCTGCCGCGTAGCGGTACGACGTTCCTGCATCGCCTGATGATGCAGGATGCGGACAATCGAGCCCCCCAGGTGTGGCAAACGATCTTCCCCTGGCCGAACCGAGTGGGGCCTGATCGGCGCGTGGCACATGTGGCCAGGCAACTGAAAATGTTCGAATGGCTCGCGCCGGAGTTTCGCGCGCTGCATCCCCTGGAAGCGACCTCCCCACAGGAATGCAGCGAAATCACCGCGCACGTGTTTCGCAGTCTCCGCTTCGATACGAATTACCACGTGCCGTCGTACCGTCGCTGGCTCGACGCCGATGTGAGCCGTTATTTGCCGGCCTATCAGTTCCATCGCCGGTTCCTGAACCATCTGCAATACCAGGACCGGACGGTCGGACAATGGGTGTTGAAATGCCCGGAGCACGTGTTCGCTTTGCGTGCCATCCGTGCCGTCTACCCCGACGCGCGGTTGATTTTCGTCCACCGTGACCCGGTCAAGGTCCTGTTGTCGGTCGCTCACCTGACCGAGGTGCTGCGCCGCCCGTTCACACGCTCCCTGGATCCGAAGCTGATCGGCCGCGACGAAAGCGCGCGCTGGCTGTCGGGCGCGGAACGGATGATGGAAACCGGCGACGATGCTGGTTTGCCGGAACCGGTGTGCCACGTGCATCACATGGATCTGATCAGCGATCCGGTCGCCACCGTTGACATTGTGTACCGTCATTTTGGCATGCATCTGCCCGACGCCGCGGCGGCGGCGATCGAGCGCTACGTCACCGAGCTGCCAAACGGCGGTTATGGCCCGCGGCATTACGCGTTCGCCGACCATGGCCTCGATGAGGCGGCCGAGCGGGAACGTTTTCGGCCCTACATGCTGCGCTTTGGCATCGCCGCCGAGATCAACTCTGGCCGCCATCCGCCTGGGTTCGTGGCTCCGGCGAAGACATCCGCGTCCTCGACTCTGGGCTGACCGAGCGGCGGGTCAGTTGGAACAGCGGCGCGTGGTCGGGCTGCGTGGTCACGATCGCCACCGGCATGACCGTTTCACGCGACGCGATGCGGAACCGCTGAACCAACGACGCGAGCACCAGAACCGCTTCCGCCATCGCGAACTGCGCGCCGACACAGATCCGCGGGCCCGCGCCAAACGGCATGAACGCGAACCGGGGTGGAGGCGGCGCCTCCGGCATGAACCGCGCCGGATTGAACGCGCCGGGATCTGTCCAGAACGCGTGATGACGATGCAGGACCCAGGGCGCGATCATCACCACGGCGCGTCTGGGCAGCTGCAAATCACCGATCCGGTCGGGCAGGATCGCCTCGCGCACCAGAGTGAAGGCGGCCGGGAACAACCGTAGCGTTTCGTTCACGACCGCTCGCGTCCGGATCAGTTTGGCCTGCACGCCTTCTTCGGTCAGATCGACGCCGCGCAACTCCTCCGCCATCCAGCTTTGGACGTCGTTCGCCTGAGCCAATAACGTGCAAGCCCAGAACAGCGTGACCGCTGTCGTTTCGTGGCCGGCCAGAATGAGCGTGGCGACCTGGTCGCGCAGCTCCCCCGGCGAGAATCCGGCACCGGTTTCCGGATCCCGCGCACTCGTTAATAAGTCGAACAGATCCCGCGGCTTGTCACCGGGGTTGGGCGTATTGGCGCGCTGCTGTATCATTGTCTCGATCAGATGCATCCAGCGCTTGCTGAACAGGGCGCGCCGCCAGTCGCGCACGGTTGGGATGGAGGGCGGCAACAGCAGGTCGAACAAATACGGCCGCGCGAGATGGTCCCCGAACTCGGTCAGCAGGCGCCGCATCGCCGCGCCGTACTGCTTTGTTTCCAACGAGAACATCGATCGGCCGGCGATATCCAGAGCCAGGTTCTGCATGAACGCCAGCAGGTCCAGTTCCGGTTGAACCAGTGTGTTAAATGCGTCGTGCACCGATGCCATGATGTGACGGGACAGCAATGGTATTACCCTGGGCCCCAGGGCCGGCGCGATGGTGCGCCGTTGCAGACGCCATGTGTCGCCCATGCTCAAAAGCAGACCGTTTCCCGTGATCGGGCGCAAAATGCGGATCGAGGCGGGGGACCGCCGGTAATTCGCGTGATTGTCCACCAGGACGTGATGGATCGCGTCCGGAGCATTCAGCAGCACATTCTTACGACCAAAGAATTGCCGGACCATGAATTCGTCGTGGTAGGCAGCTTCAGGCCAGATGGTCAGCGCGTTTTCTCGAATCGCCCGCAGAAAGGCGCGCATCGGCAGCGGCGCCGGCGGTGGCGTGGGCACCGGCGGCACGAACAGCCCATGCGCGGCCATATCCATCAGTGGGGCGTATCCATCAGTCGGGGATCACGGCGATCGCGGCCATTTCGATGAGGTAGTCGGGATGCGTGAAGCCGCTGACCGCGACCATCGTGGAAGCGGGCGGCGGACCGGGGAAGAATTCTCGCCGCACGCGGTGAATGATGTCGAACCCGCTCATGTCTTTGACGTAGACATCGACGCGGCAAATATCGGCCATTGTGCCACCGGCCGCTTCGACGGCGGCTTTGACATTCTCGCACATCTGGCGGGTCTGCGCCTCGATATCGCCCATGCCGGCGATCGTACCGTCGGCGCGTTTTGAGGTCATGCCGGAGATGAACACGAACCGGCCGCGCGCCTCGATCGCGTTGGCCTGGGAGAAGTGGCCGCTGGGTTCGCCGATGCGATCGGAAACGATTTGCTGGCGTGGCATGGTGGCTACTCCGCGGCGTAGGCTGGTATCTCGGCGCGCAGTTTCGTGTCCATCGGCTTCGGCCACCAGCGGTGCTCCCACTCGCCGAAGAATTTCTTCAGTGTGGGCATGACCTTTTCCGCGAACAACTTGCTGTTGTGACGGGTCAGTTGCTTGTTCATGTTGCCGAACTGCATCAACAGCATCAGATTGCCGACGTGCAGGTTTTCCGCCAGCTCGATGAGTTGCTCGGTGACATCCTTGGGCGAGCCGATGACGATGTAGCCGGCGTCGACAAGATCCTTCATCTCCGTGGGCCGCGCGGTGGATTTCGCGGCGGCGGCGCTGACCTGACTGGTGAGGCCAAACCGCATCGTCGGCTCGGTGGTGTAACCGGGGGGAGCGGCGAACCGCGGATCGATATGCAGGCAGCGGCCGAAGAAATACTCCGCCGCCTCGCCGTACATTTCCAGGGCCTGATCCTTGCTTTCCGCCACGGCGACGGTTTGCGCGAAGCCAGCTCGATACGGGTTGCGATCTTTGCCCAGGCGGTCCATTTCGGCCCAGTACCCGTCCATCGTCGCCTTGCCGATCTTATGACCGTAGTACGACAGGTAGCAGTAGACGTAATCCATCTCCGCGCACCACTGCCACGTCTCGATCGAGCCGCCGCCGGGGATCCAGATCGGCGGATGCGGCTGCTGGATCGGCCGCGGCCAGATGTTCACATAACGCTGCTGGTTGTAGCGTCCGTTGAACGCGAAGGTTTCCGGATCTTTCCAGGCGCGGATCACCAGGTCGTGCGCCTCGTAATAGCGTTCCCGCAACTGGCTCGGGTTCTGCCCGTAAGCGAAACAATCGTCCATCGGCGTGCCGACCGGGAACCCGGCGATCAGCCGTCCGCCGGAGATCACGTCGATCATGGCGAATTCTTCCGCCACCCGCGTCGGCGGATTGTACAGCGCGATCGAGTTGCCCATCACGCAGATGGTCGCGTCCGATGTCCGGCGCGCCAGCGAACTCGCGATCAAATTCGGCGATGGCATCAGGCCGTAGCCGTTGGAGTGATGCTCGTTCACGCAGATCGCGTCGTAGCCGAGATCGGCGGCGTATTCGAGCTCATCCATGAAGTCGTTGTACATCAGGTGCGCGCGCTTCGGATCGAACAGCGACGAGTGAATGTCGACCCAGACCGAGGGGTGCTTCTGTTTGAAGTCCTCCGGCAGCTCGGTGTACGGCATCAGATGGAACCACATCAGCTTCATGGCTGGACTACTCCCGGTCTCGCCTCGGGTCAGTAGCACATTTCACACCACGCCCGCCACGGCCAGCAATGTCGCCAGTCCGGCTTCCATGCCGCGCAGGCTGGCATCGGGCTCCACGTCGATCCATTCGTCCAGCGAATGCTCGCGCGCGCCGGTGCCGCCGGAGCCGATCCGGATCGCCGGAATACCCATGCTCATTGGGATGTTGGCGTCGGTCGAGGAGGCTTCGAACCGGGTCTCGTACCCTTTCGCCTTGATCGCCGCCTGGGCGAACCGGACCAGTTCGTGCGCTTCGCCGGTATGGCCGGCGGGCCGGTCGCCGATCGGCGATATCTCCACCGTCACCGGGCCGTTGCGTGTCGAGCGGATGTCGTTCTCCGCCGCCACCGCCGCGTGGATGATTTCGAGGAACCGTTCCTCCAGCGCGGCCAGTTCGCGGATTGATTCCGAGCGCAGATCGAATTCGGTCCATACCAGGTTCGGAATGGAATTGATCGAGGTTCCGCCTCCGGTCACGCTGGCGCTGTAAGTTGTCTTCGGCTCAGTTGGCACGGGGACGCGGCCCAGTCGAGAAATCGCGTCGGCCATGGCGAACAGGGGGTTGACGACGCCGAACGCGCCGAAGCTGTGGCCGCCGGGCGCCTTGAAGGTGATCCGATACCGCTTCGAACCGACCCCGCCGGTGACGATCCGTTCCATGTTCGGACTGTCCACGGTGATGAACGTGCTGATGCGATCCTTGTAGCGGCCATGCTGAAACAAATGCCGCATGCCGCGCAGGTCGCCGGCGCCTTCCTCGCCAACATCGGCGACGAACAGAATATCGGCACGGGTGTCGATCCCGGCGGCGTCCATCGCACGCAGCCACGCGAGCAGCACCGCGAGGCTGCGCGTGTCGTCACCGATACCGGGCGCGAACAGTTTGGTGCCCTCGCGGCGCACTTTCACATCGGTGCCGGCGGGGAACACCGTATCGAGATGCGCAGCGACGCAGATCAATGGGCCGTTGCCGATGCCGCGGCGAATGCCGGTGACGTTGCCCTCGGCGTCGATCTCCAGGTCGCTCAGGCCGTGCGTCCTGGCCATGTCAAACCACGTCCGCGCGCGCACGGCTTCGTTAAACGACGGCGATTCGATTTCCGTCAGCCGAATGATGTCCTCGACGGTCCGATCGTGCTCGGCCGCCAGGACGCCAGCGGCGCACCGGAAGGTTTCGCTGGCGAGGATACGCTGGATCGTGGTCTCGGCGTGGTCGGTCATTCCGGTGGTCCTTGCCCCCCTGGTCCTTGCCGCACGCGGCCGACTTCCGGCAAGATGCCGCGCCGCGGGAGGAGTTGTCGAATGACCCTGGAAGCAATGCAACGCCTGCTGCCCGGCCTGCCCGAACTTCTGGGTTTGCGCGTGGTCCGGGCGGAGAAGGATGTGGTGGTGGCGGAGCTTGTCGTGCGTCCGGAGATTTGCACGCTTGGCGACACGATCCACGGCGGCGCGATCATGGCGTTCGCCGATACGGTGGGCGCGGTCGGCACCGTGATGAACCTGCGGGAAGGGCAGGGCACGACAACGATCGAAAGCAAAACGAATTTCTTCGCGGGCGCGAAAGTCGGCACCACGCTGACGGCGGAATGCGTGCCCTTGCATCGCGGCCGCCGCACGCAGGTGTGGGAGACGCGCATCACCAATCCAGACGGCCGCCTGGTCGCCAAAGTGACACAAACACAGATGGTGCTGGAGGCTTAGAAGACCGCGTCCCGACTGTGATGTTCACGTCATTTTAACATCTTCGCATCACGGTCGGAACGCGGCAATAGTGCCGCCAAGGAGGACGACACGATGCTCTGCATTGACGTCGAACTCCGGTGGGGTAAGCGACGAATACGGATCCGAATAAGATTTCGTAAGTCCGCTTAGCCAGCCGGCCCTGGCGGGCAGTCAGAGCTACCCGCCAGGAGCCCGGACTGATTAACAAATTCCCTCCGCCGCGTCTATCCACGCATACGTAGTACTTGCACCACCGGCCGACAGGCGCCAGGCTCCCCACTTAACCGGAGGGAACCATCATGAAAGCAGCGGTCTTCCACGCGCCCCATCAGCCTCTGACCATCGAGGACGTCGAGATCGAAAAGCCGAAGCGGCGCGAGATCCTGCTGCGCACCGCCTACGCCGGCCTGTGCCATTCGGACCTGCATTTCATGGAGGGGCTGTATCCCTATCCGGCGCCCGCGGTGCTCGGCCATGAGGGTGCCGCCGTTGTCGAGGCGGTCGGCGAAGACGTCACCTACGTCAAACCCGGCGATCACGTCATTACCTGCCTGTCGGTGTTTTGCGGTGAGTGCGACTATTGCACGACCGGCCACACCAATCTCTGCGACAATACCGAGGTGAAACTGCTGCCGGGTGCCGCGCGCCGCTTGAAGTGGAAAGGCCAGACCCTCAATCAGGCGTTCAACCTGTCGGTGTTCGCCGAGAACATGCTGGTGCACGAGCACGCGGTGGTGAAAATCGGCAAAGACATTCCGCTCGATCGCGCGGCGCTGGTTGGCTGCGGCGTGATGACCGGTGTCGGCGCGGTGTTCAACGCGGCGAAGGTCGAACCGGGCTCCACCGTCGCCGTGGTCGGCTGCGGCGGCATCGGCCTGTCGGCGGTGAACGGTGCCGCGCTGGCCGGCGCGTCGAAGATCATCGCCATCGATACCAATCAGTCGAAGCTGGAAAAAGCGCTGGAGATGGGCGCGACCGACATCATCAACGCCTCCAATGTCGACCCGGTCGCGGCGGTCAAGGACATGACCAACGGGCAGGGCGTGCCATACTCGTTCGAGGCGATCGGCCTCAAAACAACAGCGGAACAATGCTTCGCCATGCTGCGGCCAGGCGGGGTCGCGACCATCATCGGCATGATCCCGTTTGGCACCAAGATCGAGCTGCACGGCGCCGACTTCCTGCGCGACCGCAAAATCCAGGGCACCAGCATGGGCGGCAACCGGTTCCGCGTGGACATGCCTCGGCTGCTGGAGCTGTGGCGCCAGGGCCGGTTGAAGTTGGACACGCTGATCTCCGGCAAGATCAAGCTCGATCAGATCAACGAAGGCTTTGAGATGCTGAAATCCGGCACCCCGGTGCGCAACCTGATCGACTTCGGAGTGGTCTGAGCATGCGATACGGAGCCGGCTTTCCGCTGAAAGCAATGCCTGACGCCGCCGCGATCCGCGATTACGCCACGGCGCTGGAGGACGCCGGCTTCGACTTCACCGGCACCGCGGGTCACGTCATGGGCCAACCGGCCGGGACCTGGCCCGACCGGGCGGCACCACAATACACCGGCCCGTTCAATGATCCGTTCGTCACGTTCGCGTTTCTGGCGGGCGTGACCAAACGCATTCGTTTCATGAGCGCGATTCTGATCCTGCCCGCCATGCCGACCGGACTGGTCGCGAAACAGGCGGCGGAACTGGCGTTGGTCAGCGGCGGACGTTTCGATCTGGGTGTTGGCGTCAGTTGGAACGCGGTGGAGTATCGCGCGCTTGGCCGGGACATGCGCTCACGCGGCGCGAGGCTGGAGGAACAGGTGACGCTGCTGCGCCGCCTGTGGTCGGAACCGTACGTGACCTTCAAAGGCCGCTATCATGACTTCGACAATATCGGTCTCGCGCGTCCCGTCGGCGCGCCAATCCCGATCTGGTTCGGTACCGGCACGGATGAGCCGGTGCTGCGCCGGGTGGCCCGTCTCGCCGACGGTTGGATGACGATCGGCGACTTCCTGCCGCATGTTCCCAGATTCCAGCAGTATCTTCGCGAGGCGGCCCGTGACCCGGCGGGCTTCCCGATCCGCGGCTCGCTGGTGGCCGGCGATGGCGGACCGGATGCCTGGATCAAGACCGCTCGCGCGTATCAGGCGGCCGGCGTCACGCATATCACGATCGGCGCGCCGCCGGCGTTGACGTCGGACCAAACCCTTGAACGCCTCGCCGCGGCCCGTACCGCGATCGCCAACGCTCTGGGCTGACGCGGTCAATCCATGCCGCGCGCCTTCTTCCATGCCGCGAAGTCGGCCTTGCACTGATCGTTCTGTGCCGGAAACAACCCGATCAGCGAGCGGCCGTTCTTGACCTCCGCCTCGGCGAATTCGTCGAACAGGGTTTGCGCGGCGGCTTCCTCGGCGATCTCATCGACGAGATCGGCCGGAATGACGACCACCCCATCGCAATCGCCGACGATCACGTCGCCAGGATAAACCGCGACCCCGCCGCACGCGATCGGCAATCCAATATCATACGGTTGGTGAACGATCGGACTGGGCGGCGACGTCGGACGGCGATGGTACGCCGGCAGGCCGGTCTTCAGGATGCCCTCCGAATCCCGCAATCCGCCATCCGTTACGATGCCCGAGCAACCGCGTGCCGCCAGCCGCCCAATATACAGATCGCCCGCCGAGGCCGCGCGCGCATCGCCGCGGGAGTCGATCACCAGCACGTGACCGGGCGGGCATTCCTCCATCGCCTTCTGCTGCGCATTGCCCAGGGGACTGGACTTGTCCTTGCGGTGCGGAATGAAGCGCATCGTGTAGGCGAAGCCGACCATCCGCGGGATGTCCAGGCGAAGCGGCGACACCTCCTGCAGGAACATGTTGTTGAAGCCGCGCCGGTTCAACAACCCGGTCAATGTCGAGGTCGCCGCGCCGTTCAGCGCGTCTTTGGTCTTCCGCGATAGCTCCGCCATGAATGCCTCCCTTGCTGGAACTGTCTTAGCCGGTCACGTGGTGTCGGTGAAGAACCGTCCGCCGCTCAGCCGCGCGTGGCCGCGAAACTCCGCCACCACCGCGCCATCGGACGATCCCGTGACGCGAACGTCGTAAATGCCGGAGCGTCCCGACCGTGACCGTTCTTCCGCCTCCGCGGCCAACATCTCTCCCAATCGGCCTGGGCGGATGTAGCTGATGCTGTTGTGCCGCGCGACGGCGCGTTCACCGTGTGATACCAACCCGCGTTGACGCCGACTCTCCGGGCGCCAACAATATCGAGCGTCATCAAAGCCATAGGCATGTGGCGAAGAGTCAACCTCAACGCGGTTTGGTATGAGTTCGCCGCGAAGGCCATCGCGGAGTCCGCCAGCGCGAAGATGAAGCCGCCGTGGCACAGGCCGTGGCCGTTCACCATCTCGGCACGCACCAGCATCGACATACGTGCTCGTCCGGCGGTGACATGGTCCGGCGTCATGCCGAGCCCGCGGCTCGCGGCGTCGTCGTCCCACATGGCATCGGCGCATTGTCGCGCCAGAACGTTGGGCTCGGTCATCCCTTGAAGACGGGCGGACGCTTTTCCTGAAATGCTCGCACGCCCTCGGCATAATCGGCGGTGCGGCCGGAGCAACCCTGCAACCGCGCTTCCAGGTCGAGTTGATCGTGCAACGTGTTCGTTCCGGCCGCGGCGAACAGCGTCTTCATCCGGGCCAGCGCACCGCTGGGGGCTTTGGCGAGGCCGGCGGTCAGAGCCTCGGCTTCCGTTATCAGGTCGGCGTCGTCAACGGCTTTCCAGATCATCCCCCAGGAGGCGGCTGTCTCGGCACCCACGGCGTCTCCCAGCATCGCCAGCGCGCGGGCGCGGGCCTCGCCGACCGAATGGGTCAGGAAGAAACTGGCACCCGAGTCCGGCACGAGGCCGATCTTCACGAACGCCTGCACGAAACGGGCGCTTTTCGCCGCCAGAACGATATCGCAGGCCAACGCGAAACTGGCTCCCGCGCCCGCCGCCACGCCGTTGACCGCGCACACCACCGGCAGACGGGAGGCACGCAAACGCCGGACGACTTCATGATGGTAGGTGTTGGCGAGTGTTTCGAGGTCGGGTGGGCCATTGGGGCCGGGTGTGACCTCAGGGCCGAGTTCCTGACCGGCGCAAAACCCGCGGCCATTGCCGGTCAGCAACAAAGCGCGTGTCGATGCATCCGCCTCCGCCGCGCCAAGCGCATCGATCAGCGAGGTCAGCATCGCCGGGTTCACCGCGTTCAGTTTTTCCGGCCGGTTCAGGATCAGCTTGCGCCAACCGTCCTTGATTTCAACTTCGATCATGTCGCGCGCTCCGTTAACGCCACGGGTCGACCATGACCTTGGCATGACGTTCGGGATTGGCGAGGTCCGCGAACGCGCCGGCCACGCCGTCGAGGCCCACGGTACCGGTGATCAGTGCTCCGGCGTCGATGCGGCCTTCCGCCAAATGGCGCAGACTGTCGGCGAATTCCTCGGCGGTGCAGGCGAGCACGAATTGCAGGTTCAGTTGCTTGACGATGCCGAAGAATGGCTCGATCCGATCGGTCTCCATGCACACGCCGACGACCACGACGCGCGCGCCGGCGGGGGCTCCCTCCATGACCTGCTGGATCACGCCGGGGATGCCGACGCATTCGAAGATCACGGCCGGCTTCTGGCGCGGCCCAAGGTTGAACATCCGCGCGAGCCGGCTCGGGTCGTATCCGGCGGGTGTCGCGGCGTCAGACCAGGCTTTGTAGGGCGAGGTGGTTGAGGGATCGATGACGATGTCGGCGCCCATGCGTTCCGCCAACGCGCGCCGTGCCGGGGAGAAATCCGCCGCGATGATCGGGTGCGCGCCTTTGATCTTCAGGCTGGAGATCACCGCGAGGCCGACCGGGCCGCATCCGATCACCAATGGCACGTCATCCGCGGTCAGCCGGGCGAATCGCACCGCGTGCCAACCGACCGCGACCGGTTCGGTCAGCGCCGCGTGCTCGGCGGAGAGGCCGTTCGGGACTTCCAGCAGCATTCGATCCGCCAACGGCATGAACTGGCCGTAGCCGCCGGCAGTCTCGTTGCTGTAGCCGATGCCTAAAACGTCGTCGTCGCGTAACGTCATGGGCATGGAACAAACCAGCGTGCCGGGCTTCAGGCGCTTCGGCGTGTCGGGTCCATAATCGACCACCTCGCAGCAGAATTCGTGGCCGAAGACCACGTCCCGCGCCGGGTCCATCCCCCAGCGTCCGCCGGAGCGCCGCGCGAGGTCGACGAACTGCCGCGTGTGCTTCGCCGCGTGCAGGTCGGAACCGCAAATGCCGCAGCGCAGGGTTTTCACCAGCACCTGACCTTGCTCCGGCACCGGGTCGGGCAGTGTGTCGACCCTGATTTGCCCATCGCGAAAAATGGCCGCGCGCATTTTGATACCTCCCTGTCTCGGGGTAGCGTAGGCGGTTCCGGCGGGTCCACTCAAGCAGCCGCCTGAGGGCTCGGCGATCGTGCATGCCGGGGGAAGCGCGAGGGCTTCGCCCTTCGAACCCACCAGGAGGCTTTGCCCCCTGGGCCTCCAGCAAAGGGCGAGGC
>ODAK010006025.1_pt1 | contig 12266 bp, 12 predicted proteins | sample 1539591 | NCBI WGS metagenome assembly ODAK01 (sample SAMEA3539303, study PRJEB22396) | soil metagenome | biome: tundra; feature: field; material: soil | place: USA | collected 2010-05 | depth 0.15 m | reverse complement strand
AGGCGCTGCTCTGGGAGTTCGGCCGCTCGCTGCCCAATGAGCGCCCGTTGACGCCGTCGGTGTGGCGGCGGGCGGTGCGAGCGCTGTGGGGTGTGCGCGGTACGCAGCGTCTCTAGCTCGGCGTGCGCTAAGCGCGTCAAGGGTTGAGGTGCAATGATCGCGGGGTGAAGGTCGGGTTCGATAGCCGCCCGGCGAAGGAGACGCACGGGATCGGTCGTTACGCACGTTGCTTGCTATGCGCGCTGAAAGACAGCGGCCGTGGCGAGATCTCGGAGACGCACAAGCCACGTGGCTGTGACGTGTTCCACTCCCCTTGGATCGACGGCGCGCTGCTGCGCTCGCCGGTGCCGATGGTGGTGACACTGCACGACCTCGTGCCGCTCAAGCGCCGTGGCGAGTACCTGCGCTCCGGGTTGCGCTTCAAGCTGCGCTACCTGGCCGTCCAGCGTGCGGCGCGGGTGATCGTGCCGACCAACGCCGTCGCCGAGGACGCGGTCAAGGCACTCCAGATTCCGCGTGAGCGGATCGCCGTGATTCCGGAGGCCGCAGCCCCCACCCTGCATCATCGCGGGGCGGACGAGGTCAAGGCCGTGCGTGACCGCTACGGCCTGCCCGAGCAGTACCTGCTGTGGGTCGGCCGGCTGACCTCACCAGATCCTCACAAGCGCGTAGCCGCGCTCACGCGGGCGGCGCGCACGATGCCGCTGGTGCTGGTCGGCGCGACCGGGAGGTGGGCGCGCGAGCTCCCTGATGTGACGCTCACCGGCGCCCTCTCAGACGACGAGCTCGCCGCGATCTACAGCGGCGCCCACGCACTCGTGTTCCCCAGCGACGACGAGGGGTTCGGGCTGCCGCCCGTTGAAGCGCTTGCGTGCGGCACACCGGTGGCGGCATCCGATGTGCCGGCGCTCAGGGAAGTCCTCCACGGGCGCGCGATCCTGCGCTCGGTGGACGACCTCGACGGCCTGATCGCCGCCGCTGAGTCAGCCCGACGTCCAGCGCCTCCGCCGCCCTCGTGGACCTGGGACGACGCCGCTGCCGCCACCTGGGAGGTCTACTCCCAGGCTGCCGCCGCATAGCCGTCTCCGCTCAGCTGCCCCGATGCGAGCCGGTTTCGTGATGCTGTCCTCCGACGAGGCGCCGCTGCTCGAGCACTCGCTCGCAGCGGCGGTGGACGAAGGCTTCGACGAGGCGCTCGTGATCGACAACGCTTCCGGCGACGCGACCGAAGAGATCTCGCGGCGCCACGGAGTAGAGCGGCTGGCGCTGGATCGCCGCCGGCCGTATACAGAGGCGATGAACCTCGGGCTGAGACGCGTGTCGGTCGATGCAGTCGCGCTGTTGCAGGCCGACACGTTCGTGGCGCCCGGATACCGCCAGGCGTGCCTGCAGGCGCTCGGAGATCCGGGGGTAGGCTCGGTCGCGCCGAAGCTGCTGCGCGCCACCGGGCCCACGATCGAGGACCGACTTGCGATCATCGACGCCGCGGGGATGTCGGTGGATCGCAGGCGCAAGAACAGCCTTGTCGGCCATGGCCGTCCAAGCGGTGCCTACTCGCTGGCCTCGGAGGCGTTCGGAGCCGACGGCGCCGCCGCCGTCTACCGCCGCCAGGCGCTCGAGGACTGCGCGATCGATGATCAGATATTCGACGAGAACATGCCGGGGTGGGGATGCGACGCCGACCTGGCGTGGCGCGCGCGGCTGCTGGGATGGCGGACTCGGTACGAGCCGCTTGCAGTCGTCCACCACATCCGAAACTACAGCCCTACGACCCGTGCGCACGCCAGCGCCGTTGACCGGCGCACTCAGTTTCGCAACCGTTACCTGATGATCGCCAAGAACGACTCGCTTGCCGACCTGGCGCGCGACGCGGGACCGCTTTTGCTGTACGAGCTGGTGGCACTGGGCTACGCGGTTCTGCGAGAGCCCGAGCTGCTCGGCGGATATCTGGAGGCGGCGCGACGCCTCCCCGGCGCGCTGCGACGCCGGCGCGTGATCCAGGGCCGCCGCCGCGTCGGGCGGGTCCCTTTCGCGATCGAGCCGGCAGCCTGAGCGCAATGGAAGCCGGCGGCCAGTCAACGATCGTAATCATCGGCGCGGGGCCGTGCGGGATCGCCTGCGGACGGGAGCTGGAGCGCCTCGGCCACCAAGATTGGCTGATCCTCGAGCGCGCCGGCCACGCCGGCGGGCTTGCCTCCTCGGTCTCCGATCCAGCCGGATTCACGTGGGACCTCGGCGGCCACGTCGTGTTCAGCCATTTCGGCGAGTTCGATGCGCTCCTCGCCGACTCGATGGGTGATCAGATTCTCCAGCACGAGCGCTCCTCGTACGTGCGCTTTGCCGGTCGCTGGGTCCCGTATCCGTTTCAGAACAACCTTCGCTACCTGCCCGAGGAGGTGACGGCGGACTGCCTCGAGGGACTTGCAGATGCTCCGGGTGGGGACTCGAAGATGGACTTCGCGACCTGGATGCGCTCGGTGTTCGGCGAGGGCATCACCCGGCACTTCATGGCTCCATACAACTTCAAGGTGTGGGCGACGCCGCCCGGGGAGATGGCGTGCGACTGGATCGCCGAACGGGTGTCGGTGGTCGATTACGAGCGGGCGGCCGCGAACGTGCGCGACGGCCGCGATGACATCGCGTGGGGTCCCAACAACACGTTCGTGTTCCCGGCATTCGGCGGTACCGGTGAGATCTACACGCGGATCGCCGCCAGGATGAAGGACCGGATCCGCTACGACCGGGAGGTGGTAGGTGTCGATCCGCGCGAGCGGACGCTGCAGGTGGCGAGCGGCGAGCGCTACGGCTATGGATCGCTCGTCTCGACCGCGCCGCTGGACCAGCTGGTGGGATGGCTGGGCGACTGCCCCGACCCGCTTCGCTCCGCCGCCGCCAAGCTCCGCCACAACGGCGTCTATATGGTCGGCGTCGGCTACGAGCAGCCGCTGGCCGACGAGAAATCGTGGATGTACTTCCCGCAGGATCACGCGCCCTTCTACCGCGCCACGAATTTCGCCAAGTATTCACCGGCGAATGTCCCCGGCAGCGAGGTGTCCCGCTACTGCGCGTACATGACCGAGACCTCGTTCTCTCCCGAGAAGCCGGTGCAGCGCGACGGCCTCGAGGATCGCGTCGAGCAGGGGCTGCGCGACGCCGGCGTGGTCGCGGGCCGACCCCCGGTCGCCTCGCTTCACCTCGAGCAGATCGACTACGCCTATCCGGTGCCCACGCTCGAGCGCGACCAGGCGCTCCAGACGCTCCAGCCATGGCTGATGGAGCGCGGGATCTACTCCCGCGGACGGTTCGGTTCCTGGCGCTACGAGATCGGGAACATGGACCACGCGGTCAAGATGGGCGTCGACATCGCCCGCAGGCTGGTGCGGGGGGATGAAGAGGCACTGTGGCCTCGGTGACGGCGTACCATGCCTCGGCGATTGTGCCGGCCGATCCGCTCCAGCAGGTCAACGGACACGCGCTGAGGCCGTCCTCGGCGATCTTCGACATCCCGATCGACCTGGCAGATCCAGCGGAACTGCTGGGGACGCTCTCGGGCTGGGCGTCCGAGCACACGACCCGCCGGGTGATGTACGTCAACGCCCATGTCGTCAACCAATCGCGGGTGACGCCTGGGCTGGGCAACGCGCTGCGCGGGGCGGACCTCGTGTACTGCGACGGCTACGGCGTCCGGCTCGCGGCGCGTGTCCTGAACCGGCCCGTGCCCTACCGGATGACGGGGGCCGATTGGATCTGGGGCCTGGCACGGTTGTGCGAGCTGGCCGGCCATCCGCTCTACCTGCTCGGGTCAGAGCCGCCGCTGGCGCGTGAAGCGGCCACCCGGCTGCGGCGCTTCTACCCGCGCCTCGACGTGGTCGGGGCCCACCACGGCTTCTTCGACCTCGACTCCCCGCACAACGAGCGCGTGATCGAGGACATCAATGCGCACCAGCCGCGGATCGTGCTGGTCGGGATGGGCACGCCGAAGCAGGAGCTGTGGGTCGATCGGTACGCTGAGCGCCTCGACGGCGCGGTCGTGTGGACGGTCGGGGCGCTGTTCGACTACGTGTCCGGTCGAACTCCGCGCGCCCCCCGCTGGCTGGCCGACAATGGACTCGAATGGATCTTCCGACTCGCGATAGAGCCCCAGCGGATGTGGCGTCGCTACCTGCTGGGGAACCCGGTCTTTCTCAAGCGGGTGATGAGCGAGGCACGCCGCGAGCGCGTGTGGCGAGCGACCGCCTCGCGCTACGGCTCGGAATCCGGCTAAGAGGCCGCCGCGGCGGTGCTTCGAGCACGACGGCGAGTGGCTCGACGGCTGGGAACACGCGCGCGGTGATCGCGGCGTAGTCGAGGGGCTCGAGCACCCGACGCTCATACGCAAGCAACGCACCGGCGGTCGGGACATCGCCCGGCGGAAGTTCAGAGATCACCCAGAGTCGATGGGTGCGAGCACGCACAAGCGCCGCCGTCTTCGCGTTTCCGGTCCACCACGGTCGCAGGGTGCCAGCCCGTAGTAGCTGAGTGGCAGCGCATCCCAGGGATACGGAGGCGCGAGCACCGCATCGCCCGGTCGCACGTGCGCCTGCACGTAGGCGACGACATCACGGGCGTCGAGGTAGAACGCCTGGGGCCGATGGTTGTCAATGCCTCTGGCGATCGTTACGACGGCCGCGCCGGCTGCAAGCAGCCCGGCGAGTGGCCAGGGGATCGCTTCCAACGCGAGCGCGATCGCCACGATGATGAACGGTGCCGCGACCGCGGCATAGCGCGTCAGCATCAAGTGGCCGAAGAAGGCATGGCCACCGAAGGCGCTCAGGACCACGAGACTCAGCGGCTCGCCGACGGCGATCAGCACCAGCAGTCGCCCTGCACCAAAGCGGTGCTCGCGGAAGCGGCGAGAGCCAAGCAGCGCGAGCAGTGCTCCCACCGTGACCGCGATGCCAAGCGGGCGCAGCGCGTTCACGCGTCCACCGAATGGCACCTCGAGCATGTTCGCAAGGGTTGTGGGCGTTAGTCCGGCGATCGACGCGACGCCGCTCCTGTTCGGAAAGGCATCGTGTTGGGTGAGGAGCAGAGGCACGAGGGCAACCTCCACGGTCGCGCATGCGCCGGCGAACCCCCAGCGCCAGCGGCCGGAGACCGCCGCGCGCGTGGCCACCCACGCACCCAACGGCGCGGCCACCAACGCGGCCGTGTAGTTGAGGCAGAGCGAGAGCACAGACGCCGCCAGCGAAGCGCCCAGCCACAGCGCCCTCCTGCGATCCGCACGGTCGTGTTGGATTGCGGCAGCGACCGCCGCCGTCACCGCCAGGGCCACGAACGCGTATCCCTGCGCGCGCTGGGCGTACTCGAGCACGAACGGGCTGCACGCGCACAGCGCCGCGGCGACCAGCGCAAACGCAGGGTGCTCGCTGAGCAGCGAAGCCAGCCAGTACACGGCGCCCACGAGCAGCACCCCGCAGAGTGCGGAGGGAAGCCTCGTGACCCACTCGGCGCGTGATCCTCCCAGACGACCGATTCATTCGTGCAGGAAGAAGAAGTAGGCCGGAGGCGTAATCTCCGTTCTCCCGACCGTATTCAACACGCTCCCGAGTGGCTGAACTGCGGCATTTACGCTCAGGAGCTCGTCGACGTAGTAGCTCGAGCTTCCGAGCTGCCAAAGGAAGTTGGCTGCGGCTAGAGCGATCACGGCGGGCAGCGCGAGGGCATCCAGCCAGCCTCGAGCGTCGCGCTCGCGGGGGCGTGCAGGAACGGGCTCGACCGCGGCACCGACGCTCACGGCTCGACCAGCGTCTGCGAAGAGGTATCAGGGATGCTCGCGTACCGAGCCGGCCACACGATTCTGCGCAACACGAACTGATCGTTCTCGAACAGCGGCGGGTTCTGAGCAAAAGGCGGCCTCGGAAACCTTCTGACGCGCCCGCTCGCGCTGATGGAGTAATCGCGGCTCAGCGAATAGTCGGCGCGCACGCCCAAGGGGGCATGGGCGTAGGTCGTGTTGAGAATCGGGGTCGGTGAATCGACCGGATGAGCGCCGAGCATGTACACCGCCCACAGCTGCACGCCCGTCGGCGGGATGTCGACGCGCACGCTGGCCCCCCGCGGCAGCCGGTTCGCCCACGATCGGATCTGGAACATCTCGCTCGGCACCTGAGCGTCGGTGCCCAGGATCTCCCTCCGATCCTGCAGTGCCAAAGCCACGGTCCAGACGGCCACCAGCACGAGGCCTGCCGCCACCGCCGGTGAACGCCTGCTCGACAGCAGGGCGGTTGCCGCCGCCGCCGCCATCGCAACGATCAGCGCACCCATAAACGACAGCTGCTTGAAGTCCATGTAAGCCCCTGAGCTGGCCAGCCGAAAGCGCACGTCCACCAGGCACAGAGCCAGCACGGCCAGCCCGAGCGCCCAAGCCACCCGGCGCGGCAGCGCGCGCAGGCCCAGCATCGCGACCGCCGCGACGGCCAACGCGGGCACGATCCCTCCGCCGACCCCGACGAACCGGCCGACCGGCATGAAGCTCGACACGTCCCCGCCCCACAGGGTGCTGTGTGCAGAGAGCAGCTGGGAGGCGCCCTGGCCAAGCTTGACCGCCGCGCCGATCACCGCGGGGGCAAGCACCAGGATGCAGACGAGTCCGATGATCCAAGAGCGGGAGCGCAGCACGGCAATCGGTCGGGGCCGCCGCCCATAGCCGACCGCGAGCGCCGCGAGGATCACCAACGGGTCGGGCAGGACGAGCGGGTAGGCGAGCGCAAGCATCACGAGCACCAACGCACATAGCGCGCCCACCCGGACCTCGAGCGTCTCGAGCGCGCACCAGCCGAACAGCAGCGCGTATGGCAGCATCGCAAGGCCCCACAGCTGGTTCCAGTAGGGGTGCCAGGCGAGGTGAAGCGTGATCACCGACAAGCCCACCGCGGCAGCAACCGCGGGTCCGGCCACGGGCGGAGCACGCAGGCACCTGACAGCCAAGGCGCCGAAGCCCAGCGCGGCGATCAGCACCAGCAGCGCGGCCATCGACGAGAACACGCGGATCGGATCGAGGTGGGCTAGGTTGCTGGCGCCGGCGAGCGGATAGAAGATCGGGTAGCGAAAGCGCCACGAGGGCGGCACCGTGTCGACTGGCAGCGCGACGTCGGTCCCGGTGGGACCGACGTGCTGGAAGAGGACCGCGCTCCCCACCACCTGTTGGGAGTCCGGGTTCTGCCCGTAGATCGTGGCCTGGTCGGTTCGCCAGGCCGGAATCATCGCGACGCAGAAGAGCAAGACCAGCACCCCCAACCAGGACGCCATCAGGCGACGGTCCAGCTGCCGCGTTGCGAGCCGGCTCGCGGTCCGCCGACGGATGACGAGCGCGCCAGCCATCAGCCCGCCCGCCAGCACCAGCCACAGGCTCACGCGCAGCGGGACGCCGGCAAGGCCCAGCGCTGTGAGCGCCAGCCCGGACACGGCGGCACCGAGCGGAATCGAGAGGAGCGGCACGAGCACGCCCCAGTCCGCCGGGATCAGCTCGAGTGCGAGCGCGCCGCCGCAGATCGCGAACAGGACGAGGCTCGCCAGCCCGCCGCGCACGACCGTCGGCACCGGTCCGAGGTTGTGTGAGACCGTCACGCCGGCGAGCACCAGCGCCACCACACCGGTGGCCAGCACGGTGAGCACGTCGACCTCCAGCAGGTTCCGCCTCCTGAGCACGGCCGGACGGATCCGCTTGCGGGACCTGCTCGACGTGGTCATGGCCATGACTGCCACTTCGCAGATGCGGCGGCCGCCGTCGCCTCGACGGCTGTACGCAGCCGCGCCGCGACGAGCGCCGGGGCGTAGCGAGCGAGCCGCGCCTCCCCGCGGCGGCGCAGCTCGCCTCGCAGCTGCGTGTCGGTCACCGCCAGATGCAGCAGCTCGGCCACGAGCGCCGGGTCGCGGTCCTCGACCAGCAGCGCGGCGTCGCCCGCGACCTCCGGAAGCGCCCCCGAGGGGTGGGCGATCACCGGAAGCTCGAAGTGAAACGCCTCGAGCACCGGAATGCAGAAGCCCTCGTGCTCGGACAGGCAGACGAACGCGTCCGCCGCTCGGTAGCGGTCCCCGAGCTCCTGCTCGGAGAGGCCGCTCTCGATCGTCACCGCACCGGGCGCGAGTGCATCAGCGAGGGCTCGCAGGAGCTCGGCGTAGGCGGGCGTGATCGGGTCGCCGACGAGCACCAGCCGAGCATCCGGCGCGCGATGGCGACGGTAGAGGGCAAACGCGCGGATCACCTCGTCCTGGCGCTTGTGCGGAGACAGGCGCCCCACGAACAGGACCGTCGGCGGCCCGCCGGGCTCCGCGCCTCGGTCGGGTCCTCGGCGCTGCGGTGCCCCGAGGCGGTTGCGATCGACCAGCAGCGGAACGACCTCGGTCCGCGTGGCACCCAGGTCTCGCAGCTCGGCGGCGTTGAACTCCGAGTCACCGGCCGCGAGGTCGACCGCCCTGACGAGCTCCGGCAGCTGCTCGCGCCCGATCGCGCACTGGACCGCGACCAGCGGAGCGTGCTCCCACAGCAACGAGGCCGGGGTGACGTTGTGGTAGAGCAGCAACTTCGGATTGGGCATGGCCAGAAGCTCGTGCAGCCGCGGCGCGCCGGCCGAGTGGTGGATCAGGAGAACGTCGTCGCTGCGCGGGCGCAGGCGCGCAAGCTGGGCGATCGACCCGTTCAGCCCGGGCGTGATCCGAGCGGCATGGTCGCCTCCGCCCCAGCCCCAGCTGCGGAAATGGGAGCGGAACACGAGCGCCTCGGTGGTGATCGCGTCGTGCGGACCGGCTCCCGAGAGAACCTGGTGAACGTTCATCACTCGGGTTCGTCGCGGCCTGGCGCGGGCGCTTCGCGCCCTAGCTCTCGCTCGAGCTCCGCGATCCGCTCCTCCAGCCGGCGCACGTGCAGCACGAGATTTACGTTGAAGCGCGCCTGCTCGGCGATCAGCTCGGCGTGGTACTGGGCGAGCAGCTGCAGCAACCCGCGCTTGAGCGCAGTGATCGGCGCTCCCAGCCGCCGGGTCGAGCGGACGTTGCGAAGGTCCGGCTCGATCAGCGCCCACTCGAACAGCTTGCCGGAGGTGATCGGCTCCCCGGGCTCGAGCTCGACGCTCTGCTCCTCACCGTATGCGCCGGCGGCCCGCATCGAGGCAAGTGCCGCCCGCGCCTGCTCGAGCGCCTCTTCGGGCGCCGTCACGAGAGCTCCTCCGCCGGCGCCAGCGATCGCCAGGTGCCGCGCAGATCGACGACTCCCTCGGCGCCCGGCGAGCGCGCGACCGAGAACCTGACGGTGCGCTCGAGCACGGCCGGCTCAGAGCCGCCCGCGGCCCCCAGCGCGAGGTCGTAGTCGCCGCCCAGCAGCGCGAGCTCGGGGATCTCGAACACCAACCGAGCCGTGCTGTCTGGAGCGAACTCGATCGGGGTGTCCGTGCTGAAGAGCCGCTCGCCGCTTCCGACCCGCAGCTCCAGCCTCAGCGCCGGGTCCCGCACGCTCTCCCTGGCGCGCACCTCGACATGCACCTGGAGCGACTGGCCCGTGCGAAACACGCTGCTGGCTCGTCCAGCCTCGTCGCGCAGCTCGACGTCCACGACCTCGATCCCGCTCGCGGCCGGCGGGCGCACCGACGCTCCACCACCGTGCTCGGTCCCCATCAGCCGGTGATAGTGCAGCAGTCCCTCGGCGGTCGGCCCGTCGAACACGACCTGCCCGCCATCGAGCACCACCACCCGCTCGCACACCCGCTCGATCGCGCCCGCGTCGTGGGAGACCAGCACGACCGTCGCCCCGGCTGCGATCTGCTCGGAGATCCGCCGCAGGCACTTGCGCTGAAACCCTTCGTCGCCGACCGCCAGGACCTCGTCGATCAGCAGCACGTCGGCGTCGAGATGCGCGGCGATCGAGAAGCCCAGCCGCAGCAGCATCCCCGAGGAGTAGGTCTTGACGGGGACGTCGATGAACTCCTCGAGCTCCGAGAACGCGACGATCTGCTCGATTCGCCCGTCGAGCTCGCGCTTGCTCAGGCCGTACAGGGCTCCCTGGAGGTAGACGTTCTCTCGGCCGGAGAAGTCGCGGCTGAACCCGGCCGCGAGCTCCAGCAGCGCCACGATCCGCCCTCCGCAGGCAGCCTCACCCTCCTGCAGCGGGATGATCCCCGCGAGCACCCGCAGAGTCGAGGTCTTGCCGGCGCCGTTGCGCCCAACCATCCCGACGGTCTCCCCCGGCTCGATCCGGAGCGTCACTCCCCGGAGCGCCGGAACGGGCGCGGGGCCGCGGGCCCGCTGGCCGAGCAGGAAGCCCTTCAGCGTTCCCGCCTGATCGGCGCGCACGCTAAACCAGCGGGTGGCGTTGTGCAGCACGATTTCCCCCGGTGCGAGCGGGCTCACAGGACCACCGCCAGCTCGCCCTGCATCCGGCGGAAGACCGCGCTGCCAACCGCCAGGGCGGCCGCGCCCGCCAGCGCCGCGTACAGGAGCTGGCCCCATGGCGCGGTCCCGTAGTACAGGACCGAGCGGACCGCCTCGACGAACGGGGCGATCGGGTTGACCCACTCCAGCAGCGTGCCGACGAACGGGTTCCGCTGCACGAAACCGATCGTGCTCGGCTGGAAGAAGATCGGCGTCAGGAAGAACCACGGCAGCAGCGCCGCGGTCAGGATCGGCGCGACGTCGCGGAAGTACGCGTGGAGCACCGCGACGATCAGCGAGCAGCCGAGCACGAAGCAGAACAGCGCCACGACCACCACTGGGAGCAGCAGCAGCGCCGGATGGAAGCTCCCGCGCAGGGCGATCGCCAGCGGCGCCAATAGCACCAGGATCGCCACGAACGTGATCAGCTGCACGGCGACGGTTGAGGCGGGGATCGTCTGGCGCGGGAAGCGCGCCTTGCGCACCAGCGCGCCCTGGTCGATCAGCGACTCCGACGCTGAGATCAGCGACTGCTGGAAGAACGTCCACACGACGATCCCGACCATCAGGAAGATCGGGAAATCGGGGATGTTCTGGACGTGGAGCACGTGCCCGAACATCAGCGTGTAGGCGCCCATCAGCACCAGCGGGTTGACCAGGTACCAGAGGACGCCGAGCCGCGAGCCCTTGTACTTACGGCGCAGCTCACGAGCGACCAGCTGCGCGAACAGGTAGCGGTACGGGAGCACGCGCCAATTATCGGGGAGGAGCCCCAGCTGGGGCTCCCCCGCCGAGACCGGTCCGTTACTCAGACAACCTCAAGCACGCGGGCTCTCAACCAGCAGCGTCACCGGGCCGTCGTTGACGAGCTCGATCTCCATCATCGCCCCGAACACTCCCCGCTGGGCGCCAAGCCGCTCGCAGAAGCGCTCGTACAACGGCTCCGCGAGCTCGGGCGCCGCCGCTTCGACATAGCTCGGCCGGTTTCCCCGGCGCGTCTCGCCGTAGAGCGTGAACTGGCTGACGCATAGGACCTCACGCTCGCCCAGCGGCTCGTTCATCCGCCCCTCGGCGTCAGGAAACACGCGCAGCGCCCTGACCTTGTCCGCGAGCCAGTCGGCGTCGCGATCGGCGTCCTCGCGGCTCACGCCCAGCAGCACCAGCAGGCCCGGGCCGATCGAGGAGACGTTGCGACCGTCGAGGAAGACGGCCGCACGGCTGACGCGCTGGACCAGCGCTCGCACTACGCCTCGCGCAGCTGCGCTGCGGCCTGCTCCGGCGCGACGATGTTGAGGTGGACGCCGGCGCCGAGCTCGAGGCCGGCGAGATACGTGAGCCGCGGCAGGATGTCGATCCGCCAGCAGAAGTGCTCGGCGCCCGGAGGCGCCGTTCGCACCCACAGGTTGAGCGGCGGGCTCGAGCCCAGCCGGCGCGCCAACCGCGACAGCGCCTGGTGGAGCATCGCGGCGCCGCTCGGCCCCTCGTCCTCGAAGCGCATCCGCGGCGTCCGCGGCGCGATCAGCAGCTGGAACGGCACGCGTCCGGCGTAGGCGGCGATCAGCACCGTGTGATCGTCGATCGCGACGATCCGCTCGCGCCGGCGCACCTCCTCCTGCACGAGGTCGGCGAGCAAGTTGCCGCCCATCGTGCGGGTCGCGTAGGCGCCGAAGCGCTCGCGCTCGCGCGCGACCGCCCCGGGCACGAAATCGAGCGCGTACAGCTGGGCGTGCGTGTGGGGCAGCGATGCGCCCGCTTCGCGGCGCTCGTTGACGATCAGGTGGACGTAGGCGGAGTCACGGTGCTCGCGCATCCGCTCGCGCCAGACCTCGACCGCCGCCCCGACCTGCTCGATCGTCAGCTCC